>Ga0070706_100004610_pt1 | contig 13227 bp, 14 predicted proteins | sample KBSK5501metaG_FD_65476 | JGI IMG/M metagenome (GOLD analysis project Ga0070706, IMG submission 65476) | Corn, switchgrass and miscanthus rhizosphere microbial communities from Kellogg Biological Station, Michigan, USA - KBS K5-50-1 metaG | ecosystem: Host-associated > Plants > Roots >...
ACGAGGCAGAACACGGCGACGACCGCGGACCTGCGAACCGTCGCGATATCGGCGATCGCCTCGAACGATCAGTACGGACCACGCAAGGACGCGCCCGGTCAGCCAGCTCCGCCTCCCCAGCCCAAGAAGTAGCGATCGCGATCTAGCGCGCGATCAGGATCGCGCCGGCGACCATGAGCCCGGCCCCCACCACCTTCCACACGTTGAGCGACTCCCCAAGGCCGAGCTCGCCGAAGATCGCGACGAGTGCCGCGGCGAATGCCCGTTAGGGCAGGCGATTGAACCAGAGAAGCGAGAAAGCGCCGGCCATGACCGCGAGCACCGCTGCCGCCAATGTGAAGTACGCGGTCAGCTCCGTCTTCTCATTGCGGATGACCAGCTGCGTGGTGAGGTTCTCGTAGACCGCGCGCAGATCTTGCTCGGTGCTCGCGTTGAAGTACTCGCCGTCAGTGAGCTGCGCGATCTTCTTCAGCGTCGCCTCGTCGAGCGCGGTGCGGACGGCACGACCCTGAAGCCGCACGATCGTCCCGGCCGCGCTCCCGACGCCGATCGTGTAGACGCGGACCCCCCGCGAGCTCGCCTGGTCGACGATGTCGAGCGGCGGCGGGAACTGATTGTTCTGGCCGTCCGAGAGCAGGACGATCGACGCGGACGAGTGCTGGCCCTGGAGATAGGCCGGGAGCGGCGTCGCGTTCGGCCGGGGCGTCGCCCCCTGGGTCTGCTGCTGTTGCAGGATCGAGCTGGGCAGATCCGTTTCGCTCCCCATCGACTCCTCGATGGCGTCGAGCGAGACGAGGATCGCGCGGCCGATGGCCGTCGCGCGCTGCGGCCGGAGACGGTTGATCGCCGCGATCACGAGGCCCTTGTCTGTGGTGGGCGATTGGACGATCGACGCATCGCCCGAGAACGAGACGACGCCGATCTTCACACTCTCGCTCTGCTTGTCGACGAACGCGCGGGCCGCGGCCTTCGCCGCCTCGATGCGATTCGGCTTCATGTCCTCGGCGAGCATCGAGCCTGATACGTCGATGGCCAGGATGACCGTGCCTTCCTGGCTCGGGACGGCGACGACCGCCTGCGGGCGCGCCACGCCGACCGACATGAACGCGAGGGCCAGCAGGAAGAACGCCGGCGGCACGTGACGTCGCCAACCCGGTCCTTTGCCGATGGCCTCGCGCACGAGCGAAAGGTTCGCGTACCGGAGCGCGTACCGGTTGCGGCGGCGCTGCGCGAGCACGTACAGAACGGCGAGGCCGGCGACCACGACGAGCAGGACCAGCGCGGTCGGCCAGATGAACGTCATGCGATCCTTCCCATCGCCGCGCGTCGCGCGGCACGCCGCTTCCGTGCGTACGCGAAACGAACGATAGCGCGGACCAGATCCTCGTCCGTGCGTAGCACGAGCACATCGACGCCTGCGCGCGCGAAAGCTCGGGCGAGCCGCTCTTCACGGCGCCGCGCCGCCTCGGTGAACCGCTCACGGAAGCTCCGGTCGTGCGTGTCGACGCGCAGCTGCTCGCCGGTCTCGCTGTCGGTGAGCACGACGAGGCCGATGTCGGGCAGCTCGCTCTCGCGCGGATCGACGAGGCGCACCGCGAGCGTCTCGTGCCGGCGCGCGATCCGAGTGAGGCGATCCTCCCAGCCCTCTGCGCTGAAGAAGTCCGAGACGACGAAGACCAGCGCGCGCCGCTTGAGCGCCCGCATCGCGGCTTCGAGCAGCTCGCTGAGCGACGTGAGCGGCGCCTTCTCGAGACGCGGCCGCTTTTCGACCTCGTTCAAGAGGCGCAGCACCTGAATGCGACCGCCGCGCGCGGGTATCGCGCGCTCGACACGCGTCGCGTAGATCGTCGCGCCCACTTTATTCCCGCTTCGCGTCAGGAGACGGGCGAGCACGCCGGTGAAGTCGAGCAGCAGGTCGCGCTTGCGACGGTCGACGGTGCCGAAGTCGACCGATGGCGAGAGATCGAGGAGAAAGTGCGCGCTGATCTCGCGGTCCTCGAGGTATTCGCGGACATATGGCGTGTCGAGGCGCGCGGTGACGTTCCAGTCGATGTGCCGGACGTCGTCGCCGAACGCATATTCGCGGATATCCGCCAGGTCGAGGCCCTGGCCCTTGAACACCGTGCGGTAGTCGCCCTGAAGCAGCCCGTCAAGCCGCCGCACGATGGTCCAGTCAAGCCGCTGCAGGCGGCGCTCAGGCCCGGATCGTGACATGTCCCTGCAGTGGCTCGGTCGGTACCGGGACGCGGGCCAGGACGCGGCGGACGACGTCGTCCGCGGTGACCTCGTCCGAGAGCGCCTCGAAGGAGAGCACGATGCGATGCCTGATGACGTCGAGCGCGAGATCGACGATGTCCTGACCGACCACATAGCGCCGCCCGCGCAAGAAGGCCAGCGCTCGCCCCGCGAGCACGAGGTTGATCGAGGCACGCGGGCTCGCGCCGTAGGTCACGTACTTGGCGACGTCGCCGATGCCGTACTCGGCGGGCTGGCGCGTCGCTGAAGCGAGCCGGACGACGTACTCCATCAGCGTCGGGTCGACGAAGACCTCGTCGACCTCACGCTGGAGCGCGAGGAGGCGCTCCGTCGTCATGACCGGAACGACGGGCGACAGCCGTCCGGTCATCCGCTCGACCACGACGAACTCGTCCATCTCGCTCGGATAGCCGACGAGAACCTTCATCATGAAACGATCCACCTGCGCTTCGGGCAGCTGATACACGCCCTCCGTCTCGATCGGGTTCTGCGTCGCCATCACGAGAAATGGATCGGGCACCTTGTGCGTCTCCCGGCCGATCGTCACCTGCCGCTCCTGCATGACCTCGAGCAGCGCGCTCTGGACCTTGGCCGGCGCGCGGTTGATCTCGTCCGCGAGGAGGAGGTTCGTGAAGACCGGGCCGAGCGACGTCTGGAAATCACCGGCCCGCTGGTTGTAGATGCGCGTGCCGACGAGATCGGCCGGGACGAGGTCGGGCGTGAACTGGATTCGCTTGAACTCGCCGGTGATCGCCTGCGCGACCGTCTTGACCGAGAGCGTCTTCGCGAGACCGGGCACGCCCTCGACGAGAAGATGCCCGCGCGCGAGAAGCGCCACCAGGATCCGTTCGAGGAGGTGGTCCTGCCCGACGATCACCTTCTTGATCTCGAAGAGGAGCCTGCCGGTGTCGGGTGGAACCGCGACCTGCGCTTCGGTCATGCCCTGCTCCCTAGTCCGGCGGCAGGCCGAGCGCGCCTGCCGCGGTGTCGATGGTCACGGCGAATCCGACCCCGCTGAAGGCGGGCTGCCCGGTCGGATTGACGAGTCCGGTCACGATGCCCACAACGTCACCGCCGCGATTCACGAGGGGCCCCCCGGACGACCCCGGGTTCACCGCGGCGTCGAACTGGATGAGTCCGGAGAGCGTTCGCCCTTGTCCCGGGATCTGCACGCTGCGGTTGAGCCCGCTGATCACACCAGTCGAGAGCGAGCGCGTGAGAGCGAATGGATTCCCGACGACGATCGCGTCGTCGCCGATATGGAGCGTCGACGGGCTGCCCAAAACGGCGGGGGCGATCTGCGCGGGCGGGCTCGCAGGACGCAGGGCAGCGATGTCGTTCTCGGCCACCTGCGCGATGATGACCGCGCGCGACTGCGTACCGTCGGCGAAGACGACGGTAAGGCTGGGCCAGCCCTGGACCACGTGCAGCGCGGTGAGGATGTCGCCTGCCTCGTCGATCACGACACCCGAGCCCGCCTCCACGAGCGTTCCATCCGGCTTCGCGGTCTTGATCTGGACCACCGATGGCGCGACCTTCGCGTAGACCTCGCTAATCGAGGGCGTCGGCGTCGGCGACGGGCGCGCGTCCTCAGGCGTGGGGACCGGTGCGAGCGAGATCGCGATCAGCAGGGCCGGAGCTGCGAGCGCGGCGCCCCATGGCAGCGCGCGACGGACAACCGTTCCGAAGCGGTCGCGCTGCGGACTCGGCGACGCGCCGGGTTCCGGGACCGCGTCAGGACGGCCCCGCGGGAACAAGCCGTATGGCCGATCCGCTCTGGTGGGCACGAACCTCGGTCGAGTGTAGGCATCGACCTTTGGCGACCGGGTATGGGTTGGGTAAGAAGGACGCTTCAAACCGTGTTAGAACTGATGTTCTAATATGGGATCGGGGCAGAGATGGGCGGCGTGACGTACCGAGAGGTCCTTACGAAGAGCGCGTTGAACCGCGTCCAAGGCATGCCATTCGATTGGAGCCTCAATCCGTGGGCCGGATGCGCTCACGCCTGCCGCTATTGCTATGCACGGGCTTACAACGCGCGCTATCGCGAGCGGGATGTTGGAGCGGGCTTTGATCGCAACGTAGAAGTGAAGGTGAACTTCGCCGACGTTCTACGAGCCGAATTGCGTCGCCACCGCAAAGGGTCGGTCGCGATCGGTACCGCAACGGATCCATATCAGCCCATCGAAGGGAAGTACAGGCTGACGCGTCGGTGTCTTCAAGCGCTCGCAGAGTTTCCTATGCCGACGAGCCTCATCACGAAGGGCACGATGGTGGTTCGCGACATTGACGTCCTCAAGCAGCTCGACGCGAAAGAGGACGTCACCGTGTACTTCAGTATCCCGACCCTCCGTGAGGATGTGTGGCGTAAAGCCGAGCCCGGCACGCCGGCCCCGTTGCAACGAATCCGAGCGCTTCGCATGCTCCGCGAAGCCGGCCTAGACGCCGGGGTTCTCTGCGCTCCGGTCCTCCCGGGCCTCAGTGATAGCGAAGCGTCGCTCGAGGCTGTGGCCCGCGCGGCGAGTGAGGCTGGCGCCACCGCTTTCCACCACCGGCCGCTCAAGATCGATATCGAGATACGGGACTACTACTTCCAGTTCCTCGCGACCGAATTCCCCGTACTGGTGCCGGGGTACGCGCAGCTCTACACCGGCGGGAGCCACGCCGACCGTGGTTACGAACGCGAGCTCGAGGAGCGGGTCGCGCGCGTCCGCAACCGTTACGAGTTCCGCCTGCGACCGCCGCGCCAACGCGAGCCCGAGACCGAGCAGCTTCAGCTGGCTATGTAGTCCTCGCCGCCCCGTAGCTGCGATCCTGCTGCTTCGCAGCAGTGCGCTGCTGCCTCGTAGTGGCGAGATACGGCGGGCCAGCCATCGCCAGGGCGGCGGCGATGGTCAGGTCGTCAGCGGTAGCTCGCGCCGGCGTGACACCTCCGTTACGACGCACGTCCAGCATTGAGGGCGCCAGTAAAGAGGCACGGGAAGTGCGTATGCCCTCGGCGTGGCAGCCGAGAAAGGCCGGAGCGGGATGCGATGAGCTGGATCGATCAGCTCATCCAGCACCTCGAGCAGATCACGTGCAGTGGCTGCGGCGAGTACTACCACGGCGGCGACATCGCGGCCGTCGTGACAGAGCCGTCGCGCCTCATCGTCCGGCTTCGCTGCCGGTCGTGTGGGCAGGACGGCATCGCGATCCTCGACTTCGGGTCCAGGCCGGTGGCTCCTGACCCTCTCACGGCCGATGACGTGCTCGATGCACACGACCTGCTCGCCCGCGCGAGCCGGCCCCCGAGCGACCTCTTCCCCGCCCTGGCGGTCTAGGCTCGGCGCCGCGCCCGCCCGACCCTTAGCTCGCTCTTCCGGCCGGAAAGCACCCACGCGAGCCAGATGCGCGTGAAATCAACACATTGACTTCGTTACCGCGTCGTGAAATTCTCCCCGCGAGCTTGGGGAGGCGCGTGATGTCCACGATCGTCCACTACGAATGCCGCAACCCGAATCACCTTCGCGGAGGATCGCGCCGCGGGATCGGCGGGACCGTCCTTCATCACGGATCAGTCGGCTACTGCGACGGGATCCACGTCGACGGGGCACACCGCTGGGTCGCAACGGGCGGGGTCCCGATCGAATACCTGTACGACGGGACCCCGGCCGTCGACGGACCGGGGACATACCGCGCGGACGACGGAGTGCTCGTGCATGTGCGGCCGTCTTCGAACGGCAAGCTCCTCGTTGAGATCGATGGCGGACGGTTCGCCGCCCGCACGGATCTCCACGTGGGCGTGAAGCTCTCCGACGATCCCGACTGGCCGGACGCCCCGCCGGTCCGCATGGCGCTCCTGCCCGCGGACTAGCTTCTCCTCCGTACAGCGGCCGCTCTCGAACCGCGACATCGCGGAGCTCCTCGCGCTCGAGTCCGAGCGCAGCGAGGGGCGCAAGCAGCGTGCGCTGCGTCGCGCCTCACGCGCGGCGCTCATGTGGCCCGAGGAGGCGGCTGCGGTCCATGAAGCCGGACGCGGCCTCACCGAGCTCCGGGCCGTCGGCCCTTTCACCGCGAGCTTTATCGCGCGTTGGCTCGAGGATCGACCGGAGGTGCCCGCGCCGCCCCCGATCCGCGACGGATTCATCGCCTATGCGCACGCACGCGCGGTCGTCGCAGCGCATCCCGAATGGGCTGCCGCCGCGGTGGCCGACCACCAGATGCATACCGACGAAACCGACGGCAGCGCGACGCTCGACGAGATGGCCGACGCTGCCCGGGCCCTCGGCCGGAGACGCATCGTCATCACGGACCACTCGAAGACCCTCCGCATCACCAACGGTATGGATGAGGCGCGACTTGCCGCGCAGGGTGAGCGCATCGATTTGCTCAACGCGCAGGGCACCAAACCACGCGTTCTCAAGGGCATCGAGATGGATCTCACGCCCGAGGGCGCGGGGGACATGGACCCGGCGGCCCTCGCGCGACTCGACTTGGTCCTCGGCGCGTTCCACTCCAAGCTCCGCCTTCACGACGACCAGACGGAGCGCTACTTCAGCGCGCTCGCGAATCCGGACATTCAGGTCCTCGCGCATCCGCGCGGGCGCGTCTACAACATCCGGGCGGGGCTCGCCTGCGACTGGGAGCGCGTCGCCCGCCGCGCAGGCGAGACCGGCACGGCGCTGGAGATCGACGCCTATCCCGACCGCCAAGACCTCGACATCGAGCGCCTTCGCGTCGTCGCGACCGAAGGCGCCTGGATCTCGATCGGGACGGATGCCCACGTGCCGGACGAGCTCGTCTTCCTCGAGATCGGGATCGCCGCGGCAATCCTCGCCGGCCTTCCGCGGGACCGAGTGCTCAACCTTCTCACCGACGACGAGCTCGCTGACCGGGTCGGTCTCGTTCGTGCAACGAAGGGAGCGAAAACGCCGAAAGGAGCACGATCAGTGGCAGGTGGCAAGCGCGAGCGCATCGACACCACTCCTGGGAAGGCCGGTGGATCACGCTTCGTCCGGCGCGAGGCCGGCGGACGGTTCGGCAAAGGGCAGACGAGCGCGGGTCGGAGCATCACCCAGGACAAGCGGGTCAAGGCGAAGCACACAGCGCCGAAAGGGATGAAGGATCGCGGCGACTAGGGAGAAGACGCGCTCTCTCCGCGAGTACCAGCGCAAGCGCGACTTCGCGACCACGCCTGAGCCTAGGGGCGGCAAGCGCGCCGGACGCGAGCGCCTGTTCGTGGTGCAGAAGCACCGCGCGACCGCGCTGCACTACGACTTCCGCCTCGAGGCCGGCGGCGTCCTCGTGTCGTGGGCGGTGCCGAAAGGGCCATCGCTCGATCCGAAGGAGAAACGCCTTGCGATGGCGGTGGAGGACCATCCCCTGGATTACGCCCGCTTCGAGGGCGTCATCCCCGCGGGCGAGTATGGCGGCGGAACGGTCATGGTCTGGGACATCGGCACGTATCGGCTCGAGGACGATGAGAGCTTCGACGAGGCGATCCGCAAGGGACGCCTCGTCGTCACCCTCAACGGCAAGAAGCTCAAAGGATCGTGGGCGCTCGTTCGGACGGGTGACCGCCGGTGGCTGCTCATGAAGCGCCGGGATCGGTACGCGTCCACGGTGGATATCGTCACCGCGAAGCCACGATCCGTCCTCACGCGGCGGCTCCTCGCCGGCATCGCGCGGGACGGAGGTGGCGACGTCGCAAAAGCGGCGACCGGCGATCCCAGGGACAGGCGCGCCTGATGGGGCGGGCGCCCCACTGAAGCTCATCCGGCCGATGCTTGCGACCCTCTCGCCGAGCATCGTGGAAGGACCGGAGTGGGTCTTCGAGGAGAAGTACGACGGCGTTCGCGCGCTCGCGGGCCGGGAGCGCGGCCGCGTGAAGATGTGGTCGCGCATGCTGCAGGACCTCACCGCTGGGTTCCCGCACGTCGTCGAAGCGGTGGCCGCGCTGACCGGCGGCGATCTTCTACTCGACGGCGAGCTCGTCGCTCTGGACGCGAAAGGGGTCTCGCGGTTCCAGCTATTGCAGCGACGCGGAGCTGTCGGGGCTTCGCCACCGAGATACGCGGTCTTCGACGTACTCGAGCTCGAGGGCCGAACACTTATGCGGCGCCCGCTCGGCGAGCGCCGCACGGCGCTCGAGGGTCTCCTGGGCCGCAGCACCCACCCCTTCTTTGTCTCGCGACGCCTCGTCCGTGACGGAAAGGCGGCCTATCGCGAGGCGAAGCGCCTCGGGTGGGAAGGGATCATCGCCAAGGACGAGCATTCGATCTACGAGCCGGGCGTCCGGTCGCGCTACTGGCGCAAGGTGAAGGTGCGCAAGGAATCCGAGTTCGTCATCGGCGGATTCACCGCGCCAAAGGGTGGGCGGCAGCACCTCGGCGCGCTGCTCGTCGGCCTCTACGACCGGACGAAGCTGCGCTACGTCGGCAAGGTCGGTACGGGTTTCACGCAAGAAACGCTCGAGATGCTGGCGGACAAGCTCGAGCGTCTGCGGACGGCCAGGTCCCCCTTCGATCCTCCGCCGCGCCTGCCCGACGCAAACTGGGTGCGGCCGAAGCTCGTCGCTCAGCTCGCCTACGCCGAGTGGACCGCTGACGGCAAGCTGCGCCAGCCGGCGTTCCTCGGGCTTCGCACCGATAAGGACCCGGCGGAGGTCACCTGGAGCCAGCGTGAGCCCTGATGCCGTGAAGATCGCGGGCGTCGCGATCAGCAACCCGGACAAGGTGTGGTGGCCCGACGAGGGCATCACCAAGGCCGACGTCGCCCGCTTCTACGACGGAATCTGGCGGCACGTCTCGCCATGGCTGCGCGACCGGCCGCTCACCGCGGAACGCTGTCCCGATGGCATGCGCGGCAGCTGCTTCTATCAAAAGGACTTCCCGGAGGACAGGGCGCCGGCGGGGCCGCGCCTCGTTCTGCGCGCCGCGAGCACAGGGAAGGATGTCCGTTACATCGTCGGCGGCTCGCGCGCCACCCTTGTCGGTATGGTGAACCTGGGCTGCATCGCGATCCACGTGATGAGCTCGCGCGCATCGCGCATGGATGATGTCGAGTGGCTGGCGTTCGACATGGATCCGCAGAGCGGCGAGTTTGCCGACGCAGCACGCTCGGGACTCGCGCTGCGGAAGGTCCTCGACGAAGTCGGCCTGGTCTCCTACCCAAAAACCTCAGGAAGCCGTGGTCTCCACATCTTCTGTCCGCTGCGCGCGGGTGTCTCACCGCAGAGGGCCGTTGCGGCCGCGGTGTCGCTCGGTCAGGAGCTTGCGCGTCGCGAGCCGGACCTCGTGACCGTCGAGTTCTCCAAGAGCAAGAGGGGCGGTCGCGTCTTCGCGGACACGATGCGGAACGCATACGGGCAGACGATCGTGTCTCCCTACAGCGTTCGCCGCCGCCCGAAGGCGCCGGTGTCGACACCGCTCGCGTGGGATGAGGTCACGACCCGGCTCGACCCGGCGTCATTCAACGTGAGAACGTTCGAACGCCGCATCGCGCGATCCGATCCGTGGGCCGATTTCTGGCGGCGCCGGCAGTCGCTACCTCGTCGCATTCCGACATGAGCAGGGCGGAGCAGGTCGCCAAGGAAAAGCAGCCGATCAGGAAGGCGGCCCTCCTCCTCGGCCCAGGTTTCATCACGGGAGCCGCGGACGACGACCCAAGCGGCATTGGGACCTACGCGGTGGCCGGAGCGTCCCTCGGCCTCGCGACGCTCTGGACCGCGCTCCTGACATTCCCGTTCATGGCCGCGATCCAGAACATCTGCGCGCAGCTCGGCCAGGTCTCGGGGACCGGCCTCGCGGGCATCCTCAAGGAGCATTACCCGCGCTGGGTGCTCTACCCGGCGGTCGGGCTCGTGGTGATCGCGAACGTCGTGAACGTCGGGGCGGACCTCGGTGCGATCGCGGATGCCGCAGGGATCGTCGTCGGGACCCCCGTCCCATGGCTCGTGGTCCCGATCGCACTCGGACTCCTGGCCCTCGAGATCTTCGCGCGCTACCGAGTGATCGAACGGATCTTCAAGTACCTGACCCTGGCGCTGCTTGCGTACGTGATCGACGTGTTCCTCGTGCATCCGTCGCTCGGCGAGACGCTCCGCGCCACGATCGTGCCGACCATCGCGCTCGACCGTGATTACATCGCGACGCTCGTGGCGATCCTGGGCACGACCATCTCGCCCTACCTGTTCTTCTGGCAGACGAGCGTCGAGGTCGAGGAGGAGAGGTCCGCCGGGCGGCGCACCCGAGAGGAGCGCCGCGGCGCGTCGCCGTTCGAGCTGCGCATCGCGACGATCGACGTGACCGTCGGCATGTTCGTCTCCAACCTCGTGATGTACTTCATCATCCTGGCGACGGCCCTGACCCTGCACGCGAACGGGACCACCAACGTCGACACCGGCGCTGATGCCGCAGAGGCGCTGCGTCCGCTCGCGGGCGACCTCGCGGGCCTGATCTTCGCGATCGGCATGATCGGCACCGGTCTTCTCGCGGTACCGGTGCTCGCGGGCGCATCCGCCTATGCGGTTTCGGAGACCTTCGGCTGGCGCGAGGGGCTCGACGAGCACTGGCAGAGGGCAAGGCCGTTCTACGGCGTCGTCGCGCTCGCGACGATCGTCGGACTCGCGATCCCGTTCTCGGGGGTAAAGCCCATCGACGCGCTCTTCTTCACGTCCGTCCTGAACGGGATCGCCGCGCCACCGCTCCTCGTCGTGATCATGCTCGCCGCGCGGAACAGAAAGGTCATGGGCGATCAGACCATCGGCCCGGCCCTCACCGCGATGGGCTGGATCGTCACGGTCGCGATGTTCGCGGCCCTCGCCGGACTTGTGCTCAGCTCGCTCGCCGGGTGAACGTGCCCGACGACACATTCGCGGTGTGCGCCGACGCACCCGCGCGGCCACGCGGTCACGCGACGCTACCTCGATGTCGTCCCGCATCGCCCGGCTCATCGTGCGTGGCTTCTTCGCGGCGCTCTTTCGGATCCGCCGGACCGGCAATCTCCCCGCGCACGGCCCGCTCATCGTGGTCGCGAACCATCAGGGTTGGGCGGACGGATTCCTGCTCGTCGCCGCGTTCCCGATTGCGGCGCCGATCCGCCTTCTCGGAGACCGCGACGGGACGATGGGCGTCTGGTGGCACCGGGCGATCTTGCGCCTCGTCGGGCTGGTCATCCCCATCGATCGCCGCTCGGCAGGCGCCGACCGCGCTGCGATCGCGGCGACACTCTCCGCGCTCGCACGCGGCGAGATCGTCGTCGTCTTCGCGGAAGGTCGCGTGTCGCGCGCCGAGTCGTCGCTCGGTCCGTTCGCTCGCGGCGTCGGCTACCTCGCGCTCCGCTCGCGCGCGCCGGTCCTCCCGGTCTGGCTCAGCGGGACCGCCGAGCTCTACCTCGGCCGGGAGCTTCGCGTCATCGCCGGCCGCCCGCGGACGGGGAGCGCCGCCGCGCCGACGAAGGAGCGGACGTTGCAGATCGCCAACGCTCTCCATGACGACCTGGCCTCGCTCGAACCGTCATGGCGCGACCAGGAGCCCGCGCAGAAGCGCTGGCGCTGGCTGACGGATCTGTTCTAGGCGCGGATTTCCCGCAGGAGCGAGCTCTCGTCGAGAACGCGAATGTTGCGGCGCGCCACTTCGATCAGCCCGCGACGCTCGAAGTCGGCCAGCAGCTTGTTGACCGTCATCCGCGTCGAGCCGATCGCAGCCGCGAGGTCGTCCTGCGTCAACGGCATTGCCTTGCCCGCCCGGCCGACCTCCACGAGGTACTTCGCGAGGCGGCTCGCGACGTCGAGGAACGCGAGGTCGCCGACCTGTGACTCGAGCTTGCGGATGGTCCGGGTGAGTCGCTCGAACATGTAGCGGCGCGCGCCGTCGTTGCGGCCGAGGACGCGAAGCGCGCCGTCGCGGGCGATCTGGAGGGCCGTCGTCGCCACGACGCACACCGCCGTCCCGTCGCGGGGCGCCTCCTCGAACAGCGCGAGCTCGCCGAAGAACTCGCCACGCCGGTGCAGGGATACGAGGAGCTCGCGCCCGTTCTCGTCGAGCAGGAGCACCTTCACCAGGCCATCGACGATCACGTAGGCGTGGGCGGCCGGATCGCCCTGGTGGTACACGACCTCGTCCGCCTTGAATTTGCGGACAGCCATCGAGTTCCCGAGTTCGAGGCGGTCGGCGTCGGGAAGGATCTCGAGCGGAAGAACGTCGCCCAGCGTGCTGGCGAGAGCGAGGATCTCCTCGGGTCGCATCAGTACCGGACCTGTCGGCGCAGGATGTCCTGGTCCCTTACTTCGATGTGCCGGCGGCCCACGGCGATGGCGCCCAGACCCTCGAGGTCCGCGAGGGCGCGGTTCACCGAGACGCGCGTCGCACCGACGAACGCAGCGAGGTCGTCCTGGGTGAGATCGACCTCACTGCGGTTGTTCGCCATCGCGAGATCGAGGAGGCACTTGGCGACGCGGCCAGGAACATCGAGGAAGACGAGGTCTTCGATCCGGCCGGACGCGCGGCGCACCGTGCGTGCCAGGAGTCGAAGGATCTCGCGGGTCGCGCGCGGGCTTCGCTCGATGACCCGCAGGAAGTCGTCCCGCGATATGGTCACGACCTGTGTGTCGTCGAGCGCGGTGACCGTCGCCGATCGCGGAGCGTCATCGAAAAGCGCCAGCTCGCCGAAGACCGCGCCTTCGCGCTCGATGGCGACGACGATCTCGTGTCCCTCTTCGTCAGGTATCGAGACCTTCACGGAGCCGGATGCGATGACGTAGAGATGCCCCGCCGGGTCGTCGCGATGGAAGACGACCTCGTCGCGCGCGAAGCGCCGCGGTCGTATGTGCGCGGCGACCTCCTTGCGCTCCGCATCCGTCAGCGCGCCGAAGATCGGCACGGCGGTCAAGACGCGCGCGACCGCGTCGGCGTCCACGGCCTCGGAACGATACGCTGCGAATGGTGCGCTCACGGATCCGCGTGGTGGGTCACCGCGGCGCCACTGCCCTCG
>Ga0070706_100004611_pt1 | contig 13227 bp, 6 predicted proteins | sample KBSK5501metaG_FD_65476 | JGI IMG/M metagenome (GOLD analysis project Ga0070706, IMG submission 65476) | Corn, switchgrass and miscanthus rhizosphere microbial communities from Kellogg Biological Station, Michigan, USA - KBS K5-50-1 metaG | ecosystem: Host-associated > Plants > Roots >...
CCTTGCATCGATCCCCGCGTCCTCTGCCCCAAAAAAGGAACGCTTCTTTCCTCCCCTGGCTGAAGCGCAGGGGTCTCCAGAAGCGGAGGTTCGATGAAAGCAGTACAGTTTGCTCAACACGGTGGCCCCGAAGTCCTGCAAGTCTATGATGTGCCGGACCCGATTCCCGGGTCACAAGACGTTTTGATCCAGGTCAAAGCGACCACAGTCAACCACCTCGACCTGTTTCAACGCGCTGGCAGCAGGCCAATCGGCAAATTGCCATTTACGCCTGGACTGGAAGCCGCAGGCGTGGTACTCATTGACAACCAGGGCTTTCGTGCCGGTGAGCGGGTTTTGACGACCCGCGCTCCGGCAGCTAAGGGCGGAGGTGGCTACGCCAGTAAGATAGCCGCACCTGCCACCGATCTTGTACGCATTCCCGACAACGTTACTTTCGAGCAGGCAGCGGCAGCAGGCCTCACCTCCTCAACAGCCTGGGGGAGTCTATTTGATATTGGACACCTGCAAGCCGGAGAACGAGTCCTGATCTGGGCCGGTTCAAGCGGTCTAGGTTCACTCGCGATCCAGCTTGCCAGGCACGCAGGCTGCTGGGTAGCTACAACGACGAGCAACGACGAGAAAGCTGCGGCGTTGCGCCGCCTGGGCGCCGACATGGTGGTCAACCATAGAGAGCAGAACGTGGGACAGGTAGTACATGACGCGGGCGGCGTTAACCTGGTGATCGAGCTGGTTGGCACAACACTGCAAGCCAGCATCGATGCCTGCGTCAATGGTGGGCGAGTCGTGCTCATAGGCAATCTCGGTGGCCAGCAAGCCACCGTCGATACCCAGGCCTGGCGGCTCAAACTGGTAAACGTTCTTGCCGGAGGCATGCTGCGCACTTCCAGAGAAAATGAAGAGCGTATACTGCAACTGATCGCTGACAAGGCTATTCAGCCAATCATAGCGGACACGATGCCCGTCGAGCAGGCAGCAGAGGCACACCGCATACTTGAATCGGGAGAGATTATTGGGAAGATCGTGCTTGTGCATTCTGGTGGCTAGTTCATACCCGTGGGAGCCTGATCGTTTAATCTCATTAGGGGAGGGAGCACATATGAGCACCGCAACATTTCGCACGCTTATCCCTTTGTTTGAGGAACTGCGCGGCGAGCGTATTGTGGTGCGGCCATACCGGGAGGGTGATGCGCAGGCCCTTTTCGAGGCCGTAGCTGAATCGCGCGATCACCTGCGCCCATGGCTGCCTTTCGCTGACGAACACCAGTCGGTAGAGGAGAGTCGAGATTGGATTATCCACCAGGTGGCGAACTGGATCCTGCGCGAGGACCTGGTACTCAGTATCTGGGATGCCGCGACTGGCCGCTTTCTTGGAGGTACCGGCCTGCACCCTCATAGCTGGGAGATTGGTTATTTTGAAATCGGTTACTGGATACGAGCTTCTGCCGAGGGTCACGGGTACATCACCGAGGCAGTGCGCCTGCTCACGGATTATGCTTTCAACGCGTTCGCAGCCAATCGCGTCGAGATTCGCTGCGATGAACTGAATGTGCGCAGCGCTGCCGTCCCCCAACGCCTGGGTTACGTGCTGGAGGGACGATTGCGCAACGTGATAGGCGCAGCAGGCGGCAGGCTGCGCACCACGCTTATATATTCCCTCACTCCCGTAGATAGGACCTAGGGAACAACAAGGCTTTATGTGAGGTAGAAAAAATGCAGATCGAAGCTAAACTCGAGGCACTTGGACTCATATTACCTGAGCCGTTCATTTCGCCACCGGGAACCCTGTTACCGTTCTCATGGGTGAGAATTCGCGGCAATCGAGCATATATCTCCGGGCATGCACCTTTGAACTCCGATGGTTCACTCGCCAGGCCGCTGGGTAAAGTGGGAGCAGATGTGTCAGCGGAAGAAGCATACCAGGCGGCGCGGCTAACCGCACTGGCGATATTAGCCAGCCTTAAACGTGCCCTTGGCGATCTTGACCGGGTAACAGCCTGGTTGAGGGTTCACGGCATGGTCAATTCGGCGCCAGGCTTTAACCGCCAACCAGCCGTGATTAACGGCTTCTCCGACCTGATTATTGAACTGTACGGAGATGAGGTTGGGCAACATGCCCGTTCGGCAGTGGGGATGGCAGAATTACCGTTCGGGATCCCGGTCGAGATCGAGGCCGAGGTTGAGATCAGCGAGTAGGCTGATCAGAAACGCTCTATGGAGCGACGGTTGTACTCAAATCCTTACGAATAAACAACACCATCAGGTAAGCCCCGCCGGTATCACCAATGGCTCGGCGATCCCACCACCACTGCCAGATGTGTTGAGCAGCCAGGCCCAGGTTAAACTTCGCGCCTGCCGGAGGGTTATCACCATAACTTAGCCACAGGCCGAGGCCAACACCTCCATATGTAGGCTCGCCAGCACAATCGTTGGCTTTACTGGGCACACATATCGGCGGCTTATAACCCTCGTCCCACCAGGTACGCATCTTATATTCCTGGTACACGTACTTGCCAGGGCTGTTCGGACTGCCGGCATACTGCTGCTCGACAGTGTATGGATTATCGCCCCCTGCTATGATAACCGGAACGTCACCTGGACAGCCTCCTGGATAGTCGAAGCATACATGGGGATAGTCACGCAGGTACCATGCATAAGGCCACGTCGCATCAGCGGTCAGTCCAATCAGCATCTGGTGCTTACCGCCAAACATCTTCTGGTCGAGCGCGTTAACCTTTGCCATCACAATATTCACATCGGTGGTCGTCTGCACATACACCATCATCTCGTGTGGCCCATCGGCAGGGTGCACATACGCCACCTCGTACATATTATGCACGGTCGGCAGCAGTAACAGGACGGCCATCACAACACCGAAGATGGAAACGCTGCCCGCGAACACACCCACTCTAGGACGAGCCTGGGGATAGCCCTGATTGTTGTCTTGCAGGCTCACCCCCGCCTCTGGCGAGGTCAAACGCGCATAGAGATTCTTCACAAGATCCATGCACCTCACGACAGCAGGTTCCAGGCCAACAGCCGCCAGGAGCAGCATGGGCATGGTAATGTGGATCATCAACCAGGGCATCTTCTCCGCTGCCCACGAGTAGAGGAACAGGTTGCCCACAAACCAGTACACCAGGAAGAGCCGGAAACGAGTCGGCTTCGCGATACAGCGCACGATACCAATCAAGCCGAACACCACGCCGACCTGCTCATACAATGGAATCAGCATGAGATAGTAGTACCAGGGCTGATTACCGCGCGCCACCTGCTGCTGCTGTACCCAGTAATAAAGGCCCTGCCAGATACCATCTCCGATCCCACCACGAATATTCGTCAACAGGACAGTAAACAGCAGCAGGAAGATCGTCCAGGCACATAGGAGCGCAAAAAACCAGTGCGTCCAGGGCATGGTCACAACCGAGTCGAGTACAGGCTGCTTTTCAGGGTTAACCAGTTTGGCAAGCCCCCGGCGCCCCGGAGCAGGTAGTTTCCTCGATATCTCGCGATAGAGGAGGAACAGTACAAATACCCCTAGCAGGATACCAATTACCGGCACGACAGCCAGCGTATCATTCTTCAAGTTCTGCACGAACTGGTCAGCAAGAGGCTGCGTTTTGGGATCGGTCGTGTAGACCGACAGGTACTTCACCCAGCCAAACAAAACCTTCCCTGCTATCCCGGCAACAACGAAATATGCCAGCAAGGTGACGGGCGCAAATGTCTCTGGTAGGAGCGCAACATAGGGCGATTCCTGATTGAAACGCGCGCGCAGAGACATTTTCAGGCCGAGTTCCCAGGCGATCAACGCGCCCAGGAAGCCCCCAAAGAGCAGCATGGTCAAGAAAGTCGCCTCTTTAGTTGCATACGAGAACGAGAAGCCGGCAGCGGCAATCACCAGCCAGCGCATCTTGCGCTCGCGGACGTACCGCGCCACACCAACCACCATCACCAGTGTGAAGAACGCCATATAGATATCTTCACGTGCAAAGCGTGAGAAGTAGACCATGCTGGGCGAGACCGCCAGCAGCAAACACGCCAGCCAGGCGCCTACCTTACCCAGGTAGTCACGCAGGAAATACGGCAAGGCTACAATCGCGCTGCCCAAAGTGGCCGCCAGGATACGCACACTCGTGGTATTCACTCCATTGTCGGGCGCACCCAACAACTGGCTGATTTTGTAAACCAACGCGATGAAATGGAACTGAAATGGACCGTGCAGCAGAGGAGTGTAGGTATAGCAGCTATAGCCCTGGGGAGGAGGATTGACACACCACCCCCAGTGTGCCATGTTTTGCAACAACTGCAAGGAATAGTAGGCATGCAGGCTCTCATCGTGGTGCAGCGGCTTATCTCCCAGTACCCAGAAGCGCAAGATCGCCCCGAGCAGGATCACGCCCCAGAAAGGAATCCAGAGAAGTAACTGTTCGCGAGTAGGAGGTGGAGGCCGAAAGAGCTTACGGCGTCGAGGTGGCTCATCCTCTATTGTAGAGGACGTATCACTTGGCGACATTCCCAGGCGCACAAGCTCATGTCTCTCCGATACCTGGTCTACATCTGTCGCATCTTCAATTGGCTCAGTCTCATAACTCTTCAAAGGGAACACTCCTCCTGGCCGGTACCCTCCTGCACTGGCAAAGGGCATCACCCAGATATTATAACCTACGGAACCTGGTATATGGTCACGCCATCAGCAGCATAAACTATTTTCATAAACGATTTGAAGCGCTGCAAGTTCGCTCCGGTATATGTCATCTGCTCTAAAGGGCCTACATAAAGATACTGCGCATTGTAATGGGCCATTAACGCCAAAACCACACCGGGATGCGTGTCGGTATAGATCGAGTTAATATCCGAACCCCGGCGGTAGAAATCAGCGGCATTGGAATCCTTGTTGAGCCAGTTGACGCGCCACTGGTACTCATGCCCGGCCCAACCCATCAGCGTGGGCAGACCTGTAAATGCTGAGATGCGTCCATAGTCGCTGTAGTCTCCTCCCTGCGGGCCATAAGCCTCGACGATCACAGGATCACCCTGGATAGTGCTATTGAGCCACCGGATAGCGTAATAATCACCGGGGTCGTACGATTGCATATAGTTTAACCCATCAAGGCTATTGGTGCGCTGCGTAAACTGATTGGTGCGCTGGTAGCTGCCTACAACCGGGTACACCAGCCCCGCCAGAATGAACAGGGCCAGCATCACCGACCAGAGTGCCCGGCCGCCATGCCATATCCAACGACGCATCCCGGCCACAACTGCGGCCGGACGAAAGCCATCCAGAATAAAGTACAGACCTGGGCCAGACGCGATAGAAAGCAGCGCCCATGCCTGGAAATAGAACTTAAAGACGGTATTCATGCGCGGATAGCTAGCGGCGAAGACATCTTTCAAGAAGATAATCTCAGTCATGGCAACAAGGCCAAAAGCCAGCGCCCCTAACAAAAGCGTGAAGGCGCGAGGACGATCATGGATATGATAGAGTGCTAATGCCGCTCCGAGCGCTGCGATAGTGAAAGCCACGGCAAACGTCAAACCGTTCTTCAGGATAGCGAACGCGAGAAGTGCCACCCCCATAATCAGCACGAGACTTATAAGGCGCATATCTAACCAGCCCGCGCGAGAAGAACGGGTATGCGCCGTCGGTTGGATGCCAGAAGGTGAGCTATCCGCCAGAGACTGGTCAGTAGTAGCTTCGACCATTGAAGTCGTAGTATCTCTATCCCCGGGCTGATGGAGAAGCTGTTGGCGTACTGGCGTAGCCAGGTAAGGGCCGCTGGCAGTACTCAAGTTGCTCCCAATCTGTACATCACCATGGCTCACACTCGCATCCTCCATCGCGTCCCTGTACGCCGGGTCCTGCTTGAATGTACCGGCCAGTTTGCTTAACCCGTTGGAATTTGCGGTTAACGAATTCTTTATAGCAACGACCTGAGCGGAAAGCCTTGGCCGCAGCAGATTAGCGAAAACCATTGAGACGAAGATGAATACAAACATCCCGTAGATCAACGCTTCATCGCTAATTGGCGAGCGGTCTCCAGGGCTTACAAGGCCAATACCCTGCAAAGGCGAAACGAAATTGAGATAGAAAGGAGCATACAGGAAGAATGAGAGCGCCGCCAGCGATGCTCCCGCGGTGAACACGTCCAGTACCAACTCGAGACTAAAGCGCGATCGGTAGGCGAGCCATTGCTGTAAGGCGATGCATATGACAGTTATAGTGAGATCGGTTGGGAAATCCCAGCCGTTCATCGTGAAGAGTCCCCCGAGGATCAACGCGGTAGTTCCCATGGTAAACGGAAGGCGCCACCCGCTACCGAAGACACGCAGGCCTCTCCCCCTGCCATCTCCACCGTGTTCCAGGAACAGATTGAAAGCAAGCCCCAGCGCCAGGATCGTAAACGCCAGCGTCAAGACATGCGCGTGAAAACAGGAGAGCAAGAAGCTAAAGGCGGGAAACTCGTTAATGGTTTTATCAATGACGCGTGACGCGTCAAACCAGTACAACGGCGGTAAGTCATCATGTAACTTCCACCACTGCTGCGTCGATGCGAGATTGCCCAGGACCTGGCCCATGATCATAGTGAACAAACCATAGGGGATTGCGCCAGCCAGCGGTGGAAATACCGTATCGGGCCGGTCAGGACCAACCTCATTATTTCGGGTGACATCTGCAGATTGCCGCTCCCTGGAAAAGGCAGACGCGGTATTTTTGCTGCGAAGATGGCGTGCCCAGGAGACGATATTGCAACTAACGCCGAACAAATTGACCGCCGTTAAGCCAAAGAAAATACAGATACCGGTATTAAAAGCGATGGAGGGCGATTGCCCCAGCAATTTTGCCAGTGTGGCGATCGTAAAATGAGCGTAATAATAGTAGTTGATGGCATACCCTGAGAGCCACATGTCGTTGGGCGGAAAATGCGGGCTGCGCATAATCGCTGCAAGAAAACCCTCGTCCATAAACATTTCAAAGGAGCGAATATCCGGCCCGTAGGAGCGAATCCAGCCCAGCAAAAATACCATGCCCAGAAATATTGCTTCGCAGACTGCGATATAGAAGATGTTGGCACTCACCAGTTTTGCAAGATCGCGCCGCACCCGTATAAAACCAATCATACTGAAAGCTGTCAGGATGAGCAGCACTCCGGCGATAAATAACCGGCTGAAAGGCAAGGCCTGGACCCACATCAAGGGTAACCAGATACAAAAGGCCAACAAAGCCAGGCCTATGGCCTTACTGAAAGCCCAGCCCCGGTCTGGAAGATTGTGGAAGACAGTTATAGTGAGCGGAAGGCACAGCAAACCCAGCACTTCGACCAGAGCCCACATTTGCAATAATTCGACCATAGTTTCTCTCTGACAGATTCCAGTTAACTATCCGGCACTCGCCGGGGAACGGCATTTTCCCCGGGGTCGCGTACCCCCACAGTAAAAGACGCTCTCTACAAGACAATTTTACGTATGTCCAGGAGCTTTATCCCACTACATTGAAAGACGTATAAAGTATCTTAGATGTTCCTATTTTATACTATAGAAGCCCATACGTCTTATTGCATCACCTCGTATATGGTTACGCCGCCAGCACGGTAGACGATACTCAGGGTGTCACCGACCATGCGATCAAACTTGTCCAAACCCGCCGTTGATTGCTGGGCGTAGATCTGCCGCTCTAAATCCCCCACGTAGATATAGCGTACATGATAATAGTGCAGTAATTCAAGCGCTTGAGCCGAATCGGTAGTCGTATAGATAATGCCAATATCGACCATGCGATTCAAAGGCTGATTGGCATAGCGCTGTTCATCAACATGATCTGGCCAGCCCAGCACATCGGGCAAGCCGGTATAGACGGAGACACGGTTAAACCACGCATAAGAGAGTGGAGCCACAGCCTCCAGGACCACAGGTGAGCCGGCAATAGTTGCATTCAGCCAGGCAATAGCCCTGGCGTCACCGGGATACCAGGCCTGTATGAAGGCTGCACCATCTAACGTAGGTGTGTAATTTGCGCTCTGTGGCGGTGGTTGTATAGCCGCCCAGGCCTGGTGGTCACGAATACGAGCTGCTGTTCCTGCAGCCAGAAACACCGAACCGCCCAGCACCAGGAGCACGAGGAGAACTGCCCAGGCACCTTTTACTACAAAGCCCCCAAAGCCCCCCATGAGCCTCCACAAGCGCTGTACCGCTATGGCACCGCCTATAGCAAAGCAGAGCCAGGCCTGTATAGAGAACTTGAATACGGTGTTCATACGTTCATTAATACTGCCATCTAAAAAATCTCGCACATACACGATTTCCAGCCCCAGGCTGATACATAAGCCCACAAGCAGCAGGAGAAACGTAAACTGCGTCCCGACGTCAAACGCGATAGAGCCATTTTTCAATTGTGCAGCATCCCTACTCCGTACGATGAAAAGAAATACGCCAAGAACAATGAGCAGAACCAGCAGCGCCTTCAGCCCAAGCAAGGCAGCAAAGGTCAACACTACTCCACAAAGCAACAAAAAGCCTGCTACCAGGCGCGATGAAGACTTCGCGCTTGCAAGCCTGATGCTTCCCTGAAACCTGGACCCGGCATGCTGGCGCTTTGTCCACCAGCGGTAGAGTTCGTAGAGAAAGAAACTGATGACGATGAAGACCCAGAGACCTGAAATGGTGAGATAATCGCCCAAACCTGTCCCCTGGCTGACTAATCCCAACCCGTTCACATAGAGCTGCTGGTACGCGGCATAGAAAGGCCAGTAGAAAAGGTAGCCAAGACCACACAGCAGGGCAAACGCCGCCAGGGTTAATGCGAGCGAAACAAACAACTCTCTTTTGGGTTCACCCCTGCGCTCCCGCAGCTTGCGTATGATAAGCACGGCACCCAGGATAAGCGCATACACAGGCATATCCCAGGGATTTACACACGCAATCGTGCCAAAGACGAAAGCGGTAAGCAGGTAGAGTAGGATGTTTCCCCACCTGTGTTCGCCAGGGGCTTCAGGCTTTGCATTGCCGGAAAGGAGCATTGTCCCTACGATTCCCAGCATAAGCACAGCAATCGGCATGTCAATTACATGTGGGTGCAGGTCGGCAAAGAGAAAGCTCCAAAACGGAAACTCGTTGATTGTAAAAGGGATGATACGACTGCTGTGCCAGTAGTCAAATGCTGGCACTGGCATGCTTGCCAGTAGAGCGTAGAGCTGATTTTTGAGCTGGATCAGCCCGTCAAAGTTTCCGATGAGCGCCGCAAAATATCCGCCCAGCAATGCCACCGGGAAAAGTTGTGTGAAACTATAAACCAGTGCCACTACACCCGTAAAGGTCAGAGCAAACAGCGTGGGAATAGCCAGGTTGAACGCAACTGTAGGGACGATACTCGTCAGCTTGATGAGCGCGCCAATGATGATGTAGCCGTAATAATAGTAGTTGATGTAGCCGCCAGCAAACCACGGATCATAGGGCGGCATAGAGGGACTACGCAACACGGCATTGAGAAAAGCCAGTTCCATCGGTTTTTCCCCGCCCAAATAGATGTGCCAGAGATCAGGATTAAGCGAGCGAATGCCAACGAACAACAGGAAAGCGAGCGTAAAAATACCTTCTTCGATAAGCAGCAGCCGCCAGCGCTGGCGCAGGAATTTACTGATCGCTCTTCTTTGCCATAAGAACAGGATGATGGCCAGCAGCAGCAACACAACCACTACGATTATCGTCGAGAGATGGCTGAAGGCAACCAGATGTAAGCTTGCCAGTATCCATGCGAAATAGGCGAGCAACAGTATACCCAGTGTCTTACTGAAAATATAACCACGATCGGCTAATCCTCGAAAGGCCGCGAATACCAGCGGATAGGTAAGCAGGCCTAGCAGCGTGAGCGCAAGCCACCAGAAAATTACAGGAAACGTATTGGAGAGGCTATTTGCCGGAAACTGGATGCCGAAAGGGGGCGATTGCTGATCGTCGGTTATCTGTTGAGGACTGAGCAGTAAGGAATGCTGGGCACCGGCGAGACCGGTGCAAGAGGGCGGCAACTGCACACCTTGCAGCAGTTTGTGAAAGAGCTGATCCGGGGTGTAGGGATAGGGATTGTCACGCACGAAGATACGCGCAGTTGGATGATCGAATACGGAGTAGCTCTCATCGGCGTTACTATCGTCGAGGACAATGCCGAAGAGGTTCGGATGATTCTCGAACTGCGCTGCCAGGTGAAAGCCCAGTTGTCCGCTGAAGAGCAGCTGATAATAGTGAATGGTCAATGGATAGCGGCATGGCATGCGCGGAATAGATTTATCCAGCCGATCAGTCGCCATAGTAATGGCATTCACGCCTGGCAAAATATGCGCGAGCTGCTGCGCCTTTGCCGTGGTATCGTCACCATACAGGTCCAGGCCCGTCTGCGGCTGCCCATTCGTATCAAGATAGGTGGCTTGCTGGTAGATTGAAGGATCATGATTATCGACGGCCACAGGCAGCGGATCATCCCATTGCTCATAAGTCAGTACACTTCCAGGTTGCAAATGGCTGTATATCCAGCGTGAAGCCTGAATGCGTGTATCGGGCTGGCTATAAACATTGAGCAGCGCCAGGCCCTGGAACATTGTCCCGGCAAGCACGATTGCGATCACAGCATACGGCAAAATAGCTGTAAGGTAGGACCAGGAACGCACAAGGGGTGATCTAGCATCAGTGGCCCTGGCACCCTCCTGGGGCCACTGATGCTCCCCTACACGGGTAGGGTCATTGTCCGTCCGTAGGGGCGAGGGAGACGGGGTCGGGAAGGGTGGGCCTTTATGGTCGCCCGCCAGGGGAACCCTGTCCAGAGAGGTAGGGTCAGAAACAGGCTGGTATTCCGCGCGCGTGCCCGGTAAATTTCGTTTTTTCGCTCTTATGCTGCCCACCAGGGCTACCAGCACGCTGGCGGCCATTAATGTCAGGAAGGGGTAGATTGGCAGCATGTAGCGCATGAATTTAACGTAGAAGCTGCCGGTAATAGCGCCATAGACGACTACCCAGGACAGCACGACGAGCCACAGACCGGCATCACGATTCCAAACTCGAAAGCCTAGCCAGAGGAATCCGGCAAACGCAGCAAGGCCCAGCGTCAACCCCATTCCCCAAAAGAGCATGTTCTGGGCTTCATAAACGTAGGGCGTCGTTCCCGCAAATTGCCGCACATAAGGCAAATCCAGTGTGCCGCGCGCTAAATCTCCCTGTGCAGCCACCTGCTGTATGAACTCCGGCATATCCAACAACGCATAGGGCATGGCTATAAGAAATACGACGATCGTAGCGCATACCGAGAGGAGAAACGGTACGAGCACGGTGGAGAAGCCATATCTATACCAGCGCATCGCCAGGGCTACGCATAGCGGTACGGCCAATGGAGCAGCACTAAATTTTGTAGCGAGGGCCAGGCCATAGCCGAGACCAGCGATGAGCGACCAGCGTACAGGCTTATCGGTGTCAACCAATACCACGCAGGCGAGGACGGTCAATGTGACAAAGAAGAGCAGCAGGGTATCAACGGCATAGAAGTGCGAAAGTTGCACCTGCAAGGGTGTGAATGCCACTAAAGCCGCTGCCAGCAGGGCTACCGACCAGGCATATCGTCGTCCCGCAGTGCGATCTTTAGTCAGCAGCAATCCCAACCAGCCTGCCAGGAGAATGGTACCGCAATCAAAAATAGCATTGAGGGCACGTCCGGTAAGGGTAAGGCCGGCAAAGTTACCCAATTGTGTAGAAATACGGGAGAGGAGGTTGCCAACCGCCGCCAGCAGGTAGAGCGGAAAAGAACCGTAAGCGAAAAAGTGCGGGCTGAGCGGCGAAGTGGCGGGATTGAAGAACTGCGCCCAGCTGCTGGGCCATGACAACTGGACAACATGAAAGAGAATCTGTCTCTCGTCTGGATGGAAGTTATTCCCCTGGGCAGCATCCGATCCATATAAACGAAGCAGAAGCTGATAGCGCGCCTGCATCTGGTCCCAGTCTAAGCCGTATAAACGCAAAGCCAGGCCGAGTAATGCTATACCAAATAAAGCCAGCGGTCGCCAGCGGGTCACTATCTTCAACTTTGAAGATCACTTCCTCCCATCCTACAAAACGATGGGCGCATACTCTCATCGATCTGAATGACTCCGCATTAGTATAGAGAGTATGTCAGCGTGGGTCAAGAGGGGAAACCACAACTATTGTCGTGGAGCTAACTCTTATCGACGGGGGACTAATTAACGCTGTGAACGGCTGACCGATGCATCATACGGCAATCTCACGATAACTGGCTTGCAGGCTTCCTCAAATGCCAGGGTAAAGTCCATCATCGTTTTGAAGCGCCGCTCTGGCGTGCTTTGTAGACCGGTCAACACAACCCGCTCGACAGCAGCCGGTATCTCTGGCACTATAGCGCGCAGCGAAGGCGGTGAAAGATAGTTGCCAAAAGTCTCGACAAGTCTTACCTTGCCTAAACCCTTGACCTTAACCTACGCCCGTTTACGAAACAGCCGACTGGGCGGGCGGTTGGACTACGGCCAACCGTGTTGCTTCTTCCATGCCTCATGTCTCTTCATGAGTAAGGCCTTGACTGCTTTCCGGTCCTTGCAGGCGCGCAGTTCCTCGTCTCCCCAGCGATGCTCGATGTTGATCGCTGCGTTGAGATCGGCGTGCGTGCGGTAGCCACAGACGCGACAGCAAAACGTTTGCTGGTTGGGCCGGTTCGCACGGTCGACATAATGACAGACACTGCACTCCTGCGAGGTATAGGCGCTTCTGACCCTGATGGCGGCGACGCCTCGTTTGGCGGCATTCCAGGCAATCTGCTTCGGGAGGTGCGCCAGGTTGGAGGCGTACAAGTAGGCGTTCATGGCGCGCGCTTTGTACTTCATGGTCGCGACCGACAGGTGTTCGTAGGCGAACTGGCAGCCCTCGTGCTCGCTAAAGCACTGGTTGACCGCCCGGTTGATCGATTGCCGCACGTGGCGGGCGAGCCGCTGCCCGCTCTTACTGCTCGTGGAGGGGAGCTTCTTGACGCCTTTCTTCTTCAAACACCTGCGTAGTTTGGCCTTGCGCCGGCGCTTCTCGCGGTCGCGCTTCTGCCGCTCGCGCAGTTTGCCATGAAAGGTGCCGTAGTGCTTGCCATCGCTGGTAGTGAGAAAGTTGGCAATGCCCACATCCACCCCGATCACCGGAGCAGCGGGTGCGGTGTGCACCGGGATGACCTGGTCGTGGGAGAGTGTCAGCCAC
>Ga0070706_100004612_pt1 | contig 13226 bp, 7 predicted proteins | sample KBSK5501metaG_FD_65476 | JGI IMG/M metagenome (GOLD analysis project Ga0070706, IMG submission 65476) | Corn, switchgrass and miscanthus rhizosphere microbial communities from Kellogg Biological Station, Michigan, USA - KBS K5-50-1 metaG | ecosystem: Host-associated > Plants > Roots >...
GCCCACCCGCTCCGCGCCCACCCCCGCTCCACGCCCACCCCCACTCCGCGCCCACCCCCACTCCGCGCCCACGCCCGCTCGGCGCCCGCCCCCGCTCGTGGCGGTCGTGGGCAACGGCCCTGTCGGGCAGACCGCGGCGCTGATGCTGGCCCGCTGGGGACTGCCCGTGGTGCTGCTCGACCAGCGCCCGCGCCGGGACCCGGCCGGCTCGAAGTCCATCGTGCAGCAGCGCGACGTGCTCGACGCGTGGGACGCGGTGGGGGCCGGGCGGCGCATCGCGGACGAGGGCGTCACCTGGACCGTCGCGCGCACGTTCTACCGGGACGCGGAGCTGTTCAGTCTCACGTTCGCCGACGCCGGGCAGTCCAGGTTTCCGCCGTTCGTCAACATCTCCCAGTACCGGACCGAACAGATTCTCGACGAGTGCATCGCGGCCCAGCAGCTGATCAGCGTGCGCTGGGGCCACCGGGTGACCGGGCTGGCGCAGGACGCCGGCGGGGTCAGCCTGACCTGCGCCGCCGGCGACGGCACGGCCGTGGTGCGGGCCGCGTACGTGGTGGCCTGCGCCGGTGCCCACGGCGACGACGTCCGCCAGTTGCTCGGGGTGGGCTTCGGCGGGCAGACGTTCGGTGACCTGTTCCTCATCTGCGACATCCGCACCGACCTGCCCGGCTGGGCGCGCGAGCGGCGGTTCTACTTCGACCCGCCCTGGAACCCGGGCCGGCAGGTGCTCATCCACCCGTGCCCGGACTCGACCTACCGGATGGACTGGCAGGTGCCTGACTCCTTCGATGCCGAGGCCGAGGCGGCAGGCGACCAGGAGGCCCGGATCCGGGCCATCATCGGGGACCGCCCGTACGAGGTCGTGTGGAGCTCGGTGTACCGGTTCAGCTCCCGGGTCGCCGACCGGATGCGGGTCGGCCGGGTGCTGCTGGCCGGTGACCTGGCCCACCAGCTTTCCCCGTTCGGCGCGCGGGGCCTGAACTCCGGGGTCCAGGACGCGGAGAACGCGGCGTGGAAGATCGCGTTCGTGCTGCGTGGCTGGGCAGCCGACGGCCTGCTGGACAGTTACCATGCCGAACGGCACGCCGCCGCACTCGAGAACCTGGAGGTCACGACGGCCACGATGCGTTTCCTCGTGCCCGCCACGGACGCCGAGCGGCGGCACCGGCTGACCACCCTGGACCGCGCCGCGTCCGACCCCGCCGCCTGGGCCCGGGTGGACTCGGGGCGGCTGGCCGAGCCGTTCTGGTACACGCGGTCGCCGCTGACCACGCCCGACCCCGGCCGGCCCTTCGCAGGCCGCCCGGCCCGCGGGGCCGTGCCGCCGCCAGGGCCCGGCATTCTCGTCCCCGACGTGCCATTTTTCAATTCAGAACGGCCTGGCGCCACCACCCTCCGTCCGCTCGCCCGCGAGGGCTTCGTGGTGCTCTGCGCCTGCGGCGCGGACGTGGCCGCCGCCCGCGCGGCGGCGTCCGCGGTGCCTGCGCCGGTGCGGGTGCTCGACGTCGCGGCCCTGCGCGACGCCGGGCCGCTCACCGGGGCAGGCCTGGCCGAACCCGGCGAGGTGTGGGTGATCCGCCCCGACGCGCACGCCGCCGCCGTGCTGCACCACCCGGGCCGGGCGCAGATCGCGGCGACCCTGCGCCGCGCGCTCGGCATGACCCCGGCGGGCGCGGCATGACGTGGCTCGATCTGCCGCAGGGGACCGGCTTCGGCGTGGCCAACCTGCCCTTCGGCGTCTTCTCCCGCGCGGGCGGCCCGCCGCCCCCCAACCCCACTCCCACGCCCGACCGCGGCCACCCGCAACCCCCCAACCCCATCCGCACGCCCGACCGCGGTCAGCGGGTCGGCGTCGCGGTCGGTGGCTGGGTCCTGGACGCCGCCGCTGTGGCGGACGAACTGCGGCTGCCGCTGCGCGAGGCGTTCGCCGAGCCCACCCTGAACCGGTTCCTCGCCGCCGGGCCCGCGACCTGGCGCGAGGCGCGAGAGCGCCTCACCGAGTGGCTCACCAGCCCCGCCCACCGCGCCGTGGTGCGGCCGCACCTGGTCCCGGCCGGCGAGGTGCGGCTGCACCTGCCGTTCGCCGTGGCCGACTACGTGGACTTTTACGCGTCGCGGAACCACGCGGAGAACGTGGGCGCGATCTTCCGGCCGGGCCAGCCGCCGCTCCCCCGGAACTGGCTCCACATGCCCCTGGGCTACCACGGCCGGGCGGGCAGCGTGGTGATCTCTGGCACGCCGGTCACCCGGCCCAGCGGCCTGCGCATGGACCCCGGGGACGCCGGGCCGGCGTTCGGCCCGTCCCGGCGGCTGGACTTCGAGGCCGAGGTGGGTTTCGTGGTCGGCGTCCCCTCCAGGCAGGGCGAGCCGGTGCCGCTGGCGGGGTTCGAGGAGCACGTGTTCGGCGCCTGCCTGGTCAACGACTGGTCCGCCCGCGACATCCAGGCCTTCGAGACCGTGCCGCTCGGCCCGTTCCTCGGCAAGGCGTTCGCCACCTCGGTATCCCCGTGGGTGGTCCCACTCGACGCGCTGCGCGCCTCGCGGGTCCCTCCCCCGGCTCACGATCCGGCCCCGGCGCCCTACCTGCGGGACGACTCCGGCCCGTGGGGCCTCGATCTCAGCCTGACCGTCGCCCTGGACGGCTGCCCGGTCAGCCGCCCGCCGTTCGCCACCATGTACTGGACACCGGCGCAGATGCTCGCCCACCTCACCTCCGGCGGGGCGCCGCTGCGCACCGGCGACCTGTACGCCTCCGGCACGGTCAGCGGGCCCGAGCCCGGGCAGCTAGGGTGCCTGCTGGAGCTGACCCGGAACGGCGCCGAACCGATTGCCCTGGCAGACGGCACTCAGCGCACCTTCCTCGAGGACAACGACGAGGTCGTCATCTCCGCCACCGCCCCAGGCCGGGACGGTGAGCTCATCAGCTTCGGCGAAGTTCGCGGCCGCATAATCCCCCGCGCGCGCTGACGCCGACGACGCTCCATGATCATGACGACTTATCCTTCAGAAACGCACGGTTCTGCGCCCGGATTGTCCTGATCGGGCGTGCGGAAACGAGGATATGTCGCGGGCAGCGTCTCACATGGTGGGCACGTCGTCAGCTGAGCGGCTTGCGATTAGGCGAGCCGCGGCGCGGCGCCGCCAGCGGGCGGCGCGGCGGTCGGCCAGGATCTGGTGCACCGCGTTGCGGCCGGGGATCCCGCTGACCCCGCCGCCGCCGTGCGTGCCGGACCCCGCCTGGTAGAGGCCCCGGACCGGGGTCCGGAAGTCGGCGTAACCGGCGGCGGGCCTGGCGTGGAACATCTGGCCGATGCTGAGCTCGCCGTGGAAGATGTTGCCGCCGACGAGCCCGTATTGCTGCTGCATCTCGTGCGGGCCGATGACCTGCCGGTGCACCACCGACCCGGTGAAGCCGGGTGCGACGGTCTCCATCCGCGCGATCACCCGGTCGGCGTAGGCCGCCAGCGCCGCCGCGTCGGGGCTGTCGGCGTAGCCGTGCGGCACCCACTGGGTGAACAGCGACATGACGTGGTGCCCCTGGGGGGCCAGCGAGTCATCGAACACGCTCGGGATGCAGATGTCGGCGAACGGCAGCGACGACGGATGACCGGAGGCCGCCTCCTGGAACGCGTGCTCCAGGTCGTCAAGGCTCTCGGCGAGCACGATCGTGCCGCCGTGCACCTGCGGGTCGAACCCGGGGTGGCTCCTGAACACCGGCAGCCGGTCCAGCGCGAGGTTGATCTTCACGGTGCCGCTGCGGCTTTGCCAGGCTCTGATGTCCGCGAGGAAGTCCGGCGGCAGCGCCGCCGGGTCGAGCAGCCGCAGGAACGAGATTTGCGGGTGAGCCGTGGTGACCACGATCCCCGCATCCACGTCCTCGCCGCTGGCCAGCGTCACCCCGGTGACCCGGCCCGCGCCGGTGCGGATCCGGGCCACCTCGGCCCCGGTCCGGATCTCGGCGCCGAACGAGCGCGCCGCGGCGGCAAGCGCGGTCGTGACAGCGCCCATTCCGCCTCGCGGGAACCCCCAGCCCCCGGCCTGCCCGTCCACGCCGCCGATGTGGTGGTGGAGCGTGACGTAGGCGGTGCCGCCCGACCTGGGACCGGCCCAGGTCCCGATCACGCCGGACACCGACAGCAGGCCGCGCAGGGCGTCGCTGGTGAAGTAGCGGTCGAGCAGGTCGGCGATGCTGCCGGTGAGCAGGCGGGTGGCGTCGACGGCCGTCCTGGTGTCGAGCTTGCGCAGGTACCGCAGCAGCAGGCTCTGCCGCCACAGGTCCTGCGGCCGCCGCGAGCCGAGCCGGGGCGGGATCTCACCCAGCAGCGGGCCGAAGATGGCCGCCATGCCCGCCATGTAGGCCTCGTAGGAGTCGTAGGCGACGGCGTCGCTGGCGGAGAACCTGGCGATCTCCTGCCGGAGCGCCGCGGGTTCGTAGGGCAGCCGCAGCGCCCGGCCGTCCGCCCGGGGCGCGAAGTAGGGCCCCTGCGGGTAGACGTGATAGCCGTGCCTGGCCAGCCGCAGGTCGCGCACCAGGCCGGGCTGCAGCAGCGAGACCACGTAGGAGAGCGAGGTGACCGTGTACTCGGGGCCGAACGGGTGCTCGCTGACCGCCGCGCCGCCCACCACGTCCCGGCGCTCGCACACCAGCGTGTCCAGGCCGCTGCGGGCGAGATAGGCGGCCGCGACCAGCCCGTTGTGCCCGCCGCCGATGATCACCGCATCCCGCACAACCGCCATGAGCGGTATCTCAGCCTTCCCGCACGCCGACGCGTCTCATACGGTCTGCACCCGCGCCAGGACCCCGCGTGCCCGCAGCAGCGCCCGGATGTCGGCCGGATCGCTGGTCAGCACCAGGTCCGCCGCAGCGACCAGGAGCGCCACGTGCGCGTCGACCACATCAGCGGAACCAGCCCGGCCGAGCAGCTCGCCTATCCGCTGGCCATCGTCCTTGCCCAGTGGTTCGATGCCGATGCCTGCAAGGACGCGGGCAAGATTGGCCTGCTTGCGGCCATCGCGCCAGACCTGACCAACAACCGCAGCGCTCGCCCGCAGGGGCGCTCCCTGCCGCTGCAGCACGCGCAACTGGGCACCTACCACACGATCACGCCGGTCAATGGCGATCAGCGCTCCGGCGTCGAGTACCGCCTTCATGCAACATCCGACCGAGGCGCTAGGCCAAGCCGGGATGCCGCCGCATCGAGCTCAGCCTCGGTGAAAGAGCCGTCTTCCGACTCCCACGCATCCAAGGCAACACCGAGCAGCTCGTTTCTGAGCCGGTCGGCCGCGGCCTCGCTCAGCCACGCAGACACGCTGGTCCCTTGCCGCGCCGCGGCCTGGCGGACGCCCTCGCCCAGTTCGGGAGGCATCGTCACGGAGAATCGGTCCACCTGCGCCATGCATACGATGATATCACATACCTAGGTAGTCACCGCGCCCACCTGATAGCGGATGCCCGCAGCGGACCGCACCGCCTGGCGGTTGTGACGGGCACACAACGATGCCTGCCAAGATTGTGTACATACGCGGGACCTGGCGTTGGTGCCGCGTTGCACACTCGGAACGTCATCTGGCACCTGGAAGGCGGGCCATTGTCCACCAGACCTGCACCATCGTCTGCTCCTGGTCTGCCGCCACGGCGGCGACGGTGATCCCGGGCGGCGGGCTGCGTGGCCGGCTGGACTCTGGCCAGTTCGCGCTGACCGCGGAGATCGGCCCGCCCCGCGGGGCGGACCCCGGGGCCATCCACCGCAAGGCCGACCTGCTCCGCGGGTGGGTGGACGCGGTGAACATCACCGACAACCAGGGCGCCCACGTGCGGATGGCCAGCTGGGGCGGCAGCCTGCTGGCGGCGCAGGCGGGTATCGAGCCGGTCATGCAGGTCACCTGCCGCGACCGCAACCGGCTCGCGCTCCAGTCCGACCTGCTCGCGGCGGCCGCCCTGGGCATCCCGAACGTGCTGCTGATGACCGGCGATCACCCCAAGTTCGGCGACCACCCCGACGCCAAGCCCGTGTTCGACCTCGACGGCATCCAGCTGGTCGCCGCCGCCCGCACGATGCGCGACGAAGGCCGGCTGATGTCGGGCCGGACGCTCAGCTCCCGGCCCGGATGGCTCATCGGCACCGTCGAGAACCCGTTTGCCCCGCCGACGGAGCTTCGCGCCGCCATCCTTGGCAAGCGGGTGGCCGCGGGGGCGGAGTTCGTGCAGACGCAGTTCGTCTTCGACGTCGCCGCGTTCGGCCGCTGGATGGCCGAGGTGCGCGACCTCGGGCTGGACGAGCGCTGCCGGATTCTCGCGGGCGTCGGCCCGGTCAGCTCGCTGCGCGCGCTAGGCCACCTGCGCAGCCTGCCCGGCCTGCACGTTCCCGACGAGGTGGAACGGCGGCTCCGCGCGGTGCCGGCCGACCGGGTCGCGCAGGAGGGCGCCGCGCTGTGCGCGGAGATCATCGAGCAGGTCCGCCAGATCCCCGGGGTCAGCGGCGTTCACGTCATGGCGCCCGGGCACGAGCAGGCGATCCCCGGCATCCTCGACCGGGCCGGCCTCCCCCGGCGGGACGCCGTGGACGGGGCCGCCGCCCCCGGGCCGGAGCGCGCCGGCCTCCCCTCCGGGGCGGGGAGCCGCCGTGCTCATTGACGTGCGCCCGGTCGCGAAGCTGACCGGTCTGGACCCGGTGGACGTGCCAGCCGCGCTGGCCCCCGTCTTCGCCGCGCTCAGTAATACGCAGGCCGACCTGGCCACGATCCGGGTGGTCTGCGACTGGATCCAGTACCGGCACAACTTCTACGAGCCGGTCGAGGTCAGACCGGTGCTGGCCGAGCGGCCGCCCCGGCAGGAGCGGGACGGCGCGGCCCCGCCAGCCGAGAGCGCCCTGGAGATCGCCCTTGACCTGCGCCGTTCCGACGGGACTGACCTGGCGGCGAGCGTCACGGCGGCGCTGGCCGCACGGGGCACCGAGGCGGGCCAGGTGCTCCTTGAGCCGTGGCGGCCCGCCAGCGAAAGCTGCCTGTGGCAGTTCAACACGCTGTACTGGCAGGCGCTGTCCCGCTGGGAGGAGGTCACAGGCCGGGAGTACGAGCAGGCACTTCCCGGCGGCCGGAGCCATGCCCGCGACACCAGCGCCGCCGGCGACCTGATCCGTGAGCTGCTCCGGGTCTGGGATGAGCTGGACGCACGCCGCGCCCTGCCCGAAGAGCTCTACGTCGTGGAACTCGGCGTCGGCAACGGCAGCCAGGCGCGCACCTGGCTGGATGAGTTCGCCGAGCTCGACCACCAGCACGGCCGCGACTACTACCGGCGGCTGCATTACCTCATGGGCGACTACTCGGCCCACGTGCTCGAGCGGGCCAGGAAGGCCGTGGCGCACCACGGCGACAAGGTCAGCTCGCTGGTTCTCGACGCAACCCGGCCGCAGGTGACACTCGGGTTCCTCCGGGAGAAGACGTTCTGCGTCTATATCTCGAACGTCTACGACAATCTCCCCACCGACGACGTGGCGACCATCCGGGGGCGTCCCTATCTGGTGGAGGTGCGGGCGTATCTCCGCCGGCCGGACGCCGCCCGGATCGCGCGGCGGCACCACGCCCGGGCCGGCGAGCTGGTGCCGCTCATCCACCGGCTGCTCAGGCTGGGGCCGGACCTGCTCGCCGAGGCGGCGCCGGACCGCTTCCCCGGCCCGTGCGACGCGGTGTCGTTCTGGCAGGAAGTCTGGGACGCGTTGCGGCTGCGCGAGCGCTACGTACCGCTGGACGGGCTGGACGCCTACCAGGTGTCCGCGTCGGTCACGGGGGAGATCCTGCGCCCGCTGCTGGAGAGCGGCGGCGACGTCCGGATGCACGTGAGCAACGGCGCGCTGGCCAGCTTCGCGGGCACGCTGCCGCTGCTCCACCCGTTCGGCCGGCTGCAGTGCTATGACCTCTTCCTCACCGGGCCGGACGCGTACCGCACCGGGTTCCCGGGCCCAGGCAAGTATGACGGCTCGGTGGTGAACTGGGTCAACGGGCCGCTGCTCTCGTTGACCGGCAACCGGCGCGGCTTCGACGTCCAGATCGCGCCGCTGCCGGACCATCCGGAAGCGAACGTCAAGACGCTCACCGCGCAGGTCCGCGACTGATGGGCGTGGCGGCGGCCAGGACGCTCGGCGGGGAAGGCCCCGCGAGCGCTCTGCTGCGCGTCAGGCCGCTGGCCACGACCGTGGTCGGGTCCTACTCGGTGCCGGAGTGGCTGGGCCGCCTGAAGACCGACTTCTACCAGCGCCGGATCAGCGCCCAGCACCTGAACGAGATCCACGACGTGGCGATCAAGGCGGCGCTCAAGGACCAGGAGCTCGCCGGCGTGGACATCGTCTCCGACGGCGAGCTGCGGCGCGACAACGACATCGACTACCTGCTGATCCGCATCCCCGGGGTACGGATCCCGCGCCGGTCCAAGACGGACTACTACGACTACTACGACGCCGAGGTGACCGAGCCGCTGCCCGCGGCCGGTCCGCTGCGCCCGGGCCTCACCGCGGACTTCGCGTTCACCCGCGAGGAGACCGACCGGCCCATCAAGTTCTCCTTCACCGGGCCGTTCTCGCTGTCGCGCCGGATCCGCGGCCCCGGGTACGCCGACCCGGCGGGCCTGGTCCGGGCCCTGGCGCGCTGGCTCAACGCCCAGGCCCAGGAGCTGGCCGCCGCCGGTGCCGACCTGCTCCAGATCGACGAGCCGTTCCTGGCGGGCTACCCCGAGCAGGTGGACCTGGCCATCGAGGCGGTCAACATCGTGACCGCGGGCGTGCCCGTCACCTGGGCGCTGCATGTCTGCTACGGCAACCGGTACGCCCGGCCACTGTGGGAGGGCCACTACGACTTCCTGTTCCCCGCGGTGGCGGCGGCGCGCGTCGACGCCCTGGTGCTGGAGTTCGCCCGGAAGGGCCTCGACGACCTGCGGCTGCTGCGGCAGCACGCGTGGGACCGCTACCTGGGACTCGGCGTGATCGACGTCAAGGCCACCGAGGTGGAGACGGCGGACCTGGTGGCCAGCCGGATACGCCGCGCCCTGGAGTACGTCCCGGCGCAGCGGCTCATGGTGAACCCCGACTGCGGGCTGCGCCACCTGCCCACCGCCGTGGCGCAGGCGAAGCTGCGCGCGATGGTCGCCGGCGCCGCCCAGGTCCGCCAGGAACTCGCGGCCAGGGCCGGATGAGCACCCGATAAAAGGGCCTGCCCGGCCGTCGCGGACTCGGGAGCCTGGCGCGGAAGGCTCGGAAACGCCCGCGAGCCGATCCTGGCGAGCGTCTCCGCCCGGCGGGCCTCCATCGGCATGGCCAGCAGGTAACCCTGGCCGAATTGGCAGCCCATCGAGGTCAGCAGGTCATGCTGGAGCTCACTTTCGATGCCTTCGGCGATGACGTCGAGCTTGAGAGTCCGCGCGATCTGGACGATACCCTCGGCGAGCGCCAGGCGCTGCGCGGAAATGGCGATCCCGTCCACGAACGACTTGTCCATCTTCAGGATGTCGATCGGCAGTTCCCGCAAGTAGCTGAGGGACGAGTAGCCGGTGCCGAAGTCGTCGATCGCCAGGCGTACGCCGATGGCCTTCAGCTGCATCAGGATGGACTGCATCCGCTCGTCCCCGCGCAGCAGGACGCTTTCGGTCAGTTCGAGCAGGAGCGCACGGGGTTCCAGGCCCGACGTGTCGAGGACCTGGCGCACGCCGTCGACGAAGCCGGGCGTGCTGAACTGCCGGGCCGACACGTTCACGCTGACGTACAGCCCGCGAGGCGGAGTCGTGTCGTCGGGAACGCGGCGATTCGGCGCGGCGTCGCGGGCCGGCGGCTCCGGGCGCGGATACCGGCGCCAGCGCGCGATGTCGGCCACGGCCCGGGCCATCACCCAGGAGCCGAGCGGCACGATCTGGCCGGTCTCTTCGGCCAGGCCGATGAACTGGTCCGGCCGTATCATCCCCCATTTCGGATGCGGCCACCGGACCAGGGCCTCGAACCCGGCGAGTTCCCCGGTGGTGAGCGCGATGATTGGCTGGTAGTGAAGCGCGAACGCACCGCTGGCCAGCGCCTCCTCCAGCGCGGCCTGCAGCTCGCGCCGTCTGATCAGCCCGGCGCTCAGCACCGGCCGGTAGCGGCGCCATTGCCGCTTGCCCGCCGCCTTAGCGGCGTACAAGGCGAGGTCCGCCTGCCGGAGCAGTTCGTCGGTGTCGGCGCTGTCCTGAGTCGTGGCCACCCCGACGGTGACCGTCGTGAGCATGGCGCCCGAGGCCAGCACGAACGGCTCGCTGAAGGCGGCGACAATACGGTCGGCTACTTCCTCGACCGCGGCGGAGTCCGCCGCGTTGCCGACGAGCAGCGCGAACTCATCGCCGCCGAGCCGCGCGACCGTGTCGCAATCGCGGATCAGGCCGACCAGCCGCTCCGCCGCGGCCACCAGCAGCTCGTCGCCGACGCCGTGGCCCATCGTGTCGTTCACGACCTTGAAATCGTCCAGGTCCGCGAACAGCACCCCCGTGGTCATGTCGTGCCGCCTGGCCGCGGCGAGCTCCCGCGAGATCCGGTCCTGGAACAGCAGTCTGTTGGGCAGGCCGGTCAGCGCGTCGTGGAAGGCCTGGTGCTTGAGCTGGTCTTCGAGCTGGCGCTGCTCGGTCACGTCCCGCACGGTGAGGACCAGGCCGGCGACGGTCGGGTCGTTGCGGAGATCGCTGCACCTGACCTGGACCTGGACAATCACGCCGTCGTGGCGGGTGATCTGGCGGTCCACGTAGCGGGAGCCGAGGCTCGTGCCGGCCCGCAGCTGCCGCAGTATGCGGACCAGGTCGTCATGCTCCCCGTCCGCAACGAGGTTCCCGAGGTATGCGCCCTCCACGGTGATGTCACCGAAGATGCTCGCGGCCGACGGCGTCGCGTACCTGACCTTCCCGTCGTCGCCGACGATCAAGATGGCGTCCGATGTGTCGTGGATCAGGGTACGGAAGTACGCCTCGTTTTCCCGGCGGATCACTTCGTCGCGGAGCATGATCCGCTCGGCGGCGAGGGCCACCTCGTACGCCAGGATCTCCATCGTCGCGGACAGGTCCGCGAGCATGCGCTGCTCACCGAACACTGCCAGCAGCCCGATGAGCGGATCGCCCGACGGCCGGTCTTTGACCGTCAGCGGGCAGACCAGCATCCAGGCACTGCCGGGTACGAGCGCCCTGGCCTGCACGGGCAGGCTCGTCACCGGCGCGAGGAGCGGCGCGGAGCCGGTCGCGAGGGGCAGCCAGGTCTCGGCCAGCCCCCCGAGCCTGCTCATCGCCACCGGGTCGGCTGAGGCCTCGGTCACCGCACGGAACGTGCCGCCGATCCGCACCGCGAGCAGCACGTCGCCGCGCGGGCCCGTTCCGAGCAGAGCGTCGGTCGCGGACTTGACCGCGGCCGCAGCCTGGTCCACGCTGGCCGCCGCCACCAGGGACAACCCGGCCTGCCGCACCACCCGCTCCCGGCCGAGCGCGCGGCGGTGCGAGGCGGCCACATCCGAAAGCCGCGACAGCACCAGTAGGTAGAGGATCGCGGAGAACACCGCGATGACGCTTAGGTTGCCCCCCCGGACCTGGAACGACTCGATGAACAGCACCACGGGGGCGATCAGCGAGGTGAGCATCAGCACGATCAGCTTGACCGGCGAGACCTCTGCGTGTTGCCGGGTGACCGGCTGGGTGAGCTCCGTCATCGTCGGGTGCAGGGCCGCGGCGCCAAAGGCAGCGTAGAAGACCGCCCAGCCGAGATCGACGACGCTGCCGTTGTGGAACGTCCCATGAAGCACGATCAGGCCGTACGATACGTCCGCGGCCAGCCCCCCGGCGAAGCCGAGCGTCAGCAGCTGGACGCACCTGGACGGCCCTGCTCCCGGCGCCAGCAGCCTGGCGATCATGGCCAGCACGAGCACGTCGCCCAGCGGGTAGGCGATCGCGACGCTCTTCTGCAGCCAGGTCAGTCCCGGGGTGTGCACGTTTGGCAGGACCAGGTAGATCCACGACAACAGGGCCAGCCCCGCGGTCAGGGTCAGCGCGTCAATCAGGCTGCGCCGGTCCCGGTCGGGCGTGCGCCACAAGATGAACACCAGCAACCCGGCCGCGTAAAGCGGATAGGTCAGCAGGTACAGCACGTCTGCGTACGAGGGGAACGGGAGCACGGTTCCGGTGAGCTGCGCCACCAGGTAGCTCATCTGGCCGGCGATGAAGCTCGCGAGCGCGGCGGCCAGCAGCAGCCAGGGCAACTTGCGGGCGGGACGGTTGATGACCACGCCCGCGACGATGGCGATCACTCCGGTCAAGCCGATCAGGCCCCACGCCTCGACGCGGAGGCCGGGCAGCCGGTAATACACCGCGAGGAGCAACACCATCCAGGCGGTATAGCTGCCGAGCACATATCGCCGCGATTCCACTGCAATCCCCCCGATGCTCATCTATATCTCTATGTGTTAGCCCCAGAATTTACTGTGGTTGTTCCCATGTGCGCATCGCCGCATGCGTGGTCATATCTGCGGCATGTGCGGAGGTTTGATGGGATAAATGCAAAAGTTCGCTGGTCACGTGCACTACGACCAAACGTCCGTCCTGCCGTGATCGAAGGCAAACCGAACCTGCCGGCGCTGACCTTGCGTGACGCGGACGTCAACGACCTTACCGCTTTCACCGATATGCAGGCTCCTGCTCACTATCGAAGGACGCAGGTGCCGAGGCGAAGTCCGTTACCGCGCCCAGAATGGTGTCTCCGACGCCCGTATCCACCGGGTCCACGCCGGGCGGTGTCGATCGAGGAGCCCGGGCGGTGTCGTTAGGGGTGGAGGGGTTAGACGCAAGCCGAAGGAGGATCGGTCTATGCAGTTCATGCTCATCTTGTCCGAGGACCCAGAGCTCATCGCCACCGAGGAGCAGCGCAAGGAAGCCGTGCAGCGGGTGGGCGAGTACGCCATGGGCTTGTTCGGCGACGGCACGCTCAAGGGCGGCTCGCCGCTGCATCCGGTCAGCGAAGCCAAACGGATCCGTACCCGCGGCGGGGACCAGCGCGTCCTCGACGGGCCCTTTGCGGAGAGCAAGGAGGTCATCGCCGGGTACTTCCTCATCGAGGCCCCCGGCATCGACGCGGCCGTGGCGATCGCCGCCCGCTGCCCCAACGCGGAGTTCGGCTCGGTCGAGGTCCGTGAGATCGTCCCCATGGGGTGAACGAGTTCCTCCTCCTCGGGACCCGGCCACC
>Ga0070706_100004621_pt1 | contig 13215 bp, 7 predicted proteins | sample KBSK5501metaG_FD_65476 | JGI IMG/M metagenome (GOLD analysis project Ga0070706, IMG submission 65476) | Corn, switchgrass and miscanthus rhizosphere microbial communities from Kellogg Biological Station, Michigan, USA - KBS K5-50-1 metaG | ecosystem: Host-associated > Plants > Roots >...
ACTAGAGCTGCTGAGGTACTGAACTGCCGGGCTAATGGCTTCCCCTCGCAGCGTGGCAGTTATGGGGATGTGGGTGGGCAGGAAGGTAAAGCTAATAATACAGCCTGCGGCAGGCTGTATAGTAAGGGGGTGAGGAACAACTGGGTGTCCATTTCCAGGCATCAGACCCCAGAGGAAGCTGCAGCGGCGATGGCGGTGGACAAACTGAACGTAGCTCAAGACTACCCCAATATCAATGTCCAGCATCGCATAGTGCCTCTTCCCAGTGGACTGCATGAAGTTCAGTGGGGTTATCGGCACAGAGCTGATGAAACACCAGCGCAACTGGATTCCTTGCATGCCCTTAGTGATGTCGATGATTTATATGAACAAGCCATGAACACACCTTACGTAGACTCTACGGTGGAGGGTAAAGCAATCTACTTGGAGCACAGACCAGACCGTGCGTATCCCTATCGTGTGAGAAACAGGACAAGGCAGGGAGGTGAGGAAGATCCTATAGCTGGTAGGAACTACAGCTACTACAGAACCTATCAACCATCCATACGGGCAGCACAGGGTTATCAGGGACTAAAGATGCTAACCAGCAAGCTGAGGGTAAAGTACAAGGCGGTGCGGTGGTATCCGATCGCAAATCCGACAGGTGGGTTCGAGCAGTGGCACGGCACTCAGGAAGAAGCAACTGCCCGTGCTCAGGAGTTGAGAGAGCGGAATAATCGTGAGGTACAGGAGGCTGGTTACGACGAGGAAAGAAAGCAACCAAGACGAAACTCGTTCGAGTACGCGGTTGCCCCTCATCCTGAACTGCCCGAGAGGTTTTATGTGGTTCACCGACCGCAGAAGACCACGGGGGATGTCTGGACGAGCACGACAGGTCACGGGTGGGAGCTCGGTGATGAAGGTGTGGTGCATCAGTCACCCCACCGGATTGTCCGCCCCCACCCGGACACTGGTGAAGCACCTGGACCTTATGGACATGGAGGATAGGTAAATGACAGACCAACCTGAAATGAACACACAACCCACTCCAACACCAGACCAGCAACCGCCCCAGCAAGAAGCTGAAGTTGTTGAAGAGGCGAACCAGCAAGCTGTAGACCTCACCCCAGAGCAAATACAGGAATTAGCTCAAGAACTGATTGATGGACTTCACGCGGACATGGAGAATGAGGTGGGTGAGGAGGAGGTAAGTGCTGAGGAGCAAGAAGCAGGGGGCAGACCACCTGATGCTAACCAGCAAGCTGGGACCTGATTAGCTAAGTGGTGGAGAAATGGAATTCAAAAAGTATCACTGATATCTTTTGGGTAAGTGGAGTCGTTTGGTAGGTTAATTGGCTAAACGGGTGGGGGTAAAAACAAGAGGAGTGTGCTGGTCATGCTGGCACACTCCTTTGCGTTTAGCTAAATGGTAATGGACTCAACCCATAGGTGGATCTGGGTGAGGACCTGGTCCATGTCGTAGCACTTGATGAAGTGGTAAGCTATGACTCCAGCATGGGGTGTCCACCAGAGTTTTGCTGAACTAGGAATGTAGTTGAGGATGGCTGCTGTAGTGTCTTGCAGGATGCGCAAGCGGATAGACATACCCAACTCACCTGACTGATTGATAAGGATTTCAGCACCAAGGGATTTTGCTGTGTCTAGGAGAAGGGGAAGGTATTGGATAGTGTGCTCTACCCGGCGAAGGTGACGGTCCAAATAGTCGTAGACCCAGGGATTAGCTAAAGAAGGTTGGTTGGGTAGGAAGAGTTTGCTGCTCTTGCGGCGTTTTCTGGTTCGCATGAGATACTCTCCTGTGTTGAGCTAAACGGAAGAAGGTAGTGGTCATGATGGATAGTTGCTGGGTGTGCTGGGTGAGTTGTTCACTAGTTTGTTTAGTATGCTGTGACATTGAATCCCCTTCTAGGACCCTTTCCTCTTCCAAACTAACCCTGCTGACCAGAACGCAAGATAATGGGAAAACTAGCACTTATGACCGAAAACTAGGGCACTCGAAAAGTGATAATGTCACAAGATGTAACAAAGGATATTAAGACTACCTGATCCAACGGTGAACAGTTCGGTAGGTGACCTGACCGGACAGGTGTTCTGCGATCTGACGACAGGTCATTCCCTGACCGTGCAACTCCAGGACACGACCTAGAAGCGCTGCCCTGCGCTGCTCGCCATCCGACTTGTTAGGGCGTCCTCGTTTGACCTTGTGAGGTCTGCCGCCACGGTTACCCTTCACAGTCTGACCCCTGATGGTCTGCTGACCACGAACCTCTCCAGGCGACAGAGCAGGGTCCAGAATTGTTAGGATGGTAACGCCGTTGATGATCTTGCTAACCTGCTCGATGTCGTGTTGGCTGTAGACAGCGTCAGGACCAAGGACTCGGCAGGGAGAGGGATGGACTGTCACGTCCGCAGGGTAGTAATCACTCGGACGGAACAGACGGTCAATCGACTCTGCCACGATGACAGCATCACGTTTTTTAGCTAATCTGACTGCCTCTCTTAACCAGACTAGTTGCTTGCCACTACCAACTGCCCTGATGACATCCTTTTTGTCATCGATGATGACACCGCCTCTTGACTCGACCTCCGCTCGGAGGTGCTTGACTTGATCATCTAGACTGCCGGCATCAACTTGTGCTTGTGTGGACACCCGGGCGAGGAGGATCGCCTGATCACCACGTTGGTAATTTGAGATGTGTGAGATATTTTTGGGAAGTGTGCCCGGCGAGATAAACTTCCTAGCCCAAGCGAGAGAGTCACTCTTGGGGTGGAAACGAGATGTAGTCTTGCCATCGCCGGTGCGGTCACCTACCATGTGTATACCTGTTCTGCTGCGTTGAACACCTTCAAGCTTGGCCGCGTGGGGTGCTCAACTCGGATCTCGACACCGGACTCACCCGCCAGAGTGAGTCCGGTGTCTTTTTTAGTCTACCAAATCTGTGTCTGTAGCATAAGCAATAATTACTACCTACCACAACCGTTTAGCTCAACACCTTTCCTGGGTATTTTGCCCTAGACAGAAAACTCCCAACCCGGTCACAATTAGGTAGTAGCTTATCCAAGGTTAGATGGGGTAAACATGAGTGCTCCCGTTGCTGGTCAGGGGTTTTCACTGGATGAGAATGGCTTCCGTGAGGCGCTACATGACGTGCAAGCAGTGTGTCATAGGTTCAAGAGTTTCTGCACCACAGTGGACGATCTGGAAGGGATGATCGCCTTGGCTCTCTCCAATGACGGACAGTTGAGGTTGCTGTTCAACCAACTACAGGCAACTCAACCCCAGCAGACAGTCCAGGGCAAGATCCGGTAGTAACGTTTAGCTAAACACCCATGCACAACATCTCCCTGCTCGATCAGCGCAACAAGGATCTGGATTCTACCAGATTTAGCTACAAACTTGCCGGTGCTGGTAACCAGTACGGTATGGATGTGGCGATGTCGGATAATCTGGGAGTTGACGAAGCGAAAATGAGCTTGAGGTTCCCCTACGCTGATGGCAACCGGCGTGATGGGGTGGGGGATTTGCTTGAGGTCGGTGGGATCAACCTGGAGCGACACCAGAAGAACAAGGTAGTCCTCTTCGATCATGGCAAGGCGGTGACCTTGCCCATCGGCATGGCGATGGAGTGGGACTCACTCAAGGGTTGCTACGACACCAGCACCTACACCGTGGACCTGGATCTAATCAACAAGCAGGCATGGGTCAACAACTTCTTCTATCAGGGCAAGGGCATTCCCGGGGCTGATAGCAAGGACGAGTATGACCACGCGTTGTTTTGCCACCAACTGTTCCACATGGCTGCCTGCAAGATGCTGGGTTGTGGCAGCATCGGGTATTCCGTCACCAAAGGCTATCCCTTGCAGGCTGACTACAACACAGGCACGCCTCAAGGTCTCCACCTGCTGAATGTGCTGCAGCTGGAGTGCTCATTAGTTGTCATGCCTGCCAACATGGACACTGTAACTACAGCAAAGAGCATGGACATTGCTCGGCATATTCTTTCCTTGCCAAAAGTATGTGGCAAACCTTTAGCTGCACCACTGGTCAAGTCCCTCACCCCCTACGTCGGTGAGAATAAAGCTCAACTGGGGTGGGAACCGGGTAGGGTGGAGAGTAAAGCCAACGTCCCCGAGGACGAGGTCCGTCCCGGTCATGGGTCATCGCGTTACCGGGTTGAGACCAGTCCGGGTGGACACGTAGCTCAGGTAATTGCCAATGCTGATGATGTGGTTCGAGATCAGTTAATTCGACCTGGTGGTGGTCTAACTCAAGAAGAAAGAGCAGTGCGGGCGGTTAACAATCCAAATTATTTATCTGTTAATGCTGCTGAGGACTCGCAGGGAGAGAAGTCTCACCCCCATGACCGCTCCAACTTCGTCATCGACCGTGACGGTAATGATTTCGTGGTCGTGGGACGCTCTGGGGCGGTCTACGGCAGGCATCCTGACCCTGACAGGGCCCACGAGCATGTCTCACGTCTGAAGAAGGCAGGGAAAGGTCTACGAGAGGTAGAGCAGCGCCGTGCCAAGATAACGGTGCGGCGTGCGACTGGTGAAGACCGGCAGCACATGGAAGATATTGGGTTACCCGATTCGGAGCAGCGGGTAGTAGCTGATATTGTTCGTAACACTGCGGACGATCCCAACAAACCGGTAAGTGCGTATCCTTACCAAGGTTCTCTGGGTTGGGTGGTGCCGCACTTGGTAGATACTCAAGAGATTTCTCCCGGTGGTGGACACACCACAACTGTGGAGAACCGACTCTATGATGAGGAAGAGGTCAAGTGTCTCACCGCGCAGCTAAATCAGGGCACTAAAGCTAACATCCGCATCCGTCGTCGTCCTGCTGAGAAGACCGAACGGGATATCGCAGCAACCCGAGGTAATGATCCTGGTGTACCACGGGATGTGATCGAGGCAGCTCACTATGTTCCTGGTTACGAAGCACCCGTTGGTAGTGGTTATGATCCTAATCGGTATGGCAACCTCGCCTATCCAGTGAGTGGTGTGGTTTCTCAGGAGCGTCTTGGTGAACTGCGTGACGTGCTAGAGGGGCATGGGCATCAGGTGAGTATAGATGACCAACTCAACCAGGATGATGCCAAGCATCTCACAGCGCAGCTAAACAAGGCACTCACTCCTCACGAGGAAGAACAACGGCGTCTGGACCAGGAGCGTGAGCAGGTAGAAACTGATGATATGGTTGATCCCACATGGGAACCAGAAGGGGCGAGAAGATTCTTTGCTAGACCAGAGCTACACCCATCAGGGGTATCGGATACTGAGGAAGTGACTGATGAGCAGGGCAACACGACCCGTCGTCCTGTGCCGTATGGGTATGTGGTAGCGGACAGAGAAATAGAGAACGATCCGGGAGCGGAGACTAATCATCATCTGTTTGGATCGCAGATGGATACTATTGAGGGTGGGATAAACACAAGCAGAGAACAAGCTGATACAGCTGCTGCTTACCATAACCAGATACACGAACGCGAACAAGGTAAGGCGTTCATTCCTGCTACTGGCAAGACAGAAACCTCACCAGTACCGCTGGACAGTGTTCAGTATTACCACAACATCCCCGGACCAAAGCAGCGGGTGGGTAACTGGGTGCAGCTAGTCAAGAAGTACAAGGCAGTGCAGAAGGAAGTGGCCGATACAGCTTTGTACGATACCAGAGGTCAGCTACCAGATGATCAACGTGATAATACTCGCATACATGTATATGAGCATACTAATCAAGAACCTCTAATTGATTACATGGATACAGCTGATGCTGTATCGGATGCAGTTGTCAATCGTACCGGGGTTGGTGTCAGGCAGACTGACACCAACGCATCGAGACGTAACCAGCGCACCCGTACTCAGCAACAACAGCGTCAGATGGAACATGCCCAGCGCCGGGCTGCTGAGCTAAATGCTGCCGAACTCAACCAGCAGGAAGAAAAGTCACAGCGTCGTCCCACTGGTCACGAGGAAGACTACCAACCATCACCACGACAGCTGTTCAGAGCTACCGGCACCAGTTCTGGTCAGGTTACAAGCGATTTAGACAAAACTCAAGCTGATACCTACGGCCATCAACGTATGTTTGGTGAACGATTGTTTGATGTGGAGGAGCAGAAAGCTGTACGATCTGACCCTACAGAACATGCTCCTCGTGGTGTGCGTCCCCTGTCAGAGGATAATCCAGAGGGACCACATGTGACTACTTTTGCCGATGAGGGTGGGGCAGGTGTTAGCCTGGTCTATTCTTCAGGGGAGCATGCCAAGGAAGGTGCTGATCGCATCAACAATCACATAGGTAACATTCGCAGAGGTCAGCAGGGTCAGCAAAGTATAAAAGCTGCATACCAACCGGGCAACCAGGAACCCAGATACTATGATCGCGTAAACCAGGAAACAGGTGAGGTGACTGCCGGTCCCTACCGTATGGACAAGACTGATGCGGACCGGGACAACGAGGTGTTTGCTGAGTGGAATTCTCCCATTCGTGCTCAAGTGTCCGAGGCAAGACGCAAAGCACTTAGGGCGAGATACAAGGCAGAAGCTGGACCGGACGATCCAACCAACTATCTAGGGGGCCGCCCCCTAGTTGATAGAGATCGTCCTTATGCTCTACCAAAACCTCCCAGTCAGCGTGGTCCTGCTGGGACAGGTGGACATGAACTCTTCAGTCCAACAGGAGTGCAACCACTCCAGGATACTAGACAGGTAGAAAAAGATCCTCGGAGTCACGTGGATCTCAACGCGACTGGAGTGAGACCTAACTTTGTTGACTCTCAGGGTAATGTGTTGCCCTGGGATGAGAGAGCACTGGAGGCGTATCGTGATCAGGTGGTGGGTAATTCCCCCGCCCCGACACCTTCACCGGACATGACCTACAACACCCCCAACCCGATGATAGGTGGCATCTATCAGTATAACGAGGCAGGTGGTCTGCACTACTCACCAGATGACGAGTCGGAAGTAGGTGGACAGAACCCTGCGCCACCTCAGAAAGTTTACAATCCACGACGTTATGGGATGGTTCGTGATGAAACCACGTTGCCTGATATGTGGGACGTGCTGGATTCCTACGATAATCAATTTGATCAGGTGAATTTGACTGAACAGGAAGCTGTTGATCGTGTGCGGGAACTGGAAAAGAACCCCAACTATGGTGGTGAAGGGAAAGCTATGCAAGTGAGGGTGATCAGAGGACACAACACCCCACCAGACCAAGCAGGTGAGACACGAGAGGGTGATTTTTTACCATATTCTGACGAAAGTGGATATCAGCACTTGCTAACAGGTATTGAAAAAACAGATACTGATACTCTCAGATCCACCAGAGCGGCGGTGGGTAGGTATCCGCATGGTACAGAGGGACAGCATCTCACCTCTCGTATTCTTCCTCATTATCCGGGGGTTACTCGGGGAGAGTCATTAGAGCGGGCACAGCGCATGGCTGAGCACCTTGAGTTACAAGGTCATGAAGGACCCATCCGTGTCATCGATAACACGATGGAGGAAGGCAGTGAGGGTAACAAGGGCATCAGGGACGTGCTGAGAGCGGCTGGGAGGGGTGCCAGGGCAGTTGGACGGGGTGCAGGGCGGGTAGCAACTAGACTGGGTCCTGAGATGGTTGCCGGTACTGTGGGTGGTCTGGTCAGCGGTGGTCCCCTCGGCGCCTTCGCTGGGGTTGCTGCAGCTAATGCTGTTCGTACTGCTCTCGACATCCGCCGTGACAACGCCCAGTACGAGGCAGAGAATGAAGCTGAAGAACGCCGCTTAGCTTCACGTACTCCGGAGCAGGTCAGGCAGGGGCAGGCGTCACTCAAGACCTTGCGAACCAAGTACAAGTTTGGTCCACAAAACGTACCCGGCAAGGTAACCATCCGTCGTCGCTATCGTGGTGAGGGTGGTGGTGAGACACTGCCCGGTTCGGAAGGGGAGATGCCTCATGTGGTTCAGCAAGAAACTCCCTACGGCACGGAGGACGTGCGTGAGTATCACCGTGACTTGACGGGAGTGAATGCTTCTCGTGCAGCTACACGGATGGCACATAACTATGCTGACAATCAGGGTTTAGTGGTTGAGGACAGACGAGGTGAGGATTTTGATCGCATCTTGCGATCACCTAGACACAACTCGCTGAAGTCCCTCCTGGCAAAGTACAAGGCAGATCCCAAACCACCTGCGCCAAAACCAGTGATGGGCATGCCAGTGGGTACGGGCGGTGGGAGCCCCACCGCTCCAGTGCATGGTACAACTGCAAATCAGCAACCAGCCAATCAAGATACTGATGTGATGAGCAATCCTGCTCCAGCACAATCAGGTGGGGAAAAGGGCATAGGTGACACGATCCGCGAGTTTGCCAAACCCATAGCTTTGGGGATGGCAATAGGATCAGCGGGTACAACTACAGGAGCTGCTGCTTATCAAGCAAGCAGAGGTCGATCTGCAAATGAGATAGTTGCTAGTGCTGCTCAGGGGCATGTGCAAGGGGTGTTGGGTGGGGCAATGGCTGGAGCTGCATACGGTACAGGGCGTCGGCGTGGTCGGGAAGAGAGTGAAGAGGAACAGCAGCCTACACAGCAACGCAAACAGGGACGAAAGACCTTACGAGAGAGGTACAAGAATGTCTCAACCCAGTGACAAGGTGCCCGCTGAAAAAGCAGCACAGATCCTCAAGGACGGTGAGGCGAACGGCAAACCACTGACTGCCAAACAGGAACGCATGTTCCAAGCAGCAGTTCATAAGGATGAGAAGGCAATCAGGTGGCATGAACACCATAGTCCAGATACTCATTATACACGGGAGGAAGCTGAGGAATTAGCTCAGCGTTACAGGGGGATGCGTGGTGGAGATGAAGGTTGGGATTGGCAAGTTGCTCCACATTCTCATCTGCCTGGTCGTTTTAACGTGATACAACGTCCACAAAAAACAACCTTGGATACGATACGGCAAACTCATCCACAGGCGGCAGCTTCTTTTCTTGTCGAGGGTGAAGGGCAGGTTGGTTACCACGATCGATTTAGACAAACTGATGTAGCTCGTGTTGATCCTGTTACCGGACAACCGTTTCCGAAAAACCCCACTCATCACGAAAAGGGAGTAGATATGTCCCAGACTAACGGCGAACCCCAGCAGAAGCGGTTCCAGACCGTCAAACTGAAGAGTGGTGGGTTTGGTGTCCTCGACACTCACACCAAGCAACTGGTGCAGTTCCGCAAGAAGTCTGCACCGACTGTTGCTCGGGCAGACCCTGCGCAGCAAAAGCGCTTCGTTCCAGTACAGCTCAAGTCTGGTGGGTTTGGTGTACTGGACCTAGCTACCAAGCGTCTAGTCAACTTCAGGAAGAAGGGCATACCTGCTCAGGTCAAAGCTGCACCACCTGACATGGGTGGCGATCCTGCTATGGGTGGTGGGGATATGGGAGGTACTCCAGAGAAGCACTCCGTCGCCTTCCTGCGCAAGTGGCACGAGCGTGCGTTGCGTGACCTGGAGGAGCTGGATTCTGACCGGGCGCTGCTAGACAACCCCAAGATCGACAAGTGGGCAGAGAAAGCTGGGCAGAAACTGGTCCAGCACGTCGAGGAGATGGAATCTCTCTTTGGTAGTGTCCACCCTGATGCTGAACCGCTGGTGGGGACTGAGGAGGCGAACCCGCAAGCGGAAGACACTCTGGATGCCACCCCCAATGACCCCTCTGTTGAGTCAGAGGTAGACAGCGAGATGCCACCTGACCCTGATGCGGTGGGTAATGACGAACCGGGCGTGGGCGCAGAATCCGATGAGAATGGTGGTAAGGGACCCGAACCAACTGGCGAGGAGGTTGCGGAGGGGATGAGGCGTGACCCGGATGAAAAAGGATTGAAGACCAAAGCTATGGAGTGTGGCACTCTCCCTACCCGCAAGGGACCAACACTAGCCCTTGTTGGTCCCAACAAGGTGGATGAGGCGCTGGAGTTCTTCAAGAGTATCTCTGAAGATGACAGCAACCTCGACGACGACAAACGTCTCAAAGCTTACTACCATCACCGGGCCCTGGCTGATGAAGCTAAGGCGTACTTCCACCACGATATGACCAGCGGTGATCAGGCGCCCGAGATGGATGAAGGTCACACGATGGACATGGCTGGTGGTATTGGTGAGAAGGACATTCCCGATCCTACTGGTGACGATGCGGTAGATCCCACCTCACCTGATGGTCTGACACCACACAAGGCGTTGACCCGGGCAAGCAAGTTCCTGGGACTACTCTCCCGTGTCAAGGACTTTGGTCTGAAGCATCGTGAAGCAGCTGGTGCTTACCACAAGATGCTTAGTGGTGTCAAGTTTGTCAAACCCCAACCAAAGGATAGTGACAAACCAACTGTGAAGTCTGTCACCAAGGCACCCACCAAACCTACTCAAGCAGTGAAGTCTAACCTCTCCCCCGAGCAGGTCAAGGCACTGGAAAATCTTCATGACCAGCAGACCAAGGACATGGAGGATCTCAATGGCAAGATGATGCAACTGCTTGCTGCGTTGCCAAAGTAAGAGGCGAAAGTTCTCAAGCAGGCCGCCTGCTTGACTACTAAGCCGTAGTGAGCTAAACAGAAAAAGCATAGCTTCTCTTATTGACGTAAAACCTCCATCCTGTTCACAATTATGGTGGACAGAGCAAGGAGAGTAAACTAACCGTGATGATACGTTCCTGAAACAAACACTTTTCGGAGGTAGATAGATGGCAGTTGGTAACAACATGGTGACGCTGGAGTCCCTCGCTGCCCAGCAACAGAAGTTTGGGGAAGGACTCCAGACTCTCACGAAAAACTTCTCTACAGTGCTGGAGCGAGTCAGCAAGATCCCAGCTCATGGCATGCCCAACCCCCAGCAGGTGTTTGGTCTGCCAAACATCCGTACCGGCGAGGACCCCATGTCTTCGCGTGGTTACTCTTTCATGAAGATGATCGGGCGACTCACTGGCGCCTGCACCAGGGAGGATGCCAAGTTCGAGACGGACATTCACGATCGTCTTCATCAGTGTTATTGCAAGACACTTGGACCCAGTGGCTATACCTTCGCTGGTACTGGGCATGATGGCATTCACAGGTTTCTGGCGCCCCTCAGCACCTCATTCATGCAGGACGGGGTGGTCCCCAACGACTTCCGTCGTGAGATGCGGCAGATGGTCGCTGCCGGGACGGATGGAGCCGATCCGGATGAAATGCGCTGGATTCGCCAGCGGCAGATGAAGTCCTTGGGTTACTCCAGCAAGGCACTCTCCTGGCTCAACGACCTCACAGGTGGGGCGCTGGTTGCTCCCCCGGAGATGGGTGAGCTAATTGAACTACTGCGCAATAAAGAAGCCCTGGTCAACGCTGGAGCTAGAGTTGTTCCTCTGCCGCCTCAAGGCAGGATGAAGTTCCCCCGGCAGACCTCGCCGAGCAATACCTACTGGGTGGGTGAAAACTCCCCCATCACGGATAGCAATATTGGTGTTGGTGAGGTCACCCTGCAAGCCAAGAAGCTTGCCGTGATGATCATCGCCCCCAATGAGCTCATCCGCTTTGCCTCTCCTGCGGCAGAAGCGCTGATGCGGGATGACATGACCAAGTCCCTCGCCCTGGGCTTGGACCTCGCAGGCCTAGAGGGACTTGGTGGTGATACCCGACCGAGGGGTATCACCAACATGCAGAACATCAACCGCATCAACTCCTCTTCCCAGACAACCAATGGCGATGCGGTGGTGGGCGAAGACATCTACCGGATGATTGCCATCCTGGAGGAGAACAACGTCCCGGAGTTTGAAGGTTGGATCATGCGGCCCAAAACCCTGTACAAATACTACCAGCTGCGGGCTAGCAGTATTGCTCAGGGTGACAAGGCCGGTCCCTTCCTCTTCAACCTGATTCGGGAAGCGAGTGAAGGCACTCCTCCCATGCTGGGTGGGTATCCTGTCACCAAGAGCACGCAGGTGTCGCAGGTTGTCTCGAAAGGCACTGCCTCGAACCTGACGTATATCTTGGGGGGCATGTGGTCGGACTTGCTCATCGGGATGTTCGGGGCGATTGAATTTGCGACAACTACACTCGGGGATACCGCCTTTAGAAATGACCAGACGTGGGTCAGGGGTATTTTGAGTGCGGATATCGCCGCTAGGCACGAAGTTTCTTTCGTGCTGATGACGGCGCTAGATCTCGCTCTTTAATATCTCATATGTTTTTGGTAGGTGATTTTGACATTGACTTGAACATTATCACCTACTATCCTGATTGGGGATTCTGAACCCAATCAGGAGAAGGACAGATGAGTAACAGAGGTCTGTGGACAAAAGACATGGAAGCAGTAATGCGAGAACGGTACACAACGGACGGTCCTGCCGTTCTCGCACAGGAGTTCGGGTTGACCAACCGGCAGGTTGTGGTCAAGGCGAACAAGATGCATCTGCCCCGGTTCCTCCAGAGGTGGACGGAGGAGATGGACACGAGGTTGCGAGAGGTGTATCCGACAGCGGAACCGGAGCTTTTGCTTAAAGAGTTCCCTGGTTATGCTCTGTCAGCAATTCGCAGTCACGCTCGCAACATCGGTGTTCGTTGCACTCGTGCCGTCGAGTTTGCGTCCGCTGGCAAGGTCGCTGCCAACAAGTCGTGCAACATCCACTTCTTCGACGAGTGGTCGCCGGGCATGGCATACGCGACTGGCTTCATTTTTGCTGACGGAAGCGTCACGAAGCGGGGTTCGGACATTGTCATTGCCGTCGCTGAGAAGGATATCTCGGTGCTGGAGTATCTCAAGAAGATCACGGAGTCCAACCGAGTCCTTCGCATCGAGGACAACCGCAACAAACCCGGCAACTACAGCAAGCAGCGCTCAGTGTGGTTCACACTTGGTAGTCGTCGGATTGTCGAGCGACTAGCTGAACTTGGTCTGCACCACCGCAAGACCTACAACGACGATCCCTTCCCCACCGTCCCCGATGAGATGTTTCCTCATTTCGTCCGTGGTTACTTCGATGGCGACGGAACTGCTTTTGTCTCCTGTCAGGACTACTGTCGTATTGGTTTGATTGGCACCCCAAAATTCCTCACTGGCATGCGTGATGGACTGGTTCGTCTGGCAGGGATGAAAGAGAACCCGGTCAAGTCGGATGGAGACGACGATGTCTGCTACCGGCGCGTGTGGTGGGGCGCCAAAGCAGATGTCATCCGCTTCCGGGACTTCATTTACCCACGCAACTACAGCTT
>Ga0070706_100004623_pt1 | contig 13209 bp, 13 predicted proteins | sample KBSK5501metaG_FD_65476 | JGI IMG/M metagenome (GOLD analysis project Ga0070706, IMG submission 65476) | Corn, switchgrass and miscanthus rhizosphere microbial communities from Kellogg Biological Station, Michigan, USA - KBS K5-50-1 metaG | ecosystem: Host-associated > Plants > Roots >...
GCTCGTAGACGCCGGTCCAGCCTTCGAGCCAGGCGAAGAGCGGGTACCGCTCGTGGAGCGCCTGGGTGTCGAGCACCTCGTGATCGAGTCCGTGGCCGCGCGCGCTTTCGAGCGCGCCCGATACGAGCTGGCCGTCCGGCGGCCCGGCGTACAAGCCGCCGGTCTCGGTCAGCAGGTGCTCGCCGCTCGCACGCTCCAGCTCGCGCCAGAGCTCCCACGCGCGACGGAGCAGCGGCACGTAGTCGGGGTGCTCGTAATACGAGAGTCGGATGATCCGCGACAGACCACCGGACGAGCCGAGGGTGTGGCCTCGAGCGAACCGGTCGAAGCCGAGCACCGACGCCCCGCGCGACGCGAGCGCGTACGCGGCGGAGCTCCCGTGCGCGCCGAGGCCGGCGACGATGACGTCCGCGTCCACACGCGCATGGTGCCGCACCTGTGCAGAGTGCATCGTCCGGTTTGACCACCCGGCGAACCGGTCCGTAGCCTCTCCGGTAATGCGACTCGTCCTCATCCCGCCGATGCCGATCGCCCCGATGCCGGGGCTCTCCGCGCGTCCGGGAGGCTAGCCGCACCACTTTTCTCACCGTTCACTTGGAAGAGGCCTCCCGGAAGGGAGGCCTTAGTCGTTCATGGAGGAGGCACGAGATGGCGACCACGATCGAGCGCACCGCACTCCGCGGTTTTCGCTGCCGCTCATGCCACGTGCTCTCGCCGGCGGACGAGCGCTACGTCTGCGCGGAGTGTTACGGCCCGGTCGAGCCGGAGTACGACCTCGCCTCAATCGACAGCGAGCGACTGCGGGATGAGATCGAGCGCGGTCCGCAGTCCCTATGGCGGTACGCGCCGTTGCTGCCGGTGGCCGAGCCGAAGTCCCACTACGCGGTCGGCTGGACGCCGCTCCTGCCGGCGCCGCGGCTCGGTGCTGCGATCGGCGTTGCGCGCCTCTTCCTGAAAGACGACTCGCGCAACCCGTCGCTCTCCTTCAAAGACCGTCCGGTCGCGCTTGCGGTCGCGCGCGCGCTCGAGCTCGATCTCGATACGCTTGCCTGCGCATCGACCGGAAACCTGGCCGGCGCCGTCGCGGCCGCCGCTGCGCGAAACGGCCTCCGCGCGTTCGTGTTCGTCCCGGCGACGACCGACGAAGGGAAGATCGCCGGCGCCTCCGCGTACGGCGCGACGGTGGTCCGGGTTCGCGGTACGTACGACCAGGTCAATCGCCTCTGCGCCCGTCTCGCCGACGAGGAGCGCTGGGGATTCGTGAACTTCACGCTGCGCCCGTATTACGCGGAAGGCTCGAAGACGCTGCTCTTTGAATCGGCCGAGCAGCTCGGCTGGCGCCTCCCGGGCCACGTGATCGTCCCGGTCGGCTCCGGCGCCCTGCTGACGCGCACCGCGACCGCGGTCGCGCAACTCCGCGCGGCGCGGCTGGTCGACGACACGCGCTGCAGCATTCACGCGGCGCAACCCGCGGGCTGCGCTCCGGTCTCGGATGCGGTGCTCGACGGTTACCGCGACGTGAGGCCGGTCCGCGACCCGATCACGGTCGCGCGCTCCTTGGCCATCGGCACTCCCGCCGACGGCGACGGGTCGGTCGCGGTGATCCGCGCGAGCGGCGGATCGGCGGCGTCGGTGAGCGACGCGGATGTGCTCGAAGGTTGCGCGTTGCTCGCGGCCACCGAGGGCGTCCTCGGCGAACCGGCCGCCGGCGTGGTCGTCGCGACCGCGCGAACGCTCGCCGAGCGCGGTGTGTTCGGTGACGATGAGACCGTCGTGCTCTACATCACCGGCAACGCGTACAAGGGGCCGCTCGAGGCCGCGCCGCTCGGCCCCACGATCGTCGCGGACATCGACGAGTTCCGCTCTGCATATGCCGAGTCCCTCGGGGGTACGCGGGGCAGGGGTAGGGGCCCAGGGGGCGGGGGCCCCCGGACGCGTAGCGGAGCGCGAAGCGACAGCCCCCGCGACTCATGAGCCTCACGGTTCGTCTCGCCACACCGCTTCGCGCAGCAGCCGGGGGCAACGCGACCCTCACGTTCGACGCGGCGGACCTGGCGACGCTCACTCGAGAGATCACCGCTCGCTATCCCGAGCTCGCGGCCCGCGTGCTTCGCGACGGCGAGTTCGGCCGCTTCGTGAACGTCTTTGTCGACGGAGAAGACGTTCGGTTCCTCTCCGCAGATGCCGACCTCAGCGGCAAGCGGACCGTCGAGATCCTTCCGGCGATGAGCGGCGGCGCGGTCGCACCGTTGCCGGAACCGAGCACCCGACGCGAGCACGAGGTCTTTGGCTCGTTCATCGACGAGACCATCGGCATCGTCGCTCGCCAGACGCGCGACACCGTGTCCTTCGCCGTCGGCTCGCCCTCACGCGAAGCGCTTGATCTCGTCGGCGCCGACGATCTCAGCGCGGCGGTGCTGCACCGGGAGGGCGCGAGCGCGCTCGGCTACGGCATCACCGAGGGAGAGCCGGAGCTCCGCGAGGTCGTCGCCGCCGGCGCCCGCACGCGCGGTCTCGATGCGGACGTGGGCGACGTGCTGATCAGCGCAGGCGCGTTGCAGGCCATCGATCTCGCGTGCCGCGTGTACCTGCGCCCCGGCGACGTCGTCGTTGCGGAGTCACCCGGCTTCGCGAACGCCCTCTCCGCGTTCCGCAATCACGGCGCGACGGTGCTCGAGGTGCCGGTCGATGGCGAAGGCCTCGACGTGGGAGAGGCATCCCGGCTCATTCGGCGCCGCGCGGCGCGGCCGCGCATCTTCTTCGTCGTCCCCAATTTTCAGAACCCTTCGGGCGAGACGCTCTCGCTCGCGCGACGCGAATCACTCCTTGCGCTCGCCGCGAGCTACGACGCGATCGTCGTCGAAGACGATCCGTACGGACTCCTGCGCTACCGCGGCGCGAACCTTCCATCGCTCGCGTCGCTCGGTTCGCGTGTCGATGTCGTTTCTATCGGCACGTTCTCGAAGACGTTCCTGCCCGGCCTGCGGGTAGGCTGGGTCATTGCCGCTCCGGAGGTGATCCGGCGCATGGCCAAGGTGAAACAGACGATGGACTCGAGCACCGGAACGCTCGCGCAGCGCATCGTCCTCGAGTTCCACCGTCGCGGTGGCGTCGACGCGCACATCGGCCGGTTGCGTGAGCTCTATCGCACCAAGCAGGAACGCGCGCGTAGCGCGCTCGCGCGCGAGTTCGCCGGGACCGGAGTGACCTGGAACGATCCGGAGGGCGGCTTCTACTTCTGGGTCCGTCTTCCCACCGGTGTCGATGCACGCACGCTGCTTGACGTCGCGCTCGAGGAGGGCGTGGCCTTCGTGCCCGGCGAGGCGTTCGCGATCGGTCGCGACCACTCGAACGCGTTTCGTTTCTCGATCAGCGCTCCGACTCCGGATCGCATCGACGAGGGCGTGCGCCGGTTGCGCCGCGCGTTCGACCGGGTCGCCTAGCCCGATGACGGTGGTCGCGCGTCGCCCGCTCGACGCGTCGGCCGTGAACGAGGCCGCGGCGCTCATCGCGTCGCACATCCGGCGAACGCCCACCGAGCGTTCGGAGGCACTGTCGGTGCTCTCGGGCCGCGAGGTCTTCCTGAAGCTCGAAAATTTGCAGAAGACCGGAGCGTTCAAGATCCGCGGCGCGCTGCACGCGCTGCTCCGGAAGGACCCGCGCGAGCGCGTGAACGGGGTGGTGACAGCGTCCGCCGGGAACCACGGACAGGGCGTCGCGTATGCGGCGAAGCTTCTCGGCGTGCCGGCGACCGTTGTGCTACCGCAGGGCGTGCCGCTCGCGAAGCTCACAGCGATCCAGCGCACCGGAGCCGAGGCGCTGCTGCTCGGCGAGAGCTACGACGACGCGCACGCCGCGGCTGTCGAGATCGCGCGCGAGCGCAAGCGCGCGTACATACACGCCTTCGACGACGACGATGTGATCGCGGGACAGGGCACGCTCGCGCTCGAGCTGCTCGACGACGTGCGCGATCTCGACGCCCTGGTCGTCCCGGTCGGTGGCGGCGGTCTCATCGCCGGCGTCGCGCTGGCGGCATCCGCGCGCACCCCACGGCCGCGGATCGTGGGCGTGCAGGCCGCGGGCGCGTCCGCGTTCGCGGCGTCATTCGGGGCGGGCGCGGTGGTCGAGCGGCCCGCAGCCACGATCGCGGATGGCATCGCCGTCCGTCGGCCGGCCGAACGGACGCTGGCGATCGTCAAGCGCCTCGTCGACGACGTGATCACGGTGAGCGACGAGGCGATCGCGCGGTCCATCGTCGTGCTCCTCGAGCGCACCAAGCTGCTCGCCGAAGGCGCGGGTGCCGCGGCGCTCGCGGCGGTGCTCGAGCTCGACGGCCGCGTCGGCGGCGGGCGCAAGCTCGGCGTCGTCATCAGTGGGGGGAACATCGACCCGAACCTTCTGGGGAAGGCGCTGCAGCAGGGACTCGTGTCCGCGGGACGGTACCTGGCATTCCGCACCTGGCTGGAGGACAAACCCGGGATGCTCCACGAGCTGACCGGCCTGCTTGCGCGCGAGCACATCAACATCCTCCACGTCGGGATCCACCGCCTCGGTCCCTACGCGTTGCTCGGCCGCGTCGGGCTCGATGTCATCGTGGACACGCGCGACCGCGCCCACGCCGACGCGGTCCTGTCTCTGCTGCGCACGCATGGCTTCGTCGCCGAGGAGCTCTTCGCGACCGCGCCCACCCATACTTGAACCCATGGGGAGCAGCCTCTCCGAGAAGGTCTGGGAGCGCCATGTCGTTCGTCGTGCGGCCGGTGAGCCCGACCTTCTCTATGTCGATCTTCACCTCGTCCATGAGGTGACGAGCCCGCAGGCCTTTGAGGGCCTGCGCCTCGCGCGGCGGCGCGTTCGGCGCCCCGAGCTCACGCTCGCGACCATGGACCACAACGTCCCCACGAACGAGGAGCCGCCCGAGCCGATCTCCGCGAAGCAGATCGAGGCAATGGCCCGCAACGCGCGCGAGTTCGGCGTCCGTTGCTTTCCGATGGGCAGCCCCGAGCAGGGCATCGTCCACGTCATCTCGCCGCAGCTCGGTCTCACGCAGCCTGGGATGACCATCGTGTGCGGCGACAGCCACACCTCGACGCACGGCGCGCTCGGCGCGCTCGCCTGGGGCATCGGCACCAGCGAGATCGAGCACGTGCTCGCGACGCAGACGATCGCGCAGACCAAGCCCGGCACGATGGCGGTCACCGTCGACGGCGCGCTGCCGGCGGACTGCGCGGCGAAGGACGTGATCCTCGCGATCATCGGCCGGATCGGCACGTCGGGCGGTGTGAGCAAGGTGATCGAGTACCGCGGCTCGACGATCCGCGCACTGGGGATGGAAGGTCGTCTCACGATCTCCAATATGTCCATCGAAGCCGGCGCGCGCGCGGGCATGGTGGGACCGGACGACGTCACGTTCGCGTGGCTCGAAGGCCGCCCGTACGCGCCGAAAGGTGCGCTCTGGGAGAAGGCGCTCGACGATTGGCGGTCCCTCGCGACCGATCGCGACGCGCGTTTCGATCGCGAGGTCACGATCGACGCGACTCAGCTGCGTCCGTACGTCACCTGGGGCACGAACCCCGCGCAGTCCGTCACGATCGAGGAGCGGGTACCCGAGCCCGACGCGCTCCCCGCTGACGCGCGCGAGAGCGCGCGCCGCGCCCTCGTCTACCAGGACCTGCGCCCCGGGACAGCGGTGCGCGACATCGCGGTCGACGCGGTGTTCATCGGCTCGTGCTCGAACGCGCGGCTCGACGACCTGCGCGCGGCTGCCGAGGTCCTTCAGGGCCGCCGCGTGAAACCAGGAATCCGCGCGCTCGCCGTGCCCGGTTCGATGCGTGTCAAGGCCGATGCCGAGCGGATGGGCCTGGACCGTGTCTTCATCGCGGCCGGCTTCGAGTGGCGCGAGGCGGGCTGCTCGATGTGCCTCGGCATGAACCCGGACATCCTCCGGCCCGGCGAGCGGTGCGCGTCGACCTCGAACCGCAACTTCGAGGGGCGTCAGGGCCCCGGCGGGCGGACGCACCTGGTCTCGCCGACTGTGGCCGCGGCGACCGCGGTCGCCGGGCACTTCGCGCTGCCATCGGATCTCTAGCTGATGGAGCCCGTCCGTCGTTTCGCCGGCCGCGCGCTGCCGCTCGGGCGGGCCGACGTCGACACCGACCAGATCATCCCGAGCCACTGGCTGAAACGCCTCGAGCGCACCGGCTACGCACCGGGGCTGTTCGAGGCGTGGCGGCGCGATCCCGCCTTCGTGCTGAACGACGATCGCTACCGCGGCGCGTCGATACTCCTCGCCGGGGCGAACTTCGGATGTGGCTCGTCGCGCGAGCACGCGGTCTGGGCGCTCATGGAGTCGGGGTTCCGCATGGTCATCGCGCCGCGGATCGCGGATATCTTCAGGAACAATGCGCTCAAGAACGGCCTGGTCCCCGTGGAGCTCGACGAGGCGACCGTGACGCGGCTCCTCGAGGCGGTGCGGATCGATCCTGGGACACAGATCGCGGTTGACGTCGAGCGGCGAACCGTCGAGGCACCGGGCGTTCGCGCGTCTTTCGAGCTTGCCGACTTCGCGCGCACGCGTCTGCTCGAAGGAATCGACGACATCGCGATCACGCTGCGTCACGAGGCTGAGATCGCCGGGTACGAAGAGAGGCGTGCGGAGTGGCTGCCCCGAGTTCGCTAGTGGGCCGCGGTCAGAGCCGTTTCACCATCATGATGTTGGTCTCGGCGTAGCCGAGCTTCTGGTACAGACTTCGCGCGGGCGCGTTGTGCGCGAAGACGTGCAGTCCGATCGACGAATCACCCATCCGGCGGACCTCATGCTCCAGGGACCGCATCGCCTGCTCGGCGTAGCCCTTCCGCCGATACGGCTTGAAGATCTCGAGGTTGAAGATGAATGAGCGGCCGGGCGCGCGTCCTGTCAGTACCCAGATCATTCCAACCGCGGCTCGGTCGCTCGAGCGGACGACCGAGAAGAAGTGATGTCCCGGCGTCGCCATGCCCTGCGGAAGCAGAGAGGTCAACTCTTCCTGCGCCTTGGCCCGCGCTTCGCCCGCGCTCCATCGACCGGACTTCACGTTCTCGGCGGCGTAGTCCGCGATCGACCCCGGTATCCAGGCCGCGTACTGCTCTTCGGTGAACGGCCCGAGCGCGATCACGGCGGGCAGTATCGGTCCGCTCCGATCCTCGTGCGATAGCGTGTCGTCGTGCGCCCCTTTCGCTTCGCCGCGATTGTCGAGCGTGGTCGTTCGGCGGCGCACTGGAGCGACGTAGCGCGGCGCGCGGAAGCGCTGGGCTACGACACGCTGCTCATGCCCGATCACATCACCGATCAGCTCGCGCCGATCCCGGCGCTCTCCGCGGCGGCGGAAGCGACCACGACCTTGCGAGTCGGCAGCTTCGTCTTCGCAAACGACTATCGCAATCCGGTGTTGCTCGCGCGAGAGGCCGCGACTCTCGATCTTCTTTCCGGCGGGCGGCTCGAGTTCGGCATCGGCGCCGGCTGGAAGACGAGCGACTACGAGCAGCTGGGTATCCCGTACGACACGCCAAAGACGCGCGTCGACCGTATGGAGGAGGCGGTCGGTCTCATCAAACGCCTCTGGACCGAAGAACACGTGAACCACGACGGAGCGCATTACCGCATACGCGAGGCAACACTGATGCCCCGACCAATCCAGCGGCCGCACCCGCCCGTCATGATCGGCGGTGGCGGACCGCGGATCCTTCGCATCGCCGCGCGGGAAGCGCAGATCGTCTCGCTCTTGCCCCCGGTCGACGCGCACGGGCGGCACCGCATTCGGACGATCACCATCGGTTCGGTGGCCGAGCGCGTGGCGCGCCTGCGCCGCGCGGAGCGCTTCGCCGAGCTCGAGCTCAACGTCATCGTGCTGGACGCGCAGGTGACCGACGCTCGCCAACCACTGCTCGCCGCGATCGCAGCGCGTCTCAAGTCGACGGTGACCGCTGTCGTGGCGACGCCCTTCCTCATGTACGGCTCGCGCGCGTCGCTCGTCGAAGACCTGCTCGAGCGCCGCGCACGCCTGGACCTCAGCTACATCGCGTTGCCCGGCGGCGCGATGAGAGCGTTCGCGCCGGTCGTTGCCGAGCTGCGTGGCAAGTGAGCGCTGCAACGATCAAGATGACGGGCACCGCTTCTGCAGCGACTCATGCGTCGCGAATTGCGGCAAAGGGGAGGCACTGAATGCAGGACCTCAAGTGCAAGGAATGCGGACAGAGCTTCACGTCGCCGAGCGCGCTGCAGGAACATACCGAGCGCCTGCACGGGATCGGGAAGAAGGGCGGCGAGCCGATCGTCGGTAACCCGCCGAGCGAGCGAAGCCGCTAACAACGTCCTTCAGCCCGGACCTCGGCCGGCGGCCCGAACTGGTCCGCCGGCTTTCTTTTACGCCGGGATACGGCGACCGTTAGCGCGTGATCGTCACGGCGTGCGAGTCGGAAGCACGGTAAGGCTCGGGAGCGCAGCGACGGTCGCGCCGTCGTCGGTGCAGGCGAGGGCGCGGCGGTCCTGGGCGCCGCGGTCCGAGTACGTGTCGGCGCTTCGGTCGGTGCCGCCGTTCGGGGCGCGGGTATGGGCGAGATGGAGGGCGGTGCGCTCCGAGCGCGACCGCGGCGAACACCGTGAAGACGGTCGACCAGCGCTCGGTGGGAGGCCGCTCACCCGGCGCACGCGACGTCGCCGCCAGGTTCGTCTCGGATGGCGGTCTGAGCTGCTCGGTCTTGTCGGCGTCTATCGGGCTTGGCCGGTCGTCCACGTTCGACGCGTCCGCACGCGCCGTGCCGAACGGCGTGTTGCTCGGCCGCTCTTCTAGATGCCGAACAATGCTCCGATCTGGCTCTGGAGGAGAACGAGACCGACGATGACGGCGATGCTGATCAGCAAGATGCCCATCACGAAGTCGAAATCCTCACTGACGCGGTTGCGATCCGGCCCACCCATGCCTTGAGAACGTGGAATACCGAGCGGCGAATCTCCCCCGAATGGGGGACTAACGATTAGACGAAACGCTCCGCCCGCCAATCGATGCCAAGCTCGGAAGGCGGCGCCATGTATCCAAGGAGCGCAGACGACGCGACCACGGCCGGGCTCGCGAGGTAGCCGAGGCCGCCGACGCCCATGCGGTTCGCCCAGTTGCGGTTGAAGGACGTGATGGCGCTCTCGCCTTTCTTGAGCGCATCCGGTCCCTGGCCGAAGCACGGCCCGCACCACGACTCGCGGATTTCGGCGCCGGCCGTTCGGAAGACGCTCGCGATCGATTCCCCGCCCAGGCGCGGGTCGGCCTTCTCGATGTCCCGTTTGACGCCGCCCGAGCCCGGGAAGATCACGAACTCCTTCGTCGCGCGCGACACCCCTTTGGCGCGCGCGGCGCGCAGCACCAGCGCCGCCTCCAGCAGATCGCCGTATCCACCGTTGGTACACGAGCCGATGAACGCCTTGTCGAAGGCCACGTGGTCGCGCGCGATCTCGGTCGCGGGAGATGCGTTCGCCGGGCTGAAGGGCTTCGCGATGAGCGGCACGACATCGGTGAGATCGAGCGTCTCCTCGATCTCGAAGCGCGCGTCCTCGCCCGGCCCGAAGCGCGGGTAGGGGAGACCGGTCAGGCCCTTCTCGCCGAACCACGCGTAGGTGATGTCGTCGGGCGCGAAGATGCCGTTCAGCGCCTCACCCTCGGCCATCATGTTCGCGATCGTGTTGCGGTAGCTCATCGGGAGCTGCTTCGCGGCGTCCACGAACTCGACGCTCATGCCCTGCGCTTGCTTTTGACCCCAGCGCGCCAGAAGCGCGAGCACGACGTCCTTTCCGCTCACCCATGGCTGGAGCTTTCCCGTGAACACGACGCGCCGCTGCTTCGCGACCGTGAAGTACACGTAGCCGGTCGCCCACCCGAACCCGAGAGTCGTCGAGCCCACGCCATACCCGAGCGCGCCGTAGGCGCCGTAGGCCCGGCTGTGCGAATCCGCCCCAGGGATGAGCGCGCCCGGCGCGATGAGTCCCTGCTCTGGGAAATAGAAGTGGAAGATCCCATCGCCCGGCGTCGCGTAGTACGGCGACGCTATGCCATGGCGCTCGGCGAATTGCCGCCCGATCTCCGTCTGCTTGTCATCGGCCTCGCGGCGGTTGAACACGAAGTGGTCGTTGGCGATCGCGATCTGGCGCGGCCGGATCGCATCCCCGCCGGTGATCTCGTTGAACGTGTGGATCGAAAAGGGCGCCGTGCCGTCGGACGCCGGGAGCAGGTCGGCGTACACGCGGAGGGTCGCGCCGGGCCGAACCTCGGCGTCCTTGTCGACGCGGTGCGCCCACAGGATCTGCTCGGTCGAGGTGAGCCGTTGCGCCGTCGCGGCATCTGGCCAGCGGACCTCGGGCGCCCGCCGCACCGAGTCGGGAAACTCGCGGCGGCCGATCTTGATGATCCCGCCCGAACGCCGGATCTCCTCTTCCTGCGGTGAGAGTGCGGCCGGCTCGTAGCTCTTGCCGCGCGTCTCGTTCGTGAGCCTGCGCGTCGCGGGATCGAACGAGAATGCGTCACCTTCCTGTGCGTCCTCGACCGCCTCGCGGCTCTGGATCACGTGCAACCCGAGGTTCAGCGCATTGCGGCGGAAGATGTCGCCCATTGCCGCACCGCAGACGATCACCATCTCGAGGCCGGCCTCGTCTGCGATGCCCTTGAGGCCGGCGGGGCTCATCTCGCGCGAGCTCCCGATGGCGAAGCGGTCGCCCGCGACGATGAAGGTCTCGCCGCGATGCACGCGCGCGCGGAAGTCCGGCATGAGATGACGGAACGACCCGGCCTTCCAGCGCTGATCGAGGGTGTCGAGGCTCTCCGAGACGCAGTCGTCGGCCGGCGTGATCTGGTCGGTGTCGATCGCGTCGAGCTTCTTCCCCGGGACCTTCGGGTCCCAGAAGATCAGCGCCCTCCCGCGGATGAGTTGAGGACGGGCCGATCCGGTGGTCGTCCTGTCGGCCGCCGCGAGACGGTCTAGCGCGACCCCCGGGAGGAGCTCAGCCGCGCGAATAGTCGTCACACGACCATTGTCCTCGCTACGCGAGCGTCACACGGATGTCCCGAGACGGCTGGATCGTGCGTGCGAGCCGCTGGTCGCCGGTCAGAAGTGCCGCGTCGAGCTGCTCGGCCAAGGCGACATAGGCCGCCTCATAGGCGCTCAGGTTGTGGCGAAGATCGAGGACCCGAGGCAGGAGCGTGTCGTGACCGTGTCGCTCGACCGGTAGGGCGAGATAGGCTGACAGCGCCTCCGCGATCCGTTGCTCGTCCGCGGCTCCCCGGATCGCGGCCCGGCGGAGGGCCGAGGCGAACTCAAGATCGCAGAGCGCGGGCACGTGGAGCTCGTCACCTCGGACGATAGCTTCCGATAGAGGGGCGCCCGTCGGACGTACCAGGAGAAATGTGACGACCGCCGACGCGTCAACCACGATGCGGCGACTACCTATCGCCGCGGAGAGCCCTGACCCCGCTCCCGCAACAGCCGGTCCCAGCGATCCTCCCGCGCTCGCCGATCGGCGCGGATCAACGCGGACGGCGACATTGGGAGCTTTACCGGCCGGTGTCGGGCGATCCGTGCCAGCAACTCGTCAACAGGAGGGTGCGCCACTTCTTTCTCGAGCACTTGTTGTATGTAATCGGTCAGTGTTTGACGACGGGCTTTCGCCCGGCGCACCAACTCGCGATGCAGCCCATCGGGGACGTCCCGGACCTGGATCATTCTCGCCACATGGCCATCGTCGCACATGCGCAGCGCATGCGCAATCCTACGTGACTCCTCGACGCATCTCGATAGCCTCGGTTGTGACACCATGCGCGCGATGTGCTGCGTGCTCGTGCTCCTCGCGTTCCTGGGCCCACGTCTCGTCATCTTCCTGTTGTGGCTCTTCACGAACTACCTGAGCCGCGCGTTCGACACGGTCGTGTGGCCGCTGCTCGGCTTCCTCTTCCTGCCGTGGACCACGATCGCGTATGCCATCGCCCAAAACGAGCTCGGCGGCCTGAACGGGCTTGGGCTCATCGTTGTTGTACTTGGATTCCTCGCCGACATCGGCGTCATCGGCGGCGGAGCGCGGCGGCGGCTCTAGAGCCGCAAGGTCCAGTTCTGCCCGACGAGATTCTTTCCGAACGAATGGTGCCGTTTGCTCTCGACCAGGCCGAACCCGGCGCGCTCGTAGATGTGCCGAGCGGCGACCAGCACATCGTTCGTCCATAGCGTGAGCTCGCGGTATCCCGCGCCGCGAGCGAAGCCGATGCACTCGTCCACGAGCCGGCGGCCGATCCCCAGGCCGCGCGCGCGTGGCTCGACGAGCAGGAGGCGCAGCTTCGCCACCCTCTTGGACTTGCGCACGCAGAACACGCACCCCACCGGCTCGCGGTCGCGCTCCGCGATCCAGCAGCGCTCGCGTTCGGGATCGAGATGCTCGATGAAATTGGCGACGATGCCGGCGACGAGCGCCTCGAAGGTCTCGTCCCAGCCGTACTCCTGCCAGTAGAGGCTGCCGTGCCGCTCGACGACCCAGCCCAAATCGCCGGGGCGGTGCGATCGGAGCCTGATCTCCTGCTGGGCAAGCTCCGATCCGGCGAGCGAGGTTTCGATCGCACGCATGGCGTCGATGACGCGACCCTGCTGCGGGACGGGCACGTCGTCGAGCATCGCGCCGATCTGGGCGCGGGCCTTGGCCTCGAGCGGCTCGATGACCCGCCGGCCCCGCGCGGTCAGCCGCAGGATCGTCTTGCGCGCGTCGTCTGTCGCCGAGGACTTCGCGATCACGCCGCCGCGCGTGAAGCTGTTCAAAATGCGCGACAGATAGCCGGCGTCCAGGCCGAGCACGCGCGCGAGCTCGCTCGCCGTGGCCGCCTCGCGGTGCGCCAGCTCGTACAGCACCCGTATCTCGGTGAGCGAGAAACGGCTTCCCAGATACGCCTCGTCGAGCACGCCGATGCGCCGCGTGTAGAACCGGTTGAATGCACGCACCGCGTCGACGCGGCGCTCGAAGGCGCTCCCCACGATTGGCAGGATAGTTGACTCCGTCAACTATTTCCGGCGGCGCAGCACCGCCCGATCGTGAGAGAAGTGGATGCGGTCCGCGTTGAGGGCCCGGAGCCGGTGGACGCTTGCATCGGCCGCGGCGGTCGCGAACGAACGCGCGTCCTGCGCCGCCTGGCCGACGATGAGCACGAGCCCGTC
>Ga0070706_100004630_pt1 | contig 13205 bp, 12 predicted proteins | sample KBSK5501metaG_FD_65476 | JGI IMG/M metagenome (GOLD analysis project Ga0070706, IMG submission 65476) | Corn, switchgrass and miscanthus rhizosphere microbial communities from Kellogg Biological Station, Michigan, USA - KBS K5-50-1 metaG | ecosystem: Host-associated > Plants > Roots >...
GTCGGGCACATCCCCCCGTGAAGTGGCAGACGGCTGCAGGCGAAACGGCGGTTGTGGCGTTGCCTGGGCAAAGCTGTTCCAGATACGCATGCCATTCGGCGTGCGCTGCGCTTGCTCAATAGTATGGCGCTCCGGATGGCTCGCTTGGTGGTGCGGAGTAGCGCTCGGCATATCGTCCTATCAGTGGAAAGCGTATGTAATTCCCGGTCCACGCCGAAATCATGCCCAACAGCCAGGCGAAGAGCACCGCGAGGACCGAAAACGCCTCGATGCCAGCGCCTAGCGTGTTGAAGAACGGCTGGTGGGTCGCAGCGCCGATGTCGAAACACAGGGCCACGACAATGTACGCCAGCACGCTGTAGACGGTGAGCGCGCCGGTCAGCAGGATGGACTGCATCGCGTGGAAACGCACGAAGCGGTTCTGGCGCTCGCTAAAATATATGAGCAGCCCCGTCACCCACCAGAACAGGTACGTAGCGCCCGCAGCAGTGTTAGCCGTGATCGTGATCGTCGTCGGTCCCCACGAATTGGATGCCTGCCACGGCACGTGCGTGGGCAGCGGGCGCTCTGGCCGGCCATGGCCCTGGCCAGGGCGCGCGGGCACGCGTTGGTGCGCGTGGCCAGGAGTGTACCACGCGGGCGGTGGCGCCGGCAGATCCTGATACGTCGCGGCATCGGGGTCGGCGGCGGCAAACCCATTCGCGGGCGGGCGGACGCGCAGCCCTGGCTCGCCCGCGGGCGCCGGCATCCAGCCAGGTGTCGCCGGTGTCGCCTGTGCGCCTGGTTGCGCTACTGGCGCGCCGGCGCCACCGCCTGCGTCTGCTAGTGGTCCACCACCAGACGCCGAGCCTTGTTCACCGTGTTCCGTCGCTGCCATGGCCTGTCCTCCCCGCGGAGCCGACGCCACGTGTTGCCGCTGTGGCGCCGGCTGGGCGCGCGGCCCGGCCTGCTCGGCAGCGGGCGTGGCGCCGCCTTCGGAGCTTGCCGCGCCCTTCACGCGCACGTCGTCCGCCGTGGCGGGAAGAGGCGTCTCGCTCGCTCGCGGCGCTCCAGCGTCGCGCTCCTGCTCTTCCACTGGCACACCTCCCCACACACGTCTTGTCATGTCAGTACAAGCAAGACGAGTGCCGCTTAGCCGCCGACGTAGCGGAGGTACTCATCGGCTAGCGCGCTGAACTGCTTGTGCGGGCCGTTGCCGCCGAACTTCTGGCGGAGCGAGCCGACCGCTTCCTCGACATCTGCCGCCTCGGCCACTTCGAGCGCCTCGGTGATGATCGTGTTGAAGATGGGCGGATGGATGCCGGGGATGGCGTCGCGGCGCATGCTCATCACCGTCAGCTTGTGGAGCTTGCTGGTGGGACGGAAGCGCGAGACGACGATGCCCAGGCCGAAGATCTCGTGCTGCGCACGTAGGGCGAAATCCGCCATGCGGTCCAGCACCAGCGGCACGCCGAGCGTGGAGAGGATATCGGGCACCACCGGTATCAGGAAATAGCGGCTGATGGCGATACCGTTCAGGGTGATGATGCCGAGATTCGGCGGGCAGTCTATCAGCACGTGGTCGTAGTGCGACAGGACGTCGCGCATGGCCTCGCGCAGCGCGTAGACGGGACCGTTACGGAACGTGTCGAGGTCGGCGATCTTGGTGATCTTGTCCTGAATGCGGTGCAGGCGAATACTGGAGGGCATCAGGTCTAGCCCCGGCACGCCGCCGGCCACGTTCGAGACACGAGTCATGATGGCGTCTTGCGCGCTGAAGACGTTGGTGCCTTCGAGCTGATCCTTGAACAGCTGGTACAGCGTCTGGCCACTCTGATCGCGCTCGCGCCAACGCCGCTCGTTGACGAGCGCGATGGTGGCGTTGGTCTGGGGGTCGAGATCAATAACCAGCACGCGCTTGGCATGCTCGCCGGCGAGGTAGTGCGCGAGCGCCATGGTCAGCGTCGTCTTGCCGACACCACCCTTCAGGTTGATGATACTCGTGACGACTGCCATGCCTCTGCCCTCCCGTGCTGCGTGGAATCGCGACGGCCCGCGGCCGTGAAGTGGCCAGTCCCATAGGTGGGGTGGGTGCGGCGCTGCCGCCTAACATCCTAGCCGAGTTGGCTGAGAATGTCCACTCCCCTGGGAGTGAGCCACACGCCGGGGCGGGCGGCAACCTGGCCGGCCATGCGCCCGTATATCTGAGACGGACGCGGCGGAGACGAACGCGGAGCGCCTGGGGTGAAGCGCCGGCCGGCAGCGCGAGCCAGCCCCAAAACAGCAGCACCCGCGGCAGATATGCCGCTGGCAGCGTGTTTTTCACCCATGCCGAAACTGTGCCGAAGGAGGAGAGGCCGTGGACATCCAGGTGACGACGGCAATCGTGGCTGTGGCGGTCTATCCCGACCGGGCGCTGGTAGTACGTCACGGCGAAGCGGAGGTCACTGCCGCCGGCGAGCACACGCTACGGCTCGGTGGGTTGCCGCTCAGCCTCCTGCGCGATTCGCTCCGCGCGAGCGGCAGCGGTCCGGCGGGCACGCGCATCCTCGGCGTGGAGCAGGCAGTCGAGTTTCACGAGGCGGCGCCGGAGGCGACGCAAGCTGCCCTGCGCGCGGAGATCGAGCGGCTGGAGCAGGAGCTGGCCCTGCTAGACGAGCGGCAGAGCCTCCAGGACGAACAGCAGGTCTGGCTGCGCAGCCTGGCGGAGCAGGCGGCAAAGAGTCTGGCGTGGGGCATCGCGCGCGGCACTGCCAAGGCAGACGACGCGGGCGGCGTCTTCACCTATGCCAGCGACGAGGCGGGGCGGGTCGCGGCCACCAGGATCGAGTTGCGGCGTCAACGCACACAGACGGCGCAAGAGCTGGAGGCGCGCCGCCGCGAGCTGGAGCAGCTCGGCATCGGGAAGGTCCCAGACCGCCTGGCGGCACTCGTGCACACAGAGCTTCCCGCACCCAGCAGAGTGGCCATCGAGCTGTCGTACCTCATCGGCGGGGCGAGCTGGCGCCCGCGCTACGATGCGCGCGTGGACGTGCCCGCTGCCACGGTCCATCTGGCGCAGCAGGCGCTGGTGGTGCAGCACACCGGCGAGGAGTGGCCGCAGGTCTCGCTGGCCCTTTCCACGGCGCGGCCCGCGGCGGCGCGGCAGCTGCCGGACGACCCGGCGCCGTGGTACGTGGACGTGGTGAAGCCGGTGGCGGAGGCCGCCCGCATGCCGCAGAGCGTGATGCGCCGCGCGATGTCCCCCCTGGGGGCTGGCGCTGTCCTTGGCGAGCCGTTGATGGCGGCCGAGCCGTCTCTGGCGGAACCGGCGGTGGACATGGAGATGGCGGCCGCGGAGGTCGAGCGGACCGGCGCGGTGCAGATTTTCCGCCTACCGGGACACATCAACGTACCCTCCGACGGCCAGCCGCATACGCTGGGCATCGGCGAATTCGCGCTGCCGGCGACGCTGGACTATGTGGCGATGCCGGCGCTGACGGAGGGGGCGCACTTGCGTGCACGCGCGCGCAACACGAGCGGTCAGGTGCTGCTGGCCGGCGAGCTGCACGTCTTTCAGGCCACGCCGTCGGGCGAGGAATACACGGGAGCGACCCGGCTCGATCTGACGGCAGAGGACGCCGAGCTCACGCTCTATCTCGGCGTGGACGACAACGTGCCTGTCAAGCGCGAGTTGATCGAGCGTGAAACGGACAAGGGCAGTCTGTTGCAGGGTGGCATTCGCCGCATCACCTTTGGCTACCGCGTGACGGTCAGTAACCGCACCACGGCGGCGCAGCGTGTCGTCGTCAAGGATCACCTCCCGGTGCCGCGCCATGAGCGCATCAAGCTGAAGGTGCTCGATCTGCGGCCGCCGCCGAGCGAGCGTACGCGGCTGGAACAACTCACCTGGGAGCTGCGCCTGGAACCGGGCGAGGAGCGGCGCATCGAATGGCGCTTCGTCGTGGAGGCGCCCGCCGACCTGGAGGTGCTCGGGCTGCCGTAGATACGGCGTGCGCGGGGACCCCCCCGCCCTGTAGCGGCAGGAATGGTGCCGCGGAGTACCCTGGGCTGAAGACCCAGGGCTAATCCTGCTCGCACCATCGCGGCATTCTTCGGTCAATCTCCCTTGGCCGAACGAACCGCACCTCTACACCCGGTCGCTGGCATAGGATTAGCCCTGCCGCTTCAGGGCAGGAATGGTTCCGTTGGGCAACCCTGGGCTGAAGACCCGGGGCTAATCCTACGCCAGGTAGTGTGCAAAAGGGCGCATTTTTCGGCCACAAGGCGTGAGATAGGAACGCGACGACGTTCGAGGTACGATCTATTCCCCCTTGACTGTGGCAGGAAATGGATCAATCTCCCTCGCCAGCCGGCACGTCCGGGATGTCTGCCAGGCTGCCGACAATCCGCTGATTGCGGATGTAGGCGCGGACGTCAGCCAACGAGCTCTCTGTGTGGCGTGTGTAGTGGAAGCGCGGATTCCAGAAGCCATAGGAGTCGAGGTCGCCGCGCAGCCAATCGAAGCGCCGCAGCAGCTCGTGGGCCGTGAATCCCTTGAGATACCCCACAATGGTGCGCAGGTCGTCCCAGGGCGCCTTCTCCAGCAACAGGTGGACATGCGTGGGCATGGTCTCCAGCTCGATCAGCGCCCAGCCCTTGCGCCGCGCAATGTCGCGAATGAGGTGCTTGAAGGCCGCGTCGATTTCCTCGTTGAGGAAGGCAGGCTTGCCGCGGGCCACAGAGAATACGATGTGATACGAGGTCGCGACGCACTGTTGTAGAATACCACGACCAACAGGGCTCGCTCGCATCATGGCCGACGCGGCTCTCAAACTACAACAATATGCCGCGACACGATATGATAGTAGACACGCTCGCGCATGGTGTCCGCCCCGACTCTCATACCCTCGCGGAATTTACCTGGGCTACTGCCTTACCACGCACCGCATCGAGGGAATGTGACGCTGGGGGCATGGCAATGCACCCACTTGGACGCGCTGATACGAGCAGGATTAGCCCTGGGTCTTCAGCCCAGGGCAGGAGAGGTCGGGCGGTCGTATAGATCGTGTTCGGCTCTGGCTGGTTACTGCGCTTTGAACTTCTCCCAGTCTTTGAGGAAGTTCTCGATGCCCTTGTCGGTCAGCGGATGTTTTGTCGACTGCTCCAGCACCTTGAAGGGGACGGTCGCGATGTCTGCGCCTGCCTTCGCCGCGTCGATGATGTGCAGGGGGTGGCGAATGCTCGCCGCCAGCACGAGCGTCGGCAAGTTGTGCTTGCGATAAATCTCGACGGTGTCGCGCACGACCTGCATGCCGTCCTCCGAGATGTCATCGAGCCGGCCGACGAAGGGGCTGATGATGTAGGCGCCGGCCAGCGCCGCGAAGAGCGCCTGATTGGCCGAAAAGCAGAGCGTCACGTTCGTGCGGATGTCTTGCCGCTTCAGCTCCTTCACCGCCGCCCAGCCGTTCGGCGTCGAGGGGACCTTCACTACGACATTCGGGTGCCAGCGCGCGAAGTGCCGCCCCTCTTCGACCATGCCGGCCGTATCCAGGCTGGTCGTCTCCGCACTGATCGGCCCGTCCACCACGTCGGCGATCTCGCGGATCACCTCTTCGTGGCTCTTGCCGCTCGTCTTGCTCATCAGTGTTGGGTTGGTCGTCACACCGCTCAGGATGCCCCAGCGGGCCACCTCGCGAATCTCGCTGATATCCGCGGTGTCCAGAAAGATTCTCATGGCGCTCCTCCTCATGTCTCTGCTGCCGCAAGCTCTGCTGCCGCACGCGCCACCGCGCGTCGTTTGCGCACCATGCAGATTCTAGCGCGCCCCGTCACCTCATCTCCCGTCACGCGGGATGCAGCTCGTCTGGCACGTGCGCGGGCGTCTCCGGTGGCGGCAGGTAGCGCTGGAACCAGTTCAGCGCCAGACGTGCGACAGCCTCCAGCGCGCCCGGCTCCTCGAAGAGATGCGAGGCGCCGGGGATGATCTGCAGCTGTTTCTCGCCACGCAGCCGCGCCAGCGCCGCGCGGTTCATCTCGATCACCACCGTGTCGTTGCCGCCCACGATGAGCAGCGTCGGCGCGCGGACCTTGTCTAGCGCCTCGCCCGCCAGGTCCGGCCGTCCCCCGCGCGACACCACCGCGCCAACCAGCTCTTGCCGCTCTGCCGCCGCCACCAGCGCCGCGGCCGCGCCTGTGCTGGCGCCGAAGTAGCCGATGCGCAGATGCGCCGTCTCGGGCTGTGCGGCGAGCCAATCCGTCGCGGACATCAGCCGGCGCGCCAGCAGGCCGATGTCGAAGCGCAGGCGCGCCGTGCGGATATCTAAATCCTCTTCCTCTGGTGTCAGGAGGTCCAGCAGCAGGGTGGCGAAGCCGCCGTCCTGCAGCGTCTCGGCCACCGCGCGATTGCGCGGACTGTGGCGGCTGCTGCCACTGCCATGCGCGAAGAGCACCACGCCGCATGCCCCCACCGGCACGGTGAGGTCGCCTGCCAACTCGGTGCCGTCCGCCGGCACGTGCACCAGGCGGGGGTCTGCACGGCCGGCCGGCGTGCTCGAATCCACGCCCTGGCCTGCGGGCGCGGGGATCTGGGCCGCGCGCCGCAACAGGTCACGTACCTCGTCGTCCGAGACGGGCGCGAAGTCCTGATACCAGAGGCCGACCGCACGGAACGGCTCCGGCGTGAGCGCGCAGACGACCTCGTCCACCTCGCTGCGCAGCTCGTCGCAGGTCTCGCGGGAGGCCACCGGTACCGCCACGACGGTGCGGCCCGCCCCCAGCGCGCGCAGCGCCGCGGTGGCGGCGCGCATGCTGGCCCCCGTCGCCAGGCCGTCATCCACCAGCAGAACAGTCTTGCCCGCGACATCTGGCGGCGGGCGGTCGTCGCGATAGGCGCGCTCGCCCTGCCGCAGTGCAATTGCCTCGCGCGCGGCCACGGCGTCTATCACCTGGCGCGGCACCCGCAGCATCTCGATGACACTGGGATTCAGGACCTGGACGCCGCCGCTGGCGATTGCCCCCATCGCCAGCTCTTCATGCCCTGGCACCCCCAGCTTGCGGACCAGGTAGACATCCAGCGGCACCCGCAGCGCCCGCGCCACCGCGTACCCCACCGGCACACCGCCGCGTGGCAGTGCCAGCACCAACACGTCAGGCCGGTTGGCATACTTGGAAAGCTGTTTGGCCAGCGCCTCGCCTCCGGCGAATCGATCTCGGTATGGCATGGTCATTGATCTGCTCCGTCTGTATGCACGTCTGGGTTGCAGAATCCATGCCGGGAAAGGCGCTATTCAGTGGCCGCCGATGCGCTTGACCTCGATCATGCCGCCCTGCACGCGCACAGCGTAGCGCGGCTGTGCCATCGTCGCCGGGCCGGTGCGCACGTGGCCCGTACGCATGCTGAAGCGCGAGCCATGCCAGGGGCACTGCACGACGTCACCCTGCAATTCACCTTCGTCCAGTGGGCCGCCGGCATGGCTGCACGTCGCGCTGATGGCGTAGAATTGGTCGCCCATGCGTAGCAGCACCACCGGCACGCCCGCGGCGGTGACGCGATAGAGGCGCCGGTCGGAGACATCCGCCAGCGCGAGCACCGGCTCGTAGTCCTCGCCGCCGGCCTCCCACGCCGTGTGATTGACCTGTGTACCTTTGTGGAAGACCATGTCGCCACCGAGATATGCCGCCACGCTTACGCTCACCACGCCGGCGAACCCCAGCACCGCTGCCAGCGCGGCCTCGTGCGCCGGGGCGCCGAGGCGCAGGATCACCGAGACGGCGAAGAGCACGATGGCGAGCGTGTTGAGCAGGCCGTGATACAGGCCGACACGCCGCTCCGGCCCATAGGTGTCGCTCCAGTCCGCGCTGCCGGTGACGAAGGCAGCCAGCCCGGCGAGCACGCCCACCGCCGCCGTAACCAGCGCCGCCTGTGCCGCCCAACCGTTGGCGGCGGGCGCGACGAGCCAGATCACGTCGAAGAGCGCGGTGATCAACCAGGCGGCAAGAGGCACATCGGTAATCGCGGGATGTAAGGGGTGGCCCAGCCAGGTGCCGTGGAGCAGACTCTTGAATCGGCGCGGCGGCTTGCGGTTCGAGCCGATCAGCACCTTGATGGCGCTCTGCAAGCCGTCGCTCAGGCGATCCAGGGAGGAAGGCGCCGGTTCCGGCGCGTCGGAAGAGATGGAGACTTCGGTCGGGGTGCCGCCAGGGCTCTCGCTCATGAGTACGTGCTCCTTTCGCGCCCGCGCGGTCGCCTCGCGCGGGAAGGCGCTGCCGGCGAGCAGTACGCGGCGGTGCCTGCTTTTCTCAAGCGTACGCAGCGCCGCTGCCAAAGTCAACCGCGTCAGTGAACATCGCGCGTGGTAGAATAGCGCCGACATGTTAGCCGATCGCGGTCTAACGACCTCGCACTACGAAATACCAGACAGGGATACTCGCGCAACGTCGCGCGTGAAGGAGGGCGATGATGCCAGGGCGGACGGAGATCAGCGACCACGCGACGGGCGGCCATGCAGTGGGCCTCGCAAATGGCAGAGGGTCGCGCCGCGTGACCATCGGCCGCGCCGCCTCCGGCCGGCTCACGCTCGGCGAGGTCGAGGCGGTCTCCCGTGGCAATGGCGTGCGGGTCAGCATCGCGGAGTCCGCGCTGGCACACGTGCGCGCCGCCCGCGCATTCGTCCATACCATCGCCGAGGAGCACCGCACCGTCTACGGCATCACCACCGGCTTTGGGCACCTGAGCCGCGTTAAGATCGCGCCCGACCAGCTCGCCGAGCTGCAGCGCAACCTGCTGCGCAGCCATGCCAGCGGCACCGGCGAGCCACTCGACATCCCCACCGTTCGCGCCATGCTGCTGCTGCTTGCCAACAGCCTGGCACGCGGCCACTCGGGCGCCAGCGTGGAGCTGCTGGAGCTGCTGGTGGCGCTGCTCAACCGCGGGGTGACGCCTGTGGTGCCCTCGCGCGGCTCCGTCGGCGCCAGCGGAGATCTCGCGCCGCTTGCGCACCTGGGCCTGGTGCTGATCGGCGAAGGCGAGGCGTACTTCGCGGGCGAGCGGCTGCCGGGAGGCGAGGCGCTGCGGCATGCCGGCTTGCACACGCATCTCTTGGGCGCGAAGGAGGGCCTGGCGCTCATCAACGGCACCCACATGATGGAGGCGTGCGGCGCGCTCGCCCTCGCGGATGCCTGGCGTCTGCTGCGCGCCGCCGAGGTCGCGGCCGCCATGTCCACCGAGGCGCTGCTGGGCAGCCATGTGCCGCTCGATGCCCGCATCCATGCGCTGCGGCCCCAGGCCGGCCAGCCACGAACGGCGGCCCGCCTACGCGCCCTGCTCGCTGGCAGCGAGATCAATCTCAGCCACGCCGACTGCGGCCGCGTGCAGGATCCCTATACGCTGCGCTGCGTGCCCCAGGTGCTGGGCGCCGCGCGCGACGCTCTCACCTACTGCGGCCAGGTCTTCGAGGCGGAGCTGGGCGCCGTCACCGACAACCCGCTGATTTTTGCCGAAGACGGCGACGTGCTGACCGGCGGCAACTTCCATGGGCAGCCGCTGGCCCTGGCGCTGGACTTCCTGGGCGTGGCGCTGGCGCAGGTGGCGAGCTTCTCCGAGCGGCGCACGTACAATGTGGTCGGCCCGCACGACTGGGATACCGGGCCAAACAGGCTGCCCCTCTTCCTTGCGCCGCAGCCTGGGCTCAACTCCGGCTACATGATCGCCCAATACGTCGCCGCCGCGCTGGTCAACGAGATCAAAGTGCTCGCCCATCCCGCCAGCATAGATTCGATCCCCACCTCTGCCGGCATGGAAGACTTCGTGAGCATGGGCGCGACGGCGGCGCTCAAGCTGCGCCAGCAGCTTGAGTTGGCCTTTCGTGTGGTCGCCGTCGAGCTGCTCTGCGCGGCGCAGGGACTGGACTTCCGCCGGCCGCTGCGGGCGGGCCGCGGGGTCGAGCAGGCGCATCAGGCCGTGCGGCGCGTCGTGCCGCATCTGGATGAGGACCGCCCGCCAGCGCCGGATATCGAGGCACTGGCAGAGGCGCTGCGTGCCGGTCTGTTGGAGGGCCTGGCGCCCGAGACGGCGCTCGATACGTCGCCGTCGAAGCGCTCCCACCGCGCCAACGGCGCTGGTGGCCGTCGTGCCGCCGCAGACGCCGGCGACGCGGCCGGCACGGCGCGGCACTAGGGCGTGCGGCGTGTCCTCTTGCGGCGTGTCCTCTTGCGGCGTGCGGCCGACTGTGCGAGCCCGCCCAGCGCGGTGATCGACGCTGATCCAGGGTATGCCCTCAGGCGATCACACCCGGTTGGCGGCCACCGGCCCAGGCAGCGGGGGCGAGTTAGGCCATACGGATGGCTGCCCCTGGTCGCCGAGCACGAATGGGAACCAGATGGTGAGTACCCATTGGGTGCGGTCGAAGGTCCGTATCCAGCCCTGATCAGCGAAGACGTCGCCGAGCGGTGGCGCCTGCTCGAGCAAGTTCGGCGTCAGCCGCGACGATCGATCGGCGAAGTAGACGAGCGAGACGAGCTGCTCTGGCTGGTCGTGGAGCAGCCACACGCCGGTCAGTCCCCGGCGCCGGGCCTCGGCCAGGATCTGGCTCCAGCGCGCGGCCGGCGGCGCGTCCTGGCTCGCGGCTGGAACCCGGAACCGCTCCGTCCGCAGCACGACCTGGTGCTCGTCGTAGGGCGCTAGGTCGGCGACCCCGACGACGTCCCATACATGGCACTGCGGGTTCAAGATGAACGGCCGATCGAAGAACGCGACCCCATCGAGCACGAAGTCATGCCAGAGCCACGTCTGATACTGGCGGGCGTCCTGGGCCGTGCGGAACAAATAGCGCCCACCCGAGAGCAAATCGCCAGAGGCGGGGTCGATCCGCAGCGGGATGAACTTGCGCATGAAGCCGGGGCGCGCTGTCATGACCGTGCGGTCACGCTCGATCATCGGGACGATGTCCAGGGGCGAGACGTGCTTGGAGATCGCGAAGTCGCAGGTGTATGCAGCACCAGCGTCGGCCCTGACCTGTTGCTGTCTATGTCAGGACAAGCAGACAAGCTTTTATCTGTAGATAAAAGGACGCTTGAATCTCAAGATTCTAGCAGCCAACGTGTCCCCCCTGCGCCGCGTGTCAGTGCCCCGTTGCCCGTCATGACGTTACCCGCTTGCTTCACTCGTGACGCGCTCTCCTAGTACTTTCCGTGCGTGACGATTGTGCTATTGTCGCTCCCTCGCTGGGGGCATACAATGAATCGTCGCGCACGTTACGTAAAGAAGGGAGACAACGAACCGTGAACCCGATTGACCCCGTCGCCGAAGCGATGATCCCTGACATCACCCACTGGCTGAGCGTCACGCAAGCGGCGCGCTATCTCGGCGTCACCAACACGAGCGTCCTGGCCGCTATCGCGTACGAGCACCTGCGCGCCATGAAAACGCCGCTGGGACTGCTGGTCGATCCTGTGACCGTTGAGCAACTCGACCGACGACGGCGCCCTGAGCGCTATGAGCCAGCGGCAGAGGTCGTCGTATGAGCAGCGTCGATCCTGCCCCCAACGCGGCGACCGTCGCGAGCTATCGCTGGCTCTTGCGTAAGTTGTTCGGGGATGGCACGCGCACCACATGCCCACTGGAAGGCGATGCTACACAAGAAGCTACACAAGATCGGGCCGGCGACGATGGAGAAGGAGAGGAGCATGACGGTGGCAGCGAAGCCTCGTAGTAACGCCGCTGCCCGCTCACCTGGCAATGGCACAGACCAGGCAGCGGGCAGGACGCAAGAACATCAACCAGAGACCACGACCACTACTGAGAGTCATTCTAGCACAGTGCTGCCGCTCGATGAGAACACGACGGCGCGGGTGCCAGCGGTCGATCAGATGGCATGCTATGCCGGCGTGCCGACTGAGGTCGTCGAGGACTGCGAGCGCATCCATACCACCGTGCGCGCGGTGCGCCTCGAAGGGTTGCGACGTATTCGCGATCTGCTCGCGCCGTACGGCACGTTCAAGCAGTGGTGCCACGATCACGAGGAGAACTATGGCAGCATCCAATACCAGTTGAGTCAAGCGTACGGCAACGTCAGCAAGCGGACGATTGAGCAAAACTCAATCGCTGGGTTGCTTGAGGGGTCAGTAGACACGACGGCGCAGAGCGTCATCCGAGCGCAAGCAGAACGGGTGCGCGTGCTGGAAGCCAAGGTGCAGAGTTTCGAGTCGATGACCGCCGCGCAGTTGATGGCAGAAGCACAGCGGCGCGAAACGGAAGAGCCGCGCAAGCGCATGTACCTGTTCATCGCCGCGCGCATGCAGTTGAACATGGAGAAGACCGGCGACCCGCTCAAGCACATGACCTCGACGACGGAGCCGGGCAAGATTATTGACGCTGACCCGACGCTGGAGGGCATGCTGACGGTCTTCCGCGACCGTCTGCCGATGAGCGACGAGGAGGGCAGGAAGCGCCGAGAAGACGAATTCAACGCGCACGTCAAGCAGTACGCAGAACGGTTCGAGGCTGAGGCGCTGGCCGAGTTTGAGGCGGACCCGACGCAGGTGATTACGCGCCCAGAGGACCCGGAGGTGATGGAGCGCGGGCGCCAGTTGGCAATCGCCTTCGGAGGGCTGCGCGCGCTTATGGCGGAAGACGACCTGCGCGCAGGGGTCCTGGCGCGGCGCGTTCGTCGCGCGTACGCGGGCAGTCGTCAGGGACAGGCAGGGCCATATCTTGGCTGGTGCATCACGCTGGTGCAATGGCTGGGGATTGATGTCAGCATCGCGAACATACGCAAGCATGCCGACGTGTGGGAGCGCTACGAGGCGATAGCCGCCGAGCTGGAGCTAACCGAGTTAGACCCAGTTGGTGACGTTGCCGGCTGGGTTGACGAGGACATCATGACTGCGGCCATCCGCGAACGGCTCACGTGGGCTGTCGTGCAGCGTCTGGATGATCTGCGCGTGACAGAGACTGACCCGGACGCCGACGACGAGAAAGGCGAGAGCGAAGAGGACTGAACACGAACGGCGCTGAGGTGGAAGGCCCTCGCGCCGCTTCGTTCGACAAAGTGAAATCAACCATCCACAGAAAGGACAAGCAACCAATGGGAGTCAGAAATCAATCCCCAGGGGGAGTCGCATGTCCAAGCAAAGCGTCGACCGTCCGCACAACGGGTGCCCATGCCCTGTATGTCGCACGAACGGTCTGGTCCCAACGGCATCACGAGCGGGTCACGAATCCGACCGCGATGTCCATAGTGTAGCAC
>Ga0070706_100004631_pt1 | contig 13204 bp, 12 predicted proteins | sample KBSK5501metaG_FD_65476 | JGI IMG/M metagenome (GOLD analysis project Ga0070706, IMG submission 65476) | Corn, switchgrass and miscanthus rhizosphere microbial communities from Kellogg Biological Station, Michigan, USA - KBS K5-50-1 metaG | ecosystem: Host-associated > Plants > Roots >...
CGCGCCAGGATGTGGAAGTTGCCGCCCTCTTCGCCCTTGCGATAAATCGCGTGGCCGAAGTCGAAGCGCTGCCACTTCGCGCGGTGCACCACTTCCCACAGCTCGACATCGCCGAAGTTCGCGAAGAAGTCCAGCGTGCGCAGCAGATTGAAGCGCTCCGAGTCGAGCACGCCTTGCAGGTGCCCGCGCGGCACCTGCTGGCCGGTGATCAGGCCCGACAGCGCTTGCGCGAACTCGTCCCAGTTCACGTAGCGCTGTGCCGGGTCCTTCGCGAGCGCGCGCTGGATCACCGCGTCGAGACCATCGCTGACGCCGATGCGCAGCGCGGCCAGCGGGCCGGGCTGCACGTGGTAGATCTGCTGCATCATCGCCGACTGCGCCTGCGCGTCGAACGGCGGGCGCCCGGCGATCAGGTGGTAGAGCACGGCGCCGAGCGAATAGATGTCGGCGCGGCAGTCGAGAGCGCCGCCGTCGAGCTGCTCGGGCGACATGTACGCGAGCGACCCGACGCGATAGATCTGCGTGACCTCCGAATCGAGGTTCAGCACGCTGCCGAAGTCGCTGATCTTGACGTCGGTGATCGTGCCGTTGTTCAGCACCGCGAGCAGGTTCGCCGGTTTCACGTCGCGGTGGATCAGCCCCTGGCGGTACACGTAGCCCAGCGCCATCGCGCACTTGAAGCCGGTTTCGACGATCAGCTCCAGCGGCAGCAGCTGGTCGGCGCGGCAGAACGGCCGCAGCGTGCTGCCCGGCACGTACTCCATCACGAGGTACGGCGAGACGGCGTCGGGCACGGCGTCGTAGATCTGCACGACGTTCGGGTGGTTCAACCGCCCGACCAGCGCCGCCTCGGCCGCATAGAAGCGCTCCGAGTAGCGCCCATCCGTCGGGTCGCCCGGGACCGCCGCGCGCACCCGCTTGATCGCGACGTCCCGGCCCTGGAAATCGTCGTGGCACAGGAACACCTCGGCCGTCGCGCCTTCGCCGAGGCGGCGCAGCACGCGGTATTTGCCGATCTGCGCGGGCAGCCCGGCCGAACGCTCGAAGGCAGGTTCGGCGGGTTGCTTGGCGGAATGGGCGGGCATCGAGGAGGCAGCGGACGGCAAGCGGGCCGGCACGAAGCACCGGCGGCCGCGAGGCCCCGCATCTTCGCACCGACGACTGCGGCGCATCGTGACGAATTGCGCCCGAAACAGCCGGCATCCGTGAAGCGCGGCACGCCGCAAAGCACACGTGCCACGAGGTGCCCGCAGGTCGTGGCCCTCGTAGGCGCCCCGTAGAATCGACCGCATGATCCAAGCCAAGAAGGAGCTGCAGGACGCGCTCGCCGCGGCGCTCGCCGAAGCTCATGGGCCAGGCACGCCGCCGGCTGCAGTGTTCGAGTCGCCCAAGCACGCGTCGCACGGCGACCTGGCCTGCACGGCCGCGATGGCGATGGCGCGTTCGCTGAAGAAGAATCCGCGCGAGCTCGCGACCGCGCTCGTCGACGCGCTGAAGCGCCAGCCCGCGGTCGAGCGCTGGGTCGCCGCGCTGGAGATCGCCGGCCCCGGCTTCATCAACTTCCGGCTGAAGGACAGCGCGAAGCAGGCCACCGTCGCCGAGGTGCTCGCCGCCGGCGACGATTTCGGCCGCCGGCCGGCGGCCGATGGGCAGGTGCTCGTCGAGTTCGTGTCGGCCAACCCGACCGGGCCGCTGCATGTGGGCCATGCGCGCCAGGCCGCGCTCGGCGATGCGATCTGCAACCTGTTCGAGGCTCAGGGCTGGCGCGTCACGCGCGAGTTCTATTACAACGACGCCGGCGTGCAGATCGCGACGCTCGCGGCCTCGGTGCAGGCACGGCTGCGCGGCTTCAAGCCCGGCGACCCGCAGTGGCCGGCAGCCGCCTACAACGGCGACTACATCGCCGACATCGCCGCCGACTTCACCGCGAAGAAGACCGTGAAGGCCGACGACCGCGCGTTCACCGCGTCGGGCGACGCGGATGATCTCGACGCGATCCGCCAGTTCGCGGTGGCCTACCTGCGCCACGAGCAGGACCTCGACCTGCAGGCCTTCGGTGTGCGCTTCGACCACTATTTCCTCGAGTCGAGCCTGTACACGAGCGGCCGCGTCGACGATGCGGTCAAACGACTGATAGCCGCCGGCAAGACCTTCGAGGACAGCGGCGCGTTGTGGCTGCGCACCACCGACTACGGCGACGACAAGGACCGCGTGATGCGCAAGTCCGATGGCACCTACACCTATTTCGTGCCGGACGTCGCCTATCACCTGAACAAGTTCGAGCGCGGCTACGCGAAGGCCATCAACATCCAGGGCGGCGACCACCACGGCACGATCGCGCGCGTGCGCGGCGGCGTGCAGGCCGCCGGCACCGGCGTGCCCCAGGGCTACCCCGACTACGTGCTGCACAAGATGGTCACCGTGATGAAGGGCGGCGAGGAGGTCAAGATCTCCAAACGTGCCGGCAGCTACGTGACCCTGCGCGACCTGATCGAGTGGACCAGCAAGGACGCGGTCCGCTTCTTCCTGCTCAGCCGCAAGGCCGACAGCGAGTTCACGTTCGACGTCGACCTGGCGTTGAAGCGCAACGACGAGAACCCGGTCTTCTACGTGCAGTACGCGCATGCGCGCATCTGCTCGGTGATCCGCGAGTTCGCCGAACGCGGCGGCGACGAAGCGACCCTCGCGCAGGCCAACCTCGCGCGGCTCACGGCGCCGGCCGAGACGGCGCTGCTGCTCAAGCTCGCCGAATACCCCGAGCTGCTGGCAAACGCGGCCGAGCACCTCTCACCGCACGACCTGACCTTCTATCTGCGCGACGTCGCGGCGAGCTTTCACAGCTACTACGCGGCCGAGCGCTTCCTCGTCGACGACGACGCCGACCTGACCCGCGCCCGCCTCGCGCTGCTGGTCGCGACGCGCCAAGTCATCCGCAACGCCCTCGCGGTGCTCGGCGTCAGCGCGCCGCAGCGCATGGATCGAGACAACAGCAGCCGCCACAACGCAGCAGCAGAACCGACAACATGAGCGACAAGAAGAGACTACAGCCTTCACCACGACGCGCGGGCTTCGGGGGCCAACGAGGCGGCTTCGCCGTGGGCCTGATCATCGGCCTGCTGATCGGCCTGGCGCTCGCGCTCGGCGTCGCGCTGTACGTCACGAAGGTGCCGGTGCCGTTCGTCAACAAGGTGCCGCAGCGCACGCCCAGCCAGGACGCGGCCGAGGCCGAGAAGAACAAGAACTGGGATCCGAACAGCCCGCTGTATGGCAAGAACCCGGCCAAGCCGAACACCGGCGCGGCGAGCGGCATCGTGGCGCCGCCGGCACCGACGACCTCGCCGCCGGCGATCGCCACCGTTCCGGCCACCCCGCCCGGCGCACAGCCGAGCCCGCCGCCAGGCGTCACGCGCGACCCGGGCGCCATCCTCTCCGGCCAACCGGCGCCGGGCGCCTCCAAGCCGTCGACGCCGCCGCCGGCCGGCCTCGCGACCGCAGCGGGCCCGGACCCGTTCCTCTATTACGTTCAGGCCGGCGCCTACGGCCGCACGGAGGATGCCGAGCAGCAGCGCGCCCGCCTCGCGATGCTCGGGCTCGAGGCCAAGCTGACCGAACGCGACCAGTCGGGCCGCACGGTGTTCCGGGTGCGCCTGGGGCCGTACGAGCGCAAGGGCGATGCCGACGCCGCGAAGGACAAGCTCGCCCAGGCCGGCATCGAGGCAGCGCTGGTGCGGGTGCAGCGCTAGACCGATGCACGGGCTTGCGGAGTCCGACGCGTGGTCCGAACCTTGCTGTCGGTGAACCTTTGTGCGCCGAGGTGACTCTTGTCCCCAGCCGTAACCAACCTGCCGTGAGCCACCCGCCCATGAAGCGCCGCCATTTTTCCGCCGCCTCCGCCTCCCTGGTCGGCTGGACCTGCGCGGCCGGCGGCGCCGCCGTGTCGCTGATGCTGCCGGCGCCGGCACAGGCGCAGCAGAACCCGCCCGTCGAAGGGACGCACTACGTTCGCCTGACGCCGCCTGTCGCCACCAGCGCGCCCGGCAAGATCGAGGTGATCGAGTTCTTCTGGTATGGCTGCCCGCACTGCAACGCGTTCGAGCCGGCGCTCGACGCCTGGGCCCGCGCGCTGCCGGAGGATGTGGCGTTCAAGCGCGTGCCGGCCGCATTCAACGCGTCGTGGGAACCGCACCAGCGCATCTTCTACGCGCTCGAAAGCATGGAACTGATTCCGACGATGCACCGCAAGGTCTTCTACGCGATCCACCAGCAGCGCCTGCGGCTCGACAAGCTGCCCGAGATCAGCGCCTTCATGGCCGCGGCGGGCGTCGACGCGGCGAAGTTCACCGAGGCCTACGGCTCGTTCGGCGTGCAGACCAAGGTGCGCCAGGCCACGTACTTGACCAATGCCTACAAGATCGACGGCGTGCCGGCGATCGGCGTGCAAGGGCGCTACTACACGTCGGGGCCGCTGGCCGGCTCGAACGACCGCTCGCTGCTGGTCGCAAACCACCTGATCGAGCGCATCCGCAAGGGCGCGTGAGCGCCGCGCCGCGACGGCGCCGTCAAGGTTTACACGGGCCGGTGCGGCTCGGTCGCAAGACTGTGAACTCACGCGAAAAACCGTGGGCTAGAATGGTCTGCAAGTTTCATGCCCTCTATGGTCACACCCTCCTCCAACGCAGCGCGCGCTGCGCGATCCACAGGCCTGCGGCATTGGCTGCCGGCTGCGATCGGCCTGGCCGCCGTGCTGGCTCTGGCGACCCCGGCGCATGCCGAGCGGGCCGATCGGCTGAAGGAGATGAACATCAGCTCCGACGCCGGCGGCAAGCTCGACCAGGTGAACCGCTTCGGCGAGCTGAAGGGCAACATCGTGATCACGAAGGGCACGATCCTGATGCACGCAGACCGGGTCCAGTGGCGCCAGACCGAGGCCGGCTACGACACCGCGGTCGCGTTCGGCATCCCCGGCCGCCCCGCCACCTATCGGCAAAAACGTGACGGCGACGCCGACGAGTACATCGAAGGCGAAGCCGACCGGCTCGAATACGACGCCCGCACCGACACGGTCAAGTTCGTCAACAACGCGATCCTGCGGCGCCTGCGCGGCGCGACGGTGGCGGACGAGGTCCGCGGCAATCAGATCGCCTACGACGGCACCACCCAGGTCTGGAGCTTCTCCGGCGGGCCGACGCCCACCCCGGCCAATCCGGGCGGGCGGGTCCACGTGACGCTGACCCCGCGCGAAGGCTCCGAGGCCGCGGCCGAAGCGGCGCGTGCCGCGTCGCAGCCGGCGCCGGCGCTGAAGACCAGCCCCGCGATGGCGCCGCCGCCCGCGGCATCCGGAGCACCGCGTTGAAGCGTCGTAGGGGGCTCCATTGAGCGCCGTGCTCGCCGAAGCGCCGGTGTCGGCGCATCGCCTCGAAGCGGCCGGACTGCAGAAGTCGTACGGCGTGCGCAAGGTCGTCAAGGACGTGCGCCTCGCGGTCGACAGCGGCGAGGTCGTCGGCCTGCTCGGGCCGAACGGCGCCGGCAAGACCACGAGCTTCTACATGATCGTCGGCCTCGTGCGGGCCGACGCCGGCACGATCAGCATCTCCGGGCGGCGCGTCGAGCGCATGCCGATCCACCAGCGCTCGCGGCTGGGCCTGTCGTACCTGCCGCAGGAGGCGTCGATCTTCCGCAAGCTGACCGTGCAGGAGAACATCCGCGCCGTGCTCGAGCTGCAGATCGGGCCTAACGGCAAGGCGCTGAAGACCGCGCAGATCGAGCAGCAGCTCGACGCGCTGCTGCGCGACCTGTCGATCGAGCGGCTGCGCGACTCGCCGGCGCCGTCGCTGTCGGGCGGCGAGCGGCGCCGGGTCGAGATCGCGCGAGCACTCGCGACGCAGCCGCGCTTCATCCTGCTCGACGAGCCGTTCGCCGGCGTCGACCCGATCGCGGTGATCGAGATCCAGCGCATCATCGGCTTCCTGAAGAGCCGCGGCATCGGCGTGCTGATCACCGACCACAACGTGCGCGAGACGCTGGGCATCTGCGACCGGGCGTACATCATCAGCGAGGGCCGGGTGCTGGCCGAGGGCACGCCGACGGAGATCGTCGACAACCCGGACGTGCGCAAGGTCTACCTCGGCGAGCACTTCAGGATGTAGAGCGGGATCGACGATGAAGCCCACCCTGCAGTTCAGGCTCTCGCAGCATCTCGCGCTGACGCCGCAGCTCCAGCAGTCGATCCGGCTGCTGCAGCTGTCGACGCTCGAGCTGCACCAGGAAGTCGAGCAGATGCTCGAGCAGAACCCGTTTCTCGAGGTCGAGGAGGACGCCGGCCCGGTCACCGAGCCGCTGGCCGAGCGCCTGCTGCCGAGCGAGCGGGCCGCCGAACGCGAGACCGAGCGGGCTGCCGAACCCGGAGCCGAGAGCAGCGAAGGCGGCGACGACGCCCCCCCGATCGACAGCGCCGAGTACGGCGCGACCGAACGCGACGACTGGGAAAACGGCACCGAGCGCGACGACTTCGACGGCATCCGCGAAACCCCCGGCAAGGCCGGTGCCGCCGACAACGACGAGTTCGACAGCCAGGACCGCGACACCGCGCTGCCCTCGCTGCAGGATCACCTGCGCGAGCAGCTCTCCGGCCTGCGCCTGCCCGAGCTCGACGCCGCGGCGGTGATGGTGCTGATCGAGTCGTTGAACGATGACGGCTATCTCGCCGACCCGCTCGAGGAAATTGCCGCGCAGCTCGTCGGCGCGACCGGCGCCGAGGGCGCGGAGGAGCGCGAAGAGCTGCTCGCACGGCTGCAATGCGCGCTGCGCTGGCTGCAGAGCATGGAGCCGACCGGCGTCGGCGCGCGCGACCTCGGCGAATGCCTGGTGCTGCAGCTGCGTGCGCTGAAGCGCTGCGAGGCGCAGATGATCGCGATCATCATCTGCAAGCAGCACCTCGAGCTGCTCGCGCGGCGCGACCTGAAGAAGCTGATGGCCGCGACCGGCGCCGACGAGGAATTGCTGCGCGAGGCGCAGGCGATGATCGTCGGCCTGGAGCCGAAACCCGGGCGCCAGTTCACGCGCGCCGAGGCCAACATCGTCGTGCCCGACGTGATCGTGCAGAAGTCGGGGCGTGCCTGGAAGGTCATGCTGAACCCCGACGTGATGCCCAAGCTGCGCATCAACGACCTGTACGCCAACGCCATCCGCCAGCAGCGCGGGCCGCGCGGCGGCGACACGAACGGCGCCAGCGCCGGGCTGAACTCGCGGCTGCAGGAAGCGCGCTGGTTCATGAAGAACATCCTGCAGCGCTTCGACACGATCCAGCGCGTCTCGCAGGCGATCGTCGAGCGCCAGAAGAACTTCTTCACGCACGGCGCGATCGCGATGAAGCCGCTGGTGCTGCGCGAAATCGCCGACGAGCTCGGGCTGCACGAGTCGACGATCTCGCGCGTGACCACCGCGAAATACATGGCCACGCCGTTCGGCACCTTCGAGCTGAAGTACTTCTTCGGCAGCTCGCTGAACACCGAGGCCGGCGGCAATGCGTCGAGCACCGCGGTGCGCGCGCTGATCAAGCAGATCGTCGCGGCCGAGAATCCGGCCAAGCCGCTGTCCGACAGCCAGATCTCGCAGATGCTCGACGAGCAGGGCATCCAGGTTGCACGGCGCACCGTCGCGAAGTACCGCGACGCGCTGAAGATCGCGCCGACGCAGCTGCGCAAGGCGATGTAGCGTGCGGACCGAGCGCCGGCCGTCATGAGTTTGCCGTTGTTCCTGCCGTGCGCGGCAGGCGTCGAGGCGCTGCTGGCCGATGAGGTGCGGCGCGTGCTGCCGAACGCCGTCGTGCACGAGGCTCGCGGCGGCGTCGCGCTGGACGGCGAGCCGCACGAGGTGATGGTGCTCAACCTCGAGAGCCGGCTCGCGCAGCGCGTGCTGATCGAGGTCGCGCACGGGCCGTATGCGCACGAGCACGACCTGTACGAGCTCGCGCACGGCGTCGCCTGGGACCAGTGGATCACGCCGCAGCACACGCTGCGCGTCGACACCACCGCGAAGGCGAGCCCGCTGAAGAGCCTGAACTTCGCGGGCCTGCGCGTGAAAGATGCGGTCTGCGACCAGCTCCGCGAGACCCAGGGCGAGCGCCCGAGCGTCGACACGCAGCGGCCCGACCTGCAGATCGTGCTGCACGCCGGCGCGACCGACGCCACGCTGTACGTCGACAGCTCCGGCGAATCGCTGTTCAAGCGCGGCTGGCGCGCCGACAAGGGCGATGCGCCGCTGAAGGAAACGCTCGCCGCCGCGATGCTCGCCGCGGCCGGCTGGCGCGGCACGCCCGGGGCCGGCGGCGCGCTGCACGACCCGTGCTGCGGCTCGGGCACGATCGCGATCGAGGCCGCGCAGATCGCCTGCGGCATCGCACCCGGGCTGAAGCGCCGCTTCGCGTTCGAGCGCTTGCTGCCGTTCGCCGATGCGGCGATGCGCGCCGAACTGCAGCGCCTGCGCAGCAATGCGCAATCGCGCATCCACGCGAGCGCGGTGCCGATCCACGCGAGCGACCTGTCGTTCCGCATGGTCGACTTCGCGCGCCGCAACGCGCAGCGGGCGGGCGTCGAAGCGGCGATCACGTTCAACGGCGGCGATGCGCTCGAGCGCCCCGCGCCTGCGCTGCCCGACAAAATGCCGGGCACGCTGATGGTCAACCCGCCGTACGGCGAGCGCATCGAGGTCGGCGGGAAGGCCCGATCAAACCGCTCCGTTCGGCCTGAGCCTGTCGAAGGCTCGGCGCGAACCGAACTGGCCCCGCAGCGCACAGCCCCCGACGACTTCTTCGCCCGCCTGGCCACGCACTGGAAACGCGCCTACACCCAGCACCCCGCCGGCTGGACCGCTTATGTGCTCAGCCCCGACATGAAGCTGCCGAGCGCGATGCGCCTGAAGGAGTCGCGCCGCGTGCCGATGTGGAACGGCCCGATCGAATGCCGGCTGTTCCGCTTCGACCTCGTGGCCGGCTCGGCGCGGGCCAAACCGAGCGCGTAGCCCTGCGACGAGGGCGACGGCGCTTGCAGATGGACACAGCGCAACAGTTGTGAGAGTCGGTCCGATCGCCCGATCCCCTGGCTGAAGCGCGGCAAAGTGCGCCGTTCGGCTGCGCCGCAGCCGCGCGCGATGTTGCGCAGCCTTGCCGACAGCGTCGGAGATCGGATCAACGGGATGACGACCAAGGGCCAGGGAATTGCCAGCACAAGCATCGGCCGCGACGCCGGCACCGACCACATCCCCTGGCTGGACGGCCTGCGCGGCGCGGCCGCGTTGTGGGTCTTCCTCTCGCATGTGCAGATCTTGAGCGGCATGCGCTGGACGCCGATCCTCTCGTGGGGCGGCCTGGCCGTCGACCTGTTCATGATGCTGTCGGGCTTCCTGATGGCGCACCACTACCGGCTGCGCGAGGCGCGCGAGCCGTGGGCCGCGCCGGCGACCTGGGCCACGTTCTGGACGCGCCGCTGGTTCCGCATCGCACCGCTGTACTACCTGCTGCTCGTCGTCGCGCTCGCGCTCGGCCCGTGGATCGGGCTGCACCGCGACGCGATCGCCGCGGTGTGGCCCGGCACCGCGACGTCGGGGCTGCGCTACACGGACCAGAGCATCACGAACCTGCTGGCCCACGCGAGCTTCGTCTTCGGCGTGCTGCCGGACTACGCGTTCAGAACGGCGCTGCCCGACTGGTCGATCGGTCTGGAGATGCAGTTCTATCTCGCCTTCCCGTTCCTGATGCTGTCGATTGCACGGTTCGGGATGCTGCGCGCCGGCCTCGGCGTGATGGCGGCCTGCCTCGCGCTGCGAGCGCTGCTCCCCGGCTTCTTCAACGCGTTCGAGATGCCGGCGTTCCTGCCGCTGAAGCTGTACGTCTTCGTGCTGGGGATCTGGATCGCGCTGAGCCGCGGCCGTGCGGCAAAGGGCGGCATGCGGCTGCCGCTGGCGGTCGCCACCGCGGTCTGCCTGGCCGTCTTCGCGATGGACCGCTCGAGCGAATCGGTCGGCCGCCTGCTGCTCGTCGTCGCGCTGTTCTATCTGATGGACGACGGCAGCCTGCCGGCGTCGGCCGCGCTGCGCAGACCCGTGCTCACGGCACGGCGGCTGCTGGCCGCACCGCTCAGCCGGTTTGCCGGCGACACGTCGTATGGCTTCTATCTCGTGCACCTGCTCGTGCTGATCCCGGTGGCCGGCTGGCTGGCCGGCCATCCCGAATATCTCGCGCTACCGGTCTTCGCCCGCTTCGTGCTGTGTGCGGGGATTGCCGGCGCGCTGAGTTTGTCGGTCGCGTGGCTGCTGTTCCGCTCGGTCGAGACCGCCGGCATTCGCGCCGGCAAGCGCGCGTTGAACACGCTGCGCCAGCGTCGGGCGATGACGCCGCGCGACGCCTAGGGCCTGTTCGTCAGCGCGGGCTGAGTTGCGCGAGCAGCTCGCCCATGTCGCCCAGCCCGTCGGCCGGCGCCTGGCCGTTCGGCGTGAGCCGGTCCACCGCCTGCGGCAGGGCCTGCGCGAGCTGGGCGGCCGCGTCGCCGTGCGACAAGCCGAGCTGCTGCGCGAGCTGGCCCATCACATCGGAGCCCAGCACGTTCGAAAGTTCGTCCGCCGAGATCGGCGCGTTCTGGCCGTGGGCTATCCACGAACCGATCACGTCGCCCATCCCGCCTCGCGTGAACCGGCCGATCAGGTCGCCCAACCCGCCGATGCCGCCTCCGCCTTGCTGCTGGCCGTTGGCCAGCATCGCGATCAAGACGTTCAGCAGAGCGCCTTGGCTGCCACCGGCGCCGAGTCCACCGCCCTGTTCGCCGCCTTGACCACCGGCCACCGCACCGAGCACCGCATCGAGCAAGCCCATCGGAGGCTCCTGAAGTTGAGTCCCGCGGATTCTGGCGGTGGCGGCGCGGCGCGGCAAGGTCGGCGGCGATTCAGCCGCCGTCCGATCCGAGGCAGGCGAGCAGCGCCAGCGGCGCCGTATCGGCGCGCAGCACGCGCGGGCCCAGCGAGACCGGTTCGAAGCCGTGGCGACGGGCGGCCGATGCCTCGGCGTCGCTGAGGCCGCCTTCGGGGCCGCTCAGCGCGATCACCCTGCGCGGCACGGCGTCATCGGATCGACGCGAGCGCAGCGGCGCGGCATCGTCGTCCAGGCTGAGCAGCCAGCGTGCCGCGCGTTCAGCCTCGTGCGGCTCGGCCGACGCGGTGGGCAGCGCGGCCAGCCAGCTCGCGAGCGTCGCGAGCGGCTCGATCCGCGGCACCCGGTTGCGGCCGCTCTGCTCGCAGGCCGCGATCGCGATCGCCTGCCAATGTTCGCGCCGCTTCTGCGCCCGCTCGCCGGCCAGCCGCAGCACCGAACGCTCGCACAGCAGCGGCTGGATCGCCGCGACGCCGAGCTCGGTGGCCTTCTCGACGAGCGTGTCCATGCGCTCGTTCGCCGGCACGCCGAGCGCGAGCGTGACCGCGATCCGCAGTTCGCGGTCGACCTCGCGGCGCTCGCCGAGACGGACGACGACCTTGCTGCGCGCCATCTGCAAGACCTCGGCGGACCACTCTGCGCCGCTGCCGTCGAACAGCGTCAACACCGCACCCGGCTGCAGCCGCAGCACCTGCACGTGGCGGGCCGCTCCTTCGGGAAGATCGAGCTCGGCACCGGCCATCGGCGGCGGCGCCGCGACGTGCAAACGCGCTGGCATCGTGCGAGTGTGCCTCAGCGCTGCGTGGGCCCCGCCGCCCAGCAGGCATTCAACGAACGAAGCGCCGCACGCGCAGCCGCATCCAGGCACGCACGCGCCGAGTCGCCGCGCGCACGGCGCGCCACGCCGGCGATTCAAAGGTCGCCGCCTTGACCCGCTGCTTGGTCGCGACCCACCACGCCATCGCGCGGGCAAACCACGCGAACTGCATCAGCTGGCGCTCGGTCAGCACGAACAGGCGGCCGACGAGCGCCGTGCCGATCACCTTCGCGGCGACGATCACGACCACGCCGAGCACCGGGCTCCCCTCGTGGATCAGCCACAACGCCAGCAGCTTGACCGGGAACAGCAGGACCGCCGGCACCAGGAACAGAAAAAGCGCGACACGCGGCGGCGCGTTCGCGATATGCGCCTCGAGCCGCGCGAGCAGCGGCCAGCGTGCGGCGCGCGCAGCCAGCGCCGTCAGCGGCCGCCAGCCCCATTCCTCGATGAACAGGACGATCGCCGCGAGCACCAGCAGCGCACCGCGAGCGATGCGCCAGAGCCATCTGAAAACAATCATCGTGCGGCGATTCTGCGCGCCAACCAGTCGCCGACGATGGCACGCGTGTAGACGCTCGCGACCTCGGCGACGAAGCGTGCGAAATCGACATGCGCGGTGTCGTCGGCACGATCGGAGATCGAGCGCAGCACCGCGAACGGCCGGCCGAAATCGGCACACACCTGAGCCAGCGCAGCGCCTTCCATCTCGACCGCGAGCGCCTGCGGCAGATCGGCGCGCAGCCGCGCGCTCTCGGCGGCGCTCGAGACGAAACGATCGCCGCTGACGATCAGGCCCTCGTGTACGCGGCGCGGCCGGCCCGCGGTCCATAGCGGGGCGGGTCCTGCGGCGTGCCCTGCCGCATCGCTGGCGAGGCAGCGCCGCGCCGCGTCGGCCAGCGCATCGGCCAGCGCGGTATCGGCCTCGAAGCGCGAGCGGCCGGTCAGCGGCACCTCGTAGCGCGGGAACAGCGGCGATGCATCGAGGTCGTGCTGCAGCAGTGTGCGGGCGACGACGACGTCGCCGACCGCCACGTCCGCATGCAGGCCGCCGGCCACGCCGGTGAACAGCAGCGCCGGGGCGTCGAAGCGGTCGATGAGCAGCGCCGCGGTCGTCGCCGCGGCGACCTTGCCGATGCCCGACAGCACGAGCACGACCGGCTGCGCATGGAGCCGACCCACGTGGAAGGTCCGGCCGGCGACGATGATGCTTTGCACGCCATCGACCAGCGGCAGCAGCGCGTGCAGTTCTTCGTGCATCGCGCTGACGATGGCGATCGGGCGCGCCATGGAGTCAGCCACGGAATCCGCCAGTGAATCTGCCAGGGGGCCAGGGAATGGGGCAGGAACGATGCTGAACCGCGAGACGCCGCTCAAGCCCCGTACAGGGTGCGCCGCGCCGCTGCAGCCGCGGCCTCGCCCTTGCGCTCGCGCAGCTGCTCGATCGTGCGGTCGGCGACGGCGCGCAG
>Ga0070706_100004633_pt1 | contig 13203 bp, 10 predicted proteins | sample KBSK5501metaG_FD_65476 | JGI IMG/M metagenome (GOLD analysis project Ga0070706, IMG submission 65476) | Corn, switchgrass and miscanthus rhizosphere microbial communities from Kellogg Biological Station, Michigan, USA - KBS K5-50-1 metaG | ecosystem: Host-associated > Plants > Roots >...
GATGCTCGCCAAGGTGATCGCGCACGGGGCCGACCGGGCCGAGGCGCTCGCGCGGCTCGACGCCGCCCTGCGCGCCACGGTGGTACTCGGCCTGGGCACGAACGTCGGGTTCCTGCGCGCCCTACTCGCCGATCCCGACGTGCGGGCCGGACGGCTCGACACCGGGCTGGTCGGCCGTCGCCTGGCGGCCCTCGTCGCGGCCGGCCCGCCCCCCGATGTCCTGCCCGCCGCGGCGGTGCTGGCCCTGGCCGCGCTGGAGCCGACCGGCGACATCGTCGACCCGTTCGACCTCCCGGGCGGATGGCGGGTCGGCGAGCCGAGCTGGACCGCCTGGCGGATGACGGTCGACAGCACCGAGCCGGTCCGGGTCCGGGCGCGCGGCCGGGCCGCCGACGCGCTGGTCGCGGTCGGTGACGCGGATCCGGTCCGCGCGCAGACCGTGCGCCTCGACCTGCGGGCCGCCGGGCCATGGACGCAGGACCGTTCCGGAAGGCGGGTGACGATAACCGTCGACGGAGTGACCCGCGGTTATGCTGCCGCCCTCGACGGGGACACGCTGTGGCTCGGCCGCGACGGCTACGCCTGGGCGGTCCGCGAGCAGGCTCCCCTGGACGCCGCCGCCGCCACGACCGCCGGGGCGGACGGTCCGGTTGTCTCGCCGATGCCCGGCACGGTGACGGTGGTCGAGGTGGCCGAGGGCCAGGCCGTCACGGCCGGCCAGCGCCTGGTCGTGGTCGAGGCGATGAAGATGGAGCACGTCCTGGCCGCCCCGGTCGACGGCACCGTGCGTGACCTGCGGGCGAAGCCAGGCGCCGCCGTGGCCAGGGGCGCCGTGCTCCTGGTCGTCGAACCCCGCGAGGAGCCGGAGTGATGTCGCCTGGAGCGGTCGACGCTGGGGAGATCAGTGCTTGCCGAGGACGACCGGGGCGTCGAGCGAGGCCCGTCCCTCGCCGGCGTGGATGTTGCTGGCGACCAGGTACTTGCCCGTCTCGACGATCTCGATGTTCTTCCCGTCCGGGTCTTTGAGGATCATGAACTTCGATCCCTCGACCGGGCCATCGGGCGTGACCTGAGGCTCGGCGTGAATGGTATAGCGCTTGGCCGTCCATTCCCTATACGCCGCGTCGATGTCCTCCACCTCGAAGCAGGGGTAGGCGTAGCCGACGTCGTCCTGCCGGCCGTCGTACGACGCTCGCCGCACCGGGTGGAACTCGATCAGTTCCAGGATGACGTCACCGACGGCGAGAAGGGCTACGCGCTGCTCGTGCTCGGGCAGGCCGAGAGCTCTCGCGGTCTTGGCCCCGGCCTGCACCTGCAGGGCCATGCCGGGGACGAGGCCGAAGGCGTCCGCGAAGAACTCCAGGGTCCGCTCCAGGTTCGTCACGGTGATGCCGATGTGATGGAACTTCACGTCGATAGCCACTGACCTGTCCTTACTTAAGTTGATGGGTGGGGATTCAGGGCCGATCTCGGGTTAGCTGGTCGCGCCGAACCTTGCCGAGTGCGTTGCGGGGCAGCGCGTCGACGAAGCGGATCTCGCGCGGTCGCTTGTAGGCGGCCAGGCGTTGGGCGGCGAAGTCCAGCAGCGCTTGCTCGTCCGGCGGCCCGTCGCACACGACATAGGCCACGACCGCCTCGCCCCACTCGTCCGAGGGATGACCGACAATTGCGGCCTCCTGCACGGACGGGTGGGACAGCAGCAGTTCCTCGACCTCGCGCGGGTACACGTTGTAGCCCCCGGAGATAATCAACTCCTTGGAGCGGCCGACGATGCGCAGGTACCCATCCTCGTCGAACTCGCCGAGATCTCCGGTGCGGAACCAGCCGTCGGATGTGAAGACGTCGGCCGTGGCCTGACTGTCGCCGTAGTAGCCGAGAAACACACTCGGGCCACGCAGCTGAATCTCGCCCGCTCCGGTCGCGGACCTGGCCAGTCGCAGCTCGGCATTCGGCAGCGGCAGACCTACCGTGCCCGGCTTGCGGGCCCCCTCGTAGGGATTCGACACCGTGATCACGGTCTCGGTCATGCCGTAACGTTCGAGCACCCGTTGCCCGCTGGCCGCGTGGACCCGTTCGTGGAGTTCCGGTGCCAGTGGCGCCGAACCGGACACGCACAGCCGCAGCCGCCGCAGGGACGTGAGCCGCTCGTCGGCGGCCAGGCGGTGGTACATCGTCGGCACCCCGAAGAACAGCGTCGCCCGGTCGCCGTCGATCGCCCCCGCCACGGCAGCGGGCCGGAACCTCGGCAGCAGCAGCGCGGTCGCGCCGGACACCAGTGTTCCGTTCACGCCGATCCCGAGGCCGTGCATGTGAAACAGCGGCAGGGCGAGGACGAGGCGGTCGTCTGGGTTCCAGCGCCAGGCGATGCGGACGGCCTCGGCGGACGCAAGAAGATTTCCGCTGGTGAGCACGGCCCCCTTCGGGGCGGCGGTGGTACCGGAGGTATGGCCGATGAGCGCCGGAGTGTCGCGAGTCGACTGATCAAGACCGGATGGCGGCCCGCCGGGAATATCGACGTCGCAGCCGGTCACGAGCATCGGCCCGGCCGACGCCGCGCCGACGAGCCGCCCGCGCTCGGCGTCGTCCACGACGGCCGCGCGCGGCGCGGTGTTACGCACGACGTGCCTGATCTCGCCGGCACTGTAGCCGGTGTTCATCGGCACCGTGATGAGGCCGAAGCGGTGGGCGGCGACGTAGGCGACCAGGAGCTCGATCGAGGCTCCGGCCGAGATGAGGATCCTGTCGCCCGGTTGCAGCCCAGCACGTTCGAACCGGCCAGCCACCCGGGCTGAGCGCTCCTCGAGCTGGGCCGCTGCGATGGTCGCGCCGTCCGGGGTGACGGCGACGACATGAGCCGGATCGTCCCGCCAGCGGCTGACCCAGGCACGCGGCAAGGACTCCTCGGCGAGGACGTCGATCCGATCGACACCCGCCGGTAGGTGCCCGGCTACGCGGGCGTGAGATGTGATCATGGACCCGAACCCATCGACTCCATCGTCTCGGTGATCTGCTAGGGGACGTCGACGTGCACCAGCCTAACATATATAGTACTTACTATCAGAGTATCTCATTGTGTTCCACCCGGTGGGAGGTCCCGTGACCAGGTTCGTCGCCTTCGAGGACACCGAGTTCCAGCGTGTGGCCGAGCCCGGCTACAGCTTCGACAGCCACGTCTTCTTCGGCAGCCGGAAGTACTCTGGTCCCGGTCCGCAGATCTATATGAACAACGTCGATCCGGGGATCACGCTGAGCGCTCACTTCCACCGCATCGACCAGTTCCAGGTCTTCTTCGGAAACGACGGGGCGAGCTTCCAGCGCAAGCCGATCCCTTCGGTCTTCGTCCACTATGCCGACGCGTTCGCCACGTACGGCCCGTTCTCGGCCGCCCCGGACGCTTCCCTGCTCTACGCCACGATCAGGGCCCGCTCCGACAACTACGGCGGAGTCATGCCCGGCGCCCGCGGCGAGCGCCCGTACCTCGGCCGGCGTCACGTTTCGGCTGGCGTGGACGGATGGGATGCGGCCAGTCGGCCGGCCGCGGGCGCGGTCGAGACGGTCGAGGTCTTCCGCCCCGCAGCCGATGGCCTCGCCGCCTATCTCGTGCGCTTGGGCGTCGGCGCGGCCTGGAACTCGCCCGACGTCCACGCCACCTCCGGCCGGGCGCTGTGCGTCCTCGACGGTGAGGTGCGAGCACACGAGATGTCCTACGGGCCGCGGGCGATAGGCTGGCAGGCCCGCTCCGACCCCACGCTCATCGTGCGGGCCGGCCCGGATGGCTGCGCCCTGCTCATGCTGAACTTCCCCTGGCCCGCCACCCATGGTGCGCACCAGGAGACCGGCGGGGAGAGCGCCGAGCAGCTGTCAGGCGGCGGCTCACCAGGCGACCGACAGACCCAGGTCGACCGGTAGCACGATGCCGGTGATGTAGCGGGCCTCGTCCGAGGCCAGGTAGGCGACGGCCGCGGAGATGTCTTGCGTCTCGATCCACGGCTCGTTGAGCGGGTGCATGGATCGCATGACCTTCTTGGCGTCTTCGAGGTTCGGCTCGAGCGAGTCCGGGCTGAAGACCTGATACAGCCGGTCGTTCAGCACGAAGTCGGTGGGTACCGCTGTCGGAGCGACGCAGTTGATCCGGATCCGGTACGGCGCCAGGTCGTTGGCCATCGAGCGCATCATCCCGATGACGCCGGTCTTGGCCGCGATGTAGGGCGACAACTGCGGCGCGGCCCTGAGCGCTGCGGCCGAGCTGGTCATGATCACCGAGCCGCCGTGGCCCATCGCGATCATGGACAGGACCGCCGCGGATACGGTGTGCCACACTCCGGTGAGGCACACCCCGATGACGTCGTCCCACTCTTGCTGGGAGACCTCCCAGAACGGCCGCGAGTTGATGCCGATTCCGGCGTTGGCCACGACGATGTCGATCGGCCCGACTTCGGCGGTGCCCTCCGTGATGATGCGTTCGATCTCGCCGCGGTCGCGCACGTCCGCGCGGCCAGCGTGGATCTTCCCGCCGGCCTCCTCGATCAGCCTGACCGTCTCGTCCAGGTCCTGCTGAGTCGCCTGTTTGTACGGGACGGTGTCGTAGGTACACAGCCCGTCGAAGCCAATGATCGACACACCCTCGGCGGCCAGCCGCAGCGCGTGCGAGCGGCCCTGACCGCGGGCCACGCCGCTGATCAGCGCGACCTTGTTCGTCAAGCGTCCCATCGTTATCCTCTCGGGTCGTGACGCCGGATTCTCGCGGGGCGGCCAGCACCCTAGGTCCCGCCCGAGGCGATCAGGTCGCGGATCAGCACCTGGAAGCGCGCTTCGACCCGGGGCAGCGAACCGGGGTGCGGTGCCAGCAGGAACTGACCCGACTCGATGGCATCAAGGATCTGCCGGGCCAGCCCGTCCGGCTCGAGCAGGTAGTTCGTGCTGCCGGCGAACGTGTTCGGGTTGCGCTGCGGCACGACTCCGCGGTCGGCCTTCGGCCGGTACCGCTCGGGCCGCTCGCGCGGGCCCTCGGTCATCAGCCTGGTCCGGGTGGGGCCCGGGCAGACCACGGTCACGCCGACATCGACGCCCTGGGTGCGCAGATCGGCTGCCAGCGTTTCGGACAGGGACAGCACGGCGTGCTTGGCGGCGTTGTACGGACCGTTCAGCGCGACCGTAGTCAGCGCGGCCATCGACGCGGTGTTGACGACGTGCCCGTGCCCCTGGGCGACCAGATGCGGTACGAACGCTGAGATCCCGTGGATCACGCCCCACAAGTCCACGGCGATGATCCATTCCCACTCAACCCGCTCGAACTCCCACATCGGCATGTTCTTGCCGACCGTGCCGGCGTTGTTGCAGACGACGTCGACCCGACCGAACTCGGCCAGCGTTCGCTCGGCCAGCCGGCCGACGTCCTCGGGCGAGGTGACGTCGGCGCGGACGGGGATTACTCGGCCGGGCGAGCCGGCCAGCCGCCCCGCGGCGTCGGCGAGCGAACCCTCGTCGATGTCGGACATGACCACCTGCAGGCCTGCCTTCGCGAACTGCTCGCACAGGGCGAACCCGATCCCGTTAGCCCCGCCGGTGACGACCGCGACCTGTCCAGGCTCGAGCTTCATGAGCGTGCCCCTTAGATGCCGATGCGCTGCGCCAGCAGTTCTCGGTGGTAGGCGGGATCGCCGAAGAGAAGCTCGCTGCTCTTGGCCCGCTTGAAGTACAAGTGGGCCGGGTGTTCCCAGGTAAAGCCGATCCCGCCGTGGATCTGGATGTTCTCGGCCGCCGCGTGGAGATAGGCCTCCGAGCAGTACGCCTTCGCCAGGCTCGCCGCGACCGGCAGCTCATCTCCGTCATCCGCCGCGAAGCAGCCGTAGTAGGCGGCCGAGCGGGCCGACTCCACCTCGAGCAGCATGTCGGCGCACTTGTGCTTGATCGCCTGGAAGCTGCCGATCGCCTTGCCGAACTGCACCCGCGTCTTCGCGTAGTCGACGGCCATGTCCAGCACGCGCTGGGCGCCGCCGACCTGCTCGGCGGACAGCGCCACGGCGGCCAGGTCGAGCATGCGGCTGACCGCGGCCCAACCGGCGCCCTCGGCGCCGACGAGCCGCGCGGGCGTCGCGCCCAGCAGCACCCGGGCCTGCTTGCGGGTCTGGTCCATCGTGGCGAGCGGCTCGACGGTCAGGCCGGGCGCTCCCTTCTCGACCGCGAAGATCGATATCCCGGCTGGGGCCCGGGCCACGACCAGGATGAGGTCGGCAATCGTGCCGTCCAGTACGAACAGCTTCTCGCCTGTCAGCGTCCACGCGCCAGCCGGCCCGGATGCGGTGAGCGCCACGCCGGCCTCGTCCCAGCGGCCCGACGGCTCGGCCAGCGCGACGGTGGCAATGACATCGCCGCTGGCCAGGCCGGGCAGGTAGTCGGCCTTGGCGACCTCGTCATCCGCGCTCAGCAACAGGTTGGCCGCCAAGGCGACCGTGGCGAAGAAGGGCGCGCACAGCAGCACACGGCCCATCTCCTCGAACACCACGGTCAACTCGACGTAGCCGGATCCGGAACCGCCGAACTTCTCCGGGATGGCCAGGCCCTGCAGTCCGAGTTGCCGGGCCGCCTGACGCCACACCTCGGCGTCATAACCAGAAACGGTCTCCATCAGCTGGCGGACCTCAGATTCAGGCGACTTCTCAGCCAGGAACCGCCGGACGGCTGCGCGCAGCTCTTCCTGCTCCTCGCTGAAGGCGAAATTCACGGGATCCTCCGCAGCCGCTCGTGATTAGTAGTAAGTACTGTACTACATTAATCCGAGCGGGTCTACGCAGGAGAGTTGAGCGGCTTCCCCTTGCGGCACCGACATTGTATAGCGTTTACTTATCTCAGCTTGCATTCGCCCCTAGCCTGCACAGTGACCTGCTCCGCACAGAAGGGAGGCGAGCCGGATGGACTACTCGATCTGCCTGGCCACGACTGGCGCTGGGCTGTGGACCAGCCACGACGCCGGAAAGAGCTGGCTGCTTTCCCGTTGCGACAATCCGAAGTATCCCTACGAGCTATGCACTCGGGCGGTCGCCTCGACCGCGGCGCAACCGGGCGTGGTGTGGGCGTCGATCGACGGCGAGCGCGGAGAGGACGTCGTGGCCCGCAGCGCCGACAGCGGCGAGACGTTCACCTTCGCCGCGGTCCCGGCGCCCGGCCGCCAGATCTGGGCGCTGGCCGTCGACCCCTTTCAGCCCGACACGATCCTGGCCGGCAGCCGACCCGCCGGCGTGTACCGCAGCACCGACGGCGGGCGGACATGGTCGCCGCTCGACACGGGGGCAGCCGAGGCGGCGAGCATCGGCCACACCCGCGTCACCAGCATCCGCCATACCGAGATACCCGGAGAGATCTGGGTATCGGTCGAGATCGGCGGGCTGCTGCACAGCAGCGACGGCGGCGACACCTGGGAGCACAGGCATACCGCGGGCGGCCAGGTGCTGCTCGGCCCGGGCGAGGTGTGGACCGACGAGCGGCACTTCGACATGCACGACGTCGCGATCGGGCAGACCGTCGGCGCTCGCCGCGCCCTGTTCGCCGCGACGCCGATCGGCTTCTTCGCCTCCGAGGACGGCGGGACGTCCTGGCGATGCACCCGCTACCCGGTCGACGGCGGCTACGAGGCCTCGCTGTTCTACAGCCGCAGCCTGCACGTCAACCCGGCCGAGCCGACGACCGTCCTGTGCGGCGTCGGGCGGCGGCCACCGGATCACGGCTCGCTCGGCGGCATCCAGCGCAGCACGGACGGCGGCCTGACGTGGCGTCCGGTCAGCCCGGTGCTGCGCTCGGTCGTGTGGAAGATCGCCGCCCACCCGGCCGACCCTAGCCTCGTGGTCGCCGTGACGCTGTTCGGGCAGATCCTCGCCTCCGCCGACGGCGGCGAGCACTGGCAGCAGGTCGACCGCGAGTTCGGCGAGATCCGCGGCGTTTGTGTCACGGGCCTTTAGGGACAGGCCGGCCCGTGGCGACGAGTAGCGAGGATTAGCAGCGGCCCCGGTCAGGAGCCGACGCCCAGGTACCGCCGGGTGAGTTCCTCGCCGTCGAGCGCGTCGGCGGGGCCAGCGAACGCGACCCGGCCGCGGTCCATCAGGTACACCGTGTCGGCGATCTCCAGCGCGCGCGGCACGTACTGCTCGACGATGAGCAGCGCCGTTCCGGACGCGGTGATGGTCGCGAACGTCTCGAAGATCCGGTCGACCAGCACGGGGGCCAGCCCCAGCGAGGCCTCGTCCACGACCACGAGAGAAGGCTCGCTGAGCGTAGCCCGCGCGAGCGCCAGCATCTGCTGCTCGCCTCCGCTCAGGCTGCCGGCGACCTGGCCGAGTCGCCGTCCGAGCTCGGGGAACGTCGCGGCGATCCGTTCGATGCCGGCCCGCTCAGAGCCGCGCTTGGCCTGCAGGATCAGGTTCTCCCGCACGGTCAGGGACGGGAAGATGCCGCGTCCCTCGGGCACGTGGCACAACCCGGCCCGCGCGACGAACTCCGCAGGCCGCCGCGTGATCTCCTGTTCTCCCAGCCAGACTCGTCCCGACATCGGCGGAATCAGGCCCGAGATCGTCCGCAGGAGCGTGGTCTTGCCAGCCCCGTTCGGCCCCAGTAGCGCCACGACCGACGCCGGCGGGACGGTCATCGTGACGTCGCGCAGCACGACCGTCTCGCCGTATCCGGCCGTGACGTTCTCCGCCCGCAGCGTCGCCCCGGCTGCCGGGCCGGGAGCACTTTCCTCGGCCATCGTCGACATGCCGCTCACCCGCCCGCCATCTCGATGCTCTGCTCGTCCAGCTCGGTGGTCCGCTCGCCGAGGTAGGCCGAACGGACAGTCGGGTTCGTGATCATCTGCTGCACGGTGCCATCGAAGATGAGCGAGCCGAAGTCCAGGACGTAGACATGGCGGCAGATGCGCGTCACCAGCTCCATGTCGTGTTCCACCAGCAGCACGGCCACGCCGCGCTCGGCGACTACCCGCTGCAGGATGTCGCCGAACTGCCGGCTCTCGGCCGCATCCAGCCCGGACGAGGGCTCGTCGAGCAGGATGACGTCGAACCCGCCGGCGAGCACGCGAGCCAGCTCGACGAGTCGCTTCTGCCCAGTCGAGAGTAGCCCGGCCTGCGCGCCTGCCAGGTGCGCGATGCCGATTGCCGCCAGCGCGCCGGTGACGGCCGCGTCCACCTGCCGGTTCTGCGCGCGGCTAGCCGCGAGCTGCCGCAGCGGGTCGGCACCGGCCAGAGCCGCCTCGCGACCGAGCGCGACGTTCTCGGCCACGGTCAGCGAGTCGAACAGCTGCGCCTTCTGGAAGGTCCGTCCGAGGCCCCGCCGGGCGCGCGCCGACGGGCTCGACCGGGTCACGTCCCGGCCGTGCAAGACGACTCGCCCCTCGCTCGGCCGCAGTAGCCCGGAGCACGCGTTGAAGATTGTCGTCTTCCCGGCGCCGTTGGGGCCGACCAGGCCGACGATGCCGCCCATCGGCGCGCGCAGGCTCACCCCGCGTACGGCGCGCACCTGCCCGTAGCGGACGGTCAGGCCGCTGATCTCCAGGCCGGGCGCGTCGGTCTCGGGCGTCTTCTCCCGGAGCAGACCGGATGACCTCGGCGGCAACGCGACCGCATCGCGGGCCGGCGGCGGAGACGTGGCGAGCTTACGCCGCCCGAGGCGATCGAGGAACGCGCGCAGGCGCTGCGGCACCCTCGGCACGTGGTCGACCTGCAGCGCGAAGACCACCGCGAAGAACCCGGCCGCGATCTCGAGGTAGGTGTTCACGTTGGACGCCGTCCAGTATCCGGGCAGCACGGCCAGGCCGAGGGCCCCGAGCACCGCGTACCAGGGATCGCCGATGGTCGCGATCACGACCACGGCCAGCAGGGTGAGCGAGTTGAACGAGGCGTAGTTGCCGCCCACCCCGTAGTGGAACAGCATCGCCAGCAGCGCGCCGGACACGCTGGCCATGGCCGCCGAGATGCAGAACACGACCACCTTCGTCAGGTTGACGGTGGTGCCGTAGGCCTCCAGGCCCAGCGGGGAGTCCGACATCGCGCGCAGCAGCCGGCCGAGCCTGCCGCGCTGGACCGCGAGGGTGAACGCCGTGGCGAGCAGGACGATCAGCAGGATCAGGTAGTAAAAGCCGGTGTCGCTGTCCAGGTGCCAGCCGACGAGGGATACGTGGGGACGGGGCGCCGGCACGCCGTCGGTCCGCGAGCCGAACATGAACGGCTGGTTGTAGAACATCTGCTCCGCGAAGATGCCGAAGCCGAACGTGGCCAGGGCGAGGAACACGCCCGACAGGCGGATGGCCGGCACGGCCAGCAGCGCTCCGATCGGGATGGCGATCACCGTCGCGGCGAGCAGGGCGACCAGCCAGGGGACGTGCGCGTCGTGGGCCAGATGGCCGAACGTCGCCGCGCCGATCGCCGCGAATGCGTACTGACACAGCGACAGCTGGCCCGAGGTACGCACCAGCAGGCCCAGCGAGAGCAGCAGCATCACCTCGATCAGGAAGGTGGACCACACGCTGATCTCAGTACCGGCGAATCCCGGGATGAGCAGCAGGACGATGATCACTGCGGCGCCGAACCCGCCGCGCACCAGCGGCGGCGCGTAGTAGGGTGGCCGGACCGCGCGGATGAAGGTGATCCGCCGCTCCAGCAGCAGCCGCCGCGGCATGACCAGGAGGACGACGAACAGGATCGCGAACGGCAGCGACGACGGCAACCCGGCCAGCCACGGCACCTGTACGGCGTACTTGGTCGAGAGCGCGCCGGCGATGCCGACGATCAGCCCGCCGGCGAAGGTCAGCGGGAGGTTCGAGAAGTACCCGATGGCCGCGGCGCCGAAGGCCTGCACGACCAGCATCGTGATGATGAGTGCGTCCAGGCTGAGCGCCGGAGCGAGCATGAGCCCGGCGAGAGATGCGAACACCGAGCCGATTAGCCAGGCCTGCCGCCGCACCCGCACGGGGCTCTTCCCGGTGAGAGAAAGCAGCGCCGGGTTGTCGACCACGCCGCGCATGGCCACGCCGGCTCTTACGTTGCGGAAGAACAGGTAGAGCACGACCGTCAGCACGATCGACAGCGAGGTGACGATGATCTGGTCAGAGCCGACGTTCACGCCCAGGACGTGGATCGAGGTGGTCGGCAGGAACGGAGGGATGATCGTCTGATTCTGCCCGTACCAGAGCGTGCCGATGCCCAGGACGACGAGCAGGATGCCGACGGTGGCCACCACCCGTATCTCGGTCCCGACGCGGTCCAGCGCGCGTGCGAGCCGCTCCATCAGCAAGCCCTCGATCGGGGCCAGGACGCCAAGGCAGATCAGCGCGGCCCACGGCCACGGCCACCCGTGCTCGTCGTGCAGGAAGTAGAACACGAAGATCGACAGTGCGGCGATGGCGCCGTAGGCGAAGTTGAAGATGCCGGCGGTCTTGTAGGTCAGGACGAGACCGGTCGCCGCCAGGCCGTACGCCGCGCCAGTCGTAATACCCACGACGATGAACGGCAAGAACGTGGAAAGCATCAGACCTCGCGCCCTTCACCCGGCGTCTACTGCTTCGGCAGCCGCGCGTACCCGCGCGAACCCTCGTAGGCGTTGGACGGGACCTCCTTGAACAGCCCGCCGTACTGGCCCACGATCTCCTGCACGGTCCACTGCCCCTGCTTGACGATCATGTCGCTGAGGTGCGGCATGCGGACGTGCGCCACGATGCCGCCGTACACGATGAACGTCTGGCCGGTGATCTCGCTGGCCGCGTCGGTGCAGAGAAACGTCACGAACGGCGCGATATTGGACGGATCCATCGCGTCGAATCCGCCCTCGACGGTCTTGAACTCCCCGGCGCGACTGGAGTTCTCGAACGTGGTCGAAGTCAGGCGGGTGCGCGCGCGCGGCGCCACCGCGTTGACCGTGACGCCGTACTTGCTGGTTTCCTTGGCCACGGCGAGCGTCAGCCCGACGATGCCGAGCTTGGCCGCGGCGTAGTTCGACTGCCCGACGTTGCCGAACAGGCCAGACTCGCTCGTGGTGTTGACGATGGCACGGTGCGAGGTCGCGCCGGCCTTGCTCTGCTCGCGCCAGTAGGCCGTCACGACCCGCGTCGGGAGGTAGTGGCCGCGGACGTGCACGTCGAGCACTGAGCCCCACTCGGCTGGGTCCGAGCTGAACACCATGCTGTCGCGCAGGATGCCGGCGTTGTTCACGAGGATGTCGATGCCGCCGAACGTGCTCACCGCCTGGTCGAGCAGGCTCCGCGCGCCGGCCTCGGTGGCAACGTTCTCGAAGTTCGGGACGGCCTGGCCGCCCCGCGCCCTGATCTCCTCGCACACCCCGGCAGCCGGACGCTGGTCACTGCCTTCACCATTCCAGTCGCCGCCCATGTCGTTCACGACCACCCGGGCACCCTCGGCGGCCAGCGACAGCGCCTCGTCGCGCCCGATTCCCCGGCCGGCGCCGGTCACCACGGCCACCCGGCCGTCCAGAAACCCCATCTTCCTGTCTCCGTTCCTGCTCAGCGGTACCAGCCGGCGGCCTGACGGCCACGCCTCACGCCGCGGCCTTCTCGAGAATGTGCACGCCACACGCCGAGCCGAGGCCGATGACGTGAGCCAGCCCCACCCGTGCTCCGTCGATCTGCCGCTCGCTGGCCTCGCCGCGCAGGTGCGTGGCCACCTCATAGAGCCCGGCTACCCCGGTCGCGCCGATCGGGTGGCCCTTCGAGATGAGGCCGCCGGACACGTTCACCGGGAGCCGCCCGTCGCGACGGGGCGCCCCGGAGTCGATGAAGTCACCGGCACCGCCGGGCTCGCACAACCGCAGGTTGTCGTAGTGAACCAGCTCGGCGGTGGCGAAGCAGTCGTGGAGCTCGACCAGGTCGAGCTCGGTCGGGCCGACCCCGGCCAGCTCGTAGGCCTTGTCCGCGGCGCGCCGGGTGAGCGTGTTGATGTCTGGCTGCGCGTGACCGCCGGGCGTGTACGGGTCGGTCGTGAGCACCGAGGCGCTGATCTTTACGCTGCGGTCGCGGATGGCGGCGCTGAGCGAGCGCCGCTTCTCGTCGGACACCAGGACAAGCGCGGCCGCGCCGTCGCCGGTCGGGCAGCACATGAGCACGCTGTTGGGATAGGCGATCATCTCGGCGTTCATGATGGCGTCCAGGTCGTACACGTTGCGGTACTGCGCGAGCGGGTTCAGCGAGGAGTGGAAGTGGTTCTT
>Ga0070706_100004635_pt1 | contig 13197 bp, 8 predicted proteins | sample KBSK5501metaG_FD_65476 | JGI IMG/M metagenome (GOLD analysis project Ga0070706, IMG submission 65476) | Corn, switchgrass and miscanthus rhizosphere microbial communities from Kellogg Biological Station, Michigan, USA - KBS K5-50-1 metaG | ecosystem: Host-associated > Plants > Roots >...
TCCAGCCGGGACGTCCACTGGTTGCCCTGGAACAGCGGGTAGACCGACGGGTCGTTCTGCTTGAGGTCCGCGGCGATGCCCGAGTAGGTGGCCTGCTTGGCCTTGATCAGGGCGGCGGTCGGGTGCTCGTTCGCGGCGATCGCCTGCGCCCACAGCAGCTGCCGGCCGTAGGTGTTGACCGCAGTCTGGCCGCCGTGCCCGGTCGCGAACTGGGTGGTGCCGAACTCGCCGTCCAGCCACGGCTTGCAGATCAGCGCGCTCCACAGCTCGTTCGCGTTCTGGTCCACCAGGCCGTTGCCCTGGGTGAAGCCGAAGCTGCCGCCGCTCAGGGCTTGCGGGTCCCCGGCCTGCACCGGGACGCAGTTGCCCTGGCCCGGGTTCGGCAGCTTGGAGAACGCGACGTTGAGCACCTGCGTGACGCCGTTGGAGACCGACTGGCCGACGCCGGTGAAGTCGGCCGGCCTGCCGATCAGCCAGATCGCCGCGGCGCAGGCCAGCACCATCCAGACCGTGCCCTCGATCGTCCGGGTCGCGCGCTTGCGGATCAGCCCGTGCCAGGCCAGCCACATCACGCCGAGCAGCACGACAGGCGCCAGGTAAGGGAAGTAGATCGCGTTGCCGAGGCTGCTGATCAGGCGGTTGACCGTGCTGGACAGCCAGGACAGGATGCCGTTGCCCGCCGCGGACTGGTACACGGTGATCGTCACCCGGTCGACGGCCTTCGCCGCGTCGAAGACCATGCCGGCCACGTTGTTGCCGATCAGCGACGTCATGTCGGAGCACTGCATGTCCGTCGCGGCCCAGAACTGGCCGGCCACGCCGTAGTTGTCATACAGCGTCCGGCCCTGGCCGGTCGAGGCGGGCGGCCGGATGATCGAGTCGATGCCGCCGTTCGCCGGCTCGGGCTGCGGCAGCGAGGGCTGGCAGATGTTGTTCAGCGTGCCGACCAGGCCGCTCGATCCCCCGGCGCAGAAGTGCAGCAGGCTGCCGATGTCACCGATCCCCGGCACCGAGCAGATGCCGCCGACGGGCAGCGCGGCCGGGGCAACCGCGGCGGGCGCGGCCGGGGCCGCGGGGTCGCCGCCCGGAACCGAGGTGACGGTGATCGTGCGGGTAGCGGCGGCCGGGTGCGCGGTGGCGGCGACCGCGGTCGCGGCCGAAGAGCCGAGCACGGTAGCGATCAGCCCGAACACCAGCAGTGACTTGCGCGGAACGAATCTGGCCATTGCGGCTCCCGGGGTGCAGTCGTTCAGCGTGCAGGCTCACCCGCCGCGGCGCGTCCGGTCCCGGCCCGCTCGGGCCCGGCGTCCCCGGGCGCGTCATGCTCGGGGGATCGCGCGCGTGTCGGATTCGTGTCCAGCCACTTCCGCAGGTCATCCGAGATCAGGTCGACGCCGATCCGGCCGGCCCGGCCGTCCAGATCCCGGAAGATGCATTCCCCGTTACCCAGGCCGCGCAGGACGGCCTTGTGCTCGTCCGACGGCTCCACCCCCAGCAGGGCCATGACGTTCGCGACCTCGACCCGCTCGGAGGAGCGGAACGCGAACACCCCGGAGATGCAGTTGGTCACCTGCTCGTTCAGCAGGTCCCCCGCGTTCTGTGACACCAGGATCAGCGCGGTGTTGCGGGACCGCCCCATCCTGGACACCTCGGGGATCAGCTTGGCGCCTTGCGGGGTGGAGGTGATGGCCCACGCCTCGTCCAGGAAGATCGCCTTGGGCATCCGCGACGACATGCCGTTCAGCAGCCGCCGCGCGAACTGCGACACCAGGTAGAGCAGCGCCACCGACAGCCGCTGCTCGTAGGAGAAGTCGTCTCTCGGCACCCCGGCGTCGGGCAGGCTGAGCCCGGCCAGGGTGAACACGGTGGTCCAGCCCGCCGCGTCGATCTGCTCGCCGCCCGACGGCGCGAAGCAGAGCCTGGCCAGCCGCATCTGCGACATCGAGCTGAGCACCGCGCCAAGGTTCTTGGACGCGGGGTCGTCCGCCTCCTCCAGGTGCTTGACCACCTTGCCCAGGCTGGGCCGGTCCTGCCCGGCGACCACGCCGACCGCCTGGATCATCGCGCTTTCCCGCTCTTCGCTCATCCGGGGCAGCAGCAGCCGCAGCGTCTCGGTGGCCATCGTGCGCTTCTCGGCCAGGTCGTCGCCGAACGAGAACGGGTCGAGCAGCCCCGGCGCCGCCGCGCCGAGCGGCAGGATCCGGGCCCGGCGGCCGCGCGAGGCCAGCAGCCGGACCAGCGGCTCGGCGTCGCCCTTCGGGTCGATCGCGGCGATCGTCACTCCGCGCAGCGCGAGCTGCAACAGCAGCAGCAGCGCCAGCGTGGTCTTGCCGCCGCCCGGCTCACCGGTGATCGCGATCGCGGTCGGCCGGTTGCGCGCCGCGGCGATCAGCGGGTCGAAGTGCACGATCGACCGCGCCCGGCCGAGCGTCTCGCCGATGTAGGGCCCGATCCAGCCCGCGCCGTCCGGCGTGGCGTCACCCAGGTCCACGGTCGCGGTGGGAACGCCGCCCGCGATCGTGTACAGCGGCTGCCGCTGGACGTAGGAGTTGAGCCTCACCCGCTCCCCGGGCAGGGACTCGCGCAGCAGCGAGAACTGGTCCCCGGTGGAGTTCACCACGTCGATGCCGATGTCGCGGTAGTGCTCGATCAGCGCCTCGGCGCGCCGCACGCACAGCTCGCGCGAGGAGCCGGTGACGATCAGCCGGTGCCAGCCGTAGACGAACGGCAGCCGCTCCTTGGTGATGCCGTGCTCCAGCATCCGGGCGGCCTCGATCTGCTCGGCCAGCGCGATCGGGGCCTCCACGCCCGCCTCCCGGATGTGCGCGTCCATGTCCCGGGCGTGGGCCAGCCGCCGGCCCACGTCCTTGCTCGCCTTCGCCGGCGGGATCAGCTTCATCCGCGAGCTGATCTCGACCGGAAACGGCAGCGAGTCGGCGAAGTGCAGCCACGGCTCGCCCTCGGGGAACGACATCACGTCCGGGAACCGGGAGAACGACAGGAACGCGGTGTACGACGTGCCGGCCGGGTGCTCCAGGCACAGCAGGCTCCGCCCGTTGTGCACCTGCCCCTCGGCCAGCGCCTCGATCTCGCCCGCGCCCCACGTCCGGCGCTTCACCGCCGACGGCGGCGGCTCACCCAGGGTGCCCCGCAGCGTGTGCCGGAACAGCCACGCCACCTCATCACAGGTGGCGTGGCGCGCCGCCAGCGCGCTGGAGGCGAGCGCACGGCCGAACCGCTCCGCCTGCTCGGTCCACTTGCTGATCTCGGCCGCCGGCACCGACTCGTCGTCCAGCCCCATCGCCCGCTCGCCGGCCTGGTAGGCGCCGATGAACTGGGACAGCACCCCGCCGGACAGCTGGGCCCGCATGCCCCGCTGGCCCAGCCGGATGCCCAGGTAGATCTCCTTCGCCCAGAAGTCCTTGGCCCACACGTGCCGGTACATCTCGTCGAGGTAGTCCAGCCAGCCCGGACCGCCGTCGGAGGTCGCGTCCAGGCCCGCGGCCCACTCCGCCGCCGGGTACGAGCGGTGCGCGATCCGCAGGTGGACCTCGGCCTCCGGCATCCGGATCGCGGCCAGCGCCACCGTGATGTTGGTGGCCAGCGCCTCGCGCTCTTCCGGGGTGATGAACTCGTACGGCACCGCGGGCAGCCGGAAGTACGCCCACGCGTGGGTCTCGGTCAGCAGGATCTTGTCGTCGAAGTAGCGGACGCTGAGCCTGCTCCGGCCCCGGGTGTTCCGTGTCCTCGCGCTCACCGTGGCTCCCCCGATCCGGCGGTCAGGCCCGACACGATGAGCCCGGCCAGCGCGGTCAGCGCCTGCCGGGCCGGCAGCCGCAGCGCGCCGGCGTCCGCGCACGGGCCGCCGCCGGCGCCCAGCTGGTCCTCCCACGGCACCCGCACGATCGCCCGGCAGCGCCCGGACGCGATGGCCTCGGCCCGCTCGACGTGGGCCACGCTCCGGCCGCTGACGCCGTTGACGACCATGATCGCGCCCGCGGCCAGCGCGTCATGATCGTGAGAGGTGAGCCACTCCCCGGTCTTCGAGACGGCGAGTGGTGCGTCCGCGCTCGCCGGGGCGACGAGGACCAGCTGATCGGCGATGGCGAGCACCCTGGTCACCGCGGACGCGCCGGGGTCGACCAGGCTGATCGCGTAGCGCGCGGCGAGGCTCGCGCCGATCCTGGCGAAATCCCCCTCGTCCAGGCCCTTGACGGCGGACGGGTCCGCGTCACCACCCGGCCCGATCACCTCGAGGCCAGGGACAGGAGCGTCGCCGCCGCGCGGCCCGGAATCGCCGTCCGGAGACGCCTGGACGCTGGCCAGGGAGGCTGGGCCGCCGGCCGGGGAGGCGGGTAGCGTCCCGCCGAGGAGGTCGCGCACGGTCCAGGCGGGGGCCGACCCGGCGCGCTGGGCGAGGGAGCCGCCGCCGGGGTTGAGGTCGAGCGCGCCCACCCGCTCCGCGCGGAGGCTGGCCAGAAGGCGCGCGGTCAGCAGCGCGATCACGGTCTGGCCGGCCCCGCTCGTGCAGCCCAGGACGACCACCCTGCGCGGCCCGGGCAACGGCATTCGCGCCCGGGACTTGTCGCGCTCCTCCTGTTCGGCGTCGCGGGACCGGCCCGGTCCCTGTCCGCCCGGGATCAGCCGCACCCGGTCGTTCCAGCTGCGCCCCCGCGGCCCCGGCGGGCCGCTGAGCGCGCGCTCGATCGTCTGCGTGGGCCACTCCTCGCCGGGACCGTGGGAGATCGTCACGGCCGGCGCCGGCTGGCCGCCGCCCGGGACCGGGCCGCCGGACTCGACGGCGGGCGGCCTCTCGCTCATCGCCGGGACCGCCGGCTGGCCGACCGGATCGGCGCCAGCCCGCGGCGGTGAGGGCTCGCCCGGCCTGGCCGCAGACCCCGACGCCCACGCCGCGGGCGTCTCACGCGGCGCGCGCTCGCCCGCAGCACCCTGCCCGGCGGGCGGCTCGGCCGGACCGCCCGGCCACGGCGCGGGACGATGGCCGGGCGCGACCCGACCCGGGCCAGCCGGCCCGCCCGGAGGCCCCGACGCCATGCCTTCACCCGCACCGCCCTGCCCGGCGGGCCGCTCGGCCGCGCCGCCCGGCCAGGGTGCGGGACGCCCGCCGCGCGCGACCTGGCCACGGTCAGCCACGGACCCTGGCGGCCCCGCCGGACCCGTCCGCCGCGGCGCGTCCGGACCCGGACCGCCCTGCCCGGCGGGCGGCTCGGATGGATCGCCTGGCCACGGCGCCGGGCGACGTCCGGGCGCGCCCCGGTCCGGGCTAGCCGCGGGGCTCGGCGGCCCCGCCGGACCCGTCGGCCGCGGCGCGTCCGGACCCGGACCGCCCCGTGCGGCGGGCGGCCGGACCGGACGAGCCGGCCAGCGTGGCCGGCGGCCGTTCTCGGCGTGGGCGACTTCGATGACCGGGTGCCGGGGTGCCTCGGCAGCACGGCCAGCGGAACCCGTGCGCTGCGCGGAGTTTGCCCACCCAGGCTGCTGGCCGCGGTCGGCCGGGGGGAGCACCGGGCTCGCCGGGGGGCGCTGCGGCCAGGTGCCCGCGGTGACGCGTTCCCGCGGCAGCGGCGCGCGGGCCGCCGGGCGCGCCTCCAGGGCCGGCGCGCCGCGGCCCCCGGGCCGCTGCTGCCCGAAGCCGGCCGGTGCCTGCTGCCCGAAGCCGGCCGGTGCCTGCCGGCCGGCGGCCGCTGCCTGGCCTGCGGCGGTCACCGCCGGACGCGGCGAGCCCGCGGCGGGCCGGCGGTGCCGGGGCTCGATGTGCCGTTGCTGGCCGCCTGCCGCGGGCGCCGCCCACGCCGGCTGGCCGCCCGCGAACGCCGGGACCGGGACCGGCCGCCGCGACCCGGCGACGCCTCCCGGGGGGGCCGGCTGCCCGGGCCCGGCGGCGGCTGCCTGGGCGACCGGCTGCCTGGACTCGGCGGCGACTTCCCCGGGGGCGGCTGCCGCAGCTGCAGGGCGCCGCCGGGCGTGCCAGACCCGCCCGACCACGGCGATCTCGTCTTTTTCGGCCGAAGGCGACATTCTGCACCAGACGGCCGGCTCGCCGAGGTAGCGCACCTGGGAAACCAGCAGCTCGGGCAGTTTCTTATTCTCCAGGACCGGCCTGGTAGCCAGCCAGGTGAGCACGCCGGGGGGAAGTACATAAAGCCAGAACAGGTTGTGGTTGAAAGGTATGCCGATCAGCGTGAGAATGAGCACGTACGGTGCCGTTATGCCCGCGAACGCGGCAATCTGGCCCAGCGGCAGCGGCATGGGGAGCCGCAGGTCATAGAGCTTGTAGAGCCGCTTTTCGATGCGCCAGATGTTCGTGTAGGTAGGCAGATCCACGGGCACGTGCTCCTTCCGCCGGGGCTAGGTCAGTGAACCCCGAGAGCGCTCGCGATGCCCTTGGCGAGAGTCTGGATTATGCCGGGCGTGTAGAAGATTACGGCAATAGCGATTGCCAGCACGACGAATTGGACGAACCGGGTGATTTCGCGGGTGAACAGGAAGAAAATCGCCACGATCCCGACGATGCCCAGGAAGAGCGGTCCGAAGAGCCCTTGCAGATAGGTCACCAGATTCGAGGTACTGAGCGCGGCGGTCATTCCTGCGGCGACCGGTTGAGACAACATCGCACTACCCTTTCAGGGTCACGGGGAACTGGCGGCTGGCGGACGGGCGCCTGCGGCCGGCGGAAACCTGATCATGACTGCTGCCCCGCGGCCTGGACCGATGCCCGGATGCTCTTGACGTACCAGTTTGCGTTCTGGCTGACGACAGTCATGTCGTAGGTCATGGGCAGCTGGACGGGGGCTGCCCCCTTCTGGGCAGGGATCTGCCAGACAACGCTCACGGTGATCTGGCGGGTATCGCCTCCTGGTGGGACGTAGAGGGACGCAATGGACGAGTAGGTGACCGCGCCGCCCAGCCCGGTGACGGACGCGCCGGGGGCCAGGAACCGCGCGATGGTGGCCGAGCTGCCGCTCGCGTAAGCCTGGAAGAAGGCCGGGAGCTGGGCCTGCAGGGCACTCGTCACCGCGGGATCGCCGTTCGTGCTGGCGGGCGCCGGCAGCGAGATCTGCGCCGGGGCGGGCAGCCACGCGGGCTGGCCCGACACGACCATCCCGCCGCCCGCCGCGTAGACCGGGACCCCGAGCTGCATCAGCCGTCCGTTCACCTGGGCCAGCACGGTCACGACCGCGTGCTGGCCGTCACGCACGTCGATGCCCGCGACCTGGGCGGACTGCAGCGTCAGCGAGCCCGCCCGGTTCCAGCCGAGCTGGGGATCGGAGCCGGCCGGGAGGAACGCCGCCAGCTGCTGGGCGCGCTGCCCCGCGGTGGCCTGATTGACGTTGAGGTACACCGAGGCGAACTGCAGGGCGTACGCCTCGGCCAGGCCGGCTGGGAACGAGCGGGCGGGCCCGGCCTTCTCGCCGGTGCTGGCCGGCGCCGCGGACGGGGTCTTCTGGTTGAGCGCGATCGCGATCACGCCTCGCACGCCGACGATTATCAGGACGGCCCAGATAAGGACGCGCAGGACCCAGACCGCCCAGCGGCCGCCCGCGCCGCGCCACGGGACAGAGGAACCGGCCTGCGAGCCAGGCGCCCGTCCCCGGGCAGGCGACCCCGGCAGTGACCTGCCATCGTGCACGGCCGACTGCGGACCGCGATCGAGGGTCGACCTGCGAACCATCACACCTCCGCTCGTTCAGGCACCCACCCCCGCGAGGGACAACGAGCACCGCTACCGTCCGCCTGATGCCATCCTCATGTCCATCGGCGTTACAGCGCAAGTGACCGGCGTTGCAGCGCAGGGTAGACATCAAGATTCGGGCAATCTTTTTAACTAGCGTCCTAGTGTACTAGGAATCGAACTAGAGTACGAGACCTTTCGAGCCTCGATGACCCGAATGTCCTCTGATGGGGATTATTCAGCCCTCCTGCCCGTCCGCGCAGGCGAAACAGGAAGATGAGGCGGCAACCTCCGCAGCGTTGACCGCCAGGGGTATACTCCCGTTGCTTCCGGGGCTGGGGATGTCAGGAGAGAACGATGGTGTCAAGGACCCACAGCTACCAGGTTCGATGAGCTTCCCGGTGCGGGACGAGCCCGTTGTCACCTCGGCGGGCTCGTCCCCCGCCGCTACACGTTGAAGCGGAACTCAACGACGTCGCCGTCGCGCATGACGTAGTCACGGCCCTCGATGCGGGCCTTGCCCGCGGCGCGCGCGGCGGCGACCGAGCCCGCGGCGATCAGGTCCTCGAAGGAGATCACTTCGGCCTTGATGAAGCCGCGCTGGAAGTCGCTGTGGATGACGCCCGCCGCCTCGGGCGCGGTCGCGCCGGCCCGGATCGTCCAGGCCCGCGCCTCCTTGGGCCCGGCGGTCAGGAAGGTGGACAGCCCTAGCGCGGCGAACCCGGCCCTGGCCAGCTGGGCCAGCCCGGGCTCGCCCAGGCCGAGCTCGGCGAGCAGCTCGGCCGCCTCGTCCTCGGGTAGTTCCACCAACTCCGCTTCGGTCTTGGCGTCCAGGAAGATCGCCGGGGACGGCGCGACCAGGTCGGTCAGCCGCTTGCGCAGGTCCTCGTCGGCCAGCTCCGCCTCGTCGCAGTTGAACGCGTACAGGAACGGCTTGGCGGTCAGCAGCTGCAGCTCGCGCAGCGCGGCCAGGTCCAGGCCTGCGGGACCGGCGGCAGCGGACAGCGGTTCCCCTTCATTGAGCAGCGCTTCCGCCTTCTTCGCGGCGTCGGCGACGCGCAGCCGTTCGGTATCTTTGGCGAATTTCGTTTCCTTGGTGAGCCGGGGGATGGCCTTTTCCAGGGTCTGCAAGTCGGCCAGGATCAGCTCGATCACGACCGTCTCGATGTCGCGCTGCGGCTGCACGTCGCCGTCCACGTGGCTCACGTCGGGGTCGGTGAACACGCGGACCACCTGGCAGATCGCGTCGGTCTCCCTGATGTGGGCGAGGAACTGGTTGCCCAGGCCCTGGCCGGTGGACGCGCCGCGGACCAGGCCGGCGATGTCGGTGAACCTGACGGTCGCGGGGACGATCCGCTCGGAGTCGTACAGCCTGGCCAGTTCGGCGAGCCGCGGGTCGGGCAGGCCGACGATGCCGACGTTCGGCTCGATCGTGGCGAACGCGTAGCTGGGCGCCAGCGCGCCGGACCGAGTCAGGGCGTTGAACAGGGTGGACTTGCCGACGTTCGGCAGGCCGACGATCCCGATGGACAGGCTCACCCGGGCGAGTCTAGGCGCTGCGCGCAGTTGCCCCCGCGTGTCGGCCGCCGAACTGTCGCGGGCGGCTGCCAGCATGGGCAGAGTGAATGCAGGTCTGCTGTTTGCCGGGCTCGTGGTCGGCGTCCTCCTCGGCACCGCGATCGGCTTCCTGCTGGCCCGCAGCCGGCAGGCGGCCGGCGCGGCCGACCTCACCGCGCGGGCCAGCGCGGCCGAGGAACGCGCCCGCTCCGCCGAGGAGAAGCGGGTCATGGCCGAGCGCGCCGCGCTGGAGCGCGCCGCGCTGGTGGAAACCCAGCTGGCCGAGCGGTTCCAGGCGCTGTCCGCGCAGGCGCTGGACGCGAGCACGGCGCGGTTCCTGGAGATCGCGGAGGGGCGGCTGCGGGCGGCGAACGCGACCGCGGCCGGCGAGCTGGACAAGCGCCGCTCGGCGGTGGAGCAGCTGGTCGGCCCCCTCAAGGAGACCCTCGGCCGGGTGGAGGCGCAGCTGCGCGAGTCCGACGCCGAGCGGCTGCGGTCGCACGCCGCGCTCACCGAGCAGGTGAGCATCGCCAGGGAGAGCTCGGACCAGCTGCGCGCCCAGACCCAGGCCCTGGTCACCGCGCTGCGGCGCCCCGAGGCGCGCGGCCGGTGGGGGGAGATGCAGCTGCGGCGCGTGGTCGAGCTCGCCGGGATGAGCGCCAGGTGTGACTTCGACGAGCAGGTCAGCGTCGCCACCGACGACGGGAAGCAGCGCCCGGATATGGTCGTCAGGCTCGCCGGCGGCAAGAACATCGTGGTCGATTCCAAGGTCTCGCTCGCCGCCTACCTGGAGGCTGCGGAGGCGACCGACGACGAGGTCAGGGACGCCCGGCTGGACGCGCACGCGCGGCACCTGCGCGACCACGTCGACCAGCTGTCCGCCAAGGCGTACTGGGCCGCACTCAGCCCGGCGCCGGAGTTCGCCGTGCTGTTCATCCCCGGCGAGGCCTTCCTCGCGCCTGCCCTGGAGCGGGACCCGGGCCTGCTGGAGCACGCGCTGGCCAGGCGGGTGCACATCGCCACCCCCACCACCCTGGTCACCATGCTGCGGACCGCGCAGTACGCCTGGCAGCAGGAGGCGCTGTCGGAGAACGCCCATGCGGTGTTCGACCTCGGCCGGGAGCTGTATGACCGGATCGGCGTGCTCGGCCGGCACATGGACGGCCTGGGCGGCGCCCTCACCAAGTCCGTCGCCGCCTACAACCAGGCGGTCGGATCGCTGGAGAACAGGGTGCTGGTCAGCGCGCGGCGGCTGAACCAGCTCGGCGTCGTCGACGCGGAGCTCGAGCCGCCGCGGCCGGTGGAGGAGACCACCCGCGCGCTGTCCGCGCCCGAGCTCGTGACCGGCGCGGGTCAAGACGGGCCGGAGCTGGCCGCCGGGCCGCCGACGGGGCCGCCAGTGCCGCCCGCCCGGCTGGCCGCAGCCCCGACGGAGCAGCTGCCCGAGTTGTACTGGCGCGCGGCCGGAAGCTGAGGCACGGGCACCCGCCGGCACGAAGACCGGATCGGCCGAGTCGCGGGCGGCTGGTCTGCCGGGGTAGCACGACACGCGGTCGCGGGGCGGTTGAGGGGGGCGCCGCGGGCGGCGACGTAGGCTCGGGGCTGTGACGTGGCACGCACCGGCTGGCCCCGCCGCGGGCCAGCGCACCCGGTACGGATCGCCTGCCTCGGGCGCGAGCGTGGCTGGCGGGCGGCCAGTCCCGGTCGGCCGCCCGGCTGGTGGAGTCCCGGGCGCTAGTGGCGAAGGTCGGCCGCCGGCGGCGAAGGCGGCTACGGCGGCGCGCGGGAGGGCGCGGCTGACCGGACGCGGGGCGCTGCTCGGGATGTTCGTGCTGTGCTTGCTCGGGCTGTTTGCGTCCGGCTGGCTGGGCTGGGGCCCGCTGGCCGGCGGCGCGTTCGTCGCGGCCACCGTGCTCGCGGCCGCCTGGACCCAGCGCACCGACCTGCTCACCGTGAGCGTCAGCCCCCCGGCGCTGTTCCTGGCGGCGGTGGTATGCGTGAAGGGGCTGACGGCGTCGGGCAACGTGCTGCTCTCCGCCGCCACGGGCACTCTGATCACGCTGGCGAACACGGCGCCGTGGCTACTCGCCGGCACGGCGCTGAACCTCATCATCGTGTTCGCCCGCGGCCTGCGGGGCAATGTTGTCGCGCTCGGCAAGGAGCTGCGCAGGGTTCCAGCCGCGCCTTCGGAGCGGCCGCGGGCGGTCGCTGGCCCTCGACGTGAAGACTTAGGCGCGCTACCACGCCCCTGACGGTTCACATCGTCGGCTGAGGCCAGGACGGGGGGTTCCTCACCGCCGCTGGTCTCACATACTGAGACATTTCAGGGTGTCCGGGAAGCCGGACGACGCCTCTCCGTGAATGTGAAAACTTGGTATTGCCTGGGCACTACCAGCTCTTCACGTCGTCGGGAGATCTCTTAACGCCGTCTCACATACTGAGATGCACGGGCTGGAGCGCGGAGTTCGCGTGGCAAGGCGAACACCATGTTCTCCTCGACCGCCTCGACCTCTTCGACGCGGCCGAAGCCGATCGCGGCGAGCCGGTCCAGGACGCCGGTCACGAGGTTCTCGGGCACCGAGGCGCCGCTGGTGACGCCGACGCACTCGGCGTTCTCGAGCCACTCGTCCTTGACGCCTGAGCCTTCGTCGACCAGGTAGGCGGCGCCGGCGCCGGAGTCCATGGCCACCTCGACGAGGCGGACGGAGTTGGACGAGTTCCGCGAGCCGACGACCAGCAGCACGTCGCACTCGCGGGCGATCCGCTTGACCGCGGCCTGCCTGTTCTGGGTGGCGTAGCAGATGTCGTCGCTGGGCGGGTCGATCAGCAGCGGGAACCGCTTCCGCAGCGCGGCCACCGTCTCGATGGTCTCGTCCACCGACAGCGTGGTCTGGGAGAGCCAGACGACCTTGGCCGGGTCGCGTACGCGGACACTGGCCACGCCCTCGGGGCCGTCCACCAGGTGGACGTGCGCAGGCGCCTCGCCGGTGGTGCCCTCGACCTCCTCGTGCCCCTGGTGGCCGATCAGCAGGATGTCGTAGTCCTGCACAGCGAACCTCCTGGCCTCGCTGTGCACCTTGGTGACCAGCGGGCAGGTCGCGTCGATCGTGTTCAGGCCGCGTCGCGCGGCTTCGTGCCGGACCTGCGGGGACACGCCGTGCGCGGAGAACACGACCACCGCCGAGTCCGGCACCTCGTCGGTCTCGTCCACGAAGATCGCGCCGCGCTTCTCCAGGGCGCGGACGACGTGCGTGTTGTGCACGATCTGCTTGCGGACGTAGACCGGGGGCCCGTGCCGTTCCAGCGCCTTCTCGACGGCCTGAACGGCCCGGTCGACCCCGGCGCAGTAACCGCGGGGCCTGGCGAGCAGGACACGTCGGGCAGTCTCGGCCATAGCCCCATCGTATGAGGTCGCCCTCATCCGCCGGTCCGCCGGCGCTTGCCGGGGGCCGATTACCCGCCGCGGACCGAGTTACGGCACCATGGGTGGAGCGCCGACCACCAGCGGTGATTTTGCACGCCGTGCATTGGTCCCGCTGTGACAACCGGCTCGTGGGCGGGTGGCCTGGCCCGCCCGGGCCGCCAGGAATGAGCCGCACCGCGAGGAGAGACCTACCATGCGCATCCTGCAGGCACCCGAACGGATCAAGGAGGCTCCCGCGCAGGCGCTGCGAGCCGTCTTCGCCGGCGTCGGCCAGGTTCTGCTTGTCACCGAGCGCATCCGCCGCCGCACGTTCGAGTACGTGACCACGGCGCCGGTTCCGCCCGTCGGGCTCCGCAGCCGGGACGTGACCAGGCGCCACGACGCGGGGCCGAACGGTACGACCCCGGCCGCCACCACGGCCCCGGCCGCCACCACGGCCCCGGCCGCCACCACGGCCCCGGCCGCCACCACGGCCCCGGCCGCCACCACGGCCCCGGCCGCCACCACGGCCCCGGCCGCCACC
>Ga0070706_100004636_pt1 | contig 13196 bp, 8 predicted proteins | sample KBSK5501metaG_FD_65476 | JGI IMG/M metagenome (GOLD analysis project Ga0070706, IMG submission 65476) | Corn, switchgrass and miscanthus rhizosphere microbial communities from Kellogg Biological Station, Michigan, USA - KBS K5-50-1 metaG | ecosystem: Host-associated > Plants > Roots >...
TAAAGTCATTGCCGCGCCGAAGATCACAACTCTGGACAAGCGAGAGGCCAAGATTTCACAGGGGGAATCGATCCCGTTCCAGACGACCTCTCTCCAGGGGACTCAAACGACCTTTGTGGATGCGAACTTGGAACTGAATGTGACTCCTCAGATTACCTCGCGAGATCCGAAGGAAACCGGTAAGCTGATCATGATGAAGGTTCGCGCAACCAGAAACGCAGTCGGTGCACGAAGCAATCCGGCTGGTCCAAGTATCGACCGTCGCGAAGCCACGACCCAGGTCATGATCCGCGATGGCGAGACCATGGTGATCGGCGGGGTCTTTATCGATACGCAGAGCAACACCGTGCTTGGTATCCCCTATCTCTCGCGCGTGCCTGTTTTGGGATGGCTCTTCAAACAGAAGACCGAGGCTGTAGCGAAACAAGAACTGCTCATCTTCTTGACGCCCACTATCGTGAAGAGCTCTTGACGCCCAGTATCGTGAAGAGCTAGAAGTTTCGCTTCTAGCTCTTCATTGATGGCAAGCTCAAGGGTGGTGAGGCTTCGCGGTTGGTGCATCTTCTCGATCCTCCAATGCAGTACTCTCCAGTCCGCTGCTTATCCCTGACATGATCAATGCTGACAATGCTCGGCGCAAGAAAATGCGACGGGCCATAGGTCGTATGCGTGTTCAAAACGATCGGTAATCGAATTGACATCATGGCCTGGGAAACGGTGAGGCAATTCGAAATGATCAATGTGATGCTCAAGTAGGTCTAGAGCGGGCACTTCTTAGGCCGTGATACGCGATCTTTTGGCTTGGAAGCTGATCTGAAAACCTTCTAGTTTACGAACCGTTGTGGTACCATCCCCCCCAATGTTAGCCATCGCAATTCATTATCAACGCAAGCGAAGTGGGTCGTGAATCCAGGTCTTCCTATCCAACAAAAATCGGATGGGCGATTGGTATTTTTTGGTCAGGAGAGACCGTCGTTGAGCAAGGCCGATATGGCAGAACAGATTGTACCGGTCGCATTGGAGGAGCGAAGCTACGACATCGTCCTTCATCCTGGGTTACTTGCGACAGTGGGTGATAGGCTCAGTGCCCTTACGACTTCTCCGAAGGTCGGGGTTGTGACAGATAAGCATGTGGCAAGCCGTTATCTTCAAGGGACTCTCCGCTCGCTTTGCAAGGCGGGATACGACCCGACTCCGATTATCTTGCCGCCGGGAGAGCGAACGAAGACGCTCGGAACAATCGCCAAGATTCTCGATGCGTTAGCCAGGCACAAGTTCGAACGTCAGTCCCTCTTGCTGGCTCTCGGTGGCGGAGTCATCGGTGATGTCACCGGCTTTGCTGCCGCGATCTATCAACGAGGAATCCCGTTCGTACAAGTGCCGACCACTCTTGTGGCTCAAGTAGATTCCAGTGTCGGGGGCAAGACCGGTGTTGACCATCGGCTGGGAAAGAATCTCATCGGGGCGTTTTACCAGCCGCGCGCGGTATTGATCGACCCCCTCACGCTGCGCACGCTGCCACGTCGCGAGTGGATTGCCGGTTTAGCTGAAGTGATCAAATACGGCATAATCGCCGACGAGGAGTTCTTTGCCTTTCTGGAGCAGGAGATTCCTGCGCTGTTGAAGCTCGAGGAAGAACCGGTTATCCATGCGATTAAACGATCCTGCGAGATCAAAGCACAGGTGGTCGCCGCGGACGAGCGGGAGTCGGACCGCCGCCGCATTCTCAACTACGGCCACACGATCGGACATGCACTGGAGTCACTCGCAGGTTATCGTGGATTGATCCATGGTGAAGCGGTTGGGATCGGATTGGTGCAAGAAGCGGATCTGGCTTGTCACATGGGCCTGTGTGGGCGAGAAGTTGTCGAACGGATCAGAAGTCTGGTGCAGCGTGCCGGGTTGCCCGAACAGGTCTTACAAGCATCCTTTACGTCCCTTTGGGGCGCTATGCAACATGACAAGAAGGTGATCGGGGGGCGGGTCGTCGGGGTATGGCCAGTGCGGATTGGGGAAGTGGTCATTCGGCCAATCGAACAGCAGGTCTGTGCAGCGTGGTTTCAGTGTAAGCACGGCCGTGGGAGCCGACCGTCGAGTGGCCGTCAGCCAGGCAAGCATCCTGTCCGTCGAAAGGCTCGTGCCCGAAGGTAAATCTCAATGACGACCAAACGCACGCCATCTGTGGTTCACCTCCAGCAGGCATTGCGGGAAAAAACACGCGAAGTCGATGTGCTCCATCGGATCTCTGCGTCGATCAGCAACCAATTGGATCTCGAAGCCATTCTCAAACATATCGTCGAAGTTGTCGTCGAAGTCACCAAGGCGGATGCCTGCCTCCTCTACTTATTGTCGGATAGCCAGGACGAACTGATTCTTCGAGCTTCGAAGAACCCTCATCCGAAACTAATTGGCCGCATCACGATCGGTTTGGGAGAGGGCATCACTGGGTGGGTCGCTCAGGAACGAACGCGCGTCGTGATTCCGAGTAATGCGAACGATGATCCACGTTTCAAGTTCTTTCATAACCTTCCAGAAGACCGCCATCAAGCCTTTGTCTCCGTACCGATCATGGCCAAAAAAGAAGTGGTCGGCGTGATCAATGTCCAACATAAACGCCCAAAGCGCTATCGGCCGGATGAGTTGGAGTTACTCTCGACTATCGCCAACCAAGTCGGTGGAGCGATCGAGAACGCACGGCTCTACGATCAAATGCAACGCAAAGCCTTACAAGTGGAAACGCTGTCGCAGGTCTCAGAAACAGTGGCGTCCAATCGCTTGATAAAAGACGTGCTTCAACTCCTGGTGACGATGACCGCGCAAATGATGAACTCCAAGATCTGTTCGATTATGTTATTGGACGAAGCCAGTGGGGAATTGCGGATCGCGGCGACGCAAAGCCTCAGCGAACAGTATCGCCGCAAGCCGAACCTCAAGATTGGGCAGAGTATTAGTGGCCGTGCTGTGAAAGACCGTCGACCGATTGTCGTGCTCGACGTCTCCACAGATCGAGACTATATGTATCCGGATATGGCCAAGAAGGAAGGGCTGTGTTCATTGGTTTCGGTACCGATGATGGTGCGGGAGAAGGCGCTGGGCGTGATCAACAGCTATACCTCCGTTCCGCATGTGTTTACCAGCGAAGAGGTCAAGTTGCTCCAGGCCATCGCAAATCAGGCCGCCATCGCCATTGAGCATACGACCCTGGTCGAGAAGTCCTATGAGATGCAGGAAGCGTTGGCGGTTCGGAAGCTCATGGAGCGGGCCAAGGGCTACCTGATGCGCTCGAAGAAGCTGACCGAAGAAGAGGCCTTCAAACTCATTCAGCGGCAAAGTATGGATTTTCGGAAGTCGATGCGCGAGATAGCCGAGGCCGTGCTCTTAGCTGGAGAACTCGACCAACGGGCTGAGAAACAGCGGGGATAGATCCGGTCGCCGCGCGAGACGAGCGAGAACCGATGTGTTTTTTGTGTATTGTTTGGTTGAACGAGACTCACCAGAAGAACAAAACAAACCAGATAAACCAGATCAACCCGTTACGTGTCGTTTCACGGTTTTGAACCGCTCCGTTCCGCTTCCTGCTCCGCCAGTTTCTTCTTGATATCCTGCAACTCCTTTCGTAGCTCGTCCACATCGGCGTTTCGCTGTGTAGGTTCCCCCTTTACTGGCATCGGTGGCTGAGCGGAAGTCGGTTGCATGTAGGATGCGGCAGGCATTGTGGCAAGCAGGTCGTAGTTGATTACCAGAGTTGCGTTGGTCGAGCGAGCGGCGGATTCCGGGACGAAGTGTACCGTGCGATTCGCCAATCCGTTCGGATTGGACATGCGCGGAGCGGTCTTGCTATTTGTTTCGCCCGGTTCCAGCCGGTGGCGGAACTCGGTCAAGGTCAAATACAGTGACCGTCCGTAGACGTACAGGGAACCCTCTGTGAATAGTGGCTGTTCCGATGAACAGGCACCGGGGAAACGGACAGAGGACGCGCAGAAAGCCAGCCCACCGGATTGCGGAGAGACCGGCTCGCTGACTTGAACGATGCGAAATCCAACCTGCTGGTCCGATGCCGCTCGAGCAAGCCCGTCGGCCAGGAGTGGGGCCAGGTACTCAACGTCCTCGTTTCCAAACACTTGCATGGTTTGTGGCTTGCTTCCAACCAGGCTTCCCAAGACCCCTCCAGTATCCTTGACGACCACGCCTCGAAGGACCCGGGCCATCGTATCTGCCGATAACGTAATGGGATGCGCGGCTTGAAAGGACCGATCGGCAATCCGTTCCACATACACCGCACCGCGTTCGGACTCATGGATCGTTAAGTCCAGTTCAGGTCCAGTCGCGCAGGCAGACAAAGCCAGGGTGATTCCGGTTAGAAGGACAAGTGCAAGTCGCGGATGATGAGACATGGTCAATTCATGCAGTTTCTACCAGCCCGTAGTCTAGCATAGCTGGAAGGTCGAGGACACCGGCAATCTCCACTTATGAGCGAGGATCCTGCTTGACAGGAGGGCAATAGGCTCCGTATATGTCCATCCAATCTCATGGGTTGAGAGTTGAGTAATGGACAACGACGTCCATCGATTCAGCCAGAATGCAAGAGCAGGACAATGGCGTTCCTTGGGTCACACAGAACGGATCGGAAGGGTTTTTTGTCCCCTACCGCAAAGCCCTCCGGTAAAACAGGATTGATCACATCGGTCACTCTGGAGGGAAACCACAATGTGTCGTACAAGGAGTCAAGCGGTGAGCACCGGTCTTCTAGCAATCGGCCTAGTCAATGTCAAGAAAAAGTCTTTGGTTGTTTTGGCCACCTGGGTTGTCCCCGGTTAACGCTGTACGAAGAGGTGACACAGCCTGAGTCACCATAGAAGGAGGGCAGAGGGAAGTGCCAAAATCAGCCGCATGCCGGTGTCGCTCCAGGGTGGTCGCGCCGTAACCGTGGTCCTCAACCCTCCTGGTGCCTTAATTCGGACACCAGCCGGCACGGGGGGTATCCCCAAGCGGTCGTTTCGAGACTATGGAAACGAGCATTAGTCACCGTCATGAATAATGCTTGCTAGTGAACGTCCTGATCATGATTGATGCGGCGCAGCGATGAGGCGAAAAGGATGAATGACTATGTCTGAAGCCACGGCTCCCCGCCCGTATTCCTGGCTGCCGGTCCTCATCATGGTGATGCCGGTCCTCACGCTGGCCATCGGCGGAATCGCGCTCCGCTACATCGAAACCCGCATGGTTGCTACAGCAGGCGAAACCCTGGCCCTTACAGCTGCCGAAGTCGCGGACAAATTGGACCGAGTTCTGTTTGAGCGGCATGGCGATGTGCAAATGATTACACGGGCTTTCAGCGCGCAGCCAGACGATCGGGAGTTTCAGTCGGCGTATCTCGCCTGGACGAAGAAATCGTACACGGATTACTTGTGGGTCGGCGTCACGAACGCGCGCGGACAGGTCGTGGTCGCCACCGACCCAGCCACAGTCGGGCGGGACTACAGCGCTGAATCCTGGTTTCAGGCCGTGCGTAACGGGAAAGGGGTCCATCTGGGGGATGTGGAGCCCTTCGCAGTGATGGGCGGTCCTGACGCGATAGCCGTGACGGCTCCCATCACCGGACCGCGCGGGGAATTCCTGGGGGTCGTGACGGCGCGGGTGGGGATTCCTTTGCTGGAAAACGTCATGACGGGGACCCTTCTAGCTTTCCGGCAGCGGGAGGGATTTTGGGGAGCGCTGGAATACCAGTTCCTGACTCAGAAGGGTGTGGCCTTCATTGATTCGGACCTCCAGCATAAGGGCCACGTCAATCTCAAACAACTCGGCCTACCGTCGGCACTGTTAAGCGAAGGGTCCCTGTCCGGTTATGTCGAGGAGGAGCATCAACATCGCCATGTACCGGTTATCACCGGCTATGCCCGGACCCAAGGGCTTGGCGATTTTGAGGGTATGCATTGGACAGTGCTGATGCGCATGGATCGGCACGATGTCCTGACGCCGATTCGAGAAGTCCTCTGGAACCTTGGCCTGGCGGGCGGCGCCGTGGTGGCTCCAATATTTGGACTCTTGGTGTGGACCGTGAAACGCGTGCGGAGGGAATATCTGCTCGCGCAGCAGGAGCGTGCGCACGCCAGGGAAGCCGAAGCGTCGCTGCGCGCGAGCGAGGCACACACGCGGCGCATCGTCGAGATGGCGCTCGATGGCTTCATCGGAATGGATGCCGCTGGAGTCATCATTGAGTGGAACGTCCAAGCCGAACAGATGTTCGGCTGGCCCCGGCAAGAGGCCATCGGGCGACTCCTCTCCGCCACCATCATCCCTGCACTATACCGGGAAGCCCATGAACGCGGGTTGCGTCATTTCCTCGCAACCGGCGAAGGACCGATACTGAACACACGGATCGAAATCACAGGTTGCCACCGGGACGGGCACGAGATTCCGATAGAACTGGCGATCTCGCCGGCCTTGGGGCAGGGGGGGGCCTACACGTTCAGCGCGTTCGTGCGGGATATCTCGGCGCGGAAGCTGACGGAGCAGCAGGGCCGCACGTACCAAGAGGAACTGCAACGACTAAACGAGGCCTTGGATAGGCGTGTGCAGGTCCGAACACAAGAGCTGGCCTCCGCCAACGAATCATTGGTAGCTGAAGTAGCTGAACGGATGCAGACCGAGGCGTCGCTCGAAAGCAGCCGGCAAGCACTGCAGAAGTTGGCGTTCCAGCTGTTGCGCGTGCAGGAGGAAGAGCGGCGTCGTATCTCGCGTGATTTGCACGATGACATCAATCAACGGCTTGCGCTTCTTGCCATGGATATCGAAGCGGTAGAACGGCAGCTCAACTTCTCACCGGGTCACGTGCGCCAAGCCGTCCGCACGATACAAGACCGGATTGTGGAATTGTCTGATGTTGTGCGTCACTTGGCTTATCAGCTTCATCCGTCCATTCTCGATGACCTCGGCCTGCCGATCGCCCTGCAGCGGCTGGTGGACGACTTCACAGCTCGAAGCCATATCCAAGGGAGCTTTGGACACAAGAATATCCCCGCAGTCGTCCCTCAGGAGGTCGCGAGCTGTCTCTATCGCGTAGCCCAAGAAAGCCTCAACAACGTGGCTCGCCATGCGGCGGCGTCTCGAGTCGAAGTGGAGTTGACCCAGTCTCGATCTGGGCTGACGGTCACGATTACGGATGATGGAGTGGGATTTGACTCTGAACAACCCCGGCACGGAACACATGGACTGGGATTGCTCGGCATGAAGGAACGAGTCGCCTTGGTTCACGGGGAATTACAGATTAGTTCTGCCGTGGGGAAGGGAACGAGGGTGCAGGTGGCGGTGCTCGTTCCGGAGGGGGCGGCATGAGCAGGCCCCGGGTTCTCTTGGCTGATGACCATACCCTGGTGTTGGACGGATTCCGGAAACTGTTGGAGGATCGGTGTGAGATCGTTGGTGTGGCGGAGGATGGCCGTACGCTGGTTCGAATAGCCCAGGAACTTCAGCCTGACATCGTCACGCTCGATATCTCGATGCCGCAGCTCAATGGGGTCGATGCCGCCCGGAAGCTGAAGAAGATTCTGCCTCGCACCAAGCTGATCTTCGTGACGATGCACGCTGACCCGGCCTATGTGAATGAAGCCTTCAAGGCAGGTGCCTCCGGCTATCTGCTCAAACGATCCGCCGGTTCAGAATTACTCCAAGCCATCCAATCAGTCATGGACGGACAGTGTTATGTCACCCCCTTGGTTGCGAAAGGTCTGGTGAAGTCGGTCATCACCGGGGGGAGGCCGGCAGTTCTGGAGGACAAGTCCTTGACTGCGCGCCAACGAGAAGTGTTGCAACTCGTTGCAGAAGGGATGACGGTCAAGGAGATTGCGTCGGCCCTCGATCTCTCACCGAAGACAGTCGAGTTTCATAAATCGCAGATCATGACGCAACTCGATCTTCACACGACGGCGGAGCTAACAAAGTACGCACTCCTCCACGGCCTCCTCGCATCGGACTAACCGTTCCACGCTTCTTGCCCTTGCTCAACGTCCCCACGACCCCACAGTATTCATGGCGGTTCGTTGCCCCCCTCCCTCACCCTCCCCCATAATATGGGGGAGGGTGAGGGAGGGGGTGCGAGCCTGCCTGCCGACAGCCTTGTCACAGCTGAGGGTCCGCGATTGCAGCAGAAAGGCCCATGGGTAATTGGCCCTGGCAGCCCAGGGAGATTGCCTCACGTTCCTAGGGAGATGCCTAGTGTGTTTATCGTTTCTCTCAGCGTATAGATTCCAGGCCTCGATCTGAGCGGTGAATCGGTGGCGAGGGGCTGGAGGGTGCGCACAATGGCGTGCGTGGCGACGTCGTCGTCGGGTGAGCGAGAGCCTAGGCGCAAGAGCAACGCGGTCATCAACGGGCGTGGGAGGCTGTTAGCTATGAAAGTAGATCAAAAGAGAGGGTGGAATGTAACGAAAAGATTTGTGGTTGCAGGAGCCACCATGGCGTTGGTGGCAGGGATGGCAACCACGGTTCCCAATGCGTACGCCGGCGGCACGATCAAGGCCGACGATGACAAGTGGATTTCCGTCGGAATGGGTGTGCGTACCAGTTTCAATATGGTAGAAGATGGGTCGGCGAGCGGTGGACAATATAGTAATACCTTTGGGGTCAACAACGCTCGTATCTATATCAACGGGAAAATCCACAAGTACGTCGGTTTCGAGTTCAACACCGAATGCTTTAACTGTAACGTCGGCAGCCAAAACCCCGGAACTCCAGGTGCTGGATTTGGGAGTAATTCCAATGTCGGCCTGCTGGATGCGATCGGGAAGTTCGAGATTAATGAGTTAGTGAACGTATGGTTCGGGCGGATGTTGGTGCCGACAGAACGTGGCGAACTGAATGGTCCGTTCTACCACGCGGTCTTCGATGGCTTTAGAACACCGTTTAATCAATCAGACTTCAGCGGGGGATTTGGCAAAGGTGGGGCTGGTCTCTATGGCCGTGACAATGGCGCGACCTTCTTCGGGAAAGTCCATCCAGGCGGTACACATCTGCAGTATGTCGCGGGGGTGTTCACGGGACTGCAGTCAAGCGCAGGCGCAGGACCAAATCAAAGGAACAGTCTGAAGTATGCCGGACGTCTCACGTGGAACTTGCTGAACGAAGAGAAGAATCCCGGTTACTATACCAGCGGTACCTACTACGGGACAGCCGGTGATATTCTCGCGCTCGCGGTAGGGGGAGAGTATCAAAATGAAGGTGCTGGTTCATTGGCAAATAAAAGCCGCTACGGGAATTTTACCACCGATCTCCTGTTTGAAAAAGTACTCCCGAACGACAATGGCGTGTTCACGGTCAACGCTGAGTTAAAAAGGTATTGGGCACAGAACGCCGCCGCCTTTGGGAACGCAGACTGCTTCTGTACGTTTGGCGGAACTTCATGGACAATGTACGCCTTGTATCTGTTTCCGCAGGAGATTGGGATCGGGAGATTTCAGCCCTATGGGAGATATACCGGCCTTAACAGTCAGTTCGGCGGCGCACGGGAAGAATATGAACTCGGCACGAACTATGTCATTTCTGGTCACAATGCGCGCATCTCGGCGTACTGGCGGACCGGCACTATCGGCAGCTCCGGCGCCACCTTCAATAATCAGAACTTGAACTACGCCCCCGGGTCGAGAGGCCAGCACGTCGATGCTTTCACTGTGGCCTTGCAGTTGCAGTATTAAGACAGTGTCGTGGTTTCTATACGTCGCTTGAGTGGAGCCATCATATGACGACCTGGCGAATGCCGCGGTGAATTCAGGTGGTTCAGAGAAGTTCCATGGTGATGTGTTCATGCTGTCGAGCTGGTACAACTTCTAGCGCTGGTGCAACTTCTATATTTTAGTGAAAGGAGTCCGACCATGGAAACAAACAAACCCAAGAAGGCAAGCCCGGTCGAAGCAGACAAGGTTGCGGCGAGCGAGGCTGGTCCTTCGCGGCGTGAGCTTCTGGTTCAAGGCAGCAAGGTAGCGGCCGGCATAGGAGTTGCCGCCCTGCTGGGCAACTTGGGCAACTGGGCCCTGTCATACGCAGCGGGCAAAGAACCAATCAAGATCGGCATCTTGCACTCCCTCAGCGGCACCATGGCCATCAGCGAAGTGTCGTTGCGTGACACCGTGATGATGGCAGTTGAGGAAATCAACGCCAAAGGCGGGGTGATGGGGCGAATGATCGAGACGGTGGTCGTCGATCCGGCCTCAAATTGGGACCTCTTTGCCGAAAAAGCCAAGCAGCTCCTGCTGCAAGATAAGGTGGCGGTCGTCTTCGGCTGCTGGACCTCGGTCAGCCGCAAGTCGGTGTTGCCGGTCTTCGAAAAGAATAACGGCTTACTGTTCTATCCCGTGCAGTACGAGGGAGAAGAGTGTTCACGCAACGTCTTCTACACAGGCGCCGCACCGAACCAACAGGCAGTGCCGGCGGTGGATTATCTGATGAGCAAAGAGGGGGGCGGATTCACGAAGTTCTATCTGCTCGGTACCGATTACGTGTATCCCCGCACCACCAACAAAATCCTGAGGGCGATGCTCCTGGCGAAGAAAGTACCGGTGGACCGCATTATGGAAGAATACACGCCGTTCCACCATCAGGACTACCAAACCATCTGCGGCAAACTGAAGAAATTCGCCGCCGGCGGAGGGGCGGCCGTGATCAGCACGATCAACGGCGACAGCAACGTGCCGTTCTACAAGGAGTTTGCGAACCAAGGTTTGCGGGCCGAAGATGCCCCGATCATGGCCTTCAGTGTTGCGGAGGACGAGTTGCGCGGTATGGACACGTCCGCGCTGGTCGGTCACCTAGCGGCATGGAATTATTATCAAAGCGTCGATACGCCGCAGAACAAGCAGTTCGTGGCGAATTTCAAGGCCTACTGCAAGAAGAACAACCTGCCGGATGGCGACAAGCGGGTCACGGACGATCCGATCGAAGCCGCCTATTTCGGTGTGTATATCTGGAAGCAAGCCGTGGAGAAGGCCGGGTCGAGTGAAGTCGACAAGGTCCGAAAGGCGGTCTATGGCAGCAAGTTTCTCGCGCCGGGCGGTGAGATCATGATGGATGCCGCCAATCATCACACCTATCGACCGGTGCTCATAGGTGAGATCTTGGCGGACGGGCAGTTCAAGGTGGTCTCCCGTTCGAAAGGGCTGGTGAAGCCGGAACCCTGGAGCGAATATACGAATCCGGACAAGGGCTGCGATTGGGTCGGTCATCAAGGGACGTATCAAAAGAAAGCGTAAATCACCGTTAGAGGGGGCTATTGTGTAGCCCTCTCTAAATGAGTGCGCAGACGTGCGGTTGACGGGACGAGATGTCTACGTCATTCGTGCGTCTTGTGAAGGGCAGTTCACCATCGTGATGATTTCGCTGGGTCGCACCGTTGCCGCACTAGCAGGCTGCGGAAAAACTATTGTGGCACGCTGGACATTCAAGGGTCCGCGCGTCTGGGGCAATGGGAGAATCCCCGGCAGGATGCTCAAAACGTTCAGACTTCTTACCCGCCCAACCCTGGCGGCTACTTCACCCGCCCGCCCTGAGTCTGCCAAGACAGCCTCTTCGGCCAGGGGCGCTCCTTATCCCATGCAAGGCCGCAGCTCCGAGACCGACCCTCGTTTCACGCTTCACGCCTCACGGTTCACGATTCCTGGAACCGAAGCGAGAACGCCGCTTGCAGGCTTTTTCAGCATCCTGCTAAGTATCGTGGGACTGTTCCTGTGCGCTGGACCGACCTGGACGATCGCAGCCGAAGGTCCGGCTGCCGCTCCTTCGACGTCTCCTATAGAGCAAGCACTCACCCAGGTGACCAGCGAAGACGAATCCGTCCGCGAAGCAGCAATTCGTGTGTTGATCGAACAGGGCGATGTCAGCCTGGTCCCGCGGCTGGAGGAGATCCGCGCCAATGCCGACCGCAGTATCCGACAGGCCATCAAGCCGCTCATGGATCTCCTCAAGAATCGAGCGAAACTCACCAGCCCCAGCACCGACGTTCGCCGATCGGCGGCGACGGATCTCGGTTCATCCGGTAATCCCTCGGCGATTCCTTGGCTGGATGCCGCCCTAGCGAACGAGCCGAATAAGTGGGTGCGCTACACGATAGAAGAGTCTGCGGCACTGCTTAAACTCGCATCGGGCGATCCGTCGATCAAAGCTGCTGCAGCCGATAAACTTGGCGAACTCCGCAGTCAGAACGGGGTGCCGGCCTTGAAGCAACTGGTCGCGGCCGGCGATGGCGCCGAGGCGACCGAATCGCAGAAGACGGTGGCGAAGGCCGCCGGCGCCGCGATCGAGCGCATTGAAACCTGGGGTGTCTGGTCGAACGTCATTGAAACCTTCTTCCGCGGAATCAGCCTCAGTTCGATTCTGCTGATCATGTCGTTGGGATTGGCGATCGTCTTTGGTTTAATGGGCGTCATCAACATGGCCCATGGCGAGCTGATGATGGTCGGCGCCTACGCGACGTTTGTCACGCAGCAATGCTTCACTGCCTGGTTTTCGTCCGATGTTTTTGACTGGTATTTTCCCGCCGCATTGCCGGTTTCCTTCCTGGCGGCCGCCGGCTCCGGATTCCTGCTGGAGGCGACGGTCATCCGGTTTCTCTATGGACGTCCGCTCGAAACCATGTTGGCAACCTGGGGAGTGAGCTTGGTCCTCATGCAGACTGCCCGGGTCTACTTCGGCGATCTCACCGCCGTGGTCGCACCGGGGCCGCTCAGAGGTGGCGCTCAAGTGATGGTCGGGGTCTATCTGCCGTATAATCGAATATTCATCATCGCGCTTTCGATCATCTGCGTTCTTGGGATTTATTACACCCTCTTTGGATCGAATCTCGGGTTACGCGTGCGGGCGGTGACCCAAAATCGAAATATGAGCGCCTGTCTCGGCATCCCAACACGAAAAGTCGACTCCTATACCTTTGCGTTCGGATCGGGGCTGGCCGGCATCGCAGGCTGGGCGCTCACGATGGTCGGGAACGTCGACCCGGGCCTCGGCCAGAACTACATCGTCGACGCCTTCATGGTGGTGGTCACCGGCGGGGTGGGCAAACTGGCGGGCACGATCGTGGCCTCACTAGGGATTGGCGGGCTGAACAAGCTGATCGAGCCGAGCTTCGGCGCCGTGTACGGCAAGGTGTTGATCCTCGTGCTTGTGATTCTGTTCTTGCAGTGGCGGCCGTCGGGACTGTTTGCGATGAAGGG
>Ga0070706_100004637_pt1 | contig 13195 bp, 8 predicted proteins | sample KBSK5501metaG_FD_65476 | JGI IMG/M metagenome (GOLD analysis project Ga0070706, IMG submission 65476) | Corn, switchgrass and miscanthus rhizosphere microbial communities from Kellogg Biological Station, Michigan, USA - KBS K5-50-1 metaG | ecosystem: Host-associated > Plants > Roots >...
GCGGCCGATTTGTCGGCGACTTCGGCGGGACCCGAGGAGCCGGCTTCGTGACGCGAATCGCGCAATTCCTGCGCGACACTCGCGCAGAGATGCGTCGGGTTTCGTGGCCGACCGCCAAAGACGTGAAGAACACGACAATAATTACTTTGATTGCTGTTGTCTTCTTCGCAGTTTATCTATTTCTGATCGATCGGGTCTGGGCTTATCTGATTGAGCACTTGCGGACCTTCCTCGGCGGCTGATACAGCGAAGGATTTTTCGATGAAGCAGTGGTTCATACTCCATACGTATTCGGGTCACGAAAAAAAAGTCTGTGAAAGCCTGAAGGCTCGTGTTTCCGGCACCGATCTGGAGAATGCGATCTCCGAAGTGCTCGTGCCGACGGAAACGGTGGTGGAGATGCGCGGTAATAAGCGCATCGAATCGTCACGCATGTTCTATCCAGGGTATGTCCTGGTGGAAATTGACTGCGATGAGCGCGGCCACATCCCGGACAATGTCTTTCACGCCATTCGATCGACGCCGAAAGTAACGGGATTTGTTGGTGGCCAAACTCCGACGCCGCTGACTGCTCAAGAAGTCGATCAAATAGTTAATCAACAGGCCGCGGCGGCCGAGAAGCCGAAACCAAAGTTTTCATACGCAGCCGGAGAAACGGTCCGCATCAAATCAGGCCCGTTCCAGAGTTTTACCGGCAAGGTTGAAGAGGTCAACGAAGACAAATCGACCTTGAAGGTGACGGTGACGATCTTCGGGCGGTCCACGCCGGTCGAGTTGAACTTTCTCGATGTCGAGAAGGTAACGTTTACCGAAGAAGAATGAAGTGCGAATTCGCGTTTAACGTAGTTTTCAGGTAGAGCAACGGTAGTTATGGCAAAAAAAATTTCAAGTTACATCAAGCTTCAGGTTCCAGCAGGAAAAGCTAATCCGGCTCCGCCAATTGGTCCCGCTTTGGGTCAACACGGCGTCAACATCATGGAATTCTGCAAGGCCTTCAACGCGAAGACTGCGCAGATGGATCCGGACATGAAAATTCCGGTGGTGATCACGGTCTATGCCGATCGCTCGTTCACCTTCGAAACGAAGACGCCGCCGGCCGCTGATTTGTTGAAAAAGGCGGCTGCGATTGAGAAGGGCTCCGGGAGTCCAAAGAAAGAGAAGGTCGGCACGATAAGCCGCGCCCAGCTGGAAGAGATAGCAAAGACGAAGATGCCGGATCTCAACACCACGAAGCTTGAAAGCGCCATTCGAACGATCGAAGGCACTGCCAGGCAGATGGGCCTGACAGTTGAATGATTGCGGATTGCGGATTGCGGATTGCGGATTGCGGAACGCGGATTGACTTTGGAAGCCGCAATCAAAGTTTTTTTGAGAGGGAGAGGATGTGCGACACCGGATATTGGGCTGGCGGAATTTGAATCCGCAACCCGAATTCCGCAGTCCGCAATTCTTCGCTTGTACCTCGGAGTTAAGAAATGAAGAAGCACGGAAAGAAATATCGCGCCGCGGCTGAAAAGCTTGAAGACGGGCGCAAGTACAGCCTGGAAGACGCGGTCAAAAAGCTCAAAGAGATTGCGTTCGCAAAGTTTGACGAGACGGTTGAGCTAACTATGTGGCTGGGCGTTGATCCGCGCAAGGCTGATCAACTGGTGCGCGGCACGATCGTTCTGCCGCACGGCCTCGGCAAGTCAAAGCGCGTGCTGGTCATAGCGCAGGGCGACAAGATTAAGGAAGCCGAGGAGGCCGGCGCCGATTTCGTCGGCGGTGAAGACCTGGTGACCAGGATCAAAGGCGGCTGGTTGGATTTTGATGCCGTCATCGCTACGCCCGACATGATGCGTCTCGTGGGCGGACTGGGCAAAGTGCTAGGACCGCGCGGCCTGATGCCAAACCCGAAAACGGGCACCGTAACGTTCGATGTAAAGACCGCCATCAAAGAGACGAAGGCAGGCAAAGTCGAGTATCGCGTTGATAAAACGGGAGTCATTCACACGGCGGTTGGCAAGGTTTCATTTGACGAGAACAAGATTGCTGAGAACACGCGCGCCCTGATTGAAGCCGTGGTAAAGGCCAAACCGTCAACGGCGAAGGGTAAATATATGAAGAAGGTCAATCTCGCGGCGACGATGAGCCCAGGTGTTCTGCTGGATGAAGCGGCGTTTGCAAAATAAGTGAGGAAGACGGATGAAGAACCGAGAACAAAAACAAGAGGACCTCGATGCCCTTGCTGAGCAGTTTAAGAACGCTAACGCGGCGATGCTGGTGAGTTTCAAGAACATGACCGTCGCGAAGGATCAGGAACTGCGACGTCAACTGCGTGAAGCGGGCGTCAGTTATTCCGTGGTGAAGAACACGCTGGCCCGCAAGGCTGCCGCCGGCACTCTGCTCGAGCAAATGGCTGACCAGTTTAAGGGCGTCACTGCGGTCGCGCTTAGTACGACCGATCCGGTTGGGCTTTCGAAAGCCATCGCCAAATTTAGTAAAGCGAACCCGGACATCTTTACTTTCAAGGTCGGCCTCGTCGAAGGTAAGGTCGTAGAGCTTAAGGAAGTCGAATCGATCGCCAGTCTTCCATCGCGCGAAGAATTGCTGTCGAAGGTGTTGTTCCTGATCAACTGTCAGGCGCAACGCCTGGTCACAGTGCTGCAAGCCGTGCCGCGGAACCTCGCGGTGGTCATGGAACAGATTCGCGCCCAGAAAGAAGCGCAAGGCGCGTAGGAATTGCGGATTGTGGGAATTCGGATTTCGGATTGACGTGGTGCGAATTTGTAAGTGCCAGACAGAATGCAGCGCTGGCAATCCGAAATCATTAGTGGCCGTCGGGCTCTCGGTCAGTGGACGGCCAAGGAAATGGTGAGCGAGCGGAGATGCAACCGCGAGCGCCGCCTGAGAAATAGCAAACCGTCGGGTTTGCGCACAACGAATACAGGAGAACGTGATTAGTCATGGCTGATAAAATTCAAGGAATTGTGGATCAAGTCAAAGAGTTGACGCTGCTCGAAGCATCACAATTGGTAAAGCTGATGGAAGAAACCTTCGGCGTGTCGGCAGCGGCAGCGGTTGCAGCGGCGCCTGCCGGCGGCGCCGCGGCTGCTGGTGGGGGCGAAGCCGCCGCGGCTGCGGAAGAGAAGACAGAGTTTGACGTGATTCTGCAGGCTGCAGGCGGCAACAAGATCAACGTCATCAAGGTGGTTCGCGAAGTGACTGCGTTAGGGCTGAAAGAAGCTAAGGATTTGGTAGAAGCGGCGCCCAAAGCGGTAAAAGAAGGCGTTTCGAAAGAAGAAGCTGAAACGATCAAGCAGAAACTTACGGACGCGGGTGCGACAGTAGAAGTCAAGTAGGACTGGATCGCAGTAACGGGGCCGGAGTCTCGAGATTTTCGACTCGCGACTCCAAGCTCTTTCGTCCGCTTGACACTTCGATGTTCGGCGGTTAAATTTAGGGAGTATTGAGGCGCTGGCGTTACTCCCGGAAAACTTGGAAGAATGCAATCGCTTTTCATTATAAAGCGGTCGGGGCGTTTTGCGCCCTGACCGCTTACACGTGTGTTTGAGGCGAACAACTTCGCCAGCAGTCGGATTTGTAAGTACACGACCTCAGAGTTCCGAGCGGAACTTGCAACGATAGGGAGCATTCATGTCTGCAAACTTGCTTGAAACTGTAAACACCGGATTGGGGCGGCGCACAAGCCTGGCTCCCGAACGTCAGGACTTTTCGAAGATTAAGACCGCCGTGCCGATTCCGAACCTGATCGAGATTCAGCGCGAATCGTACAACCGGTTTCTGCAGATGGACCTATTGCCCGAAGAGCGCCAGAGCACCGGTTTGCAGTCTGTCTTCAAATCGGTGTTTCCCATTTCCGATTTCCGTGAAACCGCGACCCTCGACTTCGTGGAATATCAAATCGGCAACTGGCAGTGCAAGTGCGGCAATCTCGAAGGATTGAAGTACCTGCGCGCGGCGTGTAAAAACTGCGGCGCCAGCATCAAGGTCGATCCACTGCGACCGGGCGAAACACTATGCCACGTTTGCGGAACCTTCAACTCCGTACGGCCGGAACTTTGTCCGAATTGCGGCGAGCCGGTCGGCCTCAAGCACAAGCACGATCAGCAGGAGTGTCAGGAACGCGGCATGAGCTACAGCGTGCCGCTGAAGGTCAAGATTCGGCTCACGGTTTACGACAAGGATCCCGACACCAACGTGAAGTCGATCCGCGACATCAAGGAAGAAGAGGTCTTCTTCGGCGAAATTCCGTTGATGACCGACAACGGTACTTTTATCATCAACGGTACCGAACGCGTGATTGTCTCACAGCTCCATCGGTCCCCTGGCGTTTTCTTCAAACGCGGCCAGGTCTTCATCGCTAAAATTATTCCCTATCGCGGCTCGTGGGTCGAATTTGAATACGATCAGAAGAACCTGCTCTACGTGCGTGTCGGCAAGCGTAAGTTTCTGGCATCGATCTTCTTGCGCGCGCTGGGTGTTTGGCTGAATTCCAGCTTCAACAGCAAATCATTCGGCAGCGACGGTCAATTGGAAGAAGCCGTAAAGAGCGCCACGTTCAGTGATGAAGATCTGCTGCGCGCTTTTTACGTGGTTGATGAGGTGCGTATCGACGATGGTCGGCTGATGGTTCAGGTTCCGGAAACGGGTCCGACTAACCTTGTCGGGATGAAGGTCGACTTTGAGATCAAAGGCCGTGCTCCCGATCCAATCGTGCGCAAAGGCAAAGAAGTAACAAAGACTTCACTCGAAGGCTTACGCAAAGCGAACATCGGCGAGGTCGAAATCGAGAGTTCACAATTTGAAGGCGCCTATGCCGTCGCTGACGTCGTCAACACCGAAACCGGCGAAGTGATTCTCGAGGCTAATAACGAAATCACCGCAACCAAGCTGCAGGAGATTGCCGAAGCTGGCGTCCAGAGCTTCTCGATCTTCTTTCCTGAACGCGACGACGTCGGTGTCGTGATCTCGCAGACGCTGAAGAAGGACACGATCAGCAAACCGGTCGATGCCTTGCTCGAGATTTACCGCAAGATGCGTCCCGGCGATCCGCCAACTGTACAGACTGCCTACCGTTTGCTCGAGGGTATGTTTTTCGATCCGCGCAAGTTCGATTTTTCGCGCGTCGGCCGGCTGAAATTCAACATCAAGATGGGTAAGCCCGAGATGCTTCGCATCGAGGATCCGCTGCTCGCCGCGCCGGATTTCTTCGAAGTGGTCTCTTATGTCTTGAAGATGCGCCGCAACCCGGTCGATGAAGAGAAGAAGCCAATCTATCAGGCCGATGACATCGACCATCTGGGAAATCGTCGTGTGCGCGCCGTGGGCGAGTTGCTGGAAAACCAGTTTCGCATTGGACTTGAACGTATGGAGCGCGCGATCAAGGAAAAGATGTCGATCCACCAGGAAATGCAGACGACGATGCCGCGTGATCTGATCAACGCCAAGCCCGTGACGGCCGCGGTGCGCGAGTTCTTCGGGTCGTCGCAGTTGTCTCAATTCATGGATCAAACGAATCCGCTGTCCGAGATCACGCATAAGCGACGTCTGTCGGCGCTTGGGCCGGGAGGTCTGAGCCGCGAGCGAGCCGGATTCGAGGTGCGCGATGTCCACCCGACTCACTATGGCCGCATCTGTCCCATCGAGACGCCTGAAGGTCCGAACATTGGGTTGATTTCTTCGTTGTCGTGCTATGCGCGAATCAACGAGTTTGGATTCATCGAGTCACCTTACCGCAAAGTCGTCAACGGCAGCGTCGTTGAGTTTGTGCGCGTCAGAAACGGCGGCGACACGAGGTTCAAGCCCGGCGAACACGTGCCGCAAGATGACGTTGATAAAGCGAACAAGCGCGTTGGGGCCAATGGCGAAAAGGCCAGCTACGAGCCTTATCCGTTTTATCTGACCGCGTGGGAAGAGGACAAGCACGTCGTTGGGCAGGCCAACATTAAGCTTGACGAGGCAAGCTACATCGTTAACGAGCGCAATGCCGCGCGGAGGGCGGGCGAGTTTATCCTCGCGCGCCGCGATGAGATCGAGTACGTGGACGTATCGCCGAAGCAACTGGTTTCGGTGGCAGCCTCGCTGATTCCGTTTCTGGAAAACGACGACGCGAACCGCGCCCTGATGGGTTCGAACATGCAGCGCCAGTCAGTACCGTTGCTGCGCGCTGAGGCGCCGTATATCGGCACTGGGATGGAAGACGTAACGGCGCGCGATTCCGGCGCGGTGGTGATTGCGCGGCGCGACGGCGTGGTCGATTACACGGATTCCGAGCGCATAATCGTCAAAGCCGACCACAACGTTGACGGCACAATCTCGCGGGAGGTCACGGCCGACATCTACACGCTGATCAAGTTCAAGCGTTCGAATCAGAACACCTGCATCAATCAGCGTCCAATTGTCCATGTGGGCGAGCGCGTAGCAAAGGGCCAGGTAATTGCTGATGGCCCCTGCACAGATCGCGGCGAGCTGGCGCTGGGCCGCAACGTTCTGGTCGCGTTCATGCCGTGGCGCGGATACAACTTTGAGGACGCGATTCTGGTTTCCGAGAGGCTGGTGAAAGAGGATTACTACACTTCGATTCACATCGAAGAGTTGGAGATCGAAGCGCGCGACACCAAACTCGGTCCGGAAGAAATCACGCGCGACATTCCCAACGTCGGCGAGAACATGCTGCGCGATCTGGACGAGAGCGGCATCATTCGAATTGGCGCGCAGGTCAAACCCGGCTCGATTCTGGTTGGCAAAGTCACGCCCAAAGGCGAGACTCAATTGACCGCAGAAGAGAAACTGCTACGTGCGATTTTCGGCGAGAAGGCTGCGGATGTTAAGGACGCCTCGCTGGTTTCACCTCCAGGCATCGACGGCACGGTCGTCGATGTCCAGGTCTTCACGCGCAAAGGGCAGGAGAAAGATCAACGCTCGTTGTCGATTGAGGAGGGTGAAGAGGAGCGTCTGCGCCGCGATCTGGAAGACGAAATTCGTATTCTGCAAGAGCAGCGTGACGAGCGCATCTACGAACTATTCGAGGGCCGCAAGCTTTCCCACGACCTGACGGTCAATCGCGAGGTCGTGATTCCGAAAGGCGAGGCGATTACGCGGGAGATGCTAACGGCGGTCGAGCCTAAGGCTTTACGCAAAGCTCAGGTTGCTTCTTCGCGCGTTGAGGCGGCTTCGGAAGTCAAGGAATACGAAGATCGTACTGAACGGCAGATCAAAATTCTTTCGGACATCTACGAAGAGAAGATCGCAAAGCTGCGACAGGGCGACGAACTTTCACCGGGTGTGATCAAGATGGTGAAAGTTTTCATCGCCATGAAGCGCAAGCTTTCCGTGGGCGACAAGATGGCCGGCCGCCACGGCAACAAGGGCGTGATCGCGCGCATTCTGCCCGAAGAAGACATGCCGTATCTGCCGGATGGAACGCCGGTCGAAATCGTTTTGAATCCGCTGGGCGTACCGTCCCGCATGAACGTGGGGCAGATTCTCGAGACACACCTGGGCTGGGCCGCGCGCGTGCTGGGTCTCTACTATGCAACGCCAGTGTTTGATGGCGCGACCGAAAAGGAGATCAAGAAGAAACTGGAAGAATCTGGAGCCCGGGCTCGCGAACTCGGACTGCCCGAGATCGTCAACGAGTCGGGCAAGGCCGTGCTGTACGACGGGCTGAGTGGCGACGCTTTCGAACAGAAGGTGACCGTCGGCTACATTTACATGTTGAAACTTTCGCACCTGGTTGACGACAAGATTCACGCGCGCTCCATCGGGCCGTACTCGCTGATCACGCAGCAGCCGCTGGGCGGCAAAGCGCAATTCGGCGGACAGCGATTCGGCGAAATGGAGGTGTGGGCGCTGGAAGCTTACGGAGCCGCGCACATACTACAGGAGCTGCTGACGGCTAAGTCCGACGATGTGGCCGGGCGTTCGAAAATCTACGAGGCGATCGTCAAAGGTGAAGCCGATTTCGATCCCGGCTTGCCTGAATCGTTCAATGTGCTGGTGCGCGAGCTACAATCGCTTTGTCTCGACGTTGAGCTGGTGCAAAAGGACGGCGGCGCAGATGAACCGATTGCCGAGCCGCTGATTACCAGCGGAATCTGACCGATTGCGGAATGCGGATTTCAGATCGCAGCCCAAATTCGCAAATCCGCCTGATAGATAAGAGTTATTGAGGACCCAGGATTTCCGATAACGGCGGTGTTTGGTTTTCAAATCCGCAATCCGAAATCCGCAATCCGAAATGGAGATAAGACGTGTTTCGATTTCATCAAGAGAAAACGCAACTCGCGCCTGACTTCGAGGCGATCCGCATCTCGCTGGCTTCACCGGAAAAGATCCGTCAGTGGTCGCACGGTGAGGTGACCAAGCCCGAGACGATCAATTACCGCACGTTCAAGCCGGAGCGCGACGGTCTTTTTTGCGCGCGCATCTTCGGCCCCGTCGCTGACTGGGAGTGTCTCTGCGGCAAGTACAAACGCATGAAACACCGCGGAGTGATCTGCGACAAGTGCGGCGTTGAAGTCACACAAGCGAAAGTTCGTCGCGAGCGCCTTGGCCATATCGATCTGGCCAGCCCCTGCTCGCACGTGTGGTTCTTTAAAGGCCTGCCGTCGCGGATCGGCCATCTGCTGGACATTCCGCTGCGCGAATTAGAGAAGGTTCTCTACTTCGAATCTTACATCGTCATCGATCCTGGCGATGTGAAAGAAATCAAAGAGCGCGAGCTGCTCACTGACGAGCGCTATCGCGAGCTGGCGCGCGATTATCCAGCCCAATTCGTCGCTAAGATGGGGGCGGAAGCAATCAAAGAGCTGCTCTCGATGGTCAACATTGAAGAGCTCGCCGTCGAGCTGCGCCGCAGGATGCGCGAAGAAACCTCGCAGCAGAAGAAACTGAAGTTCTCCAAGCGGCTGAAAGTTGCGACTTCGTTTCTCAAGTCGGGCAATCACCCTGACTGGATGATTCTCGATGTGATTCCGGTGATTCCCCCAGAGTTGCGCCCGCTGGTGCCACTCGATGGTGGGCGCTTCGCGACTTCCGATCTCAATGATCTGTATCGCCGCGTCATTAACCGCAACAACCGCCTGAAGAAGTTGATGGAGCTCCGTGCGCCGGAGGTCATTGTGCGTAACGAAAAGCGCATGCTTCAGGAAGCAGTGGACGCGCTATTCGATAACGGCCGTCGTGGCCGTGTCTTGCGCGGCGTGAACAATCGTCCGCTGAAGTCGCTTTCCGGAACCTTGAAAGGCAAGCAGGGACGTTTTCGTCAGAACCTGCTCGGTAAGCGCGTTGATTATTCGGGCCGTTCGGTCATCGTCGTGGGTCCCGAATTGAAGCTGCATCAGTGTGGCTTGCCAAAGAAAATGGCGCTGGAGCTTTTCAAGCCGTTCATTTACAACCAGCTTGAGAAGCAGGCCCATGCCGCCACGATCAAGCAGGCACGCGAAATGGTCGAGCGGCAAGAGCCGGTCGTGTGGGACATCCTTGAAGAAGTCATTCGCGAACATCCGGTGCTTTTGAATCGCGCGCCCACGCTGCACCGCCTCGGCATCCAGGCATTTGAGCCCGTGCTGGTCGAAGGCAAGGCGATCAAAATCCATCCGCTCGTTTGCACTGCATTCAACGCCGATTTCGACGGCGATCAGATGGCGGTGCACATTCCGCTTTCACCCGAAGCGCAGATTGAAGCGGCCGTGCTGATGCTGTCTTCGAACAATATTCTCAGCCCGGCGAGCGGCCAGCCAATCGCCGTGCCTTCACAGGACATCGTGCTCGGGATTTATTACCTGACGCGCGATAAAGAAGGCGCGAAGGGCGAAGGCCGCGTGTTCGCTTCGCTGGAAGAAGTCTTTCTCGCACTGGACGCGACCGAGGTAACGACGCAGACGCCAATCAAACTTCGCGTGACCGGTGACCTGATCGATCTGACGCAGGAACACGATCAGCAGGACATCCTGCGCGCGACCGTGCAAGAGGACATTCGCCGCGTCATTAACACGACTGTCGGCCGCGTGATTTTCAACGACTCGATTCCCTCGGGTTTGCCGTATATTAACGGCACGCTACGTAAGAAGGGGCTGCAGTCGCTGGTCAACTATTCGCACATTCGTCTCGGTCACGAAATGACCGTGAAGATGCTCGACGATCTGAAGAACCTGGGTTTCCTTTACGCGACCAAGGCCGGCATCTCGATCGGGATCGACGATCTGGTCACGCCGCCCTCCAAGCCCGAGATTGTAGGAAAGGCTGAAAAGGACGTGATCACAGTCGAGCAGCAATATCGCGACGGCGTGATCACAAATGGCGAGCGCTATAACAAGGTCATTGCGATTTGGTCGGAAGCGACGGACAAGGTTGCGAAAGAGATGTTCAAGGCGATGGACGATCGCGAAAGAGCGACCAACGAAATGAACCCGATCCTGATCATGTCCGATTCAGGCGCGCGCGGTTCGGCGCAACAGATTCGCCAGTTGGCGGGCATGCGCGGATTGATGGCTCGTCCGTCCGGCGAAATTATCGAGACGCCGATTCAATCGAACTTCCGCGAAGGCCTGAACGTGTTGCAGTATTTCATCTCGACGCACGGCGCGCGCAAGGGCTTGGCCGATACGGCGTTGAAAACCGCTGACTCAGGCTATCTGACGCGGCGTTTGGTTGACGTGGCGCAGGATGTAATCATTAGCGAGCAGGACTGTGGCACGTTGAAGGGCATTTCCTCGGCAGCGATCGTCGAAGGCGGCGAAGAAATTGAAAGCCTGCGCGACCGCATTGTCGGGCGCACCGCGCTCGAAGACGTAGTCGATCCCGTGGAAGGCACGGTGATCGTCGATGCCAATCAGGAAATCGACGAAGACCTCGCGGCTGAGATCCAACGCTCCGGTGTCCAGCGCGTGCGCATTCGTTCAGTCTTAACTTGTGAATCGCGGCGCGGTTGCTGCATCAAGTGTTACGGTCGCAACCTCGCCACCGGACGTCCGGTGGACATCGGCGAGGCCGTGGGTGTCATTGCTGCCCAGTCCATTGGCGAGCCGGGCACGCAGCTCACGATGCGCACGTTCCACATCGGCGGTACGGCCCGTCTGGAAGAATCTTCGAAGCACGAGGCGCGCGTCGAAGGCAGGATTAAGTACATCGATCTGCAAACCGTGAAGAGCCGCAAGGGCGAGCGCGTGGCCATGAATCGCAACGGTGCATTGACGATCATTGATGAACGCGGGCGCGAAGTCGCGCGTTACCAGATTGTCTATGGGGCGCACATCCTGGTTGAGGACGGCAATCTCGTGGCACAGGATCAATTGCTGGCAACGTGGGACCCGTTCACCTTCGCGATTCTGACCGAGGTCGCCGGGCACGTGAAGTTCCAGGATCTGAAAGAAGGTGTGACCTTTGAAGAAGAGACCGACCAGGTGACGGGTCTGTCGCACATGGTGGTCAAAGACTCGCCCGACGAAAAGAAACAACCGCGACTGGAAATTCGCAGCAGCAGTAACAAGGTGCTGAAGACTTACCAGATGCCGGTGCGTGCCAACCTGATGGTCAACGATGGCGAGGACGTTGAGCCGGGCGATGTCATCGCCAAGATTCCGCGTGAAACCACCAAGACGAAAGACATCACCGGCGGTCTGCCACGCGTCGTTGAGCTGTTTGAAGCCCGCCGACCCGCAGAGGCCGCGGTCATGTCTGAGATCGACGGCACGGTAAAGCTTGGGCCTATCTCAAAGGGCAAGCGCAAGCTGATCATTACCGGCGATGACGGTGAAGAACGCGAGTACGACATTCCGCGTGGAACGCACATCAACGTACAGGAAGGTGATCGGGTGCGCGCGGGCGAGGCGCTGCAGGACGGGCCGCTAAATCCGCACGACATTCTGCGCGTGCTGGGCATGAACCGTCTGCAGGAGTACCTGACAAACGAAATCCAGGAAGTCTATCGCCTCCAGGGCGTGAACATCAACGATAAGCACATCGAAGTGATCGTGCGTCAGATGTTGCGCTGGGTGAAGATCAAGGAAGTGGGGGACACCGAGTTTCTGCTGGAAGAGCAAGTCGATCGTTTCCGCTTCCAGGACGAAAACGAACGCGTGCGCGGCGAGAAAGGCGAGGTCGCCCAGGCCGAACCTCTGCTGCTGGGTATCACGAAAGCCTCGCTCTCGACCGATTCGTTCATTTCGGCGGCGTCATTCCAGGAGACGACACGAGTGCTGACCGAAGCGGCGATCTCTGGTCGCGTGGATTATCTGCGCGGCCTTAAAGAGAACGTGATCATGGGTCGTTTGATTCCGGCCGGGACCGGCATGGAGTATTACCGCAACGTGGAGATCGACCGCGACGAAACAATCGGCGAAGCGCAGCGGGAAGAACTCGAAGCGTTTCCGGAAATACTCGGCGGCGTTGAATTGCCTGAACCTCCCGTGCACGCTGTGCTAGCCACCGGCGGAGACGGCGAGCCCGAAGATGAAGTTGAAGTTGCTGAAGTCGAAGAAGAGTAGCCTGGTTCCGAGCACGTGATCGACTAAGATAGCAACACAAAAGTTAAGCCCGGCGAGGCAGAAAGCCTCGCCGGTTTTTCTTTTTCCCTGTGCAGTCCGCGATTCTCTAAAGGGCTAAGTTGACCGACGTCAAAGCGTGTGTTCAAATGCGCGGCGTAAAGCGAGCTCTCAAGGCGATGACGATGCGAACTGTCAGGTGTCCATTATTGCTGGGTGTGGTCATTCTAATAAACCTGTGTTCTGTCCCATCTATTGTTTGCCAAACACACGCCTACTCTCCAGACAAAGGCTCAGCTGAGCGTAAAGCGATCGTGGACGCGTTACGCGCGCCCGTCCAAAGAAAGCTCAAGCAGGAAGTGATCTTTAAGATCGATCACTTAAAAGTGCAGGGCGGCTGGGCATTTCTGTTGGGTGCGCCGCGCCGTCCTGATGGCGGCCAGATCGACTACCGCGACACGCCCTATGCCGATGCCTATAACGCAGGTGCGTTCGACAACAATGTGATGGCATTGCTGCGCAAGGTGGGCGGACAATGGCGCGTGGTGCAGTACGTCATCGGCGCCACTGACGTGGCCTATCTTGGCTGGGACCGCAAGTTTCGCGCGCCCTCGGCGATTTTTCCCCACTAAATCGCAGGTCGGCAAGATTACCCTTTCCAACCTCGCCTGCCTTCGGTTAATATTCCCGCAGGGTCGGTGCCCCCC
>Ga0070706_100004639_pt1 | contig 13192 bp, 14 predicted proteins | sample KBSK5501metaG_FD_65476 | JGI IMG/M metagenome (GOLD analysis project Ga0070706, IMG submission 65476) | Corn, switchgrass and miscanthus rhizosphere microbial communities from Kellogg Biological Station, Michigan, USA - KBS K5-50-1 metaG | ecosystem: Host-associated > Plants > Roots >...
GTCGTCTCCGCCGAGCACGTCTCCAAGACGACCGAGCCGCTGAACCTGAAGAAGTTCATCCGCGAGTTCGACCTGCCGATCATCGTCGGCGGCTGCGCGTCGTACTCGACCGCGCTGCACCTCATGCGCACGGGCGCCGTCGGCATCCTCGTCGGCGTGGGTCCCGGGCATCAGTGCACGACCCGCGGCGTCCTCGGCGTCGGCGTGCCGCAGGCCACCGCCATCGCCGACGCCGCCGGCGCCCGCATCCGCCACCTCGACGAGACCGGCGTCTACGTCCACGTGATCGCCGACGGCGGCATGCGCACCGGCGGCGACATCGCCAAGGCGATCGCCTGCGGCGCAGACGCGGTGATGCTCGGCACCACGCTCGCCGGCGCATACGAGTCGCCCGGCCGGGGCTTCAACTGGGGCATGTCGACGTTCCACCCCGACCTGCCCCGCGGCACGCGTGTGCACGCCGGTCAGCGGGGCACACTCGACGAGATCCTGGTCGGCCCCGCCCACGAGAACGACGGCACCCTCAACCTGTTCGGCGCCCTGCGCACGTCGATGGCCACCACCGGCTACGACTCGGTCAAGGAGTTCCAGAAGGCCGAGGTCATGGTGGCCCCGTCCTTGCAGACCGAGGGCAAGAGCCTCCAGCGCAGCCAGGGCGTCGGCATGGGTCGCTAGGCGCCGCATGGACGCCCCCCAGTTCGACACCGTCCTCGTCGTCGACTTCGGGGCGCAGTACGCGCAGCTGATCGCCCGGCGCGTGCGCGAGGCGCACGTCTACTCCGAGATCGTTCCGCGCACGATGCCCTTGGAAGAGATGCTCGCCCGGCGCCCGAAGGGGATCATCCTCTCGGGCGGCCCGGCGTCGGTGCACGTCGACGACGCGCCGTCGATCGACGCCGCGCTGTACGACGCCGGCGTGCCGGTGCTCGGCATCTGTTACGGGGCGCAGCTCGTCGCCCAACAGCTGGGCGGGGAAGTGCGATACACGGGCGGCGGCGAGTACGGCGCGACGTCGCTCCGGCTCACCGGGGACACGTCGCCGCTGTTCGGCGCGTTGTCCGACGAGCAGGTCGTGTGGATGAGCCACGGCGACGCGATCACGTCGGCGCCCGAAGGATTCCGTGTCACAGCCGCGACGCCCGGCGCCCCGGTCGCCGCGCTCGAGGATCGCGAGCGCGCCGTGTACGGCGTGCAGTTCCACCCCGAGGTCGCGCACACCGAACGCGGTCAGGAGGTGCTCAAGGCGTTCCTGTACGACGTGTGCGGCTGCCGCCCGTCGTGGACGAACACGTCGATCATCGAGCAGGCCGTCGCCGAGGTCCGGGGGCAGGTCGGGGGCGAACGGGTGTTGTGCGGTCTCTCCGGCGGGGTCGATTCGGCGGTCGCCGCCGCCCTCGTGCACAAGGCGGTCGGTGACCAGCTCACGTGCGTGTTCGTCGACACCGGTCTGATGCGCGAGGGCGAGGCCGACCAGGTCACCGAGACGTTCCGCGGTCAGTTCCACGTCGACCTGATCCATGTGAAGGCGGCCGACCGGTTCCTCGGCGCCCTCGACGACATCGCCGACCCCGAGCGCAAGCGCAAGATCATCGGCGAGACGTTCATCCGGGTCTTCGAGGAGGTGGCCCGTGACGTCGAGGACGCGCGCTTCCTCGTCCAGGGCACCCTCTATCCGGACATCGTCGAGTCGGGCGGCTCGGAGAACGCGACGATCAAGTCGCACCACAACGTGGGCGGTCTTCCGGACGACATGCAGTTCGAGCTGGTCGAGCCGTTGCGGAACCTGTTCAAGGACGAAGTGCGCGCCGTCGGCGAGGAGCTCGGCCTGCCCGAGGAGATCGTGTGGCGCCAACCGTTCCCTGGACCCGGTCTCGCGGTGCGGGTCGTGGGCACGATCACGACCGAGCGCCTCGACGTCCTGCGGCGCGCGGACGCCATCGTGGTCGAGGAGATCAAGCGGGCCGGGCTGTACCGGCAGATCTGGCAGAGCTTCGCCGTCCTCCCGGTCGTGCGGACGGTCGGCGTCATGGGCGACGGCCGGACCTACGAGTACCCGATCGTGGTGCGGGCGGTAACCTCCGACGACGCCATGACCGCCGACTGGGCTCGACTCCCGGCCGAGGTCCTGGAGCGGATCTCGTCACGGATCATCAACGAGGTCCCCGGTGTCAACCGGGTCGCGTACGACATCACGAGCAAGCCACCCGGAACCATCGAGTGGGAGTGATCATGAATGTGTCCGAGCTCGAAGCCACCGCCCGGGCGATCGTCGCCCCCGGCAAGGGCATCCTCGCCGCCGACGAGAGCACCGGCACGATCAAGAAGCGGTTCGACAAGATCGGCGTCGAGTCGACCGAGGAGAACCGGCGCGCCTACCGCGACCTCCTCTTCACCACCGAGGGTGTCGAGGAGTTCATCAGCGGCGTGATCCTGTTCGACGAGACGATCCGCCAGTCGACGAGCGACGGCGTCCCGTTCCCGAAGGTGCTCGCCGGCAAGGGCGTCATCCCCGGCATCAAGGTCGACAAGGGCGCCAAGCCGTTGGCGCTGGCCGCCGAGGGCGAGACCGTCACCGAGGGCCTCGACGGGCTCCGGGAGCGTTTGGCCGAGTACCGGGACCTCGGCGCGCGCTTCGCCAAGTGGCGTGCCACCTACACGATCACCGACGAGCTCCCCTCGCAGTACACGATCGACGTCAACGCCGACGCGCTGGCGCGCTACGCGGCGCTGTGCCAGGAAGCGGGGATCGTCCCGATCGTCGAGCCCGAGGTGCTCATGGACGGCACGCACACGATCGAGCGCGCGAGCGACGTGACCGCGGCGGTGCTCGAGGCCGTCTTCCACGCCCTGTACGAGCAGCGGGGCGCGTACGAGGGACTGCTGTTGAAGCCGAACATGGTGCTGCCGGGGTACGACTCGCCGAAGCAGGTGTCCGACGAGGAGATCGCCGAGGCGAGCGTGCGGTGCTACCGGTGGGTCGTGCCGGCGGCGGTGCCGGGCATCGTGTTCCTGTCCGGCGGGCAGTCCGACGAGCAGGCCACCGCCCGGCTCGACGCGATGAACCGCATGGGCCCGCACCCGTGGGAGCTGAGCTTCTCCTACGGACGCGCGCTCCAGGCCGCCGCGCAGCAGGCGTGGAAGGGCGACCCGTCCAATCGCGAAGCCGCTCAGCGCGCCTTCTATCACCGGGCGAAGATGAACAGCGTCGCCCGCTTCGGCAAGTACTCGCCCGACATGGAGCGCGCAGCCTGATGGCGAAGACCGTCGAGGACGCGAAGAAGAAGCTCGACGACGAGTACGGGCAGGTGCGCCGGAAGTTCGACCGGATCCACACCGCATTCGATCGCGTGATCTCGGCCGGGCCGGAGGACGACGTCTACGACCGCCTGAAGGATCTCGAGAAGATCGTGAAGGAAGTGCGCGACGGCGGCGTCGTCGGGTCGGGCGCCAACGGACACCGGCGGGCGCTGAAGGAGTACGAGGAAGCCAAGGCGTCGTCGGGCGGTTGACCGCCGCGTTGTGATGCGGGCGCTCGTGCAACGCGTGACCGAGGCCCGTGTGCGCGTCGGTGGCGATGTGATCGGCGAGATCGGCCCCGGTCTGTGCGTGCTCGTCGGCGTGACGCACGGCGACACCGAGGCCGTCGCCCGCAAGCTGGCCGAGAAGGTGTGGCACCTCCGCGTCTTCGACGACGCCGACGGGGTGATGAACGCGCCACTCGGCGCGGTCGACGGTGCCGCCCTCGTCGTCAGCCAGTTCACGCTCTACGGCGACACCCGGCGCGGCCGGCGCCCGTCGTGGGCGCCCGCCGCGCCTCCCGAGCAGGCCGAAGGTCTCGTCGACGCGTTCGCACAGGCCCTCCGCGATCTCGGCGCACCCGTCGCCACCGGGAAATTTGCAGCCCGAATGCAAGTCGAGCTGGTCAACGACGGTCCCGTCACGCTCCTCATCGAGGCCTAACCTGTCACCCTCGCAAGCTCGGGCTCCTGCTCCGGCGGTCGGCAAAGCCGCCGCCTCCGCGACCTGACGGAATGTTCGGTTTTGCCTGACGTTGACGCGGGCAAGCTGCTGCGATGCGCAGTACCCTTTCCTTCCCCCCACGGGCGGTTGCGCGTATGGAACGAATCGAATCGACCCATAGCATCTGGCTCTTCGACGCCGAGAGGATGCGCTTTCGGCGCGTCCCCAAAGGCACGGACGCGGACTCGCCGTCGCTCGACAGCGACTGGGAGCCGTACTTCGCGCTCGACGTCGACAACGAGACCGGCGCGTTCACGGTCGCGCTGAACGAGGACCGCACGCGGCTGTTGCGCGCGTGGCGCGACAACGTCCCTGCGCAGGACGGCGTGACGGGCGAGCTCAGCCTCGAACCCAGCACCGAGATCTGACCCGGCGCCGATACTCTGGCTGGCGTCATGAGCGCCGCCGAACAAACCACTGACCTGCTCGCGGGGCTCAACCCGGTGCAGCGGGAGGCGGTGACAGCCCCGCCCGAAGTGCCGTTGCTCGTAGTCGCGGGGGCCGGATCGGGCAAGACGCGGGTGCTCACCAATCGTGTCGCGTGGCTGATCGGGGACCACCGCGCTTCGCCCTTCGCGCTGCTCGCGATCACGTTCACCAACAAGGCCGCGGGCGAGATGAAGGAGCGGGTCGGCGAGCTGGTCGGTCCCGTCGCCCACCGCATGTGGGTGTCGACGTTCCATTCCGCCTGCGCGCGCATCCTGCGGCGCGAGGCCGGACAGCTCGGGATTCGCTCGTCGTTCTCGATCTACGACCAATCCGACTCGGTCCGGCTCGTCGACTACGTGCGCCGGGACCTGAACCTGGACCCGAAGCGGTTCCCCGCCCGCCGGCTGGCGTCGCAGATCTCGGCGCTCAAGAACGAGCTCGTGACCGCCGAGCAGGCTCTCGACCGGGCCGACGGTCCCGCCGACCGGCGCGTCGCCGAGGTCTACCGGGAGTACCAGCGGCGGCTGCTCGAAGGGTCGGCCGCCGACTTCGACGACCTGCTGCTGCTTGCGGTGCGCTTGTTCCGGGAGCATCCCGACGTGCTCGAGAAGTGGCGGAAGCGCTTCCGCCACGTCCTCGTCGACGAGTTCCAGGACACGAACGCCGCGCAATGGGAGCTCGTGCGGCTGCTCACCGAGGAGCACCGCAGTGTGATGGTCGTGGGCGACCACGACCAATCCATCTACAAGTTCCGGGGGGCCGACTTCCGCAATCTCATGCGGTTCGAGGAGGCATTCCCCGACGCCACGGTCATCGTCCTCGAGCAGAACTACCGGTCGACGCAGCGGATCCTCGACGCCGCCAACGCCGTCATCCTCAACAACGCGTCACGTCGCCCCAAGCACCTGTGGACCGAGCAGGTCGGCGGCGAGCTCATCACCCGCTATCACGCCCAGGACGAGCACGACGAGGCGGCGTACGTCGCCCACGAGATCGCCCGCCTCACCGATTCCGAGGGCTACAGCTTCTCGGACGTCGCAGTCTTCTACCGGACCAACGCGCAGAGTCGCATCATCGAGGAGACGTTGGTGCGGGCGGGACTCCCGTACCGCGTAGTCGGCGGCGTGCGGTTCTACGACCGCCGCGAGGTGAAGGACACGCTCGCGTATCTCCGGGCGCTCGTGAACCCCGACGACGAGGTGAGCTGGCGGCGGATCGTCAATGTGCCCAAGCGCGGCGTCGGCGACACGTCGGTGGGCAAGGTGAGCGCGTACGCGCAGGACCACGGGATGACGTTCCGCGCTGCGCTCCACCGGGCCGACGCCGCCGGTGTGAGCGGGAAGGCATTGGGCGGCATCCGCGACCTGCTCGACATCCTGGCCGAGGTCGAGGGCGCGGCCGGCGTCGGCGTCGCGCCCGTCGTGCAGGCCGTGCTCGAAGACACCGGCTACCTCGCCGAGCTCGAAGCCGAGCGGTCGATCGAGGCCGACTCGCGCCTCGAGAACCTCCAGGAGCTGGTCGGCGTCTGCCGCGAGTTCGACGACGCGCTCGAAGCAGGTGACGTGACCGGTCTCGCCGGCATCGCCAGTGGCACCGGTGGTGCGCTGAGCGACGACGAGGGGACGGACGCGCAGACCGTGAGCGAGACCGGAGCGGTCCCCGACGGGCTCGACCGGGTCCAGGCCTTCCTCGAGGCGGTGTCGCTCGTCACCGACCTCGACGACATCGAAGGTGAGAAGCGCACCATCACGCTCATGACGCTGCACTCCGCCAAGGGGCTCGAGTTCCCGGTGGTGTTCCTGACCGGCCTCGAGGACGGCGTCTTCCCGCACATGCGCAGCCTGGGCGACCCCGACGAGCTCGAGGAGGAACGCCGGCTCTGCTACGTCGGCATCACCCGCGCGCGCGAGCGGCTCTATCTCTGCCACGCGTGGAGCCGCATGCTCTTCGGGCGCACAGACTTCTACCCGCCCAGCCGGTTCCTCTCCGAGATCCCCGAGGAGCTGGTCGAGGTGCTCGGCGAGGACCGGCCCGCCGGCGGCGGCCGGGGCGCCCATCGCGACGCCGTCGTGTCGGCTGCGCTCGCGAGCAATGCGGGGCGGGCGGCGCGCCTGCCCGGCCTGCGCGTCGGCGACGATGTCGGCCACGACACCTTCGGCGAAGGCGTAGTCCTCGACGTCATCGGGGAGGGTGACAAGGCGGAGGCCGTCATCCGGTTTCGCGACGCGGGCGAGAAGCGGCTCCTCCTGGCGTGGGCGCCGCTGCAGAAGCTCGACTCCTGAGGGGGTCAATGAAGGCGGAGCTGCTCCACCTCGACAACAGCGTGATGGTGCTGCGCGTGCTGCTCGCGGTGGCGCTCGGCGGGGCGCTCGGCATCGAGCGCGAGATCGACGCCCAACCGGCAGGGTTCCGCACGCACATCCTGATCTGCCTGGGCGCGGCGCTGTTCGGCCTCATCTCGATCCACGCGTTCGCGCCGTTCGAGGCGACGCGCAACGCGACGAACGTCCAGATCGACGTCACCCGCGTCGCGTCGCAGGTGGTGGTCGGCGTCGGGTTCCTCGGCGGCGGCGCCATCCTCAAGTACGGCGCGTCGATCCGCGGCCTCACCACGGCGGCGTCGATGTGGGTCGCCGCAGCCGTCGGCCTCGCCGTCGGCGTCGGCTACTACTGGGCGGCCGTGGCGGTCACGGTCGCCACCCTTGGGAGCCTTGTCGGGTTCCGGGGGCTGCGAAATTGGGTGCGCCGCCGGTTCGGGCGTCGAACCGAGACCATCACGTTCCGGCTTGCGCCCGGTGTCGAGCCGGCGGCGATGATCGCCGCCCTCAACGAGCTGCGGGGTGTCAACGTCCGCAACCTCCAGGTCGACAGCAGCGGCGAGGCGACCGAGATCACCGTCGGCCTCAAGACCGGAGTGGGCGTGCCGCTCGAACGGATGCTCGGCGACCTTGCCGGTCGCGACGACGTGGCCGCGATGTCGTACGACGAGCGGTAACGGCGCGAGTCAGTTCCCGGGCGCCGGCGGCGGGAGCTCCTTGCGCAGGTCGACCACCACGACGTCCCCGGTGCCCCGTTGGTTCGAGATGGTCGTCCCGTAGCGCCCGATCTGGTCGCTGCGCAGGTGGTCGTCGCGGCAGTCGACGAAGCTGTTCACGCTGCCGCGCCATCGGATGCGGCACGCTTCATCGCCCGCGGTGTGCGTCATGAGCGCCACCACCTGGTCACCCTCGAGCGCGAACAGGATGCTGCGCTTCCCGCCGAACGCGTCCGGGTAGTAGAAGGGCCCCTCGTTCTTCAGGTTGCTGCGCAGCTGGGTCAGGGGGCCGGCGGGGAAGGGCCGGTACGTCTTGGGCGAATCGGCCCGGCTCGTGAAAAACAACAGCACGACGGCCACGAAGACGCCGCCCAGCACCGCGGCCGCGCCGGCCCCGATCAGCAGACGGGTGTCGCTCCGTTCCGGGGGCACGACCCCAGTGAACGTTGCCGTCGGATCGGAGTCCAGTCGGGCGGCAAAGTATCGTGACTGCGCCATGCGGGGGTCCACACCATGAAGCGGCGCTACCGCGTCGTCATCGCCAAGCCCGGCCTCGACGGCCACGACCGGGGCGCGAAGGTGATCGCCCGCGCGCTGCGTGACGCCGGGTTCGAGGTCATCTACACCGGCCTGCACCAGACGCCCGAGCAGGTGGCAGAGACGGCGCTGCAGGAGGACGCCGACGCGGTCGGCCTCTCCGTGCTGTCGGGAGCGCACAACACCCTGTTCCCGCGCATCGTGTCGCTCCTGCGCGAGAAGGGCGTGGGCGACGTGCTGGTGTTCGGGGGCGGGATCATCCCCGCCGACGAGATCGCCGGGCTGCGCGAGGCCGGCGTGGCCGCGGTGTTCACCCCCGGCGCCCCGCTCTCGGACATCGTCGGTTGGCTCGAGCAGACGCTCGACGCTCGCGAGGCGCAGAAAGCTTCGTGACAACTCGAGCGGAGCGACGGACCGTAATGGAGCGGAGCGACCGAAGGTAATGGATCTCCTCGAGTACCAGGGCAAGCAACTGTTCGCGGAGTACGGCATCCCGGTGTCGCCGGGTCACGCCGCTTTCACCGTGCAGGAGGCCGTCGAGGCCGCCGACCGCATCGGTTATCCCGTCGTCGTCAAGGCTCAGGTGCACGTGGGCGGGCGCGGCAAGGCGGGCGGCATCCAGCTCGCGTCCGACGCCGAGTCCGTCCGCACGCACGCGCTCGACATCCTGGGGATGGACATCCGGGGTCACGTCGTCGAGACGCTGTGGATCGAGCGGGCGAGCGACATCGCCGAGGAGTACTACGCGTCGTTCACGCTCGACCGGTCGGCCAAGCTGCACCTCGGGATGCTGTCGGCACGCGGCGGCGTCGACATCGAGCAGGTGGCGGCGCAGGAGCCGGAGGCGATCGCCCGCCTGCACGTCGACCCGGTGGACGGCCTGAGCGAGGCCGTCGCCCGCGAATGGGTCGATCGCGCGAACCTCAATCCCGCCGCTACCGACGGCACGGTCGACGTGCTCGTGAAGCTGTACCGGGCGTACGTCGACGGCGACGCGGACCTCGTCGAGATCAACCCATTGATCCTCACGACCGACGGGCGCGTGCACGCCCTCGACGCCAAGGTGACGCTCGACGACAACGCCGCCTTCCGGCACGAGTGGTCGGAGTACGAGGCGACCCAGGAGCGCGACGAGCGCGAGGAAGCCGCGCACGCCAAGGGTCTCCAGTACGTCGGGCTTGACGGGTACGTGGGGATCATCGCCAACGGGGCGGGTCTGGCGATGAGCACGGTCGACATCGTGAGCCAGGTCGGCGGGGAGCCCGCGAACTTCCTCGACATCGGCGGGGGAGCGAACGCCGACGTGATGGCGAACGCGCTCGAGGTGATCAACAACGACGCCGAGGTGAAGTCGATCTTCATCAACATCTTCGGCGGCATCACCAAGGGCGAGGAGGTCGCCAACGGGATCGTGCAGGCGCTGGGCCGGGTAGAGATCCGATCGCCGATCGTGATCCGGCTCGACGGAACGAACGCCGACGAGGGGCGGGCGATCCTGGCCGAGCACGAGTCCGACCGGCTGGTCTCGCAGCCGACGATGATCGACGCCGCCCGCAAGGCCGTCGAACTGGCGGGCGCGTCGTGAGCATCTTCGTCGACGAGACCACACGCGTCGTGTACCAGGGGCTGACGGGGTCGCAGGGCCGCTTCTACGGGCTGCGCAACCGGGAATACGGCACGCACGTCGTCGCCGGCACCAACCCGAAGAAAGCGGGCATGGACGTCGACGGGATCCCCGTGTTCGCGACCGTGAAGGAGGCGGTGGCCGAGACGGGTGCGAACGCGTCGTGCGTGTTCATTCCCGCGCCGGGCGTCTCGGACGCAGTGCTCGAGGCGGCCGAGGGCGGCATCGAGATCGTCGTCGTGATCACCGAAGGCGTGCCGGCTCACGACGAGGCGTACTTCTACAACCGCCTCAAGCGTGACTACCCCGGCACACGGCTGCTCGGTCCCAATTGCCCCGGGATCATCTCGCCGGGCAAGTGCAACATCGGGATCACCGCCGGCGAGATCGCCATGGGTGGCGGCCCGGTCGGGATCGTGAGCCGCTCCGGCACGCTCACGTACCAGGCGCTGCACGAGATGACGCAGCGGGGGATCGGCCAGACCACCTGCGTGGGGATCGGCGGTGACCCCGTGCCCGGGACGAGCTTCATCGACGCCCTCGCGGCTTTCGAGGCCGACCCCGAGACGGGCGCGGTGATCATGATCGGCGAGATCGGCGGCTCGGCCGAAGAGGAAGCGGCCGAGTTCATGAAGCACCAGATGAAGAAGCCGGTCGTCGCCTACATCGCCGGGCTCACCGCGCCACCGGGCAAGAAGATGGGTCACGCAGGAGCCATCATCTCCGGCAGCAAGGGAACGGCGGCGGCGAAGATCGAGGCGCTCGAGGACGCCGGGTGCCACATCGCGCGCAACCCGTCCGAGATCGGCGAAGTCATGGCCGAGGTCGTCGCGACGCTGTAGGCCGATCCGGCGAGCCCGTCGTCGATCGAAGCCGCGCCTGGAAATTCACCCCATGTGGACGATGTCCGCGGCCTGCCTTCGTGCTCGAATCGAGAGCGTAGGTGCAGGCGCGTCGAGTCGGCGCGAACCCGAAGTTGGAGGCTCCCGGCATGCTGTGGTTCGGCGTCGGAATCTTGTACGTCGTCCTGTTGATCACCCTCGGCATCATGACGATCCGGAAGGGTCACTGGGTCATGTTCGTCGTCGGGATCTTCTTCCCGTTGTTCTGGCTCATCGGAGCGATCTTGCCGCCGGCGCGAGCCGCGTACGAACGCGTCTGACATCCGTCGTCGTCGGCGACGGCGGGACATCGGAGCGGTTGCCGTAGCATCCCGCCGATGAGCCAGCCGCCGCCGACGCCGCCGACGGGGTGGGGCGGTCCCGCCCCGGGCACCATCTACCCGGGCGGCGCCGCCGCTCCTGCGTACCCGGGTTCTACGGGGACGCAGACCAGCGGCCTGGCGATCGCGTCTCTCGTCACGGGCCTGTTCTTCTGGTGCTGGGTGATCCCGGGGATCGTCTCGATCGTCCTGGGCCACCTCGCGCTCGAGAGCATCGAGAACTCCGGCGGCGCGAAGCGCGGGCGGGGGATGGCCATCGCCGGGATCGTGCTCGGCTGGGTCGGGATCGGCATCGTCGGCCTGATCGTGCTGGTGTGGTTCGTCACCGTCCTGACGATCTGAGGGCCTGCGGCGCGGGCGCCCACTAAGATCCCGGCATTCCGGACAAACGTCGAGAATGCCCGAGATTTCGCGGCGTGCTTCTGGCGGTGGCGCTCGCGGTGGCGGCGTCCTTCGCCCTGCCGACGGCCCCGGCGGGTGCGGCCACGTACCCGGTGCCCTACAACTTCGGCGCCGGCATCCTCGCCGCAACGCTCCATCCGGGCTCGTCCCCCCCGGGATCGAACGACTGGAACTGCCGGCCGACGGCCGCTCACCCGTACCCGGTCGTGCTCGTGCACGGCACCTTCGCGAACATGACCGACTCGTGGCAGGCGCTTTCGCCGCTGCTCGCCAACAACGGCTACTGCGTCTTCGCCCTCGACTACGGCGGGTCGCCAGGCAACCAGGTCCAGGCAACCGGCGACATCCCCACGTCCGCCGCACAGCTCGGTGCGTTCGTCGACCGCGTGCTCCAAGCGACAGGCGCGACCAAGGTCGACGTCGTCGGCCACTCGCAGGGCGGCATGATGCCGCGCTGGTACATCAAGTTCCTCGGCGGCGAACAGACCGTGCACGAGCTCGTCGGCTTGGCCCCCTCGAACCACGGCACGACCTTCAACGGGCTCGCGTCGTTGGCGCGCGCCTTTCCGGGGGGACCGTCCGCGTTCGGCGGGCTGTGCCAGGCCTGCGAGCAACAGTTCGTGGGCTCGAGCTTCCTCGCCGAGCTCAACGCCGGCGGCGACACCGTCCCCGGTCCGAGCTACACGGTCATCGAGACCAAGTACGACACAGTGGTGACGCCCTACACGTCGGCGTTCCTCTCGGGGCCGAACGTCACGAACATCACGCTCCAGGACCAGTGCGCTCGCGATCTCGTCGACCACGTGGGGATCATCTACGACGCGATCGCGCTGCACGACGTGCTCAACGCTCTTGATCCCGCCGGCGCGACACCGGCGGCGTGCACGCTGGTTCTTCCCGCCATCGGCGGAGGGGGGTCGCTCACCGGGATGTAGGGAGCTCTGTCAGCTCTCCGTTCCGGTGTCGGCTCGCTCCTTCTCCGTCTCGCCATCTTCTTCAGCCGGGGGCGAATCGGGCGGTCTCCTCTTGGCCGAAGTCTTGCTCGCGCCCGTGGGCTTGCTCTCGACCGTCTTCTCGCTGTCGGGGTCCGACTGTGGGTTCTTGCCGTCGGGCGTCGGGGTGTCGTCGGGATCCGTCTCCGGCGCCACCGCGCTGAGCGGGGCGACCCGTGCCGGCTTCTCCGCTTCTTTCGCGTCCTTCGCAGCCGGCTCCTCGACCGCCGGGATCGGCTTCGTCGCCGGTTCGTCGACGACCGGTTCCTCTGCGACCTTGGTCGAGGCTTCCTCGACGGGCGCATCCTCGACGAGCATGTCGTCGGTCGGTTCCTCGACGGGCTTCTCCGCGGTCGGTTCCTTGACGTCTTCGACTGGTTCCGTGATCGCCCGCGCGACTTCTTCCGCGCTCGGTTCGTCCGCGGGCAGTTCCTCGGCCGGCTTCTTCGCGGTCGGTTCCTCGGCCGGCTCCTCGGCCGCGGGGGGCGGCTCCACCGGCGGGACGTCGGCCTTCTCCGCCGCCGTGGGCAACTCCGCCGCCGGAACATCGAACGTCTCTGTCGGCGGCGGCGGTTGCATCGCCGGCGCGTCGGGTGCCTCGACGGGTGCGGCCGCGTCCTTGGCCTCGATCTCGGCCTTCTGCTCGGCTTCCACCTTCACCTTCGCGTCCGCGTCCGCGTCCGCCTTCGCCTTCGTCGCCGCCGCGGCCGCCGCCGCAGCCGCGGCCGCCGCCGACTTCGCCGCCGCCTTGGCCTCGCTTCGCTCACGGAGGCGCGCTCGCACGTTGTGGCCGAATCCCGCGACGTTCTTGCCGAACTCGCGGCCCACGCGGTTGACGGTCGCGACGGCGGGCCGGAACAGGGGGCGCGCTTCGCGCGCCGGCGCCTTCTCGCCCGGCGCACGCGCGAGCTCGGCGCGTCGCGTCATCACAC
>Ga0070706_100004640_pt1 | contig 13192 bp, 8 predicted proteins | sample KBSK5501metaG_FD_65476 | JGI IMG/M metagenome (GOLD analysis project Ga0070706, IMG submission 65476) | Corn, switchgrass and miscanthus rhizosphere microbial communities from Kellogg Biological Station, Michigan, USA - KBS K5-50-1 metaG | ecosystem: Host-associated > Plants > Roots >...
GCGAGCTCGCGGGCCATCGCGGTGACCGCGACTGCGGCGGGCTTGCCGCGGGCGGTCATGGTCTTGTAGCGGGCGTGCAGCCGGCGCTGCGCTTGCCAGGAGCGGGCCAGCGTCTGCGGGCTGGCGTCGTGCTGGCGGCGGCGCAAGGTGACGCCGATCGCGGGTTTGTGTCGGTAGGACCAGGCAGCTTCGATGAGGGCGGTGCGGGCGGGCGCCGAGCCTGCTTTGGTGATCGAGCCGCGGCGGGTGCGCTCGCCGCTGGAGTACTCAGCGGGCACCAGTCCGGTGAAGCCCATGAACGCGCGCGCCGACGGGAACCGCCGCCAGTCGACCACCTCGGCGGCCAGGGTCAGGCCGGTCAGCAGGGCGATGCCCCGGTAACAGCCCAGCCGCCCGGCCGCCTCTGCCAGCGGGGGCCTGGCCGCCCACGGCTTCAGCTCTGCCTCGATCGCGTCCAGCTCCGCGCGGCGGGTGTCCAGCGCGGCCCGGTAATGCGCGAGCGCGGCGGCCAGGGCCGGCTCGCCGAAAGCCTGGCGGGCGATCCACTGCTCATGCGCGGCGGTCCAGTACGTCGACCGCCAGATCCGTCCGTGGCGCAGCATCGCGGTGATCCGCTGCTGGGCGCGCGCTCACTGCTGACCAGGCCTGTTCACTGAGAGTGATCCGATTTCCAGCCGGCCTGCTGCGGGATCGCCCAATCGGAGCGCCTGGGAGCTGTGTCGACCGTGAGGGGGCGTACAGGATCATTTGGTTCTGGGCGTCCTTAAAGACCGTATTTGGCGCTGGCCAGCAGCGCCGTGACCGCATCATGCGGACTCAAGAAATCGCGCACGCCGGAGGCGTTGCTCACGGGCAGGTCGAGGTGAGCGCCGACACCGTGTTGGCTTCCTCGTCGGCGGTGTAAATGGTGCCGGTTGAGGGGTTGACGGCGATTCCTCCGGCGGCGAGCTGAAGTGAGCCCGAGACGGTGTTCGCCTGCCCGTTGACCGCGAACATTGGGCCGATCGCCCTGGTGACGTAGATGTCGTTGGACCGCTGGTTCACCGCCACGCCGAGCGTGCCAAATCCCTGGGGGGTGCTTACCACTGGGATCTGGGCGGTCACCATGCCCGTTTGCCCGTTGATCACCGATAGGGCGCCATCCACGTTGCTCGCGTAGATGGTGTTGGTCCGCCGGTTCACCGCTGTGGCGAGCGGCTCGCCCTGCACCCGGATCTTGGCCGTGACCGTGTTCGTCCGCCCATTGATCACCAGTACCTTCAGGTCCCCGTTGGCCAGGTAGACCGTGTCGGTGCGCGAGTTCACCGCGAGCGCGAATGGCCCGGCAACGTGGCCGTGGAACGTGGCCACGACCTTGTTCGTTTGCCCGTTGATCACGTAGGTTGTCCCGGGTGCGCCCGTCACCGTTCCGGGGGCGCCCGCGTAGATCCTGTCCGTCACCGGATTGACGGCGACCGCGGTGGCGTTGCTGCCCACGCGGATGGTGGCGGTGACGGTGTTTGCCTGCCCGCTGATCACCGACACCGAATCGCTGCTCTCATTGGCCACGTAGACGGTGTTGGTGGCCGGGTCTACCGCGATCCCGCCCGGAGAGCTGCCCACGGCGATGGTGGCGGTGACGGTGTCTGTCTCCCCATTGATCACCGACACCGAATCGCCATCCACGTTGCTCGCGTAGATAGTGTTGGTGGCCGGGTCTACCGCGATCCCGCTCGGAGAGCTGCCCACGGGGATCATCGCCTTGACCTTGAAGCAGTTCGTGGCCGCTGCGGCCATGCCCCGCGCGGAAGACGCCGGTGCGGCCGCGGCGGCGGCCGTGGGCGCAAGTCCTGAAATCACCGCGGTAAGGATGATCGCGCTGCGCTGGGCGAACCTCATGATGTCTCACCTCTCGCAGGACAGGTACGGCGGGCTCATTGAGTAGATGCGCCCGGCCCGCGCGCGGTTTACTTCGCTCGCGGCGCCCAGCCCTGATCGCTGTCGCTGGCTGTTCCGGTGCTGCGAGCCCGCGCGGGGTCTGTCTGCTCAGGGGGACGCCCGCGGCGGTCACGCCCGCCGATACACCAGGCACAGACCTTAACCTCAAGTGCGGTCAACCTCAACGTCGGCCCCGGCATCATGCTCGCCGTCCTCGCCCAAGCCCTGCTCGCCGCGCTGCGCGCCCGCCTGCCCGGCTACGCCGCCGTCACCCCCGACACTATCCACCGCCGTTTCCTGGAAACCTCCGGCCAGATCATCACGAGTGGCAACACCATCAATGTGCGGCCCGGACGCCGTGCCTGCTCACCCGCCTGCGCCAGGCCAGCCTCACAGCCACGGCCATCCCCTAGCTGGACGGCCGGACGGTGCGCTACCAATACGCATGAACGCTGCGCCGAACCCGCTGCGTGGAAACCGGCGCTAACCGTGATCGATGCCCTGAAGGCCGCTTTTGTGCTGTGCAGGCTGAGCAGGAGCGAGCTGGCCAGGCGAGCTGGCCCGGCACTGGAGTCGAGGGCCTATGCCGAGCTGGCCGGCGCCACCGCGGGCATCCCGGCCGGGCGAGCGGCCACTGCGCCGCCGCGCCAGGCGACCGCGCCGGCCCGCGCCAGGCCGACCAGCTGGAAGGTCATCGCCCCGGGTTGTGAGCGTGATCACCGTCTTGCCCGGGCGCGGCGCCGCCTTCGTTGCCACCTACCACGGCAGCTTTGTCATCTTGCTCTTGCTCGGTTTCGCCGCGGCGGCTGTGACCGGCACGCCCGGGCCGCCGGGACAAGGCCGCCGCCGCGTGTTCTGAGGCAGAACTCGCCAGCGCCCTGCCGAATACGCGCTCACCCACCGGGGGCCATCCGGGCGGGCGCCACGCGCAGATTACCTGATATTGCCAGACAATGGCCCAGTCCGAGAACCCTGACATGCGGCCATACCGGCGGCTACCTGCGCACCCAGCGCCGACCAGGCTCCTTCACTGACCGCGATCTCGGCCCTGAATGTGACCTACTTGCCGGCCGATGGCAGCCTGGAGCGCACTCACGGGGGCTCACCCCTTGTCCCGGCGGCTTAGCCATCTGGCTGGGGAGGCCGGGTCGTAGCGCCTCTGGTCCTGGGTGGGGCCTCGGGCTAGGCTGCGCGCATGAGCCCGGCCGCTTGTGCTGGTTCTCCGCCGGGCCCGCGTTCTGAGTCGCCGGGCACTGCCGAATTGTTGTGTGCCCCCTCCGATGGCTCTGGCCTGGCCGTGGCCGAGCGGATGGAGCACGAGACCAGCACCGCCTTCGTGGGCGTTCAGCTCGGGCATGTCCTACCCGCAGGCGGTCTTCTACCGAGCCCAGCTGAAGGACGTCGGTGCGGCGCGGCGCTGGCCGCGTTCTGCGCCGGCCAGGAACTGGCCTGCGGCTCGGCGGCGGTTAACCGCCAACGGCCGCCAAGGACAGATGGCCGCATAACGCACTCATGACGCTGGCGGTCCGGGCCCGTACGCGGTGCGGGAGGAGTGATAAAGGTGGAGATCACCAACCCGAAGGCCGGTGGTGGGCAGTCGGCCGCGGCGGGCGCCCCCCAAGGGCTGCGTGCTGAGGCTGCCGGGCCGGTGTTGCGGCAGGAACCAGAGGGCGCCGTGCCCGGGGGGCATCTTGCCCTGCTCCCGATCGCCGAGGTTTTGTCCCGCCGGGATGCCGGGGCGCTGCTGCTGGACGCCCGGGAGCCCGCCGCGTTCACTGCCAGCCATGTGCGCGGGGCGGTCAACATCGGCCTGCAGGGGCGCTTCGAAGAATGCGCTGGCACGGTACTGTCGCCCGACCGGGATGTCGTACTGATCGGCGATGTTGGAATCGCGGCCGAAGCAACGGCCCGGCTGGCCGATGCCGGGTATGACCGGGTGGTGGGCCAGCTTGACGACCTCGCATCGGTGGTCATCGCCGGGCCCGAGCTGGTCGAGGCAAGCTCCCGGCTGGGCATCGAGCAACTCGCCGAGCTGCAGCGGCTGGAACCGGCCCTCCAGCTAGTCGATGTCCGCAGCCCGGCAGAAACCGCGCGGGGCACCCTGCCGGGGGCGCGGGAAATCCCGCTGGCCATCCTGACTAAGCTGCCAGACGCGCTCAACCGGTCCGCCCCGGTCCTGGTGTACTCCGGCTGTGGATACCGCTCGGTGGTTGCGGCGAGCGTCCTGCAGGCGGCCGGGTTCGCCGACGTGGCTGACCTGCTCGGCGGTTACCGCGCCTGGGAAGGTGCGAGGCTGCGGGTGGCGCGGGAGGCAACGCCAGACGCCGCGGCCGCGCCCGAGGTGGGCGCGCGCGCGGCCGCGGCGCTGGTGGATGCGGGCGCGCTGCTGCTGGATGTGCGCGAGCCCGGCGAGTGGCCGGCCGGCCACGTGGCGCAGGCCTGGCTGCTGCCGATGGGCCAGGTGGCCCGGCACCGCAGCGAACTGCCCCACGATCGCCGGATCGTGGTCGCGTGCCGCTCGGGCGGCCGCTCGGCGGCGGTCGCCGAGGCGCTGCGGGCGTGGGGGTTCGACGCGGTCAACCTTGCCGGGGGAATGACCGCGTGGGCGGTGGCTAGCCTGCCCGTGGTCACCACCGGGCCGGGCAGCGCGGGCCTGGTGGTGCACCGCACTGACCCGCTCAACTGCGAGACATCGATCCCGGCGCTGATCGGCGGCGTGGTCATGCCCAATGCCCGGTTCTACGTGCGGAACCACTTCGCGACCCCGCGGCTGGACCCGGTGTCCTGGCGGCTCAAGATGATAGGACTGGTCGAGCACCCGCTGCGGCTGAGCCTGCGTGATCTTCACAACATGCGCTCGGAAACACAGGTGGTAACCCTGGAGTGCGCCGGGAACGGCCGCTCCGCGTTCGACCCGCCCGCCGAGGGGGAGCAGTGGCAGCTCGGCGCGGTCAGCACCGCGGAATGGACCGGCGTGCCTTTGGCTGAGATCCTCGACCGCGCTGGCCTTACGCCGGACGCGGTGGAGATCGTGTTCCGCGGCGCGGACCAGGGCAACACCGGGGACGCGGCCGATCCTGTCCGTTTCGAGCGGAGCTTGCCGGTCGCCGACGCCGGTCATCCCGGGTCGTTGCTGGCGTATGCGATGAACGGCGAGCCGCTGCCGCTCGAACACGGCTACCCGCTGCGGCTCATCGTCCCCGGGTGGTACGCGGTTGCCTCGGTCAAATGGCTGACCGAGATCGAGGCCATCGGCTCGCCATTCACCGGCTTCTTCCAGGCCAAGCGCTACGTCTACGAAACCAAGCGCAACGGCACCGTGGCCCGGGAACCGGTGCGCCTGCAGCACGTCCGGTCGGTCATCACCCAGCCGTCCGCCGGCCAGCAGGTCACCGCCGGCGACCTGGTCGTCCGGGGAGTGGCGTGGTCGGGCGCGGCGCCCATCGGCAACGTAGAGGTCAGCGTCGGCAGCGGCCAGTGGCAGGACGCCAGGCTGATCGGCCAACAGCACCGTCACAGCTGGCGGTGGTGGGAACTGGTGACACGCCTCGACAGCCCGGGCGAAACAACGCTCCGGGCCCGCGCAACCGACCTTGCCGGGCGCACGCAACCCGACCGGCCGCACTGGAACCGCCTCGGCTACGGCGGCAACGCCGTGCACAACGTTGCCCTGCTCGTCCGATGACAACAGTCCTTCCTTAAGCAGTGGCCGCGGAATGATCTCATTAGTCAACGCCGGGTCCTTGCCCCGGCCCAGCGGGACATATCCACTTGTTCGGCGCGATATTGGCGGCACGCCGACACATCGCAGCTTGCGTGCATAACGGCGGATATTTCGACCGCCCAGGTGGCTCTTCACGGCATCCAGTCGAGCCCCGCTTGACTGCCTGCCGTCGCGCGCGGGGTCACGGACCGTGAGCTTCAGGCGAGAGGGTCTCTCGGTCATACCAGCTGTGGATCCCGTGGCTCGGTGAGAAGTCGTAGCCAAGCAGCGATGCCGGAAGTCGCCGAGCTGTGACCAGATAGGGATGCCGCCAGCACATGGCTGAGCCGGTGATGGTGCCGGTTCAAGCGCCGGAGCGGTTGAGCTGGGTCATCAACCGCCGGTTGGTCTTGCGGGCCGCGGCGAGTTCCTCATCGCGTTCTTCCAGCACTCTCCGGAGCTCCAGGACGGTCTGGCGCTGGGCTCGAGCTCGGCGCCGCGGTCGAAGGCTTGCTCGCCGAGCAACTCGGACAGCCGGTCTTCCAGATCGGTGACCTGCGGAGCGAGCCTGCGGTTCTGTTCGTGCAGGTCGGCGTTTCAGCTAGCACGGATCGGTGGCTGATCGCGGTCGATGCCGGGGGCGGGGCGGTCGTGGTGCCGGGAGTGGCTTGGAGCACGGCGGCGTGCAGGTCGGCGTGCCGGTGGATGAACGAGCGGTGCACCTGCGCCCTGCTGGTGACCGAGGAGATGGTGATCTCTGACCCGTCGGCATACATATCCGCCAGTGCCTGGTGGACGCGCTGCCGCCGCCGGTCGACGTCGCGGCGCCGGGCCCGGGCCAGCGGGTTGTCGCCGGTGGTCATGGGCCGTTCATCCGGTGCTGGCGGCCAGGCGGACGCCGGGCATGGCGAGGTTGACGAGCTGGCGGGTCACGGACCGCGTCGTGGATCAGGGCCTGGTCGTGCGCGGTGAGCTCGCCGAGGTCGGCCTTGATGCGGCGGATTGGCTCCCGCAGCTGGGTGATCTCGTCGTCGCGCGGGTGAGCTGGGCTTTGGCCCAGTCTTGCAGGTCGGTGGCGGCCTGGACCCGTTCCCGGCCGGCGAGCAGCTGCTGCAGGCAGGACTTGAGCTCGGGCAGGTAGGGCGGGTCGCTGCGGAAGTGCCGCAACCCAGGCAGGTGAGCTTGCAGTGCGCGGGCCGGGCGCAGACCCACGGCCATGGCTTTCTATCTCGCGAGTAAGTATCCCTTCTGAACCTGGCGGGCGACCTATAAGAGGACTGCAACGCGCATAACGGGGTTCGACGATGTGTGACGACCATTCCGGCCCGTCCAGGCGGGCATTTCTGCACAGGGCGGCCATCCTTGGCGCAGCGGCAACAGTAGGCGTTCCGCGCCTCCCGGTTCACCGTCTGCCACTTCACTCGCCCGCGCGTGCCGTCACCGCCGACGGGACCAACGCCTACTCGATGGCGATGCACATCCATTCATCGTTTAGCGAGCAGAACGGGTCCATGGACGGCCACCTCCTCCAAGCGGCGCACAACTCGGTAGATGTGCTGTGGTGGACCGATCACGACTACCGGATGGAGGGCACCGGGTACCGGGATGTCACTCACTTCACCAGCTTCTCCGAGAACGGGGGGCCCGGCCAGGGCGGCGCCTGGAACTGGGTGAAAACCGAGAGCGGCCCGAACACCAGCGCTTCGGCGGGCGGGATCGTCGCCACCCCGTGCTCACCGCATGATCCCGTATCCGGCGGCGCGCTGTCGCTGACGGCCCAAAGCTCCAGCAGCGCGCCGGCGAAATTCGGCTACTTCGCCGACTGTCACCCCGCCGGATGGAACTACCGGGACAACCTCACCGGCCAGTCCCTGCTCATCGACGTGCTGCTGGTGCCCGGGTGGTCCACTGGCTACCTGGAACTGCTCATCACCACCTCCGACCACCCGGCCTCTGCGGGACGCCCGGCCGGAAACTACTCACTGTCGTACCGGTTCACGCCCGGCGGGACGGCTTCCCGCGCGGCCAACGGCCTCGACGGCGTCATCACGGTCCCCATCACAAGCCCGTGGCAGACGGTGACGCTTACCCCGTCATCCGACATCGCAAAGCTGTGGCCAGATCTTGATTACCGGGACTTCGCGCTGTGGGAGTTCACTCTCAGCGCGGTGAGCGCCGGGGAAAAAGTGCACGGCTACTTCGACTACCTGCGGTTCGACCGCACAATCAGCGGCCAGGCATTGGTCAGTCAGCAAGCCGCGATGGAGTCCCTGCTCGCCCCCAAGTACCCGTCCGTGACCCAGCAGCAGGGCACCGAGCTGTCGTTCCGGCTACCACACGTGAACTGGTTCGGGCCCGGCATCACGCTGCCCAGCTACAACGACAGCATGACCGCTGACTCCTACGCCGCGTTGCTGAAAGGCAGCGTCATTCCGCAGATCCACTCATCAGGGGGCCTGGCCTCCTACAACCATCCGTTCGGCTATAGCGACCTGCCCGAGTGGCCGCAGTCCCAGCAGAACGCCATGCTCGCGCAGGTCGCGTCCAGCCTGCTGGCCGGCAACCTCCTCGGTTGCGGCCTGCTGGAGGTCGGCTACAACCTGCGGGAGGGGGTGAATGTCAACCACCACCTCGCGCTATGGGACGTGATGTCCCGCAACGCAATTTTCCTCACCGGCAACGGGGTGTCAGATGACCACGTCGGCACCGACTGGGCCGGCTTCCACAATAACTGGATCACCTCGGTGTGGGCGGCCAGCACGCAGATGCCTGACCTGATTTCCGCCCTCGCCGCCGGGCGGTCCTGGTGCGGGTCACTGTCACAGTACCGGGGCAGCCTGGACCTGCTGGTGGACGGCTCGGTGCCGATGGGGGCGGTGAGCGTGTCCACGGTGAAGTCCCGCTCGCTGGTGGCCACCGCCATGCAGCTCCCCGCGGGCAGTGCGCTGCGGGTTCTCCAGGGCACGGTGGACTACGCGGGCCCCCAGGGGCTGTCAGCCAACACTAAGGTCATCGCGTCTTACCCCGCCAGCCAGCTTGGCGGCGGATCGGTCACCCAGACCGTGAACACCTCGGCCAGCAGCTTCCTGCGCACGCAGGTCATCTCCAGCACGGGGGCGATCATCGCCACCTCGAACCCGGTGTGGCTACTGCGGAACCCACCGCCGAACGGCATCCCGCCAGCGAGACAGGCGTAAGGCCCTCATCCCCGCTGCGAGGCGGGTAACCCCGGCCCCGGGCAGGCCCAGCTCACGGGCAGGCGGCGGGGCGGCACGGTGTGCCACTGGCCCGGTCGCAGTGCCTTGATCTGCTTGATCACCTTGCTGGGCAGCTCGTACCGCTTGCCGCCCCGCGCGGTGCAGGAGTAGCAGGCCGCAGCCGGGTCGTTGCAAGGCCCGCCACGCACCGCGGGCTCACGGCCACGCCCTCCTGCTCGAGCTCGCAACAAGTCCTCCCCGGCGCAGTCCGCAAGTGCAGGGTGCCCATCGCGGACACCGTGAGGTGACGGCGATGAGACCGCTGAACACCATCAGCGTTGCGACTGCCATTGCCCTGGCTGGAGCCCTGGCCCATCTGCCACATACCCGCCCGCTATGCGCCGCCCTGCTCCCCCCAGAGCCGGAGGACCGAGCAACGCAGAACGGCGGCTCGGCGCGTGTTATCCTCCAAGCTTTCCGTCACTGACGGTGATGTAGCAGTAGAGATAGCCAAAGATCACCCAAAGTCGACCCGACTCGGCTGACCGTCCGATTGGGCCACAGCCAGGACCGCTGAGCGGCCTACGTCACGAGAATCCGCTGACAACCGCGCCGGCCCGCCGATCGGCGCGCTCGTGAGGATCTTGGCCCGCTATATCAGCCGCGCCCGAACGGGGCGTTCGGCGCTTTCCGGCATCTTTGGGGTTGTGGCGGGTTTCGAGTAATTCGGGCGGTTAATGGATCCAAATCTGGTCGGGCAGGGCCCGTATCCCGGGGGATTCCCTACCATCACGCGCGAGTGCGCCCGCCCAGCGGGCGCCCTCGCACACGGCCGTCACCGCAGGCCGGAAACGGCCGTTCTGCCCGCCTGGCCAAGGCGGGGCTAGTGGTACGGCGGACGGCTGCATATCGGCGGCCGCATAAGGAGGCTCGCTACGTCGTGGTGACGCCTGCCGTTCTGCTGGATGCCCGAACCACACGGTTAGGGAGCGGTGACCTCGCTGATCCGCGTGTCCCAGTTCGCCAGCGCCGTGCGGGTGTTTCCGCAGCGGAAGGCTGTGTTCAGGTACTCGCTGAGGGTGCAGGTCTGGCCGATGTACTCCGAGGCGATCCAGACGTTGCTGCCCACCGGGACAGCCGCGCCGTAGTCTCCCCAGCGGGGCCGGGTCGTGCCCGGCGGGTCGCCGAATAGCTTGTAGTTCGTGAAGCCGTCGTCGGGGCCCAGCCCGGCCGCGGCGATGTGAATGTCGCCGACGCCCGACGGGGTGACCAGGGCGTACCCGGCGCTCGGGTAAAAGTCGCTCCCCAGGACGGTGAACGCCATGACCCCGGTACCGCCGCTGGTGATGCCGATCGCGGGGTAGGTCAGGTTGTCGTTCCCGAGGCCGACGTAGCCCGAGTTTGCGAGCGTCGCGGTGACCGAGCCGGTGGACGTTGATGGCGACACCATGAACCACTCGATCCCCGCCTGCTTGGCGTTGCTGGTCGACAGCCCGGTGTCGATCGCGCCCCACAGAGCGCCGTTCACCCACGTGGTCTGCTGCATGCGGGTGTCGTTGCTGTCGAGGGACGCCGATGTCTCGGCGAACGGATCCTTGATTCCTTCCAGCGTCACCGAGCATGGGTTCTGGTTCAGGCATTGCCGCAGCGGCTGGGGACCCGACTTCTGCTGTGCTTTTGGCGGCAGGACATACCGGCCGACATCGAGCTTCGCATTGGTGAGTGTCAGCGCTGGCGTGCCGTTGAGCGAGCTGGTGTTCGTGATCGCCCACACCAGGAGCTGGGTCGATGGCTGGAACGTGCTGCTCCCGTTGCCAGGATCGTGCGCCTCCGCGGCCGCGTTCGTGCTGAGGAAATACTCGGTCCCGCCCGCGGTGCTGTCGCCGCCGCCGCCAGGCGTCGTCGACGGCCACAGGGTGAAGCCGTTCATGCCGAAGCCGAACGTATCCAGGCCGTGCGTGTCGAACTGGGTGACGCTGACCGTCGCCGGCGTGGCGGCCAGTTGCGCCTTCGAGAACGCGTAGATCTGCGCGCCGTGGAACTCCGGCCCGAAGAACGAGTACTCGTTCGTGGTCAGGTAGATGCCGTTGGCGTCCGACCCGATGTGGGGATAGTCGCCGAAGCACGCGGTCGGGTTCGTCGGCAGCGGCGGTGACGTCTCGTGACCGGGCGAGCAGTGGTGATTGGGCGTGCCCTGCGTGCCATCGTCTTGCACCGGGATGTGGTAGACCGTCCAGGAGCCGGCCGGGTCCGATGTGTTACTGACCGCCAGGTCGAGGTGGTTCGTGCCGGTGAAGTGCTGGAGGCCATCGGCGCCGGGGTGCGGGAAGGTATCGAGGGTCAGCGCATCTAGGAACCAGTGCCCCGTCTGCGCGTCAAACAGGCAACTCGGGTCGGTGACGAACGGCCCGAACGTGACAGGGTTCGTCCGGATGATCGCCGGCGCAAAGCCGAGGAAACCGTTCAGCGCGGTGGGCGAGGTGACCGGAGCGCCGGATGTCGTGTAGACGCGCAACACGTCATTGATGACCTCGAGGATGCGCGTGTTGCCGTTGCCGTCCGAGCCGACGCACAGCCCCTGGTCGGGCGGCTCGAGGCTGAACTGGTTCGCCCCGGCCGACGAGCCGAACCGCTGGTCGAAGTGGTTGAGACCATCGAAGCTGGTGATGAGGTTCGGGTTCGAGGTTGTCACCGGCTTTGGCTGGGTGATGGCCCCGACCGGTGTTCCGCCTGTGCTGTGGCTGCGATCGGGCGCCAGCGGGCCATCGCCGAGGCCGGCGATCTCAAAGTTGTCGATCCCGCCAGGCTGACTAGAAGACGCTGGCAGGAACGAGGCGGTGCCGGAACTGGTGATCTCCCGCGTCGTTCCGCTGCCGAGGGAGCCGCTCACGCCGCTCGTGGCGGCGATTGCGCTACTGGCTCCGGCCGCCGCGACGGCGGTTCCCGCCACCAGAATTCCCGCGGCTGCAATCGCGACACGTGCCTGCCAAAGCCGTCGAAGGCTGGACATCGCTTTACCCTCCAATGGCACATACGCCGACCGCGAATCGCCGTTCAGTATTGTGCGATATGGATGATCCAGTCAAGGGCCAGGCCCGTGGCAATGTGCATTTCGCCTGTTAAATACAGGTCCGGTGGAACCTGGCCACGCGGGCGACGGTGCGCCTGCCGGTCCACCGCGCCGCAAGATAGCCTGGGCCCTGGCCAGCCTCGGCGTCCGGCCGGGGGAGTCCTGGGGGTCCTGGTGCAAATGGCTATCGCAGGGAGGGGCGCGGCGCCGGCATCATCAGCAGCTTCCTAGCCGAACCCCCTACGGCATGGCCCTTGCCAGCTACCGGCGCTGACGAGAACCGGTTCAGACCGGAGATCATCCTAGGCGGCATCCGGACCCGGTCGCATGCGGGCAACCACCGGCACGGCCTCGCACGCAGAACGAACAATCTGCCTGTCGCAGCCAACGCGGCCAGGACGTGAGTCAACCACGCCGAGTCGGCAGGGCCCGCACGGAGGTAAGTAATAGCATTCGGTCGCATACCTTCGACCGAATGTAACTGGTCAGGTTCCAGTTGCCGGTTCGGAGTGATCACGTCGGACCCGGTAGCCATGGGTGGCTTGCGGTCAGCATCACCAGCGCCTCGAAGAAGGTCATGCCGTGCTTGGCTGCGGTGGACAGGTAGCTGCGGATCGCGCAAAACTGCCGGGCACCGGTGATGGTGCGCAGGCAGCCGGATACCTTCTGTCTCAGCTTGACCATCCGGATGTCGCGCTCGCATCCGTTGTTATCCGGGGGCGCCCGGAAGTCGCGGGTGAACCGCAGGTAGTCGTCTTGGCGGTCGAGCAGGCGGCGGGCCAGCGCGTGGTGTTTCTTCATCAGCTTGCCGGAGCGGCCGGCGGTCTGGCGCTTCCCGATCAGGGCGGCGGAGTGGTAGCGGGTCACCTGCACCTGGAGAGCATCCGGGTCCACAGCGGCCTGGCCGCGGGCGATCGCCTCGCCGGCCAGTGCCTGCATGGCGGTGATGGCCTCGGCGGCCTGGGCAGCCCAGCACCACTGCCCGGCTGGCGCGGTGTCGGTGACGGCCTGCAGCTCGCGCAGGGCGTGCTGGTTATGCCGATGTCGGCATAACCAGCATTACCCCGACACCGTGGTAATGGGCACAGCACAACTGGTGATCCGCACCGGGGTAGGAGTCATACGGTGCCCAGGCGTCATGGACGGCAACCCCGGTGAACGAGCCCAGCACGCCCATCGCCTCGATCGCCTGCCTCCCGCGCCGTGGGTGCACCATGAGCAGGGTGTAATTGCCGGTGCGGGCGCAGTGCACCCAGTGCAGCTTTCCGTCTACCCGGAACCCGGTCTCGTCGAACCCGGCGACGT
>Ga0070706_100004642_pt1 | contig 13187 bp, 10 predicted proteins | sample KBSK5501metaG_FD_65476 | JGI IMG/M metagenome (GOLD analysis project Ga0070706, IMG submission 65476) | Corn, switchgrass and miscanthus rhizosphere microbial communities from Kellogg Biological Station, Michigan, USA - KBS K5-50-1 metaG | ecosystem: Host-associated > Plants > Roots >...
CAGGTCGTTCACCACGACCTGGGCACCGCGTTCGGCGAGAAGTTCGACGTATGCCCGCCCTAGCCCGCGGCCTGCCCCAGTCACAACCGCGACCTTCCCCGCTAATGAGATTCGTTCAGTCATCTCGCTCTCCTCTTTCGACACTGTGTCACTGAGATCATTCGGCGGCATCATTTGGTCGCGCTTCCTGGCGTATTTCCTCGTCTCCCCTGCTTGGAAACGGCCTTATTACGACAGAGAGCCGGTGAGAAAGTACGACATCGAATGATCTCATTGACACCCATGCTCCTCATGCCTGAAGAGTGGAAACACCCCTGCTTTTCTCATTCCTGCTCTTCGGCTGACGCTCTTCTCGGGAGTATTCTAAATCAGAACGAACGAGCTCGTACAGGACTATTTCTCTATTCTGGTTCATCGCCCTGGTCTTTCAGATGAGATGATCTCGTTGCGCATCGCGTGGGCATAGCGACGCCGCGTGAGTTCAATCCCGGCGAGGTGTTCCTGTGGAAGGACGCCAAGCGGCCCTGGGTCTTCAATCTGGCGACACAGGAGCGGTACCGGTCGTTCACGGGCGACCTACGACGCGGTGGAGCAGGCGCTGGCGACGATGCGTGTCCTGGCCGACGCGGAGGGCGTGCGCTCCATCGCTATGCCACGCATTGGCGCTGGGTACGGTGGCCTCTCGTGGCGGCGGGTGCGCGGCGCGATCGTCGAGCGTGTCTTCACTGGCTGGGAGGGCGTGCTGTGCGTCTACGAAGTGTATGTCCCTGATGTGGCGGATGCGCCCCTTTCTTGACGTGCGCGGATGCAGATGCTACTACGACACTACGGGGCTGGATTCGACACCAGCTTCGAGGGAATGCTGGCGCGAAGCAACGATGGAGACGCAAGGAGAGCGAACGATGCCAGGTGACCGGCGGCGTGAGGCCGAGGACAGACACATCGACGAGGTGAAGCGCAAGGTCGGCGAGGCCGCGCACGTTGAGGGCGCGTGGGATACGAGTGGGATCTGGCGGAAGGACAGGAGCCTGGCGCGAGAGATGAGGTAGCGGACCCGGACACGAGCGACGCCGAGCGCGATGCGCAAGCAAATGAAAGCGGCGAAGAATAACGCTTCGCCCGCATTGGTCTACTCGGCGGTGACCCAGAGCGCATGGGCGACGCGCACCGGCACAGTGACTCTTTTCTCCCTCAGGGCGAGGTCGACGACGGCCTCACCTTCTTCCTCGCGTGGGGCGCTGTCCATGGCAACGTGCGCGCCGGGAACCAGATCGCGTTCGTGCAGATACTCGATCAGCGCCACTTCATCCTCGACCACCTCCGAGACACAGAGAATCGCGACCTGCTGCCCCATATTTGCGTTCGAGAGGCGGAACGCGCCCTTGTCGGCCAGATAGGTGCGCGCGTTGGGGACGTAGCCGGGGATCGGGTTACCGTGCGGGCAGGTCGTCGGCTTGTGCAGCGACGCCGCCACCCGTTCCTCGACCGCGCCGGAGATATAGTGCTCGAGCCGGTGCGCCTCCTCGTGCACCTGATGCCACTGCATGCCGAGCATGTCGGCCAGAAAGCGCTCGGTCAGCCGGTGACGGCGCAGCACCGCCTCGGCCAGTTCGATCCCCTGTGGTGTCAGCGTCACCTGGCGCTTCGCATCCATCTCGACGAGGCCATCGCGCGTCAGGCGCTTGAGCGTCTCGGTGACGGTTGGCGGCGCGACGTGGAAGCGCTCGGCCAGCCGCGCGCCGATGACGGTATCGCCCTCCATGCTCATGTTGTAGATGATCTCGACGTATTCTTCGACAACCTCAGACGCTTCCGACTTCACCATGCTGTTCCCTCTGTATCCGCCACAGACAATCCATTTCATTATCGCATGCGGCGTCTTACGTCACTCCATCTGCCTCACCATGCGTGCTTGAGTCGTATACTGTACATCCTTTGCCGATTCGGGCATACTGGCAGAGAAGTGACATGCAGATGCGACGTGGATGTGACAGGGAGGAGGCGAGAGCTGGCATGTCTACCATCACTACCCAACAGGCGCTCGCGCTGGCGCCGGACACCAGTTCGGCGCAGGCGGGCAAGAAGCTCGCCGCCACGAAACACTGGAAGAACCTTGGGCGCGCACCTACGGCGCTCTGGGGCGAGTGCCAGGGAAGCGCGCTCTATCAGGTGCGCGTTGATCTCACGGGCATGGCGGTCAAATGCAGTTGCCCCAGCCGTAAGCTTCCCTGCAAGCATGGCCTGGGGTTGATCATCCTCAGCATCAATGAGCCGGGTGCGCTGCCGGGGGCCGAGCCGCCGGAGTGGGTGGCTTCGTGGCTGGCGAAGCGCTCCGCGCCGAAGGAAGCGGCCCCGGCGAGGGAAAACGCGAAGTCACCGGAGAAAGGTGCGACAGAGGCGGCGAAACGCGCGGCGAAGCGTCAAAAGCTGGTCGAGGATGGCCTGGACACGCTTGATCTGTGGCTCACCGATCTCGTGCGCAACGGCATCGGCGCGCTCGAGAGCCAGCCGGCCAGCTTCTGGGAGACGCAGGCCGCGCGCATGACCGACGCGCAGGCGGCAGGTGTGGCGGCGCGACTGCGGCGCATGGCAGGTATTCCAGGCGCCTCCGATGATTGGCCGATGAAGTTGCTCGGCGAACTTGGACGCCTCTCGCTCCTGATCCAAGCGTACCGGCGGCTGGACGCGCTCGACGACGGGCTACGTGACGATGTGCGACAGCTCATCGGCTGGACGCTGGCGCAGGACGAGCTCGCCGCGCGCGGAGAGCATGTCTCCGATCGCTGGACAGTCCTGGGGCAGTGGATCGAGAATCAGGATCGTGGACTCGAGCAGCGCACATGGCTGCTGGGTGAGCGCAGCGGGCGATTGGCGCTGGTCCTGCAATACAGTTTCGCCAACCAGCCCTTCCCTGAGTCCTTCATCCCCGGCTCCTCTTTCGACGCCGAGCTGCATTTCTTTCCGAGCGCGTATCCATTGCGCGCGCGTGTCGCGGAGCGGTCGGGAGAGCCAGTGGCGGCGCACGAGCGCCTGCCTGGCAGCGAGAGCGTTGAGGCTTTTTTGCGCGCGCGCGCAGAAGTGATCTCATGTCAGCCATGGCTGGACCGCCTGGCCTGTGTCCTACGTGATGTCACGCCTGTCTGCGTCTCGGCGGATTCCTGGTGGGCGCGCGATGAGTCTGGCGCTGGCCTGCCGTTAGAGGGATCGGACCACTGGCGGTTGCTCGCGCTCTCTGGTGGGAATCCAGTGGATTTGATCGGCGAGTGGGACGGCGAGACGCTTTTGCCGCTCGGCATGATCGCCGAGGGAATCTATACACCGCTTTGGGGAGTGAACTGATGCCGAAACCAGATGCAATCACCACCGCGGCGCTCATAGGGACGGCGCGCGGCGTTGGACAGACCGCAACAGGCACATCTGTTGACACGCTTCAGTTGCCAGGCGTCTCAACCGAGCGCAATCTGCTGCTGCGGGCTGGCGCTCTGGCAGTCTATCGCGCCGCTGGCCATACGCCGAACGCGGCGCCAGAGGCGCAGACTCCCGCGCCTGAAGAGACAAAGCCGGAGTGCCCACCCAGCGTCGCGGCGCTGATGGAGTCCCTGCTGGGCGCGCGCAATGGTGTGCTGCTCGCCGAGGCGCTGGCGCGCTTCAACCAGGTTGGCTATCGGCTGCCGCACCTCTTGCTGCCGATGGCGCTCACGCAAGCGCCAAGCGATTGCCGTCCGGCGCTGGCGCTGGCGGTGGGCGAGCGCGGCCGCTGGCTCGGCCAGTTCAACCGGCACTGGGGGTGGGTGGGCGAGACGCTAGCGGATGAGTCCGACGCCGTGCCGCCAGACGCCGAGACGATCTGGGAAGAGGGCGCGCTGGGTCAGCGCGTGGAGATATTGAGCCGCCTGCGCAAGGCTGATCCCGCGCAGGCTCGAGAATGGGTATCCGCTGTCTGGAAGCGTGAGAAGGTGGATGCGCGCGTCGCGTTTCTGGAGACGTTTGAGGTAGGCCTCGGCGCCGAAGATGAAGAACTCTTGGATATCGCGCTGGGCGATAAGACGGAGCGCGTGCGGGAGGTCGCTGCGAGACTCCTTACCTCGCTGCAAACGTCGGCGCTGGCCGCACGGATGCGCGCGCGGGCCGAGGCGATGCTGACGCTGAAGAATGGCGCGCTCGACGCCAAACCGCCGACCGCGGTGGACGCCGAGTGGGAGCGCGACGGCCTGACCGAGAAAGGTGCGCAGGGAGCGGGGCAGCGCGCTTTTTGGATGGCGCAGGTCCTCAGTCGCGTGCCGCCGTCGCACTGGGAGGCGCAGTTCGGCATGGCTCCGGACAAACTGATCGCTGCGACGGCCGGCTCAAAATGGCGCATCAATTTCCTTGAATCCTGGAACGACGCTGCGGGGCGCTTCAAGGAAAAGGCGTGGGCCGCTCCGCTCTGGCGCCTGTGGCTCGACCTCTCGCCCAAGGAGTTGAAGCAGTCGCATGGCGACCGCTCGGAACTCTGCGGAATCGTGGCGCCGATGCTCGCACTTGCCGATCTGGAGCGATTCGCGCTGGAGGCGCTCGCCGACACGAAGAAGTATGACGATTTCTCACTCTACGAGATTCTGGACATGCTGCCTAGGCCGTGGAGCGCGCCGGTCGCCGACGCCTGGCTCAGCGGGGCGCGCGGCTTCGTGACAGGCATCACGCCGCAGATCAAGCTCGCCGAACCCTGGGATGACACACTCAACACCGCTGCGCTCGCCCTGCCCGAAACGCATTTCACTCGCGCGCTGGAGCCCTTCGAAGTTCCAGAGTCCAAACACTGGCAGATCAACAACTTGCGTTCCCAGCTTGAAGAGTTGCAGGCGACCATCAGCCTGCGTCAGCGTATCGCGAAGGAGCTCCCTCTGTGACAAGCAAGACTGCGCCTGCTATCGAGTCCGTCATCCGCCAGCACGCGGAACAGCAATTCGCCGAGGAGTTGGCCGCGCTCGTCAGGGTTGACGACCGGCAGAAACCGCCCAACTGGGTGCTCTCGCCCTGGGCCGTTCGCACCTACGTCCTCGGCGGCAAGCTGCCCAATGGTTTCGAGGTCTCACCTAAGTACATTGGCAACGCGCGCCTGGTTGAGATCGCCGTCGCCACGCTCGCCACCGACCGCGCGCTGCTGCTGTACGGCGTTCCTGGGACAGCGAAGTGCGTCAAACATGATACACTCGTGTTGGATACCAGAACAGGTCGGCGTGTAACCATCGCTGAGGCCTGCCGCACACGTAACGTCGAACTCGCGTCCGTGCAAGAGGACTATCGCCTCCGGCGGCAACTTCCAACAGACTATATTGACAACGGTATCCGTCCTTGCTACCGCGTTACGACATACCTTGGTCGTGAGATTGAAGTCACATTAAACCACCCGTTCCTGACAATGGATGGGTGGACGCCGCTAGAGAAGTTGCAGCCTGGTGATCGCATCGCCGTCCCTCGTGCGCTGCCGTTCTTTGGCGATGCAGAACTGAGCGACGCTCATGTCAAACTCCTTGCCCACTTGATTGCGGAAGGGTGTCTCACGCAGGGTGTGCCCTATTATTCAAACACTAACCCTGAAATGCGGCGCGATTTCAACGAGGCAGCGCAGGAGGCGTTTCCTAACCTGCAAGCCAGGTGGTATCCAGATGGCAGATGGTGCAGTGTTTCAGGCGGAAGGCAAGGAGGTAGTTTCCGGAACCCTTGCACACAATGGCTACGCGACCTCGGCCTCATGGGGTTGGGTTCCGCAGGCAAATTTGTTCCTGATATTGTGTTTTCGCTGCCAAAACGGCAGATCGCCCTTTTCCTCAATCGCCTCTTTAGCGGCGATGGCTTCCTCCATCTGCGCCCAACCACAAAGCAGGTCACCATTGATTATGCCAGCAAGTCCAAGCGGCTGATCAGTGATGTGCAGCACCTGTTACTGCGCTTTGGCATCAACGCTCGCGCCAAGCGGTTGACTTCTGGCCACTACCGTCTCTTCGTCCATGGTACAGAGCCATGCCGTATCTTCCTGCGCGAGATTGGTTTGCTCGGTCGCAAGTACGTTGAGGAGGCGAACGCCCATCTTACTGCTTTTGCTGGCGTGACAAATCCTAACCTTGATACTATCCCTCCACAGGTATGGTCGCGTCTTGAGCATGCCGCTGTGCGGAGTGGATATGCTCATGTTGCCGCATTGGTGAAAGCCGAACGCGGAGCAAGGTATAAGACTTCACGTGGGTCGGTACTGCGCGGACAAAGCATGTCACGCTCCCGTTTGTCGCGTCTGGTCTCGTTGGCGTCTGATAGTGACCTGCAGCAACTAGCTGAGAGCGACCTCTATTGGGACGCCATCGTATCCATTGAGCCGATTGGCGAGCATCAGGTCTATGATCTGAGCATGGCAGAGACCCATAACTTTGTGGCGAACGACATCGTCGTCCACAATAGCTGGCTTTCTGAGCACCTCTCGGCGGCGATCTGTGGCGAGTCCACGTTGCTGGTGCAGGGGACGGCAGGCACAGACGAGGCGGCGATCCGCTACGGCTGGAACTACGCGCGCCTGCTGGTCGAGGGGCCATCCCTCGAGGCGCTGGTGGTTAGCCCAATCATGCGCGCGATGCAGGACGGCAAGATCGGACGCATCGAGGAGTTGACGCGCATGCCCGCCGAGGTGCAAGACACGCTCATCACCATCCTCTCCGAGAAGACGCTGCCGATACCCGAACTCAACACCGAAGCGCAGGCGCGCAAGGGCTTCAACATCATCGCGACGGCCAACAACCGCGATAAGGGCGTCAACGAGCTGTCCAGCGCGCTGCTGCGCCGCTTCAACACGGTTATTCTGCCCGTGCCCGACAGCATGGATGAGGAGGTGGACATCGTCGAGCGGCGCGTCGCGCAGTTGGGCAAGGCGCTGGAGTTGCCAGCGGAGAAGCCTGCGCTCGAAGAGATTCGCCGTGTGGTGACGGTCTTCCGCGAGCTGCGCAATGGCGTCACGGCGGACGGCAAGACGAAGTTGAAGTCCCCCAGCGGCACGCTCTCCACCGCCGAGGCGATCTCGGTGATGAGCAACGGCCTCGCCATGGCTGGCTATTACGGCGACGGCGAGTTGAAGGCCGACGACCTGGCGGCGGGCCTCACTGGCGCCATTGTCAAGGACCCTGTGCAAGATCGCGTCGTCTGGCTCGAATATCTCCAGTCGGTGGTCAAGGAGCGCGAGGGCTGGAAAGACCTCTACCGCGCCTGCCATGAGGTGCTCTAGTCATGTCCACGCATCTCTTCGGGATACGTCACCATGGGCCGGGCAGCGCGCGTAGCCTGCGCCTGGCGCTGGAGGCGCTCAAGCCTGACATCGTGCTGATCGAAGGGCCTCCCGACGCGCAAGAGGTCCTGCCCCTGATGCGCGACAAAGCGATGGTCCCGCCGGTCGCGCTGCTGATCTACGCGCCAGAGACACCATCCAAAGCGGTGTACTACCCCTTCGCGCGCTTCTCGCCGGAGTGGCAGGCGCTCGACTACGCCTTCGGGCATAAGCTGCCCGTGCGCTTCATTGACCTGCCACAGGCGATCCAGCTCGCACGCGAACCAGAGGAGGTGGAACCCGAAGAAGCGCCTGCGGAGCCAGTTGGCGGCGACGAGACGGTGACTAGCGCCGCTGCTCCCGAAGCGCCGGTTGACGAGCAAGAGCAGCCTCCTGCCTCACCACGTGAGGATCCGCTCGCGTTGCTGGCCCAGGCGGCGGGCTACGATGATCACGAGTTGTGGTGGGAGCGCCAGATCGAGCAGCGCCGCGATATGGTCGGCTTCTTCGAGGGCATCCTCGAAGCGATGACAGCCCTACGCGCGGATACCTCGCCACGCGACGAGGAGGAGGCGCAGCGCGAGGCGCAGATGCGGCAGGGCATTCGCGCCGCTCAGCAAGACGGCTTCCAGCGCATCGCCGTCGTGACCGGCGCGTGGCACTCACCCGCGCTCGGCGAACTTTCTGACGCGAAGGGCGACGTGGCGCTGCTGAAGGGCCTCAAGCGCATCAAGACGCAGGCAACCTGGATTCCCTGGACGAACTCGCGGCTCGCCTACCGCAGCGGCTATGGCGCCGGCGTCACCTCGCCGGGCTGGTACGAGCACCTGTGGACGACCGGGGATGGCGCGCCGACGCGCTGGCTGACCCGCGCGGCGCATCTGCTGCGCAGCGAGGGCCAGGACGCCTCCTCCGCCAGTGTGATCGAGGCGGTGCGGTTGGGCGAGGCGCTGGCGGCGATGCGCGACCTGCCGATGCCAGGGCTGGCCGAGATGCACGAGGCGACACAGACGGTCCTCTGCCACGGCGAGGCTGCGCGCATGAGCCTCATCCGTGAGAAGCTCGAGATCGGCGAGGCGATGGGCAAGGTCCCGCCGGAGACGCCCGCCGTACCGCTGCAACGCGACCTGGAGGCCCAGCAGCGACGGCTCAGGCTCCCGGCAACGACCGAAGATAAGCAGTATGACTTCGACCTGCGTAACGAGAATGACCGCGCGCGCAGCCAGTTGCTGCACCGTCTGCGGCTGCTCGGTGTGTCGTGGGGCGAGCCGCAGCGCAACTACAAGACGACCAGCACTTTCCACGAATACTGGCGCGTCAAGTGGCAGGTGGAGTTCGTCATCGGGCTGATCGAGGCGAACGTGTGGGGCAACACCATCGCACGCGCCGCGACGGCCAGATCCATCGACGCCGCTGACAAGAGCGCTGATCTGCCTGCGCTGACTGAGTTGCTGGATCAGGTCATCCTCGCTGGGTTGCCGGAGGCAGTCGAGCATGCGCTGGCGCGTGTGCGTGATCAGGCTGCTGTCTCCGCTGACGTGCGCCACCTGATGGACGCGCTGCCGCCACTGGCGCACGTCGCTCGTTATAGCGACGTGCGCGGCGCGAAGGCCGAGGAAGTTTTACCAGTCTATGCCGCGCTCTTCGAGCGGGCGCTGATCGGCCTGCCCGGGGCGTGCGCCTCGCTGGACGACGAAGCGGCTGCGGCGATGGTCGAGAGCGTGAACCGCGTTGACGCGAGCGTAAGTACGCTGAATGACGCCGGGCAGCGCGAGGAGTGGATCGCCACGCTGCGTGGTCTGGTGGAACGTGAGAGCATCCACGGGTTAGTGCGTGGACGCAGCGCGCGTATCATGCTGGATCGGGGCGCGCTGAGCGAAGAGAAGCTACAACTGCTGGCGCGGCTGGCGCTCTCGACGGTGACGCCGGCTCCACAGGCTGGCGCCTGGGTCGAGGGTGTTTTGCAAGGCGGCGGGCTGACGCTGCTGCACCAGGACGGGCTGTGGCAGGCGCTCGATGGCTGGCTCAGCGACCTGGCGCCGGAAGGGTTCATCGCGCTGCTGCCGCTACTGCGGCGCTCGTTCTCTGGCTTCCAGGCGCCGGAGCGTCGCGCGATGGGCGAGAAGGTCAAGAAGCTGCATACGCCAGGCGGGCAGGCGCAGACCAGCGATAGCGCTATGGCGCCGATCAACCGCGAGCGCGCCGATCTCGTCCTGCCGGTGCTGGCGCAGATACTCGGAGGGAGCGACGCATGAGCGCATCTATAACGGCAACCAGCGCAGAGACGGAGCGGCTGCGGCGCTGGCGGCTCGTGCTGGGAGGCGAGTCGGCGGAGCAGGGTGATCCGGCGCTGGCCGGGCAAGATCTGGGAATGGATCGCGTACTTGAAGCGCTCTACGACACCGAACGCTCCGCTGGGCTGGGCAAGTCGTCGCCGAACGTGGCGCGCTGGCTCGGCGACATCCGCACCTACTTCTCCGCGCCAGCAGTCAAAGTGATGCAGCAGGACGCGCTGGAGCGGCTGAATCTGACGCAGATGCTGCTGGAGCCAGAGATGCTGGAGCAGGTCGAGCCGGACGTACATCTGGTGGCGACATTGCTCTCGCTGAGTCACGTCATCCCGGAGAAGACGAAGGACACGGCGCGGCACGTGGTGCGTCGGGTGGTGGAGGACCTGGAGCGCAAGCTGGCGAATCCGTTGCTCCAGGCGGTGCGCGGCAGCCTGAATCGCGCCTCGCGCACCAACCGTCCCCGCGCAGGCGAGATCGACTGGGATCGCACGATTCGCGCCAACCTGAAGAACTATCAGGCCGACCGCCGCACGATCATCGCCGAGAAACTCATCGGCTATGGGCACAAGCGCTCCTCCCTGCGCGACATCGTGCTCTGCGTGGACCAGAGCGGCTCGATGGCCTCCTCCGTCGTCTATTCGGGCATCTTCGGCGCGGTGCTGGCCACATTGCGCGCCGTCAGCACGCGCATGGTCGTCTTCGACACCGCCGTGGTGGATCTTAGCGACGACCTGCAGGACCCGGTGGACCTGCTCTTCGGGACACAGCTTGGCGGCGGGACGGACATCAACCGCGCGCTCACCTACTGCCAGCAGGTTATTACGCGCCCGACGCAGACGATCCTCGTCCTCATCACCGATCTCTATGAGGGCGGGAACGAGCGCGAGATGCTGCGCCGCGCGGCGGAGCTGGCGGCGAGCGGCGTACAGGTGGTCTGCCTGCTGGCGCTGAGCGACAAGGGCGCGCCGAGCTTCGACACTGGCAACGCGGCTGCGCTGGCGGGCATGGGTATACCCAGCTTCGCCTGCACGCCAGAGCTGTTCCCCGACCTGATGGCGGCCGCGATTCAGAAGCAGGACCTCGCGCTCTGGGCGGCGAAGAACGACATCGTGGTCGCTCGCAGCGCCGAGTAGCTGAAAGAGGCGCCGTGTGGGAGGCGGTTCGGAGGGCGTTGGATGCCTTTTGTGATTGGTGTCGGCGTACTGGAATGGCTGCTCATGATTGCGGTGGCGTCCGGCGCGATACGCGATGTGCGCCGAGGGATGAACACCACGCCGCATGACTATGCTCCGACCGTTTTCTGGTTGGTCGTTATCTCCTACACGCTTTCGTTCGTCGGTATTGTCGGGCTGATCGTGGGTGGAGCCCTCATGCTGGATACTGAATATCGTGGTGGGATGGCGCTAATTGTTGTCGGTCTTTGCCTGGGTTTGTTGGGGTGCGTCGGCATATTTTCCTGGTCGGTGATAGAGCGGCGCGTGAAGCGCCGCCAGGAACTAAGGGCGCAACCACAGAAGGCGCGACAGAAATTCGTGGATGTGCTCCACGCGAGGACGCTGACTCTGCGCGATGACCAGTCAGTCAGCCCTTATCAGGAGTAACGCGTCTCGTCGTAACGCCGTTCTGGCTGTTCCAGTGGCGGCCCCTCGCCGCCGCGCGTTTGTAGCTGTGGTTCGCACTGATCCCATTGGCCCACGAGTGGCGACCTCACACCCACCTGCCTGCTATACTCGCCATGGCGCCTCTTTACTTGCCGCGACCGCACTTCTCCTCCGGCGCCCCGACTTGATTTGAACACCCCTATGCGGAGAATGACGACCGACAACCTGAGGCTGCTGGCTTTCCACGAGGCCGGCCACGCCGTCGCCATGTGGGCGCTGACCCGCGAGGCGTCGGAGGTCGCGCTCGTCGCCTGGGATCCCGGTATGACCGCGGGCCGGCTCCAGGTGGCGCATTTCACGCTGGACGGCGCGAGAGAGTCTAGTTCCGATACTGTTACGCCCAACCGCGCGCATGAGGCGGCGCCTGCCGAGGGCGAACCAGCACAGTTCACGCGCGACTTCGAGGCGGATGAGTGGCGCGTCATGATCCTGATGGCGGGAGTGGAGGCCGAGACGATTCTGACGCACGACGAGGACTGGTGGGGATCGGAGGAGGATCGCAGGCGCGCAGAAGACATCGTCGTGGCGCTGATCGCGCGTGGGTGGCGCCCGGAAGCGCGCGACGAGCACGAACGCGATCTTCTACGCGCGCACGAGGACGCCGCGCGTCGCTGCTGGGTCACCCTCCAATACCGCACACGCTACCTCCTGCGCCAGCCGCCGCTTCAGTCCGCCGTAATCGCCCTGGCGACCGCGCTCTTTACTGAGGAGCGCATTGAAGCCGCTCGCGCCGCGCGCATCATCCGTACTGGCATCGCGGAGGCCGATCCCGACCTGATCGGGTAATCAAACGCGTGTCATCCTATAGCGGCGATGGAGTCCACTGGCCGGGAGAAGGTCGCCTGCCAGATCAGCGCGCCGGTGGCGACCTCGACAGCGTAGAGCCTGCCGTCATCGCTGCCCATGAAGGCGACCCCCTGCGCGACGACCGGCTGCGTGCCGATCGTGCCCTCGGTCTTGAAGCGCCACGCCTGTGTCCCAGCGCTGGCGCGCACAGCATAGTAATAGTGATCATCGCTGCCAAAGATCACCAGATCGCCTGCGAGCGTCGGCGCGCTATGCACCTCGTTCTCTGTCTCGAAAACCCAGCGCTTCGCGCCGGTCTGGGCGTCGAGCGCGTAGAGCCGGTGATCGAACGAACCGATATAGAGGACGTCGTCGGCGAGCAGCGGCTTGCGATAGATGATCGGCCCTTGCGTCTGGAAGCGCCACGCGACAGCGCCATCCGCCGACTTCAGCGCATACACGTAGCCGTCCTCGGAGCCGACGTAGACGAGATCGGCGCCCGCCGCTGCGGTCATGATGACGCTGCCATTCGTCTTGTAGCGCCAGAGCAGCTTGCCGTCGGCGGCGCTCAGCGCATAGAAGGCGTGGTCAATCGAACCGACGTACACCGCGCCATTACTGACGATGGGCGACGCCTCGACGCCCGCGCCCGTCTGATAGCGCCAGACCTCTGCGCCGTCTCTCGCGCGCACGGCGTAGACGTACTGATCGTCAGAGCCGATATAGACGACTCCTTGGGCCACCGCCGGCGAGGAGACCACCGCATCGCCGGTCTCATGCTTCCAGACCAACTTGCCAGTCGCGGCGCCCAGCGCATAGACGTTATGATCCGCCGACCCAACATAGACGACGCCATCAACCAGCGCAGGGGAGGAATCGACGGCCCCGCCGGTCTGATAGCGCCAACGCGTCTCGCCCGTCGCGGCGTTGAGCGCATAGAGATAGTTGTCCTGCACGCCGACGTAAAGGGTGCGCTGGGCCAACTCCGGCGGCGCGGTCGGCTTGCGCTGCGTCGAGGTCGCGCCGCCACAGGCGGCGAGCGCCACCGTGAGGAGCATAAACAATGAGGTGGAGAGACAGGCTCTTGTCAACCAGTGCATAACGACGACCCCTTGTGCCCGCTCGTTTGTCCTGCTCGTATGACGCGCATCAAACGGGTGG
>Ga0070706_100004643_pt1 | contig 13186 bp, 17 predicted proteins | sample KBSK5501metaG_FD_65476 | JGI IMG/M metagenome (GOLD analysis project Ga0070706, IMG submission 65476) | Corn, switchgrass and miscanthus rhizosphere microbial communities from Kellogg Biological Station, Michigan, USA - KBS K5-50-1 metaG | ecosystem: Host-associated > Plants > Roots >...
CGCTAGGGCAAAGGAGACTAACATTAGCTTTTTCATTCAGTGAACTCCTTTCCGCGCAGAATTACTCTCGCGGACTTGGTTCGTCTCTTCCCCCTGTCGTCAAGCTGTGGAGGGAAGCGACCTGGGATGGCGCTTTTTTAGGGTTAAAGCAAGTGTGCTCCTTCGCGAAGCTGTCGGTCAAGCGCATCGCATCACGCGGCGACGGTGCGATCTTTCTTGCCTATGATCTCCGCTTCGGCGCGGAGCCAGTCGTCCAGCGCATGGCCGTCTTCCCGGCCGCGAGCTTCGTAGAGTTCCTGCGCGCGGAGGCGAATCTGGTGTTCGAGTTCTTGCGGTTCGCTGGTCACGGTCGCTGGCGATTTCTTTGGGGGATGATCGTTCATGGGGAGACTCCTTTGAGGCAAACGTACGCCCGGTGAAAGAACGGAGTCAATTACCCAAGATTGGTGCAGTGAAGTGCCTGTTCTCGGTGGAAGGGGAAAAAAGCCTCCGCTCGTGGGCGGAGGCTTTGCCATTTGGCGGAGCTTACTCGGGGATGGGGGTTTCGGTGTGGCCTGCACCTGGGGCTCTGATACAGGCGGCTCTTGGACTTGCACTGGCCGAGTGAGCGCGGCCTCTTTTTTGCAGGAGCGGGTTGCTGCTGCCTTTCTTGCAGCTCCCTGGCGCAGGCGGGTTCTTGCGGCCTTCTTGCCTGCGGCGCGCCTCTGCGAGTTGAAGCGGCTTTTTTCGCAGCTGCCTGGACTCATGGGTATATCGTCATGCTTGCATGTCTGATAAATTTCAGGTTTAATGCGGTGCCACAAGAACTGGCCGGAGGAAACCCTTTCCCCGAAGCACGAACGATGCAGTTGTCCTGCAGGTTGTTGTGAAATAGCAGGTTTAAAGACAGTTGTCGATGCAGGCCGGTCTTTGTCGAACTATTCGTTGGAAGTTGCAGCGATGCGAGGGTCGTCCCATGATGTCGTGTAAGACTCCCCAAGATTTGATCTGAGCTTTAGCTCCTGCGGTTTTTTCTCGCGGAGCCAGGGGAGTTGGTACACACGGTCGACCGCATTTTTCATGATCACTTTCATTTCTTCGTCCGTGATGCGTGAATACCCGGTCCTAGCACCTCAAATATGCTCCACCCAATACTGAAATCATCCCGGGAATAAGTAAGCTTGCAATTCATTACACCTTATGGTGTAATGCGTCTATGGATCACCTGACAGATGTGCTGACAGCCATTTCTCACCCTAGTCGGCGCGCAATTATTGAGCAGCTAGCCAACGGACCTGCTCGATTCCTGGATATCGCAGAGCCCTTCGACACTGCCTTGAACGCGGTGACGAAACACCTGAAGCTGCTCGAAAGAGCTGGGCTCATTGAACGCAGGAAGCAGGGTCGCGAAGTCTTCATCTCGTTTCGAGGTGAACCTCTTCGCGAGGTTGCGGGATGGCTGCATGAGTACGAGCGGTTCTGGAATGAACGCCTCGACCAGTTTGAGCAGTATTTTAAGGACAAAAAGAAAAAGGGGAAAAAGAAATGAGGACAAAAGCCGAGACCATTGAATTTAAGTTTGAACGAACAATCCCCGCTCCTCCCGGTGAAGTTTTCGACGCGTGGCTGGATCCAAAGATTCCCGGCAACCCCTGGAATGCAGCCGAAAAGTTTGTGTTGGATCCGAAAGTAGACGGGCTCTTTTACTGGACCCTCAAGGGGACGTCCCATTACGGCCGATTCACGGAGGTCGAGCGGCCGGGTCGAATTCAGTATACCTGGATGTCACCCAGCACCTTGGGAGAAGAAACGACGGTGACCGTTACCTTTCGGAAAAAGGGGGAAGACACCCTGATGACTCTGGTGCATTCCGACCTGCCGGACTGTGAGCGGGCCAAGGGGCATGAGAATGGCTGGAACTACTTTTTGGGAGTCTTTAAAGAGCAATTTGGGGATGGTTCCCGCAAGAAATTCCGCTGGGATGAAGCTCATCCTCTGAACAAATAATGCCGCTTTACGCGCCTGCGCCAAAACTAATTCTGGAGATACTTTCATGAACGCACTCAACGCTACAACAACGGAAGCCCGCGGATACGCACCCGTCAATGGCCTGAAGATGTATTACGAAATCGAGGGAACCGGCGATCCGCTCGTTTTTATCCCGCCTGTCTTCGGATTTGCCGGGTTGAAATCATTTCCTGAACTGGCTCAAAATCATTCGGTCATTACGGTCGATCTCCAGGGAAATGGTCGCACGGCGGACATCCCGGAGCGTCCGATTTCAATCGAGCAGTATGCCGAAGACGTGGTTGGACTTTTGAAATTTCTTGAAATCTCAAAGGCCGACTTTCTTGGTGAAAGCTACGGTGGCGACACAGCGGCTGTTATCGCGCTTCGCTATCCCGAGCTGGTACGTCGTGTGGTGACCTACTCAGCAACTTTTGCCCCTCCTCCGAACACCTTAAACCCTGAGACCACGCACTATGATCATCCGCCTACCTCTGAGACCAGAGACGTCCAATTTCAGAGAGAAAGCTACAGGAGAGTCGCACCCGATCCAAATTACTGGCCCAAGATTTATGACAAGGTTTTCGGCATTCAGTGGAAAGGCTTTTCGAAAGAAGAGTTGGCTTCCATCAAAGCGCCGATTCTCATCATTCAGGGCGATCACGATTTTGTTCGCCTCGAGCACTCCGTTGAAACCGTCAAGCTCATCCCGCACGCCGAGCTTGCGGTGATTCCAGCGCCAGCCACTTCGCTCTATCTTCGGAACAACAGAGGGTGGTCCCAATCATTAAGCAGTTCCTGGAAAAGCCTGCGAGGCAACTCCCCTTGGTTACCGCCAACGTTGGCTATCACCCGGGTGAAACAAGATAAGGCCAACCGGAGAAATTTAGAAATTAGAGGTCATGACAAAGATGAACAAATCCAAGAAAACACTCGAATTCAAGTTCGAGCGGATAATACCAGCTTCTCCGAGTGAAGTTTACGATGCGTGGCTGAATTCGAAGATCACTGGCACACCCTGGAATGTGGCTGACAAGCTAATTCTAAATCCGATAGTGGATGGGTTTTATTACTTGCTGGCACATGGATTTTCACATTACGGGCGATTTACCAAAACAGAGCGACCGGACCGAGTCCAGCATACTTGGGTATCGCCGCACACCATGGAAGAGTAGTCTACGGTTACTGTGTCCTTCAAAAAACAGGGAAAAAAACCTTGATGACTCTCGTGCATTCCGATCTTCCAAATACTGACGGCGGAAGAGCGCATAAGGATGGCTGGAACTACTACTTAGATATTTTCCCTGGGCAGTTTGGGAAAACTTCGCAACTTTAGGAAATTATTCACTGGTCCTAGTTTCGTAGCAAAGTTTCGTGGCAAAGACGAGTCTATCGCCATGTGCCCAGCGTGCCTAACAACAATCTTGATCGCAGGTGCAACTTCGGGCGGTGGACTCTTGGCACTCACTCGATTTGTAAAGGGGGATACCGGCATGAAAAAGAGTTCAAACGAAATTGAGCATAAGGTTGGGACACGTAAAGAGTGGCTCGCGGCTCGGCTCGATCTACTCAAGGCGGAAAAGGAACACACTCGACGCGGCGACGAGATAGCGCTAATGCGGCAAGAGTTGCCTTGGGTTCGGATTGACAAAGACTATCGATTCGAAACTGATCAGGGAAAGGTTTCTCTCTCGGACCTCTTTCGCGGGCGCTCGCAGCTCCTTGTCTACCACCTCATGTTCGGGCCCGACTACACCGCTGCCTGCCCCTCCTGCTCGGCGATCGCGGACGGGTTTAATGGCTTCCAGATTCACTTGGCAAACCATGACGTGATGCTTTGGGCGATATCGCGGGCGCCACTCTCAAAGCTGCAAGCGTATAAGTGGCGGTTGGGATGGACCTTCTCGTGGGCGTCGTCGTTCGGCAGCGACTTCAATTCCGACTACAGCGTCGGCTTCAGTCCTGAGGAGCAACAGCGCGACGGAGGGATCGAATACAACTACCGACCCGAGGACGCGTGGAAGCCTTCCAATGCGGGTGGCGCTTCCTCCCTGAACGTCTGGGGCACTGGAGTCGACATGCCAACCTTTCTCCGCGAAAGGCCGGGCGTGAGCGCCTTCGTTCTCGAGAACGGCATCGTCTACCACACCTATTCGAGCTATGCGCGCGGACTCGACTCCCTCTGGGGCATGTGGCAATGGCTCGACCGCGCACCCAAGGGGCGCAATGAGACGGGCCACTGGTGGCGTCGCCACGACGAGTACGACAAGGGCTGATCCATTTTCACGACAGGAAGGAATCATGGCAAAGGTAATTTTTGGAAATCATTCATCGGTCCTCGTTCCGCAGCAAGATCGGGACAGTATTCGTAAATTTTATTGCGATGTCTTGGGCGGCAAAATCATGAAGGTGGACCCGGAAAGGGACTTCGTTCGCTTGGGAGATAACTTCTACATCGGGTTTCTCTACGGGGACGTCACAGACGAGAGCGAGTTCTTAAGAAGTTTCAGAGCGATTTGGCTGGAACTCAAGTCCGACAACGTAGACGAGATGAGCCGAAAAATCCTCGAATCCGGTCTCGTCAGGAAACTTGAGGTGCCGGACCCCCATCTTTACTTCCAGGCTCCAGGCGGTCAATGCCTCCGATTATTCGGAATCGACGAGGACATGTCCTTTTATGAGGGGGCCGGAGCAGGCCCGGACGTGGCAAAGGTCAAAGAGGCCATCAAAAGGGAGCAAATGAAAGAATGAGCTCCGGAATCAATCATCAAGTGGGCATTAAGGCATCAGCGGAGGAGATCTACTAGTACTTAACCGAGACCGAGAAACTCGCTCAGTGGTGGACAACGGACACGAGAGGCAGCGGTGAAAAGGTCGGGGACACTCTTGAATTTCGGTTTTATGCCTTCTGCCAAAAATTCAACGTCAAGGAACTTAAGCCGGGAAAGCGTGTCGCCTGGAAATCCCCGAAGGGCCAAGGTGCAGACGAATGGGGAGGAGACTGAAGTCAGCTTCGATTTGTCGACGGATGAGAAGCAGACCTTCCTTCAGTTTCGGCACTCGGGCTGGAGAGAAAGCACAGACTTTCAGGGTCATTGCTCGATGAGATGGGCCGTGTTTTTGTTGAGCCTCAAAGACGTGCTGGAGAGAGGAAAAGGGCGTCCCTACCCCTATGACCTAGAGGTTCATTACCGGTGAGTTCCAAACCACTACGCGTCTAGTTGGCGACTATGCCATAGAGTGCACTCTGAGGGGCCGAGTTACGATTTTGGGAGTGCGGTCGTGCAAAATTAAGATGGTGCCCGTGATCCGGTTGACGCGTCTAAATTCCGACGGGGTTCCTAAACATGCCTTTGTCGTACGAAGTTCGCTCCCTTTACCGCTTTGGGGTCTTTGAGCTGGAAGCGCACACCGGGGAGTTGCGCCGAAACGGTATCAAGCTGAAGTTGCAGGATCAACCGTATCAGGTTCTGCTCAAATTGCTTGAACACGCCGGCCAGACTGTCTCTCGAGAACAACTACGGTCAGCCTTGTGGCCAGCCGACACATTTGTGGACTTCGAAACCGGCCTGAATACAACCATTAAGCGCTTACGGGAAACTTTGGGGGATTCGGCCGAGAATCCCACCTTCATCGAAACCGTCCCCAAACGCGGATATCGGTTCATTGCACCTGTGACCGAACCGAATTCCGGGTCCGAGTCGGTCCCAGAAAAAGTCGGTCCGGAGAGAGTCCGGCTAAGCACCATCCTAAAACTCGGTGCCGTCCTGATTCTGGCGGTATTGTCGGTAGGCTTCGCTTTGCGCCACTGGAGCACCGCGTCATCGCTGCCTGCTCGGGTATTGGACTTTACTCAGCTCACGAGTGATGGCCAAGCAAAACAGGGACGCCTCCTGAGCGATGGTTCCCGGATCTATTTTTCCGAGGTCCTGCCTGTAGGGCGAGTCGTTGCCCAGGTCTCGGCAAAGGGCGGAGAGACGACAAGAATTCCGACCACTGTCTCCAATCCTCGCCCCGCGGATATATCGCCAGACGGAACAGAATTACTGATCCTGTCTGGGGACATTTCGAAGAAGGAGGAAACCTCCGGTGGTGCCTTGTGGATCCTTCCGGCTGCTGGAGGATCCGCCCGGCCCGTCGATAACGTGGTCGCCACAGATGCGGTATGGGGTGAGAGAGCGGAGACCATTCTCTATTGCAACGGGCACGATCTCTACGTCGTAAACAGAGACGGTGCGAACCGACGGAAAACCCTGACCGTTTCCGGGTACGTCGAGTCTCTCCGCAGGTCACCAAACAGCCAGCTTTTGCGATTCACGATGACCTCTCGAACCATGGGAGGCACCAGCTCCATCTGGGAAGTGTCGGCGAATGGTGCTGGCCTCCGGCAAGTCGTTCCCGGATTGCCCGGATCGGCCGCCTGCTGCGGCGCGTGGATGGCCGGCAACGACGACTTCTTGTTTCAGTGGACTCGTGCGGGCAGGACCGACCTTTGGGAACTGCCGGGCAACCGCAGTGTTCTCCGTCCGGCAATCCGCTTGACGGCAGGGCCAATGAATCTCTCCGAGCCCACCGCCAGCGGCGCGCCGAATGAGGCCTTCGTCGTAGGCAGCATCCCTCGGGCCGAGCTAGTCAAATACGTTCCACAGACAGCAGAGCTTGTGCCCTATCTTTCCGGAATCTCGGCTGAGGGAGTGGAAACCTCACGCGATGGGCAGTGGTTGGCTTACACCCTATTCCCTGAAGGGACGTTGTGGCGCAGCAACATCACAGGAACCGAGCGGGTACAGCTCACTTTTCCACCCATGCGTGCGTTTCTCCCGCGGTGGTCGCCGGATGGAAAACAGATCGCCTTTATTGGTACGGCGCACGGCGATCGCTGGACAACCTATGTGATTCCTGCTCAAGGAGGCGTGGCGCGGCAGATGATTCCGGGAAATGATGAAACTGCCGATGCCACCTGGACACCAGACAATAAGTCGATCGTCTTTGGTCCCTGGAAAGGTGGGGAATCGCGGGGCATTAAGGTGCTGGACTTGAACACGAATCAAGTTAGTCCTCTTCCTGGGGCAACGGAGATGTGGTCTCCCAGGACTTCACCGGACGGGCGCTACATCGCGGCGCTTTCTGAGCAGGACAGCAAAATGATGTTGTTTGACACGAGGACGCAGAAGTGGGAGCAACTTTGCACCGACTATTCCGGATATCCGAGTTGGTCGCGCGACGGCAAATTCCTTTACTTTCAAGACTGGAATCATGGAAGCGGATATCCCTCACGGGTGGTGCGTACCCGTATCAGCGACCGCAGGCTGGAAACGGTTTTGGATCTTAAGAGCCTTGATCGGTTGTCCATCGGAACATTCATGAGTTGGAGCGGGTTGGCTCCCGACGACTCTGTTCTGCTTTCGAGAAACAACAGTACACAGGAGATCTATGCTGTGAAGTGGTAAGCGTCCCCGGCACAGGCAGCTCAGACCTATCGCTAGGGCGCTCTTAAAGCGTTTGGTTTCAGACCATGGAGCTCCGCTGTTCCCACTCTTTTCCTCCTGAGCTCTGTGGAGATACGGCAGCCTATCAGTCGACCGTTCCTTAACTCTTCACCAAAGTGATCCGCGGCCGCCTCGTTCGGCTCCTCGCAGAACGCATGGCCTAATTCGTGGGTAACCGCGAGCTCGAGAAGCTTAGGCATTGACCTCTGCCACTCCTTCATCAGCTCAGATGTGCGCAGTGGATCGTGGACGAAGAGCGCTTCTTCGAGAAACGTTTCCCGGAGTTCGAGCGCTGTGAAGGCGGGGCTGTCGGGATTCAATCGCAGTCTCTGGGAAATCGGCTTCCAGTCTTGGGAGCGTACCAGAACCCATGTCCAATGCCCCAGCCCTTCGATCGGGTAATGATCCAATACCTTTTTCAATTCAAGGATGTCCTCTTGGCACTGCGTCAGGGAGTAACCCGTATGGCAGTAGAATTCCTGACTAGACAGTATTGCCCTCTCGGTTTCTGGCCTCGCAATCTCCGCTGCGGTCTGACCCGCTGTCGGGAGCATCCACACCGAAACGATCAGACAGCAACTCATAACCAATCTCGACTGTAAGGATGCCACGGCTCTACCTCATCCGCAGTTGCGGGATAGGCAGAGATTGACCGGTCTGAAACCGCAGCTCTATAGACGGCGTCTGATTCCCGTCTGAAACGTGAATGACAAGCTAAGTTTTGCAGAGTGAAAGTGTTAGCGCCTGTCCTGAGAGGGATCGATAGGTTGCCGAAAGCGGCCAAACGCAATTCTCGGCAGGAGTGGGCCGAGTTAGCGGGAGGTGCTCAACCCTGGGTGCGGTAGAGTTTGCTCGAAAATCCACTGCAGTGACTCAGCCACTCAAAACACAATTTCCAGGTCCCATCGAGAAGCTGCAACTGTTGCGGGCACAATTCCGTACTTGAGATCCAGAAACGTCCGCAAGCCTTGAGGTAGGAATTGGACGAGCCCCTGCCAGGTCAGAACTTTGCACCGGCTTCTGAGCTCGGAAGTTTTTATGCATCGCAGGATTTCATACCAGTCCTCGATCAGGTCCAGCCGCCGCGCATCAAGAAGAACGCAAAAGCAAAGGTCGAGAGCGTACGCGGCCAGCACATCCCGCAACAGCTGATACGAGGCATATTTCTGTCCGCGCCGTGGCAGATCGCGGACCTCAAACACCGCCTTCAGATCACGATATCCTTCCTTTCGCAATGTGAGGCAGCCGTTGCTGCCCTCGGAAGAGGCGAATGAAGCAGGTTCCAGGTTAGTCAAATTGCGCAGCGCTTCCGCCACTCAAGGTGTAAGAAGCGCGCTGGATGTTGTGTACGACCGAGGCCAGAGTCTGAGGAATGAGCAGCCGCAGACCCTCCGTATCGAAGAAGAAGAACAATTGAGATAGTATCCATTGCCCTCTTGCGGGCCAGCCCCCCAGTTGTAATTGCGATAGAGTTCATAAAAGGAGCGTTCTTCTCCAGCCAGCGTAAGGTACCAACCTGGAGTGTTACGCAATGCAATGTACTTGAGTGGGTCCCAAGGATCTGTGCGCAATTCTGGGTCCTTCGGAGAACTCCAATCCTCTTCGCTTCTATCAAGCGGTACATAGACCGGACGCTCGAAGTCAGCCACCGTTGTCTGATGCGAGTCATTTGCCTGCCCGAAAGCAGCAGGGAGTAATAGAGCTATAACCCGGAGCAAGCTGAGTACACTGTTTGCGATTCGGAAGTCGCAGCACGTTTTCGGACATGGCTGTGCATCCGATCACCGGTCCAGTGCTCGTCGCGATGCTCGACAATCCAAAGAAGGTCGTCGCAGCCGTGTGCCACGGGCCCGCCGGTCTCCTGGACGGAACATGGGCCCTTAAGGATCGGCAGCTCACCGGCTTCAGCAATGAGGAAGAAACGCAGGCGGGTTTTGCCGGAAACGCGCCGTGGCTCTTGGAAGATCGCCTCCGTATTTCTGGCGCGCGTTACATCGCAAAAGCACCCTGGACGCCGCATGCCATCGCCGACGGCAACCTCATCACGGGTCAGCAGAACTATTCGGCCGGTGTAACAGCTGACGCGGTCCTCAAGCAACTAGCGGCTACCGTGTAAGCTCCGTCGAGTGCACGCCCTGACAGTGAAACCAACGACGCCAAGATCGCCCGCGCTCTCTCAGCTGGTCCAGACAAGGTCGCCCGAGGTGCGCGCATTATCGACACGGACAGAAATGGAAAGACCGTTGTTCTGCGCGAGGGGACCAACGGCTTCACCTGCATGCTTGGGAATCCAAGAGTCAGAGGCCTCGATAAGCACCATGCCAGCCCTTCGGGCCTGTTGCGCGTCGCTTGCGATGGGTCAGCGCGTTTCGATCTGGATAAGAACGCCAGGCGCGGACTTGTCGCGATTCGGCGAGGACCTTCAATTCCTTCGTGTACTCCGCGATCAGGCGGCCCACTAACGAATCACTTTGTTGCGAGAGGCTTTCCCGTCTCAAGCAGGCTCTTCAATGAAGACATCATGAGCGGCCAGCCCTCGACCGATCCCGAATAGGTCGCGGTTTTGTCGTGGAAGTCGTCGTGGGCGACGTGAAGTTTAGTCGTCGATGGTCCGGCAGCGGACAACTCGTAGGTAACGCGAGATGCCCGATCTTTCGCGACCGACTCGTCCCAGTGCGCCTTCCAGGTCATGACGAGCCGCTTCTCTGGCTCGATCTCAAGAATTTCCCCGTCGACGACCTTGAAATCTCCGTCGCCTACGTAGGCATACGGGGCACCTTTCTTCAATTTGCTCTCAAGACGGGTACCGTATACGTAGTGCTTCGTCATCTCGCCATCAACGATTCCTTTCCAGACCTTGGCGACGGGCGCGCCGATGTAGATGTCATAAGCGAATGCAAGATCCTTAGCATTTGAAACCTCGTTCGATATCTGTATTGTTTGGTGGTTCCCTGTATTCGGGCCGGTCGACTTGCAGCCGGCTTTCAAATCTCGTATGCACCCGATGCCCACGAGCACGGTGATCACGGTCGAAAAGAAGATCGGCAACGGGAAGAAGTACGCCCAGACAATGCCGATGCTCGCCGCCCAGGTCAGGAAGAGAGCCCAGGTGACGGGCGCGAAGGCGCGACGATCGCCGGCAGTCATTCCCCCGAGGTGCCACGTTGTCACAGCCGAAAAGATGAAAAACAAAGAAACGATGCCGCCCATGCCGCGATAAAATCCGTACCACGTGCAGCTGAACCCCTGTGACATGACGTGTACCGACTTCATCGCGGACACTACTGAATCACTCTCCGGACCGAACATCGGCGTCGCGACAACCGCACCCAGAGTGTGGCCAAGTGTGTACAAGACAAGGAAGTACGATGCCAGCCGGTACACGTTAAAGTACCGAGCTCGTACGCCTTTCGACGTGCTTACCGTCGACCGGCCGGATGAACGAGCGTCGGGGATGATCGCACTCATGGGACACCTGGGCTAGCGCCGGGTATGTAATCAATATTGGCGCCACCGTACAAGTTTGTATTGTAAAAATGGGAAGCGCTTTACTTGAGGACGAGGCGCCGTCCAAACTCATTGGAGACCTCGCGACTGAATTTTCCCGGCGGGTAGCCCGTCATCTTCTTGAATTCCTTGGTGAAGTGCGCCTGGTCATAGTAGTAGTCGTGAAGCTCTTCTTTCAGAACTTCAAAGGGTAGGCTCTGAGCCCATTTCCGGTAAAACTTTTGGAAACGGAAGATCTCGGCCAGGGGTTTTTGGGGAAAGACCGACGTGCCGGCTGAAGAGCTGGTCCAGGTACCTGCGGGTAAACCCAGTCCGTCGCTCCAGTTCCTTAATGGGCATGCGCCCGTCCGCGAGCTCAAGAGTCCTGACGCAGAAATCAATGAGGCGGTTGTCCACCTGGTTCTTTAGCAGGAGTCCGACCAACCGATCCTGTATGAATTGCACCTTTTGCCCTACGTCCTCCATGTTGCGAAGGGCTTCCCGGAAGTCCCGGCCCCATTTCCCGAACACATCACACGCATCAAAGAGGCCGTCGACCGTTTCCTGCATTGGTATCCCGAGCACAGGAAAGGCGCCGTGAGGAGAGAATTCGATCCCGATAAGTTTTTTTGCAGACTGGAGCGGATCAGCGTGGAGCTGTCCCTGTTCCCCACGAAATACAATCCGTGCTCGTGACTCACCTGTAATCGGCCGTTTGCAATCGACTCCAGGGAGTTCTCATACGGAACAATGAGCTTGGGGCAGCCATTCGGCGCAGCCAGGCTCCGGTCGTTCTCGGGCATTCCGACGGCGCTTTCGCACACCCAGAACGATTTAATGTGCGGGCGCAGAAATGATCGCATCTGGGTCAAAAACCGTCCTTCCCGAAACGCGCAAGCGCGCATAGGTTGTGAGAGGCTTATGCGCGCGTATCCAGGACCGAATCGTCCCCTCGGGAATGTCCATATGGAGGCGTTTGCGGATCGCGTGCTGCGTATCACTGAGGGAGTTGCCGAGGTTGTAGGTCGAGACCGCTTCGAGGATCACGCGGGGCGGGTACGTTTTATTTTTCCCTGCGGCTGCGGTGAATTTATAGAGGCACTCTCCGCACTGAAATACTTGAAGGACTCTGAAGCGGTTTTGTCGCCTTCCTTTCTTGATGGTGAATTTTGAACTGCACCGAGCGCAGATAGGGTTCTGTTGTTGGCTTTTGATGTTTGGCATGGAGAGGCTTGGGAGAGGGTTTGGAGGGGAATTTGGCGCGGGGTAGGTACTTTCCTCAGGCGAGAGTCTGGGGCATGCGGTGGAGTTGTCGTTCTGCCCACGGTCTTTGTTTTTGCCCTGCGAGGCCTCGGATTTCGGTGGGTCGAGCCCTCGCATCTTAGCGGCAGCGCGGGCCTCGGAAATTGGCGGGGTTCACGGCTACACATCGAGGCTGGAATCGGAAAATACTGGGTTTTGTTGCCGATACTGGGGTTCGTTCCGCCGGTCGGGGGCGGCGCATTGCTGACTTGGGGCAACGCGCCGTGAGCATCCCCGTCAGGCTCCTTTATTAACACACATAATGGAGTGACGCACAATGCAGGCAAGGATGGGGTTCAATCAGTTACGAGAAAGACGCTCAAACCGGAACCGCCTTACCGGTGCCGCGTAGAGTTCTGCCCCAGTGAGCTTGGCACCCATGAGGCCGCTGATCTTCCAGATCAGCGGCAGGACTCCGGACGCAGCGATAAACAGTGTAGCAAGCAAATGTTACGACGAGGTTAATTAGGAAATATCCGCAGCGGCTGCGGGGCCGCTCGGCGTGTACCATGAAACCCGACAGCTCTTGGTTGTCTTTGGGCTGCGTGACTGACTGGCAACAGGAAACTAGCGGCCTATTTCTTATTGGGGGAGACATTTTATTGTGACAGACCCAGCCTCTCACATCAAATACGAAGTCCAAGAATTGGTTCAACTTCAAATTGACACTCTAAAGCAGGAATCGTCACTGACGCCTTCTGACCTTTGTGAATACACCTTCCGGTCTGAACGAATCAGAGTGCTGTACAGCGAACTAGACAGAATCGGCAGAGTCCGTTTTCTGCACGAATTGGACATCGCCTGCTAAGAATCTCTAACAAAACCTCTGTTCAGTCATTTGAGGAACACGCCTGACGAGTGAGGTTGGGAAGTCTCCAACTTCCCGCATCTCAGACCCTGCGCACCAATTGAACTACGGTAAT
>Ga0070706_100004645_pt1 | contig 13184 bp, 7 predicted proteins | sample KBSK5501metaG_FD_65476 | JGI IMG/M metagenome (GOLD analysis project Ga0070706, IMG submission 65476) | Corn, switchgrass and miscanthus rhizosphere microbial communities from Kellogg Biological Station, Michigan, USA - KBS K5-50-1 metaG | ecosystem: Host-associated > Plants > Roots >...
GCGCCACGGCGCTCGATGCGCTAATCGTCGCCGAGTGAAAGAGAGACGCGCCATCTATCAGATCGCTGCCTGTAGGAGCACGAACCACTTCTGCCTATTCGGATTGCAATTGGGCTCGCCGCCCGACGTAGGCTTATCAGGGTTGTAGCTATCGCACGCAATGCTTCCCTGAGCTGCAGAAAGAACGCCCCTTTTATTTAGATTAAGCACCTTTTCGGTCACGGAATTCTGGACGTTGCCTCCTATCACAGTGACTTTACTGGAATCGCTGTCGACCCTAACAACGATATCGCAGTGACTGCGGCTGATGGGTTCCTCACCTCTCGCTATGTCGCGGAAAAGCGACTTGAACAGCGACGGCCCCTTTTGAGCGTACGGGTGTGGTGTGCCCTCGATGTGCCGGTGATAGCAAAATAAGTCACCAATCCGAGGTTTGGTTGTGTCCGGATCGCAAGCACGGTAAAAGCTGGCGCTCTCCCCGCCGACCAAATCTCTCAGGGATTGTTCCACGGCGGAGGTGATATAGGCCACGTGACTTGCGTCATAGGAGAACTCGGTATCCTCGTCGAGGGGAATAGCGCGCATAATGGAAGATACGAAGGTGGCTGACCACGGAACGTCGCTTATACTACTGCGGATTACGCTTTGTTGCAGAGCCTCTCGCAGGTCGTCAGACTCGGGCCCCATTTGAGACAGATCGAGTCCTGATATGAATTTCAAGAGACGCCGTAGCTGCATTTTTTTCCGATGCAGAACGGATGGCGGGTCGTCACTAAGAGCCCCGGGATAGTACCACACTTGGAGCGCGCCCCCCGCGCCTTCCCCTATTTTCCTGCCATTGAGTTTTTCCCAGTATCCCAAAACCTGACGCCATGGGATCTGTCTCGCAGAAACGTTGCCGTCTATTTCCTGGTCGCTCTCCGCTTCCGAGTGTCCAAAAGAGACTATTCGTCCTGCCCGGTCGACACGACTTCCATTGAACGCCTGATGCTGCGCGATAGCCTCGTCTTTGATCTTGATTGCTCTTGAAGATGCCGCAACTGACGCTCTCGTTTGACATTGCTTCGCGAGATTCCCGAACGACGCAGCGTCGACGTCCTGCCCAGAAGCCCCAGAGGTCAGGATCATGAACATGGCCAACGGGCAGACGATTTTCAGCGGCAGCATACGACCTTCCTCCGGCCTCGCAGATGAGGTGCAACGACTTCCGCCGCGTGTGCGGTATCCATGTTGTGCTATGTATGGAGCATGCGAAGGGAATCGAACCCTCGACATACAGCTTGGGAAGCTAGGTGTTTGTCATTGCCTACAATATGTTACCTGCAAAACTGAGCAAAAGTGGCCCTATAAGCATCAAGGGTTACGGCCGGTTTGCAAAACCGGGACCGCCCATAACCGGGGTTCCGGTCGTTCCTTAACACCCCAGCCTTCCGACCTCCATGTAGTGAGCAAGGATGGTGACTACCGATTGGGCAAGCTCTCATTCGCCAGCGCCAACACCTCTGGCACTCGCCCCGAAGGACGCTCATGGATGCCGTTTACACCTTCATCAATTCCCGGCGTCGGTACGCAGGAATCTAGTTTTCGGAAGCGACACGGTGCAGTTATGGCCGCGTGAGTCGGGCTAATCCTTCAACCTGGGCAAATTTTCGCATTGATCCTTGTATTCGAGCGAAGCCGAAATCCAACCTTTCCACTGCCCAGCACTCATGTTCCACGACAATTTCTGGCAGATGATGTCTGCCCAGCGATTGGGTCCCGGCCACAAAAGGAGTTTACGCGCATCGGCCGTTACGAAAACGCTGCCATCCGCTGCCAAGGCAACGGCTTTAATATCTCCATCATGAGCCACAAAGCGGGGGCCTATCAGATGTCCATGCACCGCATCCCATAACTGAACTTGCCCCTGCTCGCCGCCGGTGAGGACCAGCCGGCCGTCGGCGCTCGCATCCAACGCGGTCAATACTTCGCCGTCTCGAGTCTTCATGCGGAACTTGAACTCATCCGGCGGTAGAGAGAAACGTGTGCTCTTGCGCTTGCCGACTCTTTCGAAATCATCCCAGGCCAGAACGCTTCCGTCCTCTGATGCCGAAAGGACCCTACCCCCAATGCCGGTGTGCAATTGGAAAATAGACTTGAGTGATTTGATATAGAAGTGCCCGAAGAGCATTTCGCTGCTAACCGGTCCCTCGTCGGCGCCCTCGAGAGCAATAAGCCGCAGAAAGGTCGACCCAATGACAAGGTACTTCGCATCCGGGCTGAAACCTACAGCATTAAGCTCGTCCCCGGGGACCCAGGAGTCCCAGTCATTTGGCCTGATCCACCGCGAGAGCGCGCGTGTCGTCAAATTCCAGATACGAACCGTGCCGTCACTGCTCCCGGCGGCGAGCATCGTGCCGTCCGGCGACACGGCAATTGCGCGCACGGGCTGCTTTGCGTTGATCGCCATTTCACCTTCAATCAGGCGTCCTGACGCCGGGTCCCAGCTTTTGACGCCGTCTTCGCCACCAGAGACGAGTGCGAGACGATTTCCATTCCGAATATAGACCAGACTCCGGATGGCGTTTGGATGTGCCGTCCACTCCGAGGTCGCCGATTGCACCTTAGCGTCGGCGTACCCTCGTCGAGTCCACAAATGGATGTTGCCCTTCGCGTCGCCGGCTGCAATGGACATGCCGTCGGGACTGTCGAGACTGATCGCGACCGTGGTCACGTCGGCCGGGAGATCAGTGGTCCGCCCGTCGTCCGCTCTCGATTGCAACTGTGCGAGCGAGAAACCTTCGGTGTTCGGTTCCCAAATGCGAATCGTTCTGTCCGTGGTCATCGATGCTAAGCGATCACCTTTTCGATCGAAGGCAACGGCGTAGACTATGCCTGTTCCCTCGCCAATATCTTTCACATGTTTTAACTCAGGAAATTCGCGATCCACCGCCCTCGAAGCGCAGGACAGATGCCTGTCCAACCGATAGAGCCGCAGCTTGCCCTGCCCACTCCCAGCCGCCACAATCTCTCCCTCGCCGTTGATATCAAGCCCATAGACCTTTACCGGCATTTGCGCGCTTTGAGTCTCGCACCGTTCCCCTACGTTCCAGACTTTGACCAACGTATCCTCGCCGCCCGAAACCAGGACATCATTGTCCGCTGGCGAAAACACGACTGCCTGAACCGTGGCTTTATGCCCATTGAGCTCCACGGGCTCCTTATTCGGCTCGTCCAAATCCCATATCCTGATGATCTTCTCTTGGGCCGCAGCGATCTTGCGTCCGGTTTTGCTGACGCTTATCGCCGATATGTCCCCGGCTCCCCTTTCGGGCAATGAGCCCAAGTGTCCCGATTCAATTTCGCCAACGAACACGATATTCTTGCTACCGCCGGCGACCACGATCTCCTTCCCATTCACTTCACTGAAGTCGAGGCTGAAGATGTCGCCGATGTCATCGGATTTACCTTGAACATCAGCTTGCTCCCACCTCCGCACGACCGAGCCATCGGCGACGTCGAAAATGCAGATTGCCCCTCGGGGAGAGTCGCCGGTCTCTGCAACAAAACCTGCCGCGAGGCGTCGGCCTTGGCGGTTGAATGCGATGCTCCAGACCTGAGTGCCCGGCGGGTGGGAGCAGTTCAACAGCAGCTGCTCTTGATAGGTTGCTGCATCGAGTAGGTGGATCGAGCCGTCTGAGCCGCCAACCACGGCCAAGGTCTGACCGTTGGGGCTGTAGGCCAGGGCGGGCGTGGCGGTGAGAGAGGCCATGGGGCCGGCCGCTGCGTCGCGAAGCCTTACGATCTTGCGCAAATGGGTCGAGGCCTCCAATGCCGAGTGTAGCGCTCTCAGGCCTGAGTTAACCTGCCAGCTCATGGTTGGCTTGATGAGGTGCCGATAAGCGGCCAATCCTCGGTAAGCCATCTGCTCCGCAGGAGCGAGTTCCGGAGGAGCGCCGGGAGGAAACGCAATCTCACCTTTGGCCTGAAGAGCAGTCTCCTCTGCCATCTTCGTGATTTCTACCTGGGAGAGCAAATTCTGAAGCGCGATCCGCTGCCGCATCGTGAAAAAGAACAATCCGAAAAACAGCAAAGCGAACGCAGATGCGATGGCGAACGAACGCTGCACACGTTTTCGCTGGGCTCGCTCCTTTTCCAATTCGGCTTGTGCCTGCTCCGCCTTGCGTTCCTGCTCCGCCTGAAGTTCCCGGGCTTGGCGTTCGTCGCGTGCCTTGCGCACCACCGGAACCAGCCGATCATGGATCAATTCGATGCGCGCGGTGTCGGCGTGCGAGACGACCCGAAGCAGCCGATGCCGGTCGGTGAGCGCCGCCAGTTGCCGTTCCGTCAGGAGTCCAGCGTTGAGTGCTCCCTCCTTCGAATAGTTGCCGCGATCGCGATCGCCCTGAATGAGATATCCCTCGATGAAGCGGGACACGTCCGGTGGGCCCTTGACCTCCTCGTCGTCCAGCGCTTCGCGGTAGAAGCTATCCAGGATGTCGCGTCCGGCACGATCGACCAGGGCTTTGTCGATCCTTTTGCCGTCACGCCGGCGATTGAGCTGGTAGCAACACAGGCTGAGCAATACAGGTTCGATGACCGGGTCGGCAGCACCGCTCCTGTTTGGCCCCTCGTCGCCTTTCCCGACGAAATCGACGATGACTGGCGCAACGCCCTTGTCGAGCACCTCCGCGCCGGACCGCTCGACTGCCGCGATTGCGCGCTCCCGCGGCATCGGTTCCAGCCGCAGATAGTTGCGCAGCAGCGAGGGCACCTTCCTTTCCCAGGCCGCCCGCACCTGCGGCAGGAAATCTTCGCGGAACGAAAGGACAATTCGATAGCGTTGAGTGAGCAGATCCAGCTTTGACCTTTTCGGTTTCGCCGCGTCGCTGCGCAGTTCCACGGGGATTCGGTTTTCGATCAGATCTCCCAGGCCGTCGAGAAACTGTTCTATCCGTTTCGTATCTCCGTCGTTGCGCGAGAAAAGCTCCTCGAACTGATCGAAGACCAGTACCGGAGTGAGCGGGAAGTTGTCCGTCGTCCAGATCTCGAAGTCTTTGCGGTGCAGATATTCCCACAGACTCTCGTCGCCAAGTGCGTCAAAATCTGCCTTCGTGCGGCGGAGCTCTGCCATAAGACGCTTTGCCACCCGCTCGAGCCTTAAATCGGACCCCTGTGAACAGTCGATATTGACAGGCAGGTAATGATCGGCGCGCAGGAGCGGGAACAATCCCGCCTGCAGCAAGGAACTCTTGCCCAGCCCAGATTTGCCGTACAACACCGTCAGCGGTGCCAAGCGGATGAGCCTGGGGAGCTCGATGGCTTCTTCGTCCCTTCCGTTGAAAAAGTCTCGCGACGCTTCGTCGTAGGCGGCAAGGCCCGGCCAGGGGTTTTGGGCATTAAGGCTTGGGGAGACGCTCGCATCGGCATGTTCCGGCGAACTGCCGACGGGTTCGACCGAACTGCCTGGCAATTCAGTCGGCATGCCGCATCCCCAGCGATTGACTCTCCCGGCGACTCTCGCGCACCAGCTTCCGGAGCCGGTCAGCTGTTTTCTCGTCGGGCACCCCATTGGGCGCACGGCCGAAAAGCAGATCTTGCCACTTCCGAACCGGCTCGGCTGTGTAGGATTTGGGATCGCCGTCGGGATCCAAGATTATCGGGACGAGGTACTCATAGTTCAGATACGTCCAGCGATCGTTTGCCTCCTTCCACTCCCTGATAAAGTACCCTTCGCGGCGATCATTGGCCGCCTTTGACAGCAGCGGCATAAAATAGCGGCAGCCACGTATCCCCTCGAGGATGCGGTTGCTTATCTGCTGCCCGGGCTCCATTGCCGTGTCGTCGAACCATACCTCGTTCCTGGCGAGGCCGAGTTTGCGCAGCGCTTCGGCCATCGCCCTTGCAGCCGGCAGGTCGGTCCGGCGCGAATAGCTGATGAAGAACATTGCGGCTGGGGGGACCTCCTCGGCCCTTTGGTCCGCTCCGGCTACCACCGCCGAATCCTGCTCCGCCTGCCAGCGCCGGTGCAGCTCGGCGACGAACTGCACCGGAGAAGTATCGGAGAGAATTTCGGTGGCTGTGCTGTAGCTGCGCAGGAAGCATGTGAGGCTTTCCTCGGGTCCTGGATGCTCGACCATCCATGCGCGCTTGTCCCTTTCCGACAGTCTGTTCTTGTTCGTCACGCGCAGGAAGAACCGGCTCAGCCAGTCCGCGAAGTTGCAGCCGATGAGCAGCAGAGAGCGTTGTTGCAGCGCGCCGAGGAACTTGCTCAGCACTAGGTTGCCCTGGACGATCACCTTGTGAGCGTATTCCAAGACATCCTCGTCGTGGATCGCAAACACCATCCCTGCCGAGCTCGACTTGCCGAAGAGGTAGAGCAAATGCACCTCACCGGATCGCGTGTGCCAATCAGCAGGCAGATCGCGCGGCTCCAGATAGGGCGAGTGGACGACCTCATCGACCGCGCAGCGCCGGCGCAAACTTCGCGCCAGCATATCGTCCGGCGTCAGGGTCACGATGAGCCGGAAATGCGTTATCGCGGCGAGCTGCCGGATCGGCTCGGGGATGGCGGCATCGCCGCCCGCAGTCACGGCACGGATTGCATCGTGCACGTCCGAATAGAGGTCCGGCAGGTTGAAGCCTGCCGGATTCGAAGCCTTTATGCGCGTCACGGCCTCGTTCAGTTCGCGAAAGGGGGGAAGCGCCCCTCCGTCCAAGCCGTATCTCTCCAGAAGCTGCTTGGCGATCGGGGCTTGGAGCGAACTCTGCCCGTCGGAACCGACCAACAGCCGAGGTCCGACGATCGGGACGACGTTGTCGTCACGGATCTGGCTGAGAAGCCTTCTCCAGGATGCCTCGTTCATGGTTCCGCCCCGTCCTGACCCACGCGCAGTCGCGTGTGCCAATCGAAGACGAATAAGCTTTCCAACTCCTTCTCAACGGCGGAGCCGTCCGTCCCGTTTATCTCAAGTATGATCTCAACTGTTCGAGCTTTCAACGAAAATAGAACCGCTTCATCAGCAGGTTGCCGGGTCTTCGCTGCCCGTAAAGTGAATTGCCTCACACTTGGGTCAAAAAAGATGCTCTGGGCTGGTGACGCCAATCCACTCTCGATCTGATGATCGATAGCGCGGACCCGAGGATGTTCCGTTGGGGCAGAGCTACTGCAGCCCTAGTGCCGCACAGAGTGGACCGACATGCGGCCCCATCAACACAATCGCCGCCTTGGCTGCACCGATGGCGTGTTCAAGTGCCGGAACCCAGCGCAAGCCCGGCGCAAGGTTGCGGCGATCAAAGAACGACTTCAGACCCTTCGCGCGCAGCACCGCATCGATGTCCGCCGCGTGGCGCCAGTCCGCACGCGAGTAGCTCACAAATACGTCGTAAGTCTATTCGCCACGGTCATCACCGCCGATCAGATATGCGTCAACAATAGTTCGCCATTTCAGGTGCCTTACGGCTCAAGCAGGTTCGCTGCCAGCTGGCCGAACCATTGCGGTACGTTGGCGGGGTTGGTGTTGCCGCTCATCAGCGCGCGTGAGAATAGACCATCGGCGACATGCACGCCGAGTTGCCGGTACGCCTCGAACTGCTCTTCCTCGAAGAACTGATCGAGCGTGCTTTGGTGCGGAAAGTCAGGGTGAAGGATGCGATAGCGCCTGGTCAATTCCGGCTCGTTGCCGGTAACCGAGAGCTTCATGTAGAGCAGCAATCCGATATTACCGTCCGGGTAGAGGATGCGGCAGAAAGCGGAGTGGGTCTGGCTGTAATGGGTCTTGGGATCGGGCCGGATGTCATTCAGTCTCGAATCGATACGAATGCCGAAGTCGATCTGGGCATGCCGCACCAAAGTCATGAGCCCTTGAAATGTGCACTCCGGATCGGCCTCGCCGTCGACGCAGATGATGTATTTGCAGCGGCGCCGCAGCAGCTCATAAACGGCCATATTCTCGATATGCCCCCCGTCGGACAGGTTGGGCCAGGCCTGCTTCTCCGACATCCCAATACCGATCATTTCCCGGACGAGGCAGAAAAATCCCGGAGCCTTCAGCCAGGTGTTCCGATCGGGTCGGAGAATCCAAAAGCCCAAACGCACGTTGAGGAACGTCAAGAGGGCGGTGAGCGTCGGCATCGAGCCGAGTCCCATGTGAGAGGACGCGGCAGCGCCGGAAATGGCCATGGCGGTCGCCAGATCCGGCGGCGCGTCGTTGGTCTTCCAATTGGCGGGCGGGTAATAACCGGTGGCGGGCGAGCCGCACCAATGCTTGGAGAAGAGGAAGAAATCGCTCTTACGGTCGCGCAGGGCGGGATGCGTGCTGGATGGAACGTTCAGCGTGGTGTTGATCAGATGATACGGGCCGCTGTTGCCAGGGTTGAGCGTGGCCAATGGAACCGGCGCGGCATTAATCTCGTCGGCTTGAACGAACGTGCGCGCCAATTGGTCCCGGTACAGGCGATGGGGACCGGTCAGATTGACGTTCAAAAGCAAGATGGCCACGAACGCAAAGGCAATCGCGACACAGGCGAGAATGATGGTCGCAATGGTCGATTGTGCGCCGAAATACCAGAATAGGTAGAACAGCGCGACTGCCCCGAGAGGAATGATCACTCCGGCAACGTACAGCAGCGCCAAGAGGACGAGCTTGCGGACAGCAGGTTTTTTCAACACGGGGACGAATCGAAGGATGGTCGGGCCGGCCACAGCCAAGCTCGCCAGGAGCCCACCCGAAATCCCCAAACTCCAGCCGCTCGCGTGGGACACAACGTCGTAGCCTGCATCCAGCAGCCAACAAGCACCAAGGAATGCGGTGATCCCCAAAAGCGTCGCCAAAAGGGACCCACTGAACAAGGCTGGTGCTCGCCCCTTCCGCATCAGCCAGCAATAGAGCACCAGTCCAAGGATCGTGAGGCCGCTTGAGATCGCCAGGATGGTCGGCCAGGGAGCCGGGCGGAAAGCTTTCCAGTACCCAATGGCGGCCAAAGCGGCGATCGCAATCAACAGCAGCGGCGCGGTCCAGTTCAGAAGCATGCCGGCAAGCGTAGCCGTCACCATCGACCAGCTCTGCTTGAGATCAACCGCGGCCAGAAACTTAGCGTGTTGGCGGAGGTAGCGAATGGGCCCGGGATCCGGTCCGTAAGGGCCGGCGACATCATGATGCGGCTGGCCTGCTCCCAGCCTAGTGGTCAGAAAGCTGCCGGTGTAGCCGCCTCCAGAGACGGTGGATAGGAAGTCGACGTCCTTGAGTAGGCGACGCGCGGCCAGCACCTGCACCACGCCGAGACTGAAGCTCGCCGAGCGGACGCCGCCGCCGGACAGGGCCAGACCGACAGCATTCTTTCCGTCAGGCGTCTGGACGCGATGATGTATGCGACGCTCTTGCACAGCTTGGGCTTCCATCTGATTGATGGCATCGATCGTTGCATCCGCGATTAGCGATGTCTTGGCGATGCCGAAGGCAACATCATGGAAACAAGACTTCAGCTCGGCTGGCGGCATGACCGGCGGCGTAAGCGCATCCTCGATATCCGTGCCGTAAGCTTTCTTGTGCAATATGCGGGCAAATGCCCGCAACTTCTCCTGGACCTCCGCCAAATCTCCGCGAAACTCGTCGCCGCCGTCTCGAGTGCTCAGCCGACCCTCCATGTAGGCGCGATCCCACTTCGCTGTCACCGGCCGCAAATCCTTGTTCAGCATCTGCGTGACGGCGTCGGCGAACTCGGCGCAGCCCGGGTATTTTTTCATCGCCGCCCGCGCCTGCACGAACACCTCCCAGAGGCTCTCGAGGGCGCGAGATTCGACACCGTGCTGATAAGGCAGCGGCTGAGTCGAAATGCGGGTGCGCAAATCCGAGAGAAATTCGTGCGCCGCGGCCTGGTCAGGTGAGGGGATTGCCGAAGGTTTCGTTTCCGTCATCGCGAAGGTGCCTACGGTCACATGCCGCGACGTCCTGCACGCGGTATCTCGTTATAGTTGTAATATGACTCTATGCAGAAGAAAAGTGGCATTCACCAAATTGGTTCGTGTTCATAGGCTCTGCCCTCGCTCCCGTCGCAAATCCGGGGATCAAGACGCCATCTAGAAAAATGCCCCCCGCCATCCGCCGCTCCAAATTGGGGACGAAGGTGTACCTTCCCGTCGGGCGGATGACGGGCGCCCACTAGATCCTCCTGGAGTTGATTGGGAGCGGGACAATCATCACTAGTGACGAGCGATTATTTCATCGCGGCATCGTACATTTTGGCCACATATTCCCAATTGACCAGATAATCCAAGAAGGCTTTTAGATAGTCCGGACGTCGGTTGCGATAATCGAGGTAGTAAGAGTGCTCCCACACGTCACAGCCGAGGATCGGCTTCCCGCCGTGCACCAGCGGGTTCTCGCCGTTCGACGTTTTGGTGACGATGATCTTGCCGTCCTTGACCGCCAGCCAAGCCCACCCTGACCCGAACTGTGTGACGCCGGCTTGAATAAACTCCTCCTTCATCTTCGCGATCGAGCCGAGGTCAGCGACGATCTTCTTTGCGAGGTTGCCCGGAAGCTTGTCGCCGCCGCCCTTGGGTTTCATCCATTGCCAAAAATGCAAGTGGTTGTAGTGCTGCCCGGCGTTGTTGAAGAGACCGGCGTTCTTTCCGAACGAGCCCTTCACGACGTCTTCGAGCGATTTTCCTTCCCACTCGGTACCTTTGATGACGTTGTTGGCATTTTGGACATAGGCGAGGTGGTGTTTTGAGTGGTGATACTCGAGCGTCTCGCGCGACATGTGTGGTGCCAGCGCGTCATAGTGATAGGGAAGATCGGGCAGCCTGAAAGGCCCCAGCAAGGTGCCCCTTCCGAAATTTCCCTGCCTAGTCTGGGCAACCTCTCGTTGAGGCTCGTATGGCCACTGTTCGAGGAGATGCACGACGGAGTAGCTGAGCTGCTCGGCCCGGTCGCTTTTCGCGATTGCGGACAACTGACCCCGAATGTCTTCCCTGTCTGGTATTCGATCTGCGAGTGCCCTAGCTTCTTCCAGCCCCTGGTTATAGCTCGCATGCTGAGGGCCTCTAGGGACGCGAGCCGACGGCTCAAGCAGATTGAGTGCGATAGCCAGATCGCGTGCGGCGCCTCCAAATGCGCCGAGGATTACGAGCGCCTCGCGATGTGCAAGCGTTAGAATCGCTTCCTCAAGAATACCCGGCATCCTGCCTTCGTAGTGGTCTCCCGGTTGGTTCAATACTCCCATACGGCCGCCCATAACGACACGCCCTGTGACCATTCGCGTCATAATGCGACGCGCAGAAGAATATACATCGGCGGGGTTCGCTCGCGCTTGCCCCAGCCAATGCTCTAAGGATTCCTGCGAATCGATCCGGGTGTCGGAATTCGAGACTGGATCGACAGCCGTGATCGCGGGCCGACCGATATTGTCGTTACCCCGCAGGCTTTCGTCATCCTCGCCTGTCAATCTAGCTACGCGTTCATTTGCGAACGCGATCGTCGTTTCTACTGTGCCGCGCGCCTCCTTCAGCATTGAAGCAAGGTCTTCGAAATTTGTCCGCCGCAGCACAGGTTCCGGTACGACGTGCACGAACGGAGCACTCGACCTTCGGACCGCATAGGCCTCAGAGAGGTGACGGAAAATTTTGAATGTGAAACCAGCGGGGTCGAGGTTTCCGCCGTAAACGATGCGTGCGCCGGCTCGCACCAGAGCAGTGCATACCGATAGGAGGACACGATCCACCTCGCGCTGCGGATATCCGAGACGACCGCGGTCGGGGGCGTCTCCGATCGAAACGGCGATCATGCGGCCTTCGAGACTCACGTAAGTTCTCCAAGCGTCATGATCCTAGCTTCGGGCGCGACTCGCATGAGCGCCTTGTCGAGGATCTCACGCTCGACATTCGGAACTGGGGGATCCGGGTAAACGATCAAATCGCCTAGCTGCTCGACACTGCGATCGAGCAGATCGAATAGTTCAGGTGGGCGTGGTAGCGCCATGCCTTTGAGCCTCTGGGCCGCGAGGGTTTTTTCTGCCTGGCGCATGAACAGGTCGCACCGCAGGCCCTCTGAAATCACCTCGACGAGAAGAGCCTCGATCGCCGCACGATCCGTTGGGGCAAATCGAACACGCGGTAGATTAGCGCCGTAAGGATAAGTACGACTGGTTCGAACGCGGCCCACATCGGCGAGAACGACAGGCCGCTTCCGGCGTTTGGCCTCGGTCAACTCGAACACGCACCACGGCCGTGAATCGTAGAGGTCCGACACAATCGCGAGAAGCGTGCCCTCCCCAATTTCGTCTTTGAAGCGCTCCTGATAGTCTTCGCCCGGCATGAGCTCCTTGGCGTCGTAGAACGTATCCAGAGGAACGTCTTGGTCTTTGCTGTTGACGTGATTGACAATGCTCCAGGCCGTTTCGTCGCCGTCTGCCTTGGCGTGGCTTACGAACAAGGGTTCGCGGTTGGCTCGTGGCGCCGCAAGTCGCCGCAGATGTGTTCGGATTCGATGAAGGATATGCAACAGCATCCTCTTCGTCTTGGCGGTTTCGTCGGGCAACGCGGTGGCCCAACGGTACTGGCGGGCATATTGGGTGGTGCTGTCGCACGGCAGACTGCTGCCGGCGGCTGAACACAGGAAGGGGATATAAACGTCGACATTTTGCCGCCGGCGCATAGCGTCGCGCGCCGTGCGCACATAATCGTCCCACATCGAAACGTCACGCACGGTGAATTCGTCATGGAGAAGCACGATCGCATTGTGCTCAGCATCATCCCAAAGAATGTCGCGCGGCTTCGTCGAACCGGAGGATGAATCCCATGGGTCGCTGCGGTATCGCACGGGCACGCGATACGCCACACCGTCGCGCTCCATCCCCAGACCATCGAAATGCTTTGCTATGACATCGGCTGCCCGTTGTCCCGCATCGGACTCCGGATGCCAGAGGACATAGATGCGAAGCAAATCATTCATCAGCTATCCCGATCATCTGCCTATTAGTCGCAAAGTTGGTCATCCGCATGGACTTCTCCGGCGCTACGTCGATAGGACAGCGGCGACGCGGGCCATAATCAAGCAGCTCAACGAAAAGAGAACATAACTTGCAAAACCGGCCGCAAAACCATTCATTCAAATTTAGGCTAAGCATTGGAGCGGGCGAAGGGAATCGAACCCTCGACATACAGCTTGGGAAGCTGTCGTTCTACCACTGAACTACGCCCGCAC
>Ga0070706_100004646_pt1 | contig 13182 bp, 17 predicted proteins | sample KBSK5501metaG_FD_65476 | JGI IMG/M metagenome (GOLD analysis project Ga0070706, IMG submission 65476) | Corn, switchgrass and miscanthus rhizosphere microbial communities from Kellogg Biological Station, Michigan, USA - KBS K5-50-1 metaG | ecosystem: Host-associated > Plants > Roots >...
GCTCGTCGCCGCGGTGAACGCCGCCGACGACGCCACCCTGCGGGCGCTGGTCGAGCACCTCACGACCGACGCGATGAGCGATGTCCGGGCGCGGCTGGGCCTGACGTAGAGGCGAGAGACCGTGCAGGTACACATGCGCTACTTCGCCGCCCTACGCGAGGCCGCCGGCCGCGTGGGCGAGCCGCTGGACCTCCCACCGGACGCGACGGTGGGTGCCGCCCGCACGCTGCTGGCGACGCGCTACCCGCCGATGGCGCCGGTGCTGAGCCGCTCGGCCGCCGCCGTCAATCGCGCTTTCGTCACCGATGAGACGGCACTGCGCGAGGGTGACGAGCTAGTGTTCATTCCGCCGGTCGGGGGAGGCTAACATGGCGGCCATCGTCAAGATCACGCGGGACCCGCTGGACGAGGCGGCGGTCACGACACTCGTACGCTCCCTCGCGGACCCGGCCGACGGCGGCGTCGTGATCTTCCAGGGCGTCGTGCGCGACAACGCGCGCGGCAAGCGCGTGCGCTACCTTGAATACGACGCCTATCCAGAGATGGCCGAGCAGCAGATGGCGACCATTGCCGCCGAGGTCGAGCGGCGCTGGCACACCGGCAACGTCGCGCTCGTCCATCGCATCGGCCAGCTGGAGATCGGCGAGTGCAGCGTGGTCGTCGTCGTCGCGTGCCCACACCGCGGCGAGGCGTTCGAGGCCTGCCGCTACGCGATCGATACGTTAAAGACGACTGTGCCGATCTGGAAGAAAGAAGTCGCCGAAGACGGCGAAGAATGGGTCGAGGGCTAAGGCATGAAGTTTGGCGTGGTGGTGTTCCCAGGCACCTGGAGCGATAAGGACTGTCTGCACGTGCTTGGCCCTGTGCTGGGCCACGAAGCCGTCGCGCTCTGGCACCAGGACACCGATCTACAGGGCTGCGATGCGATCATCCTGCCGGGCGGCTTCTCGTACGGCGACTATCTGCGCGCGGGCGCCATCGCCCGCTTCGCTCCCGTCATGGGTGCGATCCGCTCCTTTGCCGAGCGCGGCGGCCTCGTGCTGGGCATCTGCAACGGCTTCCAGATTCTGCTCGAAGCCGGTATGCTGCCCGGCGCGATGCTGCGCAATGAGAGCCTGGAATTCCGCTGCCAGTGGGTACACGTGCGCGTCGAGAACGCAGCGACGCCGTTCACGCGTCTGTGCGCGCCGGGCCAGGTGCTGCGCATCCCCATCTCACACGGCGAGGGCAACTACTTCGCCGCTGATGACGCGCTGGATGCGCTGGAAGCCGCGGGCGGCGTCCTGCTGCGCTACGCCATGCCGGACGGCGCGATCACCCCCGAGGCGAACCCCAACGGCTCGCGGCGCAACATCGCCGGCATCGTCAGCCCCGCGCGCACGGTGGCGGCGATGATGCCGCATCCAGAGCGCTGTGCTGAGGCCTTGCTCGGCGGCGAAGACGGCCAGTTGATCTTCACCTCCATGGTCAATGCCCTGGCCGAGCGCCAGGCGACGGCTCAGCTCACCGCGCGCGCGCGCTGAGGCGACGCTCGCGGACGACGCACGCTTTTGCGGGCTACACGAGCCCGAGCGACGCGTCAATGTCATCGATCTTCCAGCCGGAGCTGGTATCCACGAGCGTAATCGTGCCCGTCGACGTGGACGAGCCACGTGTCACCTCCAGCCCGATGGTCGCGGTCGAGTTGTTGATTCTCGTGGCGCCGCCGCTGGAGGACGTCGTGCAGTTAGTGACCTTGCCATCCTGTTGATCGTGCGTCTGGCTGGTCTGTGTGAAGCTCTCTAGCGATATGCGCGCCTGCATGTTCGGCGAAAGCTGGTTATAGGCGTTTGTGTAGTGCTGCGTCTCCTCCGCGGTACAGAACGACGCGGTGGTGATGGCGGCGCCGGCTACGTTGCGAATGGTGCCACCAGCCGTCGCAGCGATAAAGATACCGGCTCCCACGCACACCACGAGCACGACCGCGGCAATTACGCCGCAGGTGATCCAGAGGCCCTTGCGCGACTGCCGCTGCTGTGGCGGCGCCGGATATTGGGGATACTGCCCATAGCCAGGATATTGCCCGTATGGGGGATATTGTCCGTATGGGGGAGGGTATTGCCCCGGCTGGGGAGGATACTGGCCTGGCGCGGGATAGGCGGGCTGGCCATATCCTGGCTGCTGCGCGCCGGGGTCGGTCGGGTACGGTTGATAGCCCTCGGGATTCTGCGGATACTGTGGCCCGGACATACGCTGCCCTCCCCTGTGCGCTGCGCCATGGTATACATGAATGCTTGCCTCGTGTGGCGTCATGCTAGCAGATCACCGCCGGCTCTACAAGTGGGCCGGACGGCATTGCACCGGATGCGCGCCCCCTCTCCATTCCTGGCCGCTGTCTGGTATGCTGTGGATGGCGGCGCCCACGCCGCCGATGGCCAACGTCGCTACTTCTCTTCTGGAAAGGCACGCTCCCCTATGGCAGATACGCTCGCCGAGAGCGTGCGCGAGCTGGTGGCCGAGCTCGAAGCCCGCTTTCCCTATGCCGCGGCGCTGCTAACCGGCGCCACCGGCACCCAGATTACGGACGACGGACGCGAGCAGAGCGCCAGCGAAGTGGACCCCAGCCGCGGCATCGTCTTCACCGTCTATGACGGCTCCGCCTTTGCCGAGTACTCCACGAGCGATCTTACCCCCGAGCACCTGGCAGCGGGCGTGCGCGGCTGGGCGGGCGAGCTCAGCCCGCGGCCGGGCGGCCCGCCACTCGCCAGCGAGCGCGACACCCCACCAACCACCGCGGAGCCGCGCGTCTTTGGCGTGGCGATGGAGGTTGATCCGGCCGCGGTGCCGCTGCCAGACAAGCTGGTGCTGCTGCGCGACGTGCAGCAGCGGGCGCAGGCGCTCGACACGCGCATCGTGCAGGCGCGCATCGGCTATACAGATAATACGTACGAGAGCACCTACATCGGCCGCGGGCGCTTTCTCGAGCAGCATGTGACGCGCACGCGGCTGTTCCTCGTCATCGCGGTCGCGGATGGCGGCCAGGTGCGCTACGACTACCTCAACCGTGGCGGCACGGTCGGCTTCGAGCTCACGCGTATCAGCGACGGCGACCTGGCGCGGACCGTCGAAACGGCGGTGCGGCTGCTCACGGCGGAGCGTATCGAGCCAGGCGAGTACGACATCGTCGCGGATAACGCAATCTCCGGCGTGATCGCCCACGAGAGCTTCGGCCACGGCGTCGAGCTGGACCTGTATCCTAAGGGACGCGCGCGCTCGGCGCACTACCTCGACCAGCAGGTCGCGGCGGCCGGCCTCAACATGTACGATGACCCTAGCGTCGCCGGCGGCTACGGCTCGTACTTCTTCGACGACGAGGGCGAGCTGGCGCGCTCCTCGCAGATTCTGCGCGACGGTGTCTTCGTGCGGCCCATAAGCGACTTCGCCTCGGCGACGTTCGCGCCCGGCATCCACACGCCCAACGGCCGCCGCCAGGACTTCACGCGCAAGGTCTACGCGCGCATGAGTAATACGTTCTTCGGCCCGGGCGACACCCCTCCGGAGGCGGTCATCGGCGGCGTCGAGCGCGGGATCTATCTGCGCCAGGTCGAGAGCGGCATGGAGGATCCAATGGGCTGGGGAATCCAGGTCACCGCCCACTATGGCGAGGAGATTCGCAACGGGCAGCTCACTGGCCGCCTGTTCGCGCCTATCACGATGACCGGCTATGTCCCGGACGTGCTGCGCAGCATCAGCGCCATCGGCAGCGACTTCGCCCTGGACCCCGGATTCTGTGGCAAGGGGCACAAAGAAATGGTGCCGGTCTCCAGCGGCGGCCCGCACCTGCGCACGAGAGCGAGGCTGGGCTGAGTTGACTACTCCCCACGGCTAAAGCCGGGGGATTCCTGCTTCAGTGAGGCGTGCCGAGTCGGGACGAACCCTTCCCGGTCTTATCGCCTCTCCACAGGCTGACACCGCCAGTCCGGCGGCCAACACATTCTTCGCGGCGTTCACATCGCGGTCATGGACACTGCCACATTCCGGGCAGGTCCAGCGGCGGGTATCAAGAGACAGGGAGCTGAGCACATGCCCACAATCGGAGCACCGCTTACTGCTCGGATACCACTTGTCCACTGCGACGAGGGCGCGCCCATACCACGCGGCCTTATAGGTGAGCTGGCGCACCAACTCGCCCCATCCCACGTCGCTGACCGCCTGCGCCAGCGTGGGATGCCGGACCATCGCCTTCACGCGCAGACTCTCCACGCAAATCGTTTGGTTCTCACGGATAATGCGGGTGGAGAGCTTGTGCAGGAAGTCACGGCGACGGTCAGCAATGCGGGCATGGATGCGGGCCACCTTGCGGCGGACCTTGTCGCGATTCTTGGAGCCAAACCGCTTCTTGGCAAGGCGGCGCTGCGCCTTCGCCAGCCGCTTGGCGTCTCGGTGGAAGAAGTGGGGGTTGCCCACCTTCTCACCCGTATTGAGCACCACCACATCATGCAGTCCCAAGTCCAATCCCACCTGCGCGTCCCCTGGCGGCAGTTGCGCGATCTCCTCCTCCACCAGGATGCTCACGAAGTAGCGGCCAGCAGTATCGCGGCTGACGGTCACGGTGCTCGGCTGTGCGCCCTCTGGCAAGGGACGGGACCAGCGGATCGGCAACGGCGCATCCATCTTTGCCAGCGTCAACGTCTTGGCAGCGGCATCCCAGCGGAAGGCCGACGTGGTGTACTCTGCCGCTTGCTGGCCGTGCTTCTTGTGGACGGCGGGGTACCGAGCACGCCCCTCAAAGAAGTTGCGGAAGGCGCGCTCCAGGTGCCGGAGCGCCTGCTGCGTGGGCACGCTGGACACGTCGTTGAGCCACACCGTCTGCGGCTCACGTTTGAGCATCGTCAGCGCCGCCGAGGTGTCCGCATAGCTAATGCGCTGGTGGCGCTCGTAGTAGGCATCAGTACGCAGCCGCAGCGCCCAGTTGTAGACAAAACGCGCGCAGCCGAACGTCCGCGCAAGCACGCCGGCTTGTTCGGGGGTGGGGTAGCAGCGATAGCGATAGGTGCGGTTCTGTCTCATGTGTTCACATTCTACGCGACAGTGTGTAAAGCGGAAATTCTCTCACACGAAAGGGGGAACAGCGCTTCTTTCCCATGCCTGAAGGCAGGGGTCTCCGCGCTGCAATGAAGATGAGCGTCAATGATGATACCGGCGAGCGGGCGCTGCTGGAGCTGAGCACCGTCTGCGACGCCCTTGCCGCAACCCCGGGCGCGGACGAGTGGCAGGTGGAGGCGCTCGTCACCCACGAGCGCCAGGCCTATCGCATCGGCGAGCGCGAGGAGGCCCGCCGCGCCGTGAAGACCGAGCTGGCGCGGGTGGAGGTGCACAACAACCACGAGCCGCACGACAGCGAGGGGCTGGGGCTCGCGCGCGGCACGGCCACGCTGCGCCTGTTGCCCGGCGACATCGCCGACGGCGAGCGGCTGCGCGCGCGACTGCGCGACGCCGTGACCATCGCGAGCCAGACCGACAGCCCGCCCTATCCGCTGCCCAGCATGCCCGACGATAGCTTTCCAGAGGTCGAAACCAGCGATCCTTTGCTGACGGGCGATGTGTCGGCCGCGCTAGAGGACGCGCTGGCGCGGCTGCAAACGGCGGTGCATAGCTGGAGCAGCGTGCGCCTGAGCAGCGCCGAGCTCTATGCCGGGCGACGGAGCCGCCTGCTGCGCAATAGCCGGGGGCTGGCGGGCATCAGCCGCGGCACGAGTATCTTTCTGGATTTCGTCCTGATCGCCCAGGAGGGGCAGCGCGAGGCGGAGTTTCATGCCGAGCTGCAGCGCAACCGGCTGGCGGACCTGATGATCGAGAGCACTGTAGACGCGTACGCGACCTTCGCGCGCCACTCGGTGTATGCGACGGCGCCGGGGCAGCATACCGGGCCAGTGATCCTGAGCGGTGAGGCGCTGTCGAGCTTCTTTACGCCCGTCATCTTCAACACGTCCGCGCAGGCGCTCTATCAGAAGCTGAGCCGGTTGAAGCAAGGCGAGCACCTGGTAGGGGAGGAGCCGCGCGGCGACCGCATCACGCTGATCTCCGATGCGCGCCGCCCCTTCGGCACGCGCACGGCGCCATTCGACCGCGAGGGACTGCCCGCGCGCACCATTCCAGTGGTGGTGGACGGCGTCTTCGAGCGTCCCTGGGCGGATACTCGCTACGCCACGTATCTCGGGGTGCCAGCCACGGGCGCGTTCGCCAACCTCACGATTCCAGTCGGCGCCTGGCCGCTGGATGCACTGCGGTCGGCGGTGGACGGCCCAGTCTACGAGATCGTCTCGTTTTCGTGGATGAGCCCCGATCCCATCACCGGCGACTTCTCCAGTGAGATCAAGCTAGGCTACCGGCACGATGCGCAAGGCACGGCGCCGATCAAAGGCGGCGCGCTCTCGGGCAACGTCTTCTCTGCGCTGACGGATGCGCGGCTCTCCACTGAGGCCTACTCCGATGGCACCTACTCCGGCCCGTCGGCGATCCGCTTCGGCACGCTGGCGATCGCGGGAGAGGCGTAGCGCCCGGCTGTGCCGAGGCATGTCCGCCACCCGGCGCATGGCCTTCGATGTGCGGTGCAATGGGCAACCTCACCCCAGGCCCCTCTCCGGCGCGAAGCGGGGGCCACGTGCCAGCAGGTGTGGCCAGTGCAGGTAGCGAAGGAGCAATGTTATGGAAGCCGAGGAGGCGCTGGCGGAGATCGCGGCAGAGGTGCGCACATGTACGAAATGCGATCTACACATCGGCGCGCATAACGGCGTGCCCGGGAGCGGCAACCCGCATGCGGAGGTCTTCCTCGTCGGCGAGGCGCCCAGCGTCTACGACGACCGGCGCGGCGTGCCGTTCTCCGGCCCCTCCGGCGCATTCCTGGACGAGCTGCTGGCGCTGGCCGGCCTGCACCGCGCGGAGGTCTTTCTGACCAACCTCGTGCGCCACCGTGTGCCGGATGGACGCGCGCTGCGGCCCGACGAGATCACGGCCTGCCGCGACTACCTCAGCCGCCAGATCGCCGCCGTCAACCCGCTGGTCATCGTGGCACTCGGCCGCGCCGCCGCCGCGCGCTTTCTGCCCGGCGTACGCATCAGCCAGGACCACGGCCAGGCGAAGGTCGCTGGCGGGCGGATTGTCGTCGCGATGTACAATCCCGCTGCGGCGCTGCACCGCGAAGAGCTGCGCCAGACCGTCATGAACGACTTCGAGCGCGCGCTGCCGGCGGCCATCGCGGAGGCGCGGCGGCTGGCCGCGGAGGGCAAGCTGGCACGGCCGGAAGCCACGCGGCCCGAGGAGCCGCCGCCCGAACAGCTCAGGCTCTTTTGAGCCGCGGCTTGCCAGGCGATGGTGGCGCAGGGCAAGCCGGAGGGCGCCTTCAACGGAGCGTAGGGAGCGTGAGGCGCTTTCACGTCGCACGCTCCCCTTTCACGGCAGACGCTAGCACGCCCACGCGCGCAGGAACGGCAGCACCAGCGGCAGCACGGCCTCCGGCGCACTGAACTCACCGGCGTGGTCGAGTCCATCGAGCACGGCAAAGCGCACCCCAGCGCTGGCGAGCGCATCCACTTCGTAGGCAGCCATCGGCTCGACCACCGCGGCATCCAGCGCGCCGGCGTAGATCAGCGTCGGACAGCGGAGATCGCCCGGCTCGACCGCCGGCCAGCTGGGCAACGCCCGCAGGCAGGCGATATGCGCTGGGATGTTGAGGCGCTGGGCGGTGGCGCGCTGCTCCGCGGTGATGAGCAGCTCGACGAGCCGCCCGGCCAGCTTGGCCTCGTGGACGGCGAGCGCCTGCGCGATGCTGCGCGCGGCGAGGTCGGCCGGGTAGGGATGGCCGAAGTGGCTGCCGCCGGCGACGGCGCAGTGTACGCGCTCCGAGCGCGCCGCCAGCCGCAGGGCGATCGTCGCGCCGAAGGAGTAGCCCCAGACGGCGCACTGCTGCTGGCCGCAGGCATCCACTACGCGGAGCACATCACCGAGCACGCGCTCGACGGCGTACGCCGCTGGCTCGAGCTGCTCGTCGCTCTCGCCCTGGCCGCGCGGGTCCATCGCGATCACCGTGAAGTCGCCGCGAAGCCGCTCGACATAGCCCGCCTCGTGCCAGCGACTGCGCGGCTCGGTGTGCCCCGCCAGCAACACCACTGCCGGTCCGCTGCCCGCCACGTCGAACGCGATCCGCGCGCCGTCGTCGCTCACCACATACTCCGTCGCCATCGGTTCCGCCTCCCGCGCCGCTCCGCGCGCATCATAAAACGGCACGCCCACGCGCCACCCGGGCCGCGGACGTGCCGAAGACAACAGAACGAGCCGCCCCAGCAGGAGCGGCTCGTATTCCGCGGCGGAGTATGGCACGCAGACTTGGCGCTGTCAAGACGGATGCTCAAAAGCGGCGGCTATCACATCATCACATCCACACCCGCCTGCTGCTCACGCCCATCATGGGGCAGCTTACATCGGTGTCCCGTGAGAACGAGCATCCGGTCTCTCGCAGGCGCGTGAGGAGATGACAACGCGCGAGCTACTCGTCGTAGATGTCGTGGGTGCCAATACGGAGCCAGATGATGTGCACGTCGCCGGGATGCGGCGACGTGCCATACGCAAAGAGTGCGCGGCCGTCTGGCGCCCAGCGAAACTCGAAGACGCCCTCCCGTCCTTCGAAGCTTTCAACGCCCAAGCCCGGCCGCAGGGGACGCTTCGCCTTCAGGTCCTCCACGAAGCGGCGTACGGAGGTCTTGAAGCGCCGGCGCTGCGCCGGGCTGAGGCGCCGCCAGTCGCGAAGAAAATCCTTGTCTGCCTCATACGTCGGCACTACTTGTCGCTTCCCTCAGACGGGATCTCGTCTAGGGCAGCAAACAATGCTTCTATGCTATCATGCCGCGTGTTCTCTCCGCCGGCAGCACGGGCAAGCGCCTCGTCCAGGCCTGCTGCCCAATCCGCGTTCTGCCGCAGGATTGCCTGGCGCTCGGCAAGGCGCTCTCTCAGCAGCATTTCAGCGAGCGCTTCCGGGGTTGTTCCCTGCTGTCGCGCCAGTGTCTCAATGGCCCGATATGTCTCCTCCGAGACCTGGACAGCGTGACTCATGTGCCTCAGCCCTTCGTTGCATTGACAGAAGAACAATCCGTCGCAAGCCGCTGGGTTTCTAACCCAGGCGGATAGGCGGGTTTGCGTGGCTTTAGCCAGAGGTCTCGTTGCATTGCCAGGTCCTTCCCCCTGTGCGAGAATGCTTGGGAGGACATCTTGCACCTTGCCAACTCAATCGTATTTGGGCGTTCCGTGGTGAGTCGTTCCCACGGGTAAAAGTACGAACGCATCTTGGACGAGGTGCCATGCGCTTGAGCCAGCGTTGAGTGAGCCGAGCTCGCCTGGCGATGCATGCTCCGTCCGCGTCGGCGGGGGCACCGCCTTCAGGCGCTCACGTGGTCCGTGAGGACGTGCGTAGCCTGAGAACCCATGGGGCTTGAGCCCCCATGGAGTGTCAGTTCAGGACACCAGTGTACCACGACGCAGTGGGACCACCTGTATGGTGCAGACGCCCACATGCGCATTTGGCGGTAGAACGCCACGTTACGGCTCCATCGGCAACACCTCCACTTGCAGGTCGCTGATCTCCACATCCGGCCGCGTCTCTTCGATGTAGCGCATCGCATTGTCGAGGATCTCTTCGGCGTGCTGCGCCTGGCCGCTCACACAGGCGAGGCCGAGCGTGGCGAGCTGCCGCTTATCCTGGGTGGCCACCTCGGCGGCGGCGACCCCGAACTCGTTACGCAGGCGCGCCAGCAACGAGCGCACCACCTGCCGCTTGTCCTTGAGCGACTGGCTAGCGGGCAGATGCAGGGTAATACATGCGGCGCCGACGAACATGGTGGTGATCCTTTCTCGAACGAAGGAACGAGCGCACGCTCAGGGCGTTCAGGGTGTTGATTCGGCGAGCATGACGGCCCGCGGGCGGCGAGACGCGCGGACGACGAAGAGCAGGCTGAGGCTGATGAGCGCGCCGCCCAGCCAGGTGGCCCAGCTGAGTGTGTCGTGCAGCAGCAGGATGCCCAGCGCCGCGCCGAGCAGCGGCTGAATGAAGAGTGTGGGCGCCGCCGTCGAGGCGTCCAGTGCGGTGAGGGCGCGAAACCAGAGCCAGTAGCCGGCCACTGTGGCGATCGCCGCCATATAGAGGACGGCCAGCCAGCCACCTAGCGAGATGTGCGGCATGCCGCTATGTGCCACATTCACCAGTCCAGCGGGAATCCAGACGAAGAGGCTGCCGGTGATGGTGACGCCGACGAAGAGCAACGGCGGCAGCGATGCCACCGCCAGTTTGCCACGCACGGTGTAGGTCGCCTCGATGAGCAGCGAGAGCACGACGAGCAGGTCACCAACCACGCGCCCTGCGCCTGCCGCGCCGCCGAGGTTGGGCGCGAGGCCACGCTCGACGATGAGATACACGCCGGCCAGGCCGAGCAGCAGCGAGAAGACGCCGCCACGGCTCACGCGCTCGCGCAGCAGGGTCCACGAGAGGAGCGCGGTGAAGAGCGATTCCGTGGCGATCAGCAGGGCGACATCCGAGGCCGTCGAGAGCGCCAGGCCGAAGTACTCGAACGCTTTGTTGACCACGAAGCCCAGCAGTGTGAGCTGCGCCAGCGCCAGCAGCGAGCGGCGGTCGCGCGGGATGCGCCGCCGGCAACGGATCAGCGCCGGCGCGAGGAAGAGTGCGGCGAGCGAGAAGCGCAGGGCGTTCAGCTCGACCGGCGAAAGCTCCGAGAGCGCGATCTTGCCGGCGGTGTAGGTGCCGGCCCAGAGCGCATTGCCGAGCACCAGCAGCGCCAGCGCCGTCCGCCGCGAAAGCTGCCCTGCCCGCGCGGAGGTATCCTCGCTCGCCGTTGCCGCCATGCTGCCGCCCTTTCGCATCATCTCAGCATACGACACGGATGGAGGCTATCGTCCACACCAGTTACAGAGCCGTGCTGAGCGTGCGAATGCAATATGCCACGATGCTATACTGCTGGCAGCAGCGCCATCATGATGGTGGACAGTTAAGGATACCTAATGAGCCAAGCTACAACTCACAGCCCAATTGAAGAGGTTGTCGACTTCTTCGCACGTGGACCATCCCGCGCCGAAATTGCGGTATTTCAGCTTTCCGCAGGGGCTCAGCAGCGGCTGCGCACCCTGCTCGACAAGAATGCCGCGGGCTCGCTCACCCTCGATGAGGATAGTGAGCTGGAGCGCATGGTGCTGCTGGACGACATCGTCTCGCTCATCCGCGCGCGAGTGCGCCTCCCTGGCGCTGATTCGTCCGGATCGCTGGAGGCGTGAGCCTCACGCACATTCCGGCGCCGATGCGACGCGCCGTCATCGCTCGCGTGAGTGGTCGCTGTGAGTATTGCGGCGTGCCGGACGACGCGACACTGGCACCACATGAGCCGGACCACATTATCGGTGAACAGCATGGAGGCACGACCGAGCTCAACAACCTGGCGTACGCTTGTTTCCGTTGCAACCGGTTCAAGGGCCCCAATATCGCGACACGTGATCCAGAAACTGGACTGGTCACAACGCTCTTCAATCCGCGCACGGACCGGTGGGGCGAGCACTTCCGCCTGAATGGCGCTGAGTTGGAGCCATTATCGGCCATCGGCCGCGGAACGGCCTTGCTGCTGAGGCTGAACGACGAGCAGCGCGTCGCTTTGCGTGCTGAGTTGTTGCGACAGGGCAACTACTCGCCACCGGTATAGTGGGCCAGCAAACACCCCGCTGAGCCACTACAATCCATAGCATCCTGGCTCAAACTGGCAATCGCTAAAGGAACGATCCGTCTTGAGCAGACTTGGTGGCGAGATAGCGGAGAAGGACGATGCTGCTGGATGACGTGATGCCCCACTACGACTTCCATGAAGTCCACGCGACGACCATCGCCGCGCCGCCCGAGCGTGTCTATCAGGCGATCTATGACGTGCGCGCGGACGAAGTGGCGCTGATGCGCGAGCTCTTCGCCATTCGGCGGCTGCCCGCGCGGCTGCGCGGCAGGCAATCGCGCAGACGCCCCGGCGCGCCGCGAACGTTGTTGGAGCAGATGCTGGCCAGCGGATTCGTGCGCCTGGGCGAGGAGCCAGGACGTGAGCTGGTAATCGGCGCCGTCGGCCAGTTCTGGAAGGCCGACGGCGGTCGAGCGGTACGCGTCAAGACGGCGCACAACTTCCTGGCGTTCGACGATCCCACGTTCGCACGCGCGGCGATGAACTTTACCGTCGCGCCGGGCCACGCCCTGGGCACGGTGCGCCTCCGCACGGAGACGCGCATTGTGATCTCTGAACCTATTGCACGCCGCCGGTTCGCCCTATACTGGCGCGCGATCTTCCCTGGCAGCGCGTTGATCCGGCGCATGTGGCTGCGTGCAATTCGTATGCGGGCGGAACGCGGCGGCTGAAGTCGGCTCAGGCACGTGGCGACGTGTCCCCCGCCACGAGCTGCGCGTAGCGGAAGCAGTCCACCAGATGGTCGTTGACCAGGCCGGTGGCCTGCATGAAGGCGTAGCAGATCGTCGTGCCGACGAAGGCGAACCCCCGCCGCTTCAGCTCCTTGCTCATGGCATCGGATTCCGGTGTGGAGGCGGGGACTTCGGTGAGCGTGGTCCAGGCGTTGACGCGCGGACGCCCACCGACGAAGCGCCAGAGGTAGGCGTCTAGGCTGCCAAACTCCTGCTGAATGGCGCGCGTGGCCCGTGCGTTCTGGATCGCAGCGGCGATCTTCTGCCGGTTGCGCACGATGCCGGCATCGCCCAGCAGCTGCTCGACTTGCGTGTCGTCGTAGGCGGCGACGGCCGCGATGTCGAAGCCGTCGAAGGCCTCACGATAGCGTGCACGCTTGTTCAGAATGGTGGACCAGCTCAGGCCCGCCTGCGCTCCCTCCAGCACCAGGAACTCGAAGAGCGCGCGGTCGTCATGCAACGGTGCACCCCACTCCTCGTCGTGATAGCGCAGCATCAGCTCGCTCGTCGCCCACCCACAGCGCACCAGCGCGGGCGCCTGGCTCACCTGCCGAGCCGGCTCACTCATAGTGGCACCCCCCTTCCTGGCCATGCGAGAGGTTGGTCGCATAGCAAACGCGCGTTCTCATTGTACGCGACAGTGGCAGGTGCACGTCGCGTGGCTGTGCCGCAAGGACCGGCAACCGCGCCGTCCTAAG
>Ga0070706_100004647_pt1 | contig 13181 bp, 10 predicted proteins | sample KBSK5501metaG_FD_65476 | JGI IMG/M metagenome (GOLD analysis project Ga0070706, IMG submission 65476) | Corn, switchgrass and miscanthus rhizosphere microbial communities from Kellogg Biological Station, Michigan, USA - KBS K5-50-1 metaG | ecosystem: Host-associated > Plants > Roots >...
GCGGCGAGCCCCCCGCTTCTGGGCGCGGCGGTCACGGTGCAGGTCGCCAGGTGGCGGCGACGGCCGTCGCTCGTGCTCGCCTACGACCTCGTGGCCGACCTCGCGGGCGACGCCTTTGGTGCGCTGGCCGGTTTGCCGGGCCGCGCGCTCCGTGCAATCGAGGCGGGTATGTACGCGCACGCGAGCCACGTAATCGCGCTCTCCGAGGAAATGGCCAAGCGGATCGGGAGCCTTTCGGGTCGCGCCACCTCGGCGTCCGTGCTCCGCATTTGGGCCGACGACGGCCTCTTTCGGCTGGATCATGACAAGGCCGCCGCGAGTTTCCGCCGCGAGCAGGGGCTGACTCCGGAAACCCGCCTCGTCGGCTTCGCCGGCAACTTCGGGCGCAAACAACAGCTCTCCGCTGTGGCCGAGGCGGCCTCCTCCCTGCCAGAGGGGTTCCGCACCGTGTTCGTGGGCGACGGCCCGCATCGCGCCGACCTCGAGCGGATCGCCGGTGTATCCCCCGACCGCGTCCGAATGCTGCCCCCCCAGCCGGACGACCGCCTTTACGCCTTTCTCGCCGCCTGCGACGCTTCAATCGTGGTGGCGTGGACCCGCCATGGCGGGAGTCTCTTTCCGTCCAAAGTGGCCAACATCCTCGCGGCCGGCTGCCCGGTAGTCGCCGTGGCACCCCCCGACTGCGAGCTGGCTCGGCTGATCGAATCCGAGGCGCTCGGAGTCGTGTGCACGAGCCTCGCCCCCGACGATCTGCGCGCTGCCCTGACCCGGGGGGCTGAGCTCGGGCGCGCACCGGCCCAGAGATTGCAATGCCGCCGCTACGCCGAGCGTCACCTCAGACGCGACGCCGTAACCGCCCGCTTCGTCAGCGAAGCAGAACGGCTGGTTTCGGGCCCCCAGCCAGCCATGATCCCCTAGAACTGCGCCGGCGCGACATGAGAGACTTGGACCTTCAGCTCTCCGAAGTCCTCGCGGACCGCTACGAAGCCTTGCACGCCGCCAGCCGGACCTCAGGCCCGAGCTACCTCGCGCGGGACAAAGCCGACGGCGGCAGGGTCGTCATCAAGCTGCTCGACCCAGCTGGCCTCGGCGCGGAGAGTGCCGAACGGCTGATGCTGGAGATCCGCCGGCTTCCCACGAGGAATCACCCCACACTTTTGCCTCCGCTCGACGTGGGCCGAATCCAGAATCTCGTCTACTACGTCGTCCCCTTCGTCGAGGGCGAGACGCTGCGTGAGCGGATTCAGCGCGAGGGCGCCCTTGACCTCTCTGAGGCCGTTCGGATCACTGGCGAGATCGGCGCCGGGCTCGAGGCGAGCCATCGCGCCGGCGTGGTGCAGGGGCAGCTCGCCCCCGAGAACGTGATTTTGTCGCAGCACGGTCCTTTGGTGGACGGTGCGGGCGTGCCGCTCGCGATTCGACGGTCGCGCATCGGTCCCACGAGCGTCGAATCGGAGACGCCGACTCAGGACGTCCGAGCGCTCGCTGGTCTGTTCGCGACCATGCTTGGGGAATCAGCGAACTCGTCGCCCAGAGCGCGCGCGGGGTCGAGTCGTCTCAGCCGGCGGGTGCAGCGGCTGCTCGGCGCCGCGCAATCCAAATCGCGCCGGATGACGACTTCCATGGCGGAGTTTCTCGCCGCCTTGGCCAGGCTCGACCAGCCGCCCGAGCCAGCACCCGATGTCGGCCGCCGGGCCGCCGCGGTTGCGATCGGCACCGGGTTCTTCGCCCTGGGCGCGTTGGTAGAGCGCCACTTCGGTTCTGCGGATCGGCGTCAGCACCTAGCCCCCTTGGACACCGGCGCTCTCCCGGCCGCCGACCCGGGTCAAGGCGAGCTGAATGTGCGTCAGTTCGGGGCAATGGGGAACGAGATCGCAGACGACACCGACGCCATCCAGCAGGCGATCGATGCGCTTCCGTCGAGTCGCGGCGGCACTGTGGTCTTCCCGCCTGGAACCTATAGGATTACGCGACCGCTTCGGCCGATCTCGAATTGTCGGCTAGTCGGAGGCGGTTTCACCGACCGCGCAGTGAACCCGGTGCCCACCTCGCAGATCACGGGCTCCGCGCTGACCCGGCCATTGATCGAGTGCGGCGCCGGGCTGACGTCTATCCAGCTCGTCGGCCTGGGGTTCTCCGGCAACGCGCGATCCGGAAGCAAGGGAGTTCACGCCAGCCGGGTCGACAATCTCTGCATCTTCGACTGCTTCTTCGACCACTTCGGCGACCAGGCCATTCACATCGAGGCCGGGCTGGCCGCGTACCTCCGCAATGTGTTCGTCCAGAACTCCTGTCTCGTTCGGAGTTGTCGCTCCAGCATGGTGGGAGCCATCGAGCTCGGCAACGATGATACCTACGGGTACGGGATCAACGCCAACGCCAGCATCACTGGGCGCGGCAAATACGCGGACGGCAAGATCGCCGCGATGTATCTCCCGGGGGCGGGGGCGTTGCTGACGACTTGCGTGGCGGGCTTCGCCGAGGTTGGCTTCGCTGTTGGGCCGAGCGGCTCGAACATCCGGTTACTGGGCTGCCGGGGCGAGTTCAATCAAGGCCCCGGGTTCGTAGTCGAGGGCTTCGGTAACCTCTTCATCGGCAACGTGGCATTCTCCAACAGCCAGAGCGCGGACAACACCTACAGCGGGTTCGTGATTACGGGCGGACAGAACCTGTTCTCGAACAATCGAGTTGCCGGCATGTACCAAGACACTGCACGGCAGCGCGACGGGTTCGAGGACCGATATGGGTGCTGCGCCGATATCAAATTCGCCAATCACTACTACGGTAATAGGCTTGGGCCGGACGTACGCGGCTCGCTGTACTCCATTGACGGGTCATCGCTCCACGGCACGGCCGACCTGATCGGGCCGGACTTCCACGTGTCGCGGGGGGCGATCGTCGCCCGCCGGGCGCTACGGGCGCTGGTCCGTCCGCCTTATAGCCGCGTGGTCACACCCGACGCCGCGCTGGGTGACTACTTCGTTGTGGAGGTGACGGATTCGAAGCCCTGGGTGCTGGCCGAACCCCTGAACCCGCCGGCGGACGGGTTCACGCAGGAGATTACCTGTGACGTGGTGAACCACACAGCGACGCGGATCGGGCCCGTGACCTTCGCCCCGTGTTACCGTCTCGACCGGGCCGACTGGACCCCTCCTGAGCCCGGCAGGCGGCGCGTGCTCGTGTTCTACTTCGACGGACGCTGTTGGGTCGAGCGGAGCCGGACCGGGGAGATCTAGCGCGGCGCCGCCTTTCCGGCCGCGCGGAAGAGCGCGTCGATCTGCAGCAGTTCCCCCGTCCTGGGCGACTCCAGAAAACCGACCGCTGTCTCGAAGCGGAAGCCGCGATTTTCCAGCAACGCGCTCAACTCCCGCAAAGTCGACTCTCCCTCGTAGAGCGGCACCAGAGAGGCCTCGATCAGGACATGCTCGATCCGCTCGAGCGCGCTCGCCGCGCCGCGAAGCGCCTGCGCCTCGGCGCCCTGGATGTCGATCTTCAGAAGCACGGGCGCCTCGAGCGGAATGTTCTGCAGCTCGCGGTCCAGGGTCGAGATCTGCACCTCGATCTCCTGCACCGCGGCCGCGTCCGGAAACGCGTCGCTGTGCGCCCGCGTGGCGCGCAGGAGCGAGCTCGATACCGAGTTCGCACTGACTCGGAAGGCCGCCCGGCCCTCCCGATCGCCCAACGCGACCTGGTGCACCTCCACCCGGGGGAGCCCCGCGGCGTGGCGTCGAAGCGCGGCAGCCGCGGAGGGGAGCGGCTCAAATGCGTGGATCGTGGCGTGGGGGAAGAACTTGGCGGCGGCAATGGCGAACTGACCGATGTTCGCGCCGACATCGAGCACCGTTCGCGGCATTAGTCCCTTGCGGGCCAGCACGCTCACCATCCGAAATGCCGTGAACGAGAACGTGGGCCAGGTGAGTGCCGCGCGAAGTGCCTGGGGCTGCTCGAAGAACAGCAATCCCTGCTTGAGCCGCCGGATCATCCGCTCACGCCCTCGGAACGCTTGTGACGGGGGCGCCGTTGGGCGTCATACGGACGCTGTTCGCCACGAGGCACGCAGCCGGAGCAGCCGAATGATGAGGTAGGCGCACGTCACCACTGCAGCGAGCGAGCTCGCCAGCCCGATCCCGGGAAGCCCCAGGCGGTCCACAAGCAACCGGTTGCCGATCCACTTAGCGGCGAGGTACAGCGCGGACGCCTCGAGCAGGGCACCGGGAGCGCGCGCGACCAGCATGAATTGTTTGAGCAGCACGAACGTCGCATACGCGATTTGGCCCAGCGCGAGCGCTGCCGCGGTCTGGCTGACGAGCACGGCGAGCGACTCGTCGAATCTCCCATGGCGGTACACGATCCGCGTGACCATCGTGCCCACTGGGCTGCACAGGAGAAGGACAAACGGTAGGAGACCGATTGCGACGAGCCGAACCGAGCGTCGCAAGACCCGGACCGCCTCCCCATAATCCTCTTGGGCGCAGAGCGACGCGTACACGGGGAAGAAGACCGTTGCGACGGCGCCGCCGATGAGGGCCTGTGGAACCACGAGCAAGTTCGTCGCGAGGGTAAGAGCCTGCACCCCGCCGATGCCAGTCCGCGAGGCGAATGCGTTGTCCACGGAGACGGTCACGGCACCTAGCGCGAGCGACCCCGCAAGTGGGCGGATAGCGGCAGGTAGAGCGCCAGCGATAGCATCGCCGACGCCCGAGGTTTCCGCGCGATTGGGCCGGTGTAGGCCCGCGAGCACCGCGAAATAAATCGGACCGGCCAGGGTCCCCAGCAGCGTACCAGCGACCAGCCAGCCGACGCCCAGGGACGAGGCGCCAAGAAGCGCGCAGACCACCAACGCCGCCGACCGTAACCCCGGGTAGATCGCCCAAGCCGAGAAGCGCCCTTCAGCTTCGAGCGCGGCCCGAAGCGCGCCCGCGGTGGCGAAAAGCGGCACGAGCAGGCTGCAGGCCGCGAGGCTCCACCGCACCACGTCTAACCCTTCGTGGCGCGCGAACCCCGGCGCCACCAGTCGGGTGAAGAAAACACCGATCGTAGCGAGGAGGACCGCGACCGCGGCGCCCACACCAGCAGCCAGGCCGACGCGCCTGCGAAGCAGGCCTTCGAGCCCCACCCCTTGGTGTATGGCGCCTACGAACTCGGGGAGGAAAGCCAAATAGACAAGGGTGGCGATCTCCAACCCCAGAAACTGCGACGGAGCGGTGGCGAGGAACAGAATGTCCAGTGCGGCCGATCCACCGTAATAATTCGCGAGTAGGACGTCCCGCACGACGCTGAGGATGTAAATGAGTCCGGTCAGGCCTGACACCCGGAGAAGCGCCGTGCGTATTTCAGACTTCGACAGCACGCCTGCCGGCATCGGCGGGGCCGCTGCTTCGGTACTACCGTCGGGAAGCGCCGTCATGCGCCAGTCTCCAGGCGCGGCCTCCGCGGACTCGTTTTGAAGCGGGTATCAGTGTGCGGCCACGCAAGGCTTACCACGATCCCCCCCCGCCGCCCGGGCGCGTCGCGTCATCGTACCCGCGGTCCGGGTCACTCGTAGCCGCCGATGATGGGCCCGAAACCGGAATCATTGGGGTGTCACTCCCATCGCTGTCACGCTGCCAAGCCGCACCTCGCGCAGCGTGGCGACGAGCAGCGCCGCGACAAACCACGTGAACCGGTGGTACACATGGGGCTGGGTCTGGTCGATGAGTACCGCACTGAGGCTGGCTGCGAAGAGCCCCAGCGCAAGAGGGTGTCGCCCACGGACCGCGCGCCAGGCCAAGCCGAGCATCGCGAGATAGAGCCAAACGACGCCGATCGCACCCAGGAGCCCTCCGGCCATCCACGATTGCAGAATAGTGTTGTGCAAGGTGAAGCCGATCGTTGGGTTCGCGGTCGTGCCGATGTTGTCCATCCCGTAGCCGGCGAACGGGTCGCGCGTCAGCAGATCTTGCACGGTCTGAAGGTCGGCCTTGCGCGCAATGTCTGCCTCGAACTCGACTCGAGTGCCGACGCTCTGAAGGAGGCGGGTGATGGGGTTGACCGGAATGAAGCGCTGGACGACCGGGATTTGGGCGATTCCCAGCAACATGACCCCGGAGACCGCGACGAGCCCGAGCAGACGCCACTTCTGAACCCGAAGACCGAAACCGAGGAAGATGACGCACGTTGCGGCGACCCCGACCAGGGCGGACCGGGAGCCGGAAACGAAGAGCGCCGCCACGTGGAAGAGCACCCCTAAGCTCGCAGCAATGCGGGGCAGCCACGTGCGGGCCTTGCCGGCGACGTCGAGACAGAGCGCGAACCCAATCGCGGCGACGAACCCCAGGGAGTTGGGGTGCACCACCGGGCCCCCGTACCGGCCGGACCTGATGCTGTCGATCACTGATTGTTTGTTGCCCGACACCAGCCATAACCCGAACTGGGTCCGCACCAAGACGTCGGACAAGGTCGCGGCCGACACCAAGCCGAGCGACAACGCATAGAGCACGTAGACCTGTCGCAAGGATAGGTAGCGACCCGACGCGTAGGCCACCCACGGCAGCCACACGCAGAACGCCACCACGTACTTGAGGGTGTTCGACCACGAGAGGCTCGGGAGCAGCGAGCCGAACGATGCAACGGCCCCACCAAGCGCAAGCGCGATGCCGCCCCAGAGCAGCGGTTGGACCTCTCCCAGGCCGTCCCGAAGTGCCGCGAGCTGCCGCTGATCAACGGAGAAGAACCACCGGGCGGCGCCGAGGGCGAATGCCGCCAGGAAGAGCGTATCGGAGAGATTTCCGAGCCCCCCCAAGACCGGGCGGAACTCGGTGAAGCCGATCGCGAGCACCCCGGCACCGAGCAGAAGCCCGATGATGCCGCCTCGCTGTGGGCCGTCAGATTGCACCGCCGTCGGAGGGCCGTCCACCCCCCTCCGCGCCGACGGCGGCGCTGTCGTGGCACTCATGGGATTACCTGCCGGCACGATTCCTTCATCGCACCCCGTTGAGTGCCCAGCCCAGCCGACGCACGGCCTGCCGGACGCGCTGGCGCCAGCCGGCGCCCACGACGTCGCGCTGCGTGTATCCGTCCGCCGCAACGTTGCGCATCACGAATGGAGGGTGGCGTAGTGGGAACGTCATCGGGGAGACGGGCCTAGCCGCCAGCGGCGTCCGCACCAAGGTGTGGGTTGCATCACCGCCGAAGCCCACATTTGAGACCAGGTTGACGCGCGGCAGAATCGTGAGCCCGTCTTGTTGCCAGCAAGCGAAGCTCCACTGGTAGTCCCAGGTGTCGACTTGCCGGGCCCACACGCGATCAAGAATTCGGGTCCAGAACCGCCTCTCCCCGGCCCCCGGAAACACCGCCGCGAGCCATTCTCCGGCTCGGACTTCAGGCCAAAGTTGCATATCGACATCGTAATGCTTCCAGGCGCGTCGCCACGTCGCCCAGCCCCAGACATGCGTATACCTCGAGAAGTAGTAGCTGTAAGGGGTGGCCGCCCCCTCAGAGAGAAAATTATCTCCCGAGATCCCCATGACGCGGGTGTCATCACGATATCGGACCAGCAGGTCCTGGCAGAACGGGAAGAACGTCGGGTGCGGCACGCAGTCGTCCTCGAGTACGACGGCATTCTCTACCTGCTCGAAGACCCAATTGAGCCCGCTGGATACCCGGCGCCTACAGCCAAGGTTGTGGTCTGCACAATTCCACAAGACCTCGCAGTCCCAGTCGACCTGCGACACCGCGGCCCTTGCGGCGAGACACCGCTCTTCCTCGCCCGGACGGTCGAGGCGGGGACCGTCGGCGACCACCAGCAACTGCCTCGGTCGCGCCTCCCGCACCACCTGGAAGACCCGGGTGGTTAGTTCAGGACGATTGAAGATGAGGAGTGCGACCGGGGTCTCAAGGGGCCCCCCCGGCGGCCGTGCGTCTCCCGATGTGCGGCTCCCTTCCTGCACACCAGTCATCGACTCGCCTCGAACGATTGTACAGCGAGGCGATCAGAGTGTCGGGTTCGGCGGGTCTGAACAATCCGAAACCCCTTGGACTTGAGGAACTCGTAGAAGGTGCGAGGATCGACCATCCGTACGTGGAGCTCTCCCACGAGCGTCTGCACATCGTAAATGCGGTCACCCAATCCCCGCAAAACGCTCAGCTCGCTCCCCTCCACATCCAGCTTGAGGAGGTCAACGCGGGATATGTTGGCACACCGGAGGTAACTGTCCAATCGGACGCTCCGCACCGGAATGCCGCTCTCTGGAGAACTAGGTTCTAGGACTCGATGGTCGCTGAAGTGACCCGTGATCAGCAGCGGCACGCCGCCATCAATCTCGCCCACCGCCGCGCACTCGATCCGAGCACTCGGGTACAAGCCCGTGTTTTGGGCCAACAGTGCAAAGCTCTCCGGATCTGGCTCGAAGCAATGCAGCGTGCAACTCGGATAAAGGGCCAGAAACCAAAGTGCCGATAGCCCGATGTTGGCGCCCGCATCGATGATCACTGGATTCGATCCGAGCGACCGTTCCAGCGCATAAATTCGATCGTGCAGGATCTCGCCGACGACGTAGACGTCGCGGCCCCGGAAGCGTATGTCGAACACCCGCGTCGCGAACCGCAGCCTCGCCGCCAGCGAGCCGGGTTCCCAGCGACCGGTCAACATTCCGGAGTAAGCCTTGAGGAGCGCGCCCCGAGAAGCGGCATCTACTGCGACTCCACTCAGCAAATGAAGGCATTCGATTGCCCGTGGAATGGCGCGGAGGAGTCTCATCCAGTGGTCACCCGTCGAGCAACGGCCGATTCCCGCAACTGGCGCCAACTGTCCTCACACCGCACGTTCACGGCCCCGCCGCGATGCTGCCGCTGCGAGCGCTTCCTCCAACGCTGCAGCACCATTCTCCCACGCGTACACCTGAAACGCGCGGTCACGCGCGCACTCGAGCTTTCGTGGTTCGTTCTTGCGGCCCTGGCGAACCGCCCGCATTGCGCCAGCAAGAGCCTCCGCCGTAAAGTCAGACGCGAGCCACCCATTGCCCCCCAATACTTCGACGATCGCCTCGGCCGGCGATGCTGCCACCGGGCACCGAAGAGCCATGGCTTCCACGGCCGGGATGCCGAAACCCTCGAATTCGCTGGCCGACACGAGACAGGTTGCCCGAGAGTACAACTCGGGGAGTGCGCGACGAGGCAGAGGCGGTAGCACGTGGATTCGACCTTGCTTCGGGGAGATTGCGATTCGACCTCGCAATCGCCTCAACGAGCCGTCGGTCCCGCTCTGCGTGCCCGCGAGCACGAGACTTTCGTGGGGTTCTCCGATCTGCTCGAAGGCCGCAATAACGGTATCCAGTCGTTTGTGCGGGTAGGCAGCGGCAACGCTCAGAAAATAATGCGCCGGCAGGTTCGCCAGCTCAGCAGCGGGCTCCACAGAGACCTGCCGGAACACAGGATCAATCCCAATGGGCGTCACCCCGATGCGATCCAGCGGAATCCCCAACCGACGGTGAATGTCCTCTCGGCAAAACGCGGAGATTGTCACGACATCGCAGTCCCGCCCGCGAAATTGACCATGGGTCCACGCCAGGTATCGACGCTTCGACCAAGAAAAGTCGGTCGCTTTGCCGGAGAGGAATAGGAGATCGTAGATGGTCACCACGGACGCGGGGGTCCGCCACCGCGGCGCGATCATATGCGGGAAATACACCACGTCGATCGCGCGCCGCCGGGCTTCGCCCGGCAGCCGGAACTGCTCAAATAGGACTCGCCTGGCCCGGTGATCCGGATGTATGTCGCAGGGAATGAACGATGCGGCCCCCTTCGGCAACAATTCTCTCCACCGGTCCATCAACCGGCTCGGCGTAAACAAGAGGTAGTCGTGTTGGCCGCGCGCGAGCAGCTCCCGCAGAATCCCCACTGCGTACGTCGCGGCCCCTCCCATTCGGTCGAACGAGACGTAGAGGAGGCTGACCCCGACGCGGCATCTGCGGGCCGGGGTTCTGGCGCTGGACGCGCTACCTTCGGCCAATGGCGCCGACGCTTGACGCACCGACGATGAGCTGTGAGCCACGCGACCCGAGACCTAGCCGGCCCGCACGCCGGTAGTTTCCTGCACTCGCACGGCCCGCCTCACAACATCGAGCTGCTGCATCCGCTCGCGCGCGGCCTGCGCCGCATCGAAGAAATCTGGCGAGGCGAGGGCCCACTGCACGTAGGACTTCACCACGGCGTCGAGGTCGTCTCGCGGAGTCCACCCCAACCCGGCCAGCTTGCTGACGTCCGAGCGGCTGTGCCGGGTGTCCCCCACCCGGTAAAGTCCCGCAACGTCGGGCGCGAGATCGATGCCCACCGCCGCGGCAACGATCCGTGCCAGCTCCAGGACCGTTGCCGAGCGATTCCCCCCAACGTTATAGCTCGCGTAGACCATCTCCGGTCGGTCGAGCGGGAGCAGGTTCGCGCGCACCACGTCGCGGATCCCCACGTAGTCCCGAAGCTGATGTCCGTCCTCGTAAACCGTGGGGGGCCGCCGCGCGCCGAGCTCGACCGTGAAGCTCCGCAGGGCCCCTGAGTACGCGTTGCGGAACGACTGCCGCGGGCCCTGGACGATCGAATAGCGGAGGGCCACGCTGGGGATGCCGTAGCGCTGACCCAGCTTCGTCGCCAAGTCATCCTGGTCACGCTTGGACAGACCGTACGAGTTATGCGGGTTCATCACCGACTCGTCCGTCCACGCGGATGTGATCGGACCATCGCACACCGGGCACCGCGGTTCCCACGCTCCTGCCGCGAGCTGGTCCTCGGGGCGGGGGCCCGGATACACTCGGCCGTCGTCGGGGCAGTCGTAGGCGCCCTCGCCATAGACGGCCTGCGACGAGGCGACGACCACGAGCTCGACCCCGCGGAACTCGGCGTGGATCAGCTCGTAGAGCAGAGCCGTCCCCGCCGCATTGGTCGTGAAGAACGTGCTGAAATCGGGCAGATAGTCCTGGTAGGCGGCCAGGTGATACACGATCTGGACCCCGCGGAGTGCACGCCGCATGGCGTCCGCGTCGCGCACATCGCCCCTCAGAAACTCGACCTCCGGCGGCACGTATGAAGGAACCGTCCCGTCGTGGACGGGCGGAAGGAGCAAGTCGAGGACGCGCACGTCGTACCCGCGCGCCAGCAGCGCGTCCACCGTATGCGAGCCGATGAATCCGGCGCCTCCCGTGACTAGCACCCGCGTCATATCAGTATGCTCCTCGTCGTGAAAGCACCGCGCCGATTGTGCGCCGCAGGATCGCCAGGTCCAGCCCGAGATTCCATTGCCGGATGTAATCGATATCCATCCGTGCCCACTCCGCGAAGTCGGTGATATCGGCCCGCCCGGACACCTGCCACAGGCAGGTGATGCCCGGCGTGACGGCGAGCTTCTGCCGCTGCCACGGGGCGAACTCCTCCCACTCCCGCCGGAGCGGAGGCCGAGGGCCGACGAGGCTCATGTCCCCGATCAGCACGCTCCACAACTGGGGCAGCTCGTCCAGGCTGCGGCGCCGGAGGAAGCGGCCGACCCGGGTGATCCGGGGATCGTCCTTCATCTTGAACACGGGACCCGTCATGAGGTTGCGGTCCCGCAGCGAGGCGTACAACTCGTCCGCCTCGGGCACCATCGTCCGAAACTTGTACCCCGTGAACGGCCGGCCCCGGCGGCCGACGACGCGCCAAGCATATAAGATAGGCCCCCGGGAATCGATCCGGATCGCCAGGGCGATCGCCACAAACACGGGGGCGAGCACGGCCAGGCCCACCCCCGCGCCGAGCACGTCGAGGACCCGCTTCGCGACGAGTTGGAACCGCCCTGACCCGGTGGAGAACTGCGGTGGGAGTGGGTATAGCTCGGCAGCGGCCTCGCCGGCCTCAGGCCCGATCGTAACCGCCATCCAGGTCAGGCCGTCGCGGAACGAGCCGCGGCGACCGCGGCCTCGCGAACGGCATAGGTGAGGATGTGGTGCAGCGCGACGTGAGCCGATTCCACCCACCCGTAATCGTCGCTCGGCACGAGCACCGCCACGTCCACCGCGTCCCGGACCGCGCCCCCCGTGCGACCGAGGAGACCCACGGACGTGAGACCGAGTCGCCGCGCCGACCCGACCGCGGCGACGAGGTTGGGCGAGCTCCCGCTGACGGAGATGACTACCAGGGCGTCACCCGGCCTGGCCAGCGCCTCGAGCTGCTCGGCGAACACGCGGTCGAAGCTGACGTCGTTGGCCCACGCCGTGACGAGCCCCGGGTTATCGGCCAGCGAGACGGCCCGCGCGGCGCGGCCCCCCGGACAGCGGCTCGCCTTCTGGAGATCGAGCGCCAGGTGTGACGCCGTAGCGGCGCTCCCGCCGTTGCCGGCGATGAAGATCCCGGCGTCCCGCTTCCAGGCATCCACCAGGACGGCCGCGGCGCGGCTCACGGCGTCGGTCTCGATGCCGGCGATCACCTGCGCCGCCTCCCTGAGCCAGGTTGCGGCGCTGGGACCGAGAACGCGGGGCGTCATCGGCCCCCTCCCCGCGGCCGTCCACCGACCTGGACGGGCACGCCCATCCGCGGCGAGTGCGCGGGGGCGGCCGGCGTCGGCTCCACGGCCTCGGGCCTGGGCTTCTCCGTCACGGGAGCCTCCGGGTGCCAGCGGGCGAGGGCGCCGACCGCGCCGAGGAGCCGGCCGGCGAGGCCGCGGGCGGTGAGATAGAGAATCTGCACATCGAGCGCGAGAGAATAGTTCCGCACATAGTAGAGGTCCAGGGCCACGCGCTCCTCGACGGACAGATCCGCCGTGTTCAGCCGCCACAGGCCGGTCAAGCCGGGCCGCATCGTCGCCAGGCTGCTCCACCACCGCTCATGCGATCGCAGCTCGCCCGGCTCGATCGGGCGGGGGCCCACCAGGCTCATATCGCGCCGGAGCACGTTGAAGAGCGCGGGGAGCCGTGCCACGACCGGCGACCGCGCGAGCCCGCCGTTGAGCCCCATCAGCTCGAACGCGCCGCCGGCGCTCAGCACCCGCTGCCGGTGCACCATCGGCACGCCGCGGACCCGGGCCCGCAGCCACCAGTAGAGCCACGCCGGGGTGAGCAGGAGGGAGAGCCCCAGGGCCACACCCCAGTCCACCAGCCCCTTGAAGGCCGCGCCCCATCCGCGCAGACGGGTCGGGTACAGGAACAGCAGCGGCACATGGCCGACGTGCGTCATTTCCGTGG
>Ga0070706_100004648_pt1 | contig 13181 bp, 9 predicted proteins | sample KBSK5501metaG_FD_65476 | JGI IMG/M metagenome (GOLD analysis project Ga0070706, IMG submission 65476) | Corn, switchgrass and miscanthus rhizosphere microbial communities from Kellogg Biological Station, Michigan, USA - KBS K5-50-1 metaG | ecosystem: Host-associated > Plants > Roots >...
CACCAGCGAGCATTAAAGATACTCGCACAATGGCGAGTGGTTTATCAACTATGAGTGTATAACACGTTTGCAATAAATCTAGCTACTCCGAAGTTGAAGCTGGTTCATTCGATACAGCAGGATAATGCGCCTCCTCAGCCCTCTGGTGCATGCGATACTCATGTACACCCTTTTTAAGCGTACCGAGGGCTAATGTGGCACATGTTGGGCGAGTCATCACCAACTCGCGCCCCAATTGCTCAACCAAATCCTCAAAGCTCATCTTTTCGACCTCCTCGGCCGTCATTCCCTGCGTGATCTCCGTCACATAAGAAGCAGCGGCACTGCTGATCGTGCAGCCCTCACCTTCCCATTTAACGGCCTCTATTTTGCCATCCTTATCGAAGCGGGCATGCATCGTAATAATGTCCGCGCACCCAGGATTTCCTCCACTTAGACTCACATCAGAGTGATCTAAAGGACCATAATTGCGCGGGTTATCATAATGATCCATGAGAAAATCAATTGCTTCTTGTCGATCCATTCGTGTATATTTCCCTCAGAAAAGTATCAAGGCGACCACAAGGATCACCGCTACTATAGACGAGCCAGGGAAGCCATACGATCGTGTCTAGTAGGGGCGTGCCCTTGCGATCGCCCTCGTCTCGATGTTAAGGCTTCTCGATAGGCGCTTTTACCAGGTTACCCCACTCAGTCCAAGATCCGTCGTAATTACGGACCTGTGGATAGCCAAGCAAACGAGTCAGCACAAACCAGGTATGCGCAGAACGCTCACCGATACGGCAATAGGTGATGACATCTTTGTCAGGTGTGATATCCTTGCCCGTGTAGATCTGTTGCAACTCTTGAGCAGATTTGAAGGTGCCATCAGGGTTCGCTGCAGTGGCCCAGGGAATGCTCTTGGCAGTAGGAATGTGCCCACCACGCTGCGCACCCTCCTGCGGGTAGTTGACCATGTGGATCAATTCGCCAGTATATTCCTGCGGCGAACGTACATCGATCAACCGGCGATTGGGGTCCTTTAACCCACTTAGCACATCATCACGGAAAGCACGAATAGACTCATCCATCGTCTGTGCGTGATAGGTAGTTGGCTCAAAATGCGGGACATCCTTTGTCAAAGGCCGACCCTCTGCCTCCCACTTCTGCCGTCCACCATTCATGATCTTCATATTCTTCTGTCCAAACATGGTAAACAGCCAGAACGAATAGCTGGCGTACCAGTTGTTTTTATCCCCGTAAAGGACGATGGTTGTATCGTTGGTGATCCCCCAACCGCTCATGAGCTTTTCGAAGCTCTGCTGATCCACGAAGTCACGTTCAACCGGATCCTGTACATCGACATGCCAGTCGAGTTTGACAGCTCCAGGCAAATGACCTATTTCGTACAACAGCACATCTTCATCGGCCTCGATGATGCGGATAGTGGGATCATTGAGGTGTTCGGCAACCCAACTTGTCTCGACCAACACCTCTGGATGAACGTAACCAGAAATGGAGCCAGCGCCCGAAGTCGCTGTTTCTGTACCAGACATTCGCTATGTCCTCCCTAAATAATTCTACTATCTTTCACAAACCCCTTCTTAACGATGAGCCTGTGAATACAACGTACAAGCAATGCAAGATACCTTGCTTGTTATTGGTAACAAAGTTGATCCACTTTATATTCTACTTCCCAACTCGGAATTAGGCAAGTGGTGCAGAATTGAAAACTTCTTACTTTCCAAGTCCAACCTGCGTTAGAGCGCTGAGTCGTTCCGCCAGCCCCGTATTGCGTAATGCCACACGATTATTCCTGACAGCCACCTCAAGCGCATGTAACTGACCAATTATCACACAGAGACGTTTAGCACGTGTGATAGCTGTATAGAACAAATTACGTTGGAGCAGCATGTAATGCTGATTGACAAGCGTGAGCACGATAGCTGGATATTCACTTCCCTGGCTCTTATGCACAGTAACAGCGTATGCCAGCACCAGTTCATCCAGCTCATGAAAATCGTAACTGACGAACAGAGGCCCAGCCTCTTCCAAAAACTCAACCTTGATAGCCGAGTTTTCCTTATCGATAGCACGTATCCAACCAACATCACCATTGAAAACGCCTTTATCATAGTCATTACGCACTTGCATCACTTTATCACCCAGGCGTAATACACGGCCACCCCATTCAAGCGATACATACGCACCTGGATTCAGCCTTGCCTGCAATTCCTCATTTAAACTGGTGACGCCCACAGGCCCCTTATACATTGGCGAAAGTACCTGAATATCGGTCATGGGGTTGAGGTGATAATGAGTCGGAATGCGGCGCTGCACAAAATCAAGCACTAAACGCTGAGCACGTATGGGGTCCTCCTCCGCAACGAAGAAGAAATCACCCTCTGATTCTCGCTTCAACGATGGCATTTGGCCTGCATTAATACGGTGAGCATTGACCACAATCTGACTTTGTTGGGCCTGGCGAAAGAGTTCCGTCAGGACAACAGATGGTATGGCTCCGCAACGCAAGAGATCACGCAGCACATTTCCCGGTCCGACAGAGGGTAGTTGATCGGCATCACCGACCAGCAAGAGATGTGCGTCTGGGGGCAACGCTTTTAGCAGATGGTAAAAGAGCAAAATATCGACCATCGATACCTCGTCTACGATCACAAACTGGTAAGGCAATGGATTCTCTTCATTACGCTGATAGGTGTTATCATGCGGGGCGTACTCCAGTAACCGATGCAGCGTCTTAGCTTGAAAACCAACTGCTCCAGTAGCCTCGGTGAGACGCTTAGCTGCTCGTCCGGTCGGCGCAGCCAATGCCACTTCGATCTTACGCTTACGCAGCACCATTAACAAGGCACGAATGGATGTCGATTTTCCTGTACCTGGCCCCCCTGTTAATATGCTGACTTTCGCATGATAAGCCATCTGGACTGCTGTGCGCTGCTTCTCGGTAAGTATCATTTTGCGGTTCTGCGCCAGGTAGTTGAAGACTGCATCCCAATGTTGCTGGCTCACAGGCGGTAGTTTGCTGTGTGAACGTAAGAGGATACGTAAGATACGTGCTGAGCCATTTTCGGCATGCCAGAATGGCCCAAAGTAGATGCGCTGCTGCGGAGTCGTTTCTTCTACCTCACTCCAATCATTCAAACGATCTTGATCATCTGTTGCCCCTGTACTCACAGCAACCTGCACAGGCAAGGGAGGCTCTATGAACACATCCCGGTCTCCGCGCAATTGTTCCATGGCACTAGAAATGCGTTCCTCGGATGCTTGTAGAATCTCTGTAGCACGGCGCCTTAATTCATTCTCAGGTAAAAAGCAATGGCCATCTTCATTGGCTGCTTGCGCGAGCACATACTTCAGCCCGGTTGCGATACGCGAATCGCTATCACGTGGCAATCCAAGTTTCACTGCAATTTCATCGGCAGTGCGAAAACCAATACCATTCACATCCTGCGCCAATTGGTAGGGATTCTCACGGACCACTTTAATCGATTCCTGGCCATATTGCTTATAGATGCGCGTTGCCAGGTTCATCGACACATCGTGAGATTGCAGAAAAAGATGAAGTTCCTTGATCTCACTTTGTTCAGCCCAGGATTTTGCAATCTGCTCGCGATCCTTAGCACTTATTCCTTTTACCTCGCTCAACCGTTCAGGTTGCTGTTCGATAATCGCCAGCGTTTGTTCTCCAAAATGTTCGACGATACGCTGGGCTTTCTTTGGACCAACACCTTTAATCAAACCAGAACCCAGGTAGCGTGTGATACCCTCAATAGAAGCGGGTAGCCGCTGGGTGAAGCTGGTTACGTGTAGTTGTCGTCCATACTTCGGATCCTTTTCCCATTCTCCTTCGACCGATAATAATTCGCCAACATGCACACCTGGAAGGGTTCCAACAATAGTTGTCAGATCATCGCGAAAAAGCCGTCCGCTATCGTTTGGGCGAAAGCGCGCGACTGTATAATGGTTATCCTCGTTTCGAAAAACGATATTCTGAACTGAACCTTCAAGCCTGGGCATACAACCTTATTCCATGTCTTAGTTAACTGAACGGAAGTAGCACCTGCCATTCTGGCTCACCCTGAAGACAGGAGTATAGTGGCTAGAGCTCTTAATACCAATGTTAGTATAATATAGAGAGCAGGATTGGCACAACCACGTAAACCACAAGAAAGAGGATTCAACCACACATGACAGATACTTCCCATCCAGCTAATGAACAGAAAAAAACACAGGTACAAGATTATTTCTCGCGCACTGCCGAAAGCTATGTTGCCAGTTTCTCACATCGTGCGGGAAACGATATGCAAAGACTTATCGAACTAGGAGAATGGAATCCACAACTGCAAGTGCTTGATATAGCTACCGGTGGTGGACACACAGCACTTGCTGTTGCACCATATGTTGCACAGGTAACAGTTACCGACTTGACGCCTCGCATGCTTGAAAAAGCTCGTGATTTTATACTTGCACAAGGTGTAACCAATACACTGTTTCAAGTGGCGGATGCTGAGCAACTCCCATTTATGCCAGAAAGTTTCGACCGCGTTACATGTCGTATCGCACCCCACCACTTTCCTGATATACCACAATTCGTGAAAGAAGTTGTGCGAGTCTTAAAACCAGGTGGATTGTTCCTGCTTATTGATTGTATGGCGCCCAGCGATCCAGAACTCGATACATTCGACAACACGGTCGAAAAATGGCGCGATCCATCGCATGGAAGATCATGCACCGCAGAAGAGTGGCAAGCAATTTTTGCAGAGGCGGGATTGTCCATCGAACTCATGGAATTCTTCCGCAAAACACACGAATATGATGATTGGACTGAGCGCTCGCAAATGCCCGTCGACGAAAAAACCAGGCTAGCGCAGTTCATTTTAGAGAGTAATAACCGCACACAAAGCTACTTTGAAATATTACGTAAGCCGGATGGTCAACTCGCAAGTTTTACGAACGATTTCATTTTACTCAAAGGTCGAAAAGAGTAGCTAATTTTTAAGAACTCGTAACAAGAAGAGTACTTCTCCTGACAACACCTGCTGCACCGGGTGTTACAAGTCTGGCATCAAAGTGAAGACGAAGCGCATTTCTAAATGATAGAGACGCCGAGACTCAGAAGTTAAGTACTCATATATTGAGTATAAGCATTGAAGCAAAGTAAGTCAAGTAGCGTGAGGAGCATTGATCGGGTAACTACTGCTGATTGGCATTGGAAAGACAAATGCCATCGTACTTCTTTGTTGAGAAGTATTCTCTATTTCATCAACAAGGTGCAGTGGGCAAAGTCCCACTGCACCTTGTTGATGAAGAAAGCCTGCACTGGAACTCTGGCTTAAGCCCTTCGTATACGGAATGAATAAAAGATGGCAACTATTCCACCAACAATCAAAAACGCGCCTATGACAAAGGGCAAAGAAAGTGCTGCTCCCCAAACGTTTGTGAATAAGAAAATGGCGATGATGATGGTCAATACTCCCAGAATGCCAGGGCCCCAACCTGCACCCGTGAATGCCCTCACCAGACCCATAATACCCATAATCAATCCATCAACAGCCAAAAAGATTATCAAGAAGGTCCCGACCAGAGCGGTAGCGTACACCGGGTGGCGAAGCACTACCATTCCAGCAATGATACCGAGAATGCCCATAAACAAGAGCCAGCCCCAGTGGGTGCCTGTATTTGGGATGAAGATCTCGATGATCGAGAAAATGCCCTGAATGAGCCAGTAGAATCCCAACACTGTGACCAGGAATACTGAGGTAGAACCTGGTGCAGTGATCAAAAAGATACCGAAAATCAGGGCAAAGATACCTTCTACCAGGACGATCCACCAGGGAAAAGCTGGAACACTAACTGCGATTTCAGTCTCGCTTGCCATGTTATTAAAACTCCTCCAAATTTTACAATTATTCCTCAAAACCAGGTGAAACATCTCATAGCTATCCTAAGGACAGCCATCACTTATGCTATTTATTAGCTGAATACCTCCCTTCAATTTTGCAATCAATGGTAGTTATGACTCATAATTAAGACAAACTGCTTTGGTAGCACATGTGCAAGAGAGTAGTGTTTGCTTAAAAAGCCGATTTGCTCTAGAACATCTAAACACTATTCACTTCTTCCAGTGCTAGAACATTACCCGTAGTATAGCAAAAGCAGTGTTGTAAGACAAAAGACTATAAGAAACATTATTTTCTAGAAGTATGAGGGAAACGTAAACATGAACAGGGATAGGTCAGAATTGGCAGAATTACAGCAACAGGCAAAAACACGCCAAAATATTGTCGATGCGATTACACATCAATTTGCTGCTGAGGATGAAGCATTACAGCATGCTATGCGAGCAGCTAAACAGGCGGGATTACCAGAAATTCAAATATCACCTATCCAGGGAAAATTGCTGCAACTGCTGGCTGTAACCTGTAATGCCCAAAAAATTCTTGAAATTGGCTCGTTAGGAGGCTACAGCGGCATTTGGCTAGCTCGAGCCTTGCCAAATTCTGGTCGCTTCATAACTTTGGAAATTAATCCTACACATGCCGAGCAAGTGCGTAATGCTTTCGAGCATGCGAATGTGAGCGACCGTGCAGATGTGCGGGTTGGCAAAGCTCTTGATCTGCTCCCACAGCTTGAGAACGAAGCTCCTTTTGATCTTATCTTTATTGATGCTGATAAACCTCCCTATCCCCAGTACCTTGATTGGGCGCTGCGCCTGTCCCGGCCAGGCAGTATCATTGTTGCGGACAACTGCATACGCAGTGGCAAAGGCTTCGAAGAACCGCAAGATCAAGGCATGGCTGGCATTGTAGCATATAACAAACGTATCGCCAGTGATCCGCGCTTGATCTCGCTCGATCTGGCCATGGACGATGACTACACAGACGGATTTGCCATCTCGGTTGTTCGATGGTGAGTAACCCTCAAATCACCAACTCGAGGGAGAACACATTTTACATGACTATCGATACTGACATGCATAGCCACGTATCGCGCAGTTCCGCCGGGCAAATGATCCAGGCGGCAAAGCAGAAGCGATTACGCATACTTGGCCTCTCAGAACATGTATTTCAAATGGAGGAAACGCGCTCCGCATTACATCACCTGGGTCTGGAAGGTCCACTACTCACCTTTAACACCTATATCGAAGATGTACGCACAGCCGCCAGGCAATCAAACGTTGAAGCACGTCTGGGTCTGGAAGTGGACTTTATTCCAGAGAAGAACGAGCTGATCCATGCATTTATTCAAGGATACGACTGGGATTTTTTAATTGGTTCCGTGCATGAAATCGATGGTGTACAGTTTGAGGCAAACCACCAATGGAGTCGTGAAGAAGGTGAAGCGCTCTGGCTCCATTATTTTGAGTTATTGCGTAGAGTTGTAATCAGTGGCCACTTTAGCCTGGTTAGCCATCCCGTTCGAATGCGCGTCAATAACCCTTACCTACCGCCTACCTTTGGTGAAGAACTTGAACGTTTGGCAGCAGAAGCTACACGCAATGATGTCGCATTGGAGATCAATGGGTATGATGTGTTACATTATCACAGTCTTGTGCACAGGCTTGCAACAGCCTGCTTATTGCATCGCACTCCCATAAGTGTTGGCTCGGATGCCCATAATCCAAAAGGAATTGCGCAAGCACATCAGCAAACAGAGGACATGCTACGCGAGATAGGAATTTCAAAGATCAGGCTCTGGAAGCAGATGAAAGCAGAAGAGTATTCTATTTGACACGATCTCACAACTCCAACCAGGAGCTGCCCTAAGCAATCTACTCTTCAATACATCAAGCAAATTTTGCTGTTACAAGTGATGCAACTGATGCAATCGTTACAAACGTTACAAGTGATACAACTGCTACAAACTTTGCCTCGACGAATGCATTTCCAGTCATCTACCTCTCTCCTGAATAATAGAGTCCCACTTGTCTTATCATGCACAAAAAAGCTATAATCGGGTCACCAGGACTGCCTTGCAGCTATTCAACTGGTACCGGTATCCATCAATTAAGCGAAGGAGCATCCACTCTATGCCTGCTTACAAAGGACGCGTTGCAATCGTCGGAGTTGCTGAGTCCGATTATGGCCGCGTTCCCAACATGACCGAAATGCAATTGCATGCCCAGGCCCTGCAGCGCGTGCTAGAGGATAGCGGGCTACGCAAAGAACACATCGATGGCGTGTTTTGTAGCTCACAAACACTTGGCATGCCGACAGTGATACTTTGCGAATATGTACAGTTATTCCCGCGTTACAGTGATAGCACCTCAATCGGCGGCTCCTCCTTTGAAGCTCATCTCAATCATGCAGTTGCGGCAATCCACGCGGGCAAATGCGAGATAGCACTCATCACCTATGCAAGCAATCAGCTCTCTAGCCGGGGACGTATGCTCGGCACAGGAGGAAGACCAGCAACTATCCCCGAAGCAACTTACGAGGCTCCTTATGGTAATACGCTTGTTGGCGCTTACGCTATGGCAGCCCATAGACACATGCACCAGTACGGCACTACTTCTGAACAACTTGCAGAAATCGCTGTTGTGACACGCAGGCATGCCAGTCTTAATCCCCTTGCGATGTATCGTGATCCTATTACCGTGCAAGATGTACTTCATTCGCGCATGATAGCCGATCCGCTACACCTGCTAGACTGCTGCGTGGTGAGCGACGGCGGAGGCGCGGTACTGGTGACTACAGAGGAACGAGCCAGGGACCTGAAGCAAAGTCCAGTATTCGTACTGGGGAGCAGCGAAAGCCATACCCACACACACATCTCACAGATGCCTGATTTGACAGTGACAGCCGCCGCAATGACAGCGCCACGGGCTTTTGCGGAGGCTGGAATAACACCAGGTGATATTGATATGGCCATGATATACGATTCTTTCACCATCACTGTACTCTTGCTACTCGAAGACCTGGGATTTTGTAAGAAAGGCGAAGGGGGAGCATTCGTGCAGGAAGGACGTATCGCATTAGGTGGTCAACTACCGATCAACACTGATGGCGGAGGGCTTTCTTCCAATCATCCAGGCATGCGCGGCATCTTCCTCATTATCGAGGCCACCCGTCAATTGCGAGGTCAATGCGGTTCGAGACAGGTAGAAGACGCAAAGCTTGCCGTGGCTCACGGGAGCGGGGGATTGTTATCATCGCAAGCAACAACGATTTTGGGAAGATGAGATGAAGTGTGTGCGCTAAGTCAACTACGTTCTAATGGCTCGTAACCCAGCGGTACAGTCTGCCTATGCCCGATACTAGAAATACCCATCGGATCCTCTTCGCTCTGTTTTCCTGGCTGATGCAGCAACATTGCAACAAGTCCCGTCCAGCCTGTCTGGTGACTTGCCCCGAGACCGGTGCCGTTATCGCCGTGAAAAAATTCGTGGAAGAGAAGGTAGTCGCGCCAGTGAGAGTCGCGCTGTAAAAGTTCATAACCCCCATTGAAAGGGCGGCGACCATTCTTTTCACGCAGGAAAAGGCGGATGAGGCGTTGCGATAGTTCATCGGCAACTTCTTTCAGATTGAGATACCGACCTGAACCAGTAGGGCATTCTACTCTGAAATCATCGCCGTAGTAGTAATAGAACTTGTGGAGAGACTCGATAAGCAAGTAGTTAAGAGGAAACCAGATTGGGCCTCGCCAGTTGGAGTTACCGCCAAACAGTTCTGAGCGCGACTCAGCCGGGTCGTACTGCACGCTATAAGTAATGCCATTGACAGGTAACGCATAGGGACGTGCAGCATGATACTTGCTCAAAGACCGAATACCGTAATCGCTCAAAAACTCAGTAGAGTCAAGCATGCGTTTGAGAAGGCGTTTCATCCGGTGTCCCCGCACCAGAGCCAGGAGATGTCTTTCGCCAGCCTCGGGTTGTTGCCAGTGAGAGACCAGGCGCATAAGATCGGGTCGATAGTTGAGAAACCATGTCAGGTTGTATTTGAAGGTAGGTAGAGCATCGAGCACATGTGGCTCGAGCACTTCTACTGCACACAACGGAATCAGTCCAACGAGTGAGCGAATCTTGATTGGGTGATACGAATCGTCTGGCAAATGGAGTACGTCATAGAAAAATTCATCATCCTCATCCCACAGCCTGATTCCCTCGTCGGCTATGTTGTTCATCGCTGCAGCAATAGCCAGGAAATGCTCAAAAAACTTCAACGCGATATCTTCATAGACAGGATTGGTCAGTGCAAGTTCTAGCGCGATAGTCATCATGTTCAAGCTAAACATGCCCATCCAACTGGTGCCATCACTCTGCTCAATATAGCCGCCTGTTGGTAGAGGTGCGCTGCGGTCAAAGACTCCAATATTGTCAAGCCCAAGAAATCCGCCTTGAAAGACATTCTTACCTTCTGAGTCCTTGCGATTGACCCACCAGGTAAAGTTGAGGAGTAGTTTGTGAAAGATACGCTCCAGGAACATGCGATCCGCATACCCGGTTTGCTCCTGGTCAATCTTGTAAACGCGCCAAGCTGCCCAGGCAAACACCGGTGGGTTGACGTCGCCAAAGGCCCACTCGTAGGCTGGAAGCTGTCCATTGGGATGCATATACCATTCTCGCATCAGCAGATCAAGCTGACTCTTAGCAAAGTCGCTATCGATGAGGGAGAATGGAATGCAGTGAAACGCCAGGTCCCAGGAGGCATACCAGGGGTATTCCCATTTGTCCGGCATCGACATTACCCGTTCATTGTACAGGTGCCGCCATTCTCGATTGCGCCCTTGCTTGCGCTGGGGTGGAGGTTGTGGTTGGGCCGGGTCACCTTGAAGCCACTTCTCAACAATATAGTGATAGAACTGTTTATTCCAAAGCAGACCTGCCAGTGCCTGACGGTGTATGCGCCGCTGATCCTCGTCCAGGTGAACTGGTTGAAGAGCTGAATAATACTCATCAGCTTCTCGCTGGCGTAACCTGAATGTAGAGTCGAAATCAGCGAAAGGTGAGGCAATGACTCTGCGTTCATCATAGGGATTCGTCACTTTAGTGAGTCGCAGCCGCCAGGTGAATGACGCACCAGCAGCAATTGTTCGCGAATACAGCGTGCCCGCTTTCGTGCCTACACGTGCCAAATTGACCGAAAGTGAGTTACCATGAACAAGATATTCATGGAAGGCATCTTTGACGTAGGGTACAGCGTTTGGTACACCATAGAGTCGCAGCATATTCGTGTCATTGTTGGTGAAAAGTACACCATCGGAAGGCATGGTTGCTTCGCAATACAGATGATAGTTGCCCAGGATTGGGTGCTGTGCCTCGATCAATAGGTAGGGGCGTGATTTATCGCGTTCATCTTGCGCATTCCAAACCTTTTGCCTTAGAAGTGGACGCCTGACATCTATACCCCAGCACCAGGTATTGCGAAACCAGATAGTGGGGAGCAGGTACAGCAATGCAGGCTCTGGTCCACGATTAACAGTTCTAATGCGGATCAGAATATCCTCAGGAGCAGACTTGGCGTATTCCACAAACACATCAAAATAGCGGCTCTCATCAAAAACACCTGTATCTTGCAATTCATACTCCGGGTCTTTCCTACTTCGTCGCCTATTCTTATCAATTAGTTGCTGGTAGGGGAAAGCTGCCTGCGGATATTTATAAAGCATACGCATATAGCTGTGAGTTGGCGTACTATCCAGGTAAAAGTACACTTCTTTGACATCTTCGCCATGGTTGCCCTGGGGTCCTGTTAGACCAAACAAGCGCTCTTTGAGAATTGGATCATGGCCATTCCAGAGAGCGATAGCAAAACACATCTGCCCTTTGTCATCGCTAATTCCAGCCAACCCGTCCTCATTCCAACGGTAAGCTCTCGACCGGGCTGCATCATGTGATAAATACTCCCAGGCATTCCCATCGAAGCTATAATCCTCACGAACAGTGCCCCAGGCACGCTCGCTCAAATAGGGTCCCCAGCGCCGCCAGGCATCACCATCGTTCATTAACCGATTATGTTCGCTGGTGCCGAATACAAATCGCTGTTCCATGATCATTCTTTCAAGTGAGAGGTCATTTTTCAAAGCGCTTATGGGCAGGATTATGATACTACAATGCACAGGTTCATTCTACGGGTGAATACCTACAAGTGAGATGCCATCCCAATCGCTCGACCAGACTCCTCATCCCTTCAACCGTTCTCAGTTTCATCTCAGCATTTTCACAGAATCAATTCAAACTGTCAACGTATACTATTGCTATTTGCTGAACCTGAACGCGGCACTTCGTATGTTCTCTCGATGACTTGTGGGTAATTACCTGTTCTTCCCCGCATATACAGATGCATCAAAAATCAGATCATCAATCGTCTATACGTTGGGAGAATGGGATATTAAGGCATTTAAAGCAATGATACTCAATTTTAGTATTTATTGCATTAGTCAAAATTACTAAAATTCAACATATTTCGGGTAGGTTTACTTCGAAATAGATGGTAATATTGTTGAGGACTATCCTTGTTTATTCTACAAGGAACCAACTCACTACTCCCTCGGTGATGTAGAGTGATGTATCTGAATTTTCCAAAAAGCTGCATCCAGAACAGAAATCATGTTAGTGCGAACTCATAATAGTACACAGGGGAGTACTATGTCCACACTTAGAATCTGTCTCTTTGGGAAATTCTGCGTTCGGCGCAACAAACAAGTACTGGATGGTTTCGATGCCCGCAAGGTCCAGGAGTTGTTCTGCTACTTGTTATTACACCGCGATCACTCACTTCCACGTGAAACGCTGGCCAGCATCTTATGGCCCGATACTACTACCTCACAATCAAAAAAGAACTTGCGACAAGCCCTCTGGCAGCTTCAATCCGCTTTAGGCTCTCAAATTGAGTCTGCAAACGATCGCGTTTTGCTCGTCGAGCCAGATTGGGTCAAGCTTAATTCGGAAGCTGACTTGTGGCTCGACGTGGCAGTGTTCGAGCAGGTTAATAATCTCGTTCAGAAAACTCCAGGTCAAGAACTAGATCGCTCCACAGCAGAACTCCTACAAGATACAGTACAACTCTACCAGGGATCTCTCCTGGAAGGCTGGTATCAAGATTGGTGCTTACTAGAGCGAGAAAGGCTCCAAAGCATCTATCTGGCCATGCTTGATAAGCTGATGAGCTATTGCGAAGTACAACACGATTACGAGACAGGCCTTTTATACGGCATGCGCATCATGTGCTACGACCGTG
>Ga0070706_100004649_pt1 | contig 13179 bp, 10 predicted proteins | sample KBSK5501metaG_FD_65476 | JGI IMG/M metagenome (GOLD analysis project Ga0070706, IMG submission 65476) | Corn, switchgrass and miscanthus rhizosphere microbial communities from Kellogg Biological Station, Michigan, USA - KBS K5-50-1 metaG | ecosystem: Host-associated > Plants > Roots >...
GGGCAATTTTCGGAATCAGACCGTTGGGAATTTAGCGTTCGGCGTTTCGCGTTTAGCGTTTGGCGTTTCGCGAGTTGCCTGTCCGCATAGTTCTATTGTGTGAAGTTCTCGCAGTTGCCTGCGAGGTCGAGCCGGAAGCTCAACCCACGGTCAACCTGGAAGGTTGGACCTGAACCTCCGCCTCGACCGCGGCTTCACCTTCCAGATTGAGGATTCCGCGAAACGCCAAACGCCAAACGCTCCGCGCTACCGCTTCGTCCCTTCCTTATAAATAGAACGTACCCGCTGGAATCCCGCGTCGCCCCACCAGGCGCGAAAAAGCAGCACGTCGCCGCGGCGCACCGCGCCGACCAGTTCAGGCCGCCTTCCGACAAGGTCTCCGTCGGCGGTGTTGATGACGGTGAAAGCTTGCGGATAAAGTGTCAAAGCCCGTTTCGGTGTGGACGCAGTCCCCGGGTTCTTACCCATCGGTCGAAGCTCTTTATAAGGTGCAGCAAATGCATAAGTCAGTGTTTGTTCGAACTCCGGAATCAATAAAACGTCCGGATGCTTCTGAAGCAGTTGCTTTAAAACAAGAGGGTTGTAGGCGGATGTGCCTCCGTACGAATCGATATAAAACAATGTGCAACCCCAGCGCGATCTCGCGTAATTGATTCGTTCGTCCAACGATTTGAAGAGCTCTTCGGCGGAGGTGAACATTTTTTGGTAATAGCTGCCATTTGGGCGAAAATGGATTTCATCGGCTCGGAGACAGACGCCAACGCGGAACCCCGCCTGTCGAAACTTCCCGAACAATTCGTCGGCGATCGCATCCATCTCGGGAGCAACCTGTTTCAAGATCCGCGGGTCGCCGACATAGGTTGCTTCCCCTTGCGGATATTGAGCGCCTTCAACATCCCAGACGATTACGCCCTGAGCATTAATCTGGCGCATATTAGAGATACTGGACCCCACTTTCTGCATCACCAGGCTGCGAAACTCCGCGTGTCCTCTCGGAGCAAAAACGTTCAAGTTCGGGGCGTTGAGCCAGCCGCGGGGGTTCGTTGGCCATTTCTTGTTAACGGTCGCCAACATCAGCGCACCGATTGGCCGCCGATCGCTCCACCGGAGCAATGATGGATGCTGTTCCCGAAAAATTTTGTATGCGTCTGCGGCGACCTGTTCTTGTTGCGCTTGTTCAGAACAAAAGCGGCAGCTGACGGACATCCGAATTGTTGCTCCAGGCGCCATCCTAGTCGGACTGAAAAGTGAAAGCTGGTACCCAGCGCTATGCTTAGGCCCCCACCGCGTGCAAGTCGCGGTCGAAGTATCCGAAGTCACCGTAATGATTTTCCCCGCGCCATAATCAGCCACCAGAACAGTTGGAGTGGTACGATCGTCATTTTTTGGCGGATCGGTATTGTCCCACTTCAGCGGCGTCGTATCGCCAGGAAATCTCACATAGAACAGGTCACACTGGGCTTGCGTAATCGTTTTGTCGCTCTGGTTTTGGAATTCGACGGCGACATCAAGTCGCTCGGCGCCTGGTTTGTACTTCACGGTGCAAGTGCCCCAGGAATATTTGCGGACCGCGATGTGCGGATCGGTCCAGTCAACCGGCGGTGCTGGCTCGTAATGCTGTTTATTTTCGCCTTCGAACCAAACGGAAGCGACCGCCTCTCCTTTTGGCTCTTTTCCCGCGAAGCCGAGAAACTCCTGGCTCCGTAATTTAATTGAAGAAACGCCTTTCTTATCGAATTCCAACGCGATCTCGCTAGACACACCACGGACAGCGTCGGTGGACAAAAGCATCAAACATATCAAAAGGCCTGTTTTTCGCATATGCGGTATCTTTTGCGAAGGAGCGATAAAACACAAATGCGACTGCAATCGCTTGATTACAGCCAGTTATTGTTTTAATGAGCTGGCGGTCGGGGCCAGCTCAGGAAACTGGGGGGGCGAGGCTTGGTAAACTGGGATAAACGAATGGAACAAGGATGGTCCGGTCGAACAGGGGAGGAATTAACATTTTGGGAGCAACAAGGGCGCTATTCTAATAATCGCTTCGCTGGTGCCTCGACTTTCGATGAAGTTTTCTTCATTTTGCACGTCAAACAGTGGCATTTGCTAAATCGGAGCAATGGCGCGATGGATCTGCAATTTCGCCTAACTAGCATAATCTCAATAGGTTTGGCGCTTGTGCGCTGCTTGCAAGGTCTTGCGCTTTACTATGAACGAGCGAGATCCTGCCGGCTCCGCACTGGGAGACATCCTGATAACTCGACGGCTACGAATTACTGAATTCAGACCATGGATAATGTATCTGACACGCCATATGAGGTCCATATCCACCCGGGGCAGAAGTGGCTTAAGCTCGATATTCATACACTGATCGAGTACCGCGACCTGTTTTTCATCCTGGTCACCAAGGATTTTGTCGTCAAATACAAGCAGACAATTCTCGGTCCTCTCTGGTTCTTCATTCAACCGCTACTGACGACGGTCGTATTCACCTTCATCTTTAATCGGGTAGGCGGGCTTTCCACTGAGGGACTTCCCCCGATGCTGTTCTATCTCGGCGGGCTTACCCTATGGGCATATTTTTCACAGAACATCACCGCCACTTCGAACACCTTCGGTCTGAATTTTCACATCTTCGAAAAGGTCTACTTTCCGAGGCTGATCGTGCCGATGGCAACAGTGGTATCAAATCTGCTGGCTCTCTCGGTTCAACTGACGAGCCTGATCGGATTTGTAATCTTCTTCAAATGCACAGGCGCGAAATTTCAGCCAAATCTTCTTGGCATATTCCTGGCCGTGCCGCTTTTGATTATTCAGACTGCTGCCCTGAGCCTCGGGTTCGGCCTGGTGTTTTCTTCGATGACTGCCAAGTATCGAGATCTGGCCCAGCTGGTGACCTTTATGCTGCAGCTATGGATGTACGCCAGCCCTATTGTTTATCCAGCCTCACGTTTGCCAGACCGCTATCGCTGGTTGATCTATGTCAATCCGGTAGCGCCGATCGTCGAAAGTTTCCGGGGGTGTTTCCTTGGGATCACCTCAGTCACTATTCCGGAGATAGTTACCTCTGTCATATTAAGCATTTTGTTGCTATTGGGAGGCATGATGATCTTCCAACGAGCCGAGCGTAATTTCGTTGACACTGTGTAAAGGGAGCGAAATGACGAAGCCGATCATCGAAGTCAAACACATTTCAAAGCGGTACAGGCTTGGAGCGTTTGGCACGACGACTCTGAGAGAAGATCTCGAAAGTTTCCTCGCCAAAATCAGAAGAAAAGAAACGCTCCTCACGCCGGCCGAAACGCAAAAAGGGAAAGCCATCTGGGCTTTGAATGACGTGAGTTTCACTGTGCAACCGGGCGAACTGATTGGCATCATCGGAGGAAATGGAGCCGGCAAATCAACCCTGTTGAAGATCCTTTCGCGAATTACCGAGCCCACCAGAGGGGAAGCCATTCTTCGGGGCCGCGTCGCATCCTTACTCGAAGTCGGAACCGGATTTCACCCGGATCTTTCCGGAAGAGAAAACATCTTCCTCAATGCCGCGATCCTGGGCATGAGCAAGCTGGAGACAAAGAGAAAGCTGGACGAAATCATCGCTTTCTCGGAGGTAGAAAATTTCATCGATACCCCAATCAAAAGGTACTCAAGCGGTATGCGGGTGAGGCTCGCGTTTGCAGTCGCCGCATTCCTGGAGCCGGAGATCTTGATTGTCGACGAGGTTCTTGCAGTTGGCGACGAGAGCTTTCAGCGAAAGTGCTTGGGCAAAATGAGCGACGTATCCAAACATGGCCGAACCATTTTGTTCGTCAGCCACGATTTAGCGGCGGTGCAAAATCTTTGCGAGCGAGTGATCGCTTTGAGGAAAGGACAGCTCCTTATCGACGACAAACCGGCGGAAGCAATCCGAACGTATTTGGCCGGTATTCCGGCCTATGTCAGTGAAGAAGCTGAAACGGTGCAGGAAACTGGACTGCGGATCAGTTCAGTCTCCGTTTCACAAGGTCCTGAAACCGTCGAGAATATTCTGACCACGGGAAAACCGGCTCATTTTAGACTGGAGATCGAAGGCATCGAAGCACGTTGCTGGTGCGAACTGGATATCTACCATGAGTCTGGCGCGCTTGTAAGCAGGCTCTCGTCAAGGGGGGTCGAATTGACTGAAGCGGGATTCTTAACTTGCGTCATGGATCCGCTGCTATTGACCCCGGGCCGGTATAGGCTTGCTGGCTCAGTCCTGGTACAGGACCAGATCCAGCATCACTCTGAGCATCTCGGGGGCTTTACCGTACGACCTGGCGGAGCGACTGGAAATCAAATCATTAACTGGCGCGGTTCGGGTCTGGTCCAACTCCAGCATCGATGGAGCGCCGAAGAAAAGCAGCGCGAAGAGGAACTAGTCCACTGAGGCGCGGTTTCAAGCGGCGCAAGTCGGTAAGGTTCGGTCCGCTTGCCCAAGCGGTTATCCAACAATTGAGTTAGTCCGATGAGCCTCGGAAGATACTGGTGGCATTTCAATCGCGAGCGGAAGCGAGGCCTGCTTGGAGTCTGGCACTACCATCGAACGTTAGATCGAGTACTCGATCTTCGGTTTCCGAAACCCGGTTCTGATTGCGCGACCGAGATTCACATAGTGACCGGTAGGGAATATTGGAAACTCGGGCTTTGGATGCTCGCCTCTTTCTTCTACACCACGAAACGATCGTGGCCGGTGACCATCCATGACGATGGCACTTGTACATCCTCTGACTTTGCAAGCATGTCAGCGGTCATTCCTTTCGCGCGGATTGTTCCGCGGGCCGATGCGGACCAGCAACTAGGCAAGCAGTTGGAGCCATTTCCTAAGACACGCGACCTGCGGTCCACTTTCCCCCTGCTTCTCAAGCTGACCGACACAACTCTATTGAAGCGATCCTCTCAATGCCTGGTGCTCGATTGTGACCTGCTCTTTTTCAAAGAGCCGTTCGAGATTCTGACCTGGTCATCGGCGCCCGAGCATAATCTTTTTTTGACCGATATAGCAGACGCTTCCGCGGTTCCTCCAGCGCAGATCAATGCGCTATTAGGGGTGAAAATGTTGGAAAACCTGAACAGCGGATTATGCGCGTTGAGACCCGATTTTCTCGATTTGGATCTGATGGAACGGGCCTTGGCTAAAACTGCACTGATCGACGCTCCACGGCGCTGGACAGTGGAGCAAACTCTGTTTGCCATTTTGGCTGGCCAGAGAAGCTCTAGATTGCTTCCTTCCCGATACCTCGTTTCCTCCGAGAAGAGAGCGCCAAAGTTGACGGTTATGCGTCATTATATTGGAAAGGTGCGCGATTCATTTTACGCCGAAGGATTAGCCGCAGTCGCTTCGGATCTGAGGAGCGCATTTCGCGCTTAGGACGCTGCCCTGGGAAACGATTGTCGATATCCTTTGGAGGAATCGTCCAAGAAATATAGATGATAGATCGCGATAAAAATGACGCCCTTGGACTGGTCGACGTCTGGCTGGCAAAGGAGCAACGAACGCTTCTGACAACGGCTTTTGCTCCCGATTATCGTGCCGGCAACCCGTACCAGGCTCTTCTTGCGAGGGCACTGGAAAACCTTGGCGTGAAGGTCGAATTCTTTTCGCCCAAGTACAATCGATTTCTTCCGCTCAGTCGCGACTGCCAGACGAGTGGTCCAGACATTCTGCATGTCCATTGGCCGGAACATTATTTTAAGCACGGAAGCGCTTTCCAAAAAAGGATCAGCCGAATCGGATACTCGCTTGATTTAAAGATTGTGCACGCAACGAGAAAACTCGTTGTAACGGCTCACAATCTAACCGCTCACGGTGAATCAAAGGTTGTTGATCCGCTGGTAGCCCGCACGTTCGGTATGGCTGATCTGGTTTTTGCTCACTCCGAACAGGCCAAGATCGAGATCGAGCGACGATGCGGAATTTCTGGAGAAAGAATCGAAGTGATTCCTCATGGCGATCTCCTTGCTTTGCTGCCTCCGCTAGTCGAGCCGGCGATCGCCCGAGAGCGACTTCAGCTCCCGGCTGGGAATAAACTGGCTCTGGTGTTTGGCCGAATCGCTCCATACAAAGGAATCGAAGAGCTGCTTACGTTTTGGAATCGGTCGCGACTTGGCGTAAACCTCGTAATCGTAGGTGATTCGGTTGGTCCTGATTTTACCCAGCGTCTGTCGAACCTGGCGAATGATTCAAAGAGCCAGATTATTTTGCGGGCGAAACGCGTTTCCGATGAGGACTTGGCTCTTTACCTCGCTGCCGCCGACTGCGCACTGTTCAATTATCCCAGCCTTCTGACGTCAGGCTCCGCCGTTTTGGCACGTTCGGCAGGCCTGCCGATTCTGTTTCCCAGCTGGCTGCCAACGGTCGATTTAGGCGAGCCGTCGCCACGCGTCTTTCGCTTTGACCAGCTCGATAAAGTTTTTGCTGAGCTGTTATATCGCGCTGTCGATCTTTCTCGGGATTATGCTTCCGCCGCGGATTGGCGTTCCGCAATCCGTTGGGAAGTCGTGGCGGCCAAGACTGTGGAAGCTTATCGTTCGCTCCTCAGCTAGTTGGAGCGTCGCGCTCAGCGCTTTCAATGCTCTTTGAAGCGGAAAGTTTTCGGAACGAGCCAGAAACCAAATCGAACGGAAGACCGCGAAGAGAGACTAGGTTTGCTAGCTCTGCGTGTATTTAATTCCTTTGTACTACACCATAGGAGTTCACTCATTTTCACGAGGATTCGTCTCGTATGCGGTTGGCGTCGTTTCTTTTACGCCGATACGCCGGTACAATGGTGGTTTGTGGTTGCGGCTTCGCCGCGCTGTGAAACACTCCGCGGCCTTCTGTTCGATTCTTTCTTCTAGTCAGCTCGCTGAGCCGTTGGAGGAGGGATTCAGGAAACGCCGATGACAACGAACCCGCTGCCCTTAAGCGCTAGCCGGATCTTCTTTTGCAAAGGACCAGCTCCTTAGATTTGGAAACCTCGAAGTTCTCGCCTTCGATGGCCTTGAAGAAAATCGACGAACATTTCTCGTGCAGCTCGATTGCGAGATTATCAACCTTCGAAAGCCATTCTTTGGTAATTGGACGAAAAGACCATCGCTTCTGCTCCTTCGATATCGATCTTGAGAATCGATATCCGATAAAACCAGGAAGACTAACCAGCGAAGGACGCTCCGGTTCGGTCTAGAGGTTGAAGAATAGCCCATAACCCCTTTTATGTCTGGTAAAGAGGGAACTTTTTAGCGTAGTCTCTAGAGATCGGAGTTTAGAATCCTTTATTGTGTTTCGCCGGACAAACTCGAACTGAGGCGAACAAGATCCGCGGCGCAAACCAGAATCCTTGCCGTTCGCCCACATGTTAAATTCAACTCGAACGAAAGAACTCGTTAAATCGCTTTTTCGCAGGGCCGGTCTCAGCGCTTTCCGTCTCGCCACAATGCCGCGAGGAATCCTGTTCGAAGTGGACATCGGCCGTTTTTTTCCTAAAGGCGAGCATCTTGTGATCTTTGACGTAGGCGCTAACCGGGGGCAAACAGCTCACCGTTTCCATAAAGACTTTTCTGAAGCTGAAATTTACTCATTTGAGCCCGTGCAAGATAGCTTTGATTGGCTTTCCAAATACGCCAGGGAAAACGCGTGGCTCCGCGCTTTTAAGCTGGCTCTGGGAGAGAGAGACGGAAATGCGATCATGCGAGTTCGCGAAGAAGCCACAGCATGGAGTCGAGTGGTCAGTAATGCAGACCAAATCCAGCCGCAGTGGTCTACTGAGCAGGTTCAGATGGCGCGTCTAGATGGATTTACTAAGAAACATGGGATAGACCGAATCCAGCTGCTCAAGACTGACTGTGAAGGATACGACCTCCAAGTTCTTCAAGGCGCAGAGGGTATGTTGTCGGAAGACCGTATTGACTGCGTCTATTGCGAAGTCAATTTCCGTCGCACGGACGAGCACGGAGACTTTTTCGAGATCGAGTCTTACTTAAGGCAATTTAACTTCACATTTTACGCGCTGTACGACTACTCTGGATGGAACAACGACGTCTCGGAAAGGGGATTTGCTAACGCCTTGTTTGTCACTAGGCGCATATCTGCACGTCCGGCACGTGGGCGGTAAGGGATTCCGGCATAAAATCGTGTCTACTAACTGAATTTAGAACCAGAATCTTTTCGTTGGGCAAGGTTCGGTGCGGAAGTTCATAAAAGCCCGCAGCGCGAAAATCGGCAGCCGATTCTTTCAGCACCGTTCCGATGTCGGTCGCCATGATCGTTTTCGCTTCACCCTCTTTAGCTTCTCTCACCGTGCGCGCCTATTCCCAGCCGAAACCCTTTGCGGCCTTCTGTTCGATTCTTTCTTCCAGTTAGCTCGCCGAGCCGTTGCGAGGAGTAGTTAAGGCAACGACGATGACGACGAAGCGCTGCCCTCAAGCACTAGCCGGATCTTCTTTTGCAGAGAACCAACTCCTTAGATTTAGAAACTTCGAAGTTCTCGCCCTCGATTGCCTTAAAGAATATCGACGAACATTCCGCGTCATGCAGTTCGATCGCGAGATTATCAACCTTCGAAAGCCATTCTTTATAGTTGCACGAAAAGACAATCGCTTCCGCCCCTTCGATATCGATCTTGAGAATTGATATGCGATCAAACCCGGACTCTTTCAGCACTGTCCCGATGTCGGTCGCCAGGATCGTTCGCGCTTCACCCTCTTTAGCTTCTCTCACCGTACGCGCCCACTCCCAGCCGGGAATCATTCTCTCTTCCGAAAGGACAAGTCGTGTCGGTTTTGACCAGATTGCAGACTGCACTGCTCGAAACCGGCCTCTGTAGGGAGCCAAATTCTTTTCTAACAACGAAAAATTGTCCGGGTCAGGTTCAATTGCGATCAAGTGGGACGTTGGAAATTGCGTAAGAAAAAAGGCAGAGGAATAACCCACGTTTGCTCCACAATCCAGAACCAGTCGAACATCGGGGATGCCGTCTAAGGGTTGGTATTCCAGTTCCACAAAGATCTGGCGAAAAACAAGAGGATCCGTTGTCCTCGGCCGGAACCTTAGTGGAAATTGAGCGTGCCGGGTCCTGTAGGTGAGCGGACCGGTTACGACCGGGATTCGCGCTAGGAGGTTCTGAAGTTTGAAAACACCAAACCGTAGCAACCCTAAGCTCGTCACCTCCTGTTTGTAATAGGAGAAATGCAGCATCTGGACGTCCTTTTCGCGCACAACCAAGCTGATGCGAAACGGTCAGCTTCGTGCGACCTCGAGACGATGAAACATCGCCCTAGAACTGTCCAGGAATTAGTCTGAGTTTTGGACTGTTGCTCGGCGCAGTGCGCGCGGCCGCTCAGAGATCCACAAGCAGCTCACAATAGAAACCATGGCTGGAGCCGCAAAAAAACAGTCGAGCTTAAACTCTGGTTGGCCAAATGAGTTGAAAGTGTGGAGGCAGCAGCTGACTGCGAACAAAAAACATAGCCGGGCGAGCAGCCCGAAGAAAACGTTCAATTCAGGGTACATCCGGTGGGGGTGCTTTGTGTGGGGGGTGTAGTAGGTTGGACGCGGGCGTGACCTATAACAACTTCGGCGATTGGCAGACATCTTAAAAGGCGGTAGTGGCAACGACAATTGCTTTTTACGACTTTCCAGCATATGGCTTTAATGGTTTTTTTATAAATTGCAGAAACCATCCGTATTTGGATTGGCTCAGCGCTGAAAGAGTGTGGGTGAGGTGAGAAGTGAGAGGTGAGAAGTAGGAAGTCGCGAGACGGCGAGACGGTCACCGACGTGAGACGGCGAATCTGAGCTCGGGTTGTGGGTTCTGGATGGAAACGCGCTCGCTCCGAAGGAGCGGCAGAGCGGTCGCCGCCTCCGTTTTCGTCCAAAGCACGTCCTAACAGCTTGGTCGCGAGCGGCTTAACGAACAAATTCAACGACCGTCGCCGTCGCCGGAGCTAAATCCAGCTGGAATGCTCCACTCTCGCGAGAAACTAGCGTTTTCTGTTCCGGATCCGAGAACCGAATCTCCGTCGTGCTCTCCAAGTGAGGAGCGCTCAAGACCCGGAAGGTCGCTTCGCGCCAGGGAAGCGCTACTCTGACACGGCGACGCTCCCAGGCGAGATTGAGGCAGATCAACCGCCGTTCGTTCCGGTTACCTCGGATCGCAAACACTCTGAAATTATTTGGCGGATCTTCCTGGATGAGTACAGGACACATCGACCCGCGAGCGACTTTAGAAAAGAAAAGGAGACCTTCATAAAGTGGTTGCGGTTGGAAAGAGCCGTCAGCCTGGTGACGGATGGGTGAATAGACCGCGCCGTTGGTATGAAAATTCACCCCGATCCAACCGGAGGCGGCAAGGGTAAGCATCGCGTCAATTGCCCAAAGAGCTGAAGCAAAGGTGTCACTGATACCAGGTTGGCCTCCATTCCAGACCGAGTTCATTTCTGTCATCCGTAACGGCAGATCACTACGGATGGCGTCATCAATGCCGCGAAGTCTATATGTAAGGTATTGACTCGACTCGAGCATTCTGCTGATGGACACGTTCTTGTTCCCGGCGGGACCTTCGCTGTAGTAATGATGCGTCAAGAAACGAATGTTGTTGCCAAAGACTTTCACGAAGGGTCCCATCCAACTGGTATCGGATGATACGTCCGGGCCGGCAAACATTGCCTCGGGCACACGCGCCTTGACCGCATTAGAAAAATTTCGCCAATCGGTAATATAAGTATCCTTCCCGTAGCCATTGGGCTTCAGTTTGCGCAGTTGGAAAAGGTCCGGCTCATTACCAATCTGAAAGACAAGGTTTTCCGGACCGAGTAAATCGGAAACTATCCCTGCTTCGTCGGCCGCTCGTTCGGCCGTGCCAGATCCGAGATTCAGTCCGTAAATAACGCTCCAACCTGTTGCCTTGATGAATTTAGCAAACCGTTCCAATTGAGGACGGCCAAGCTCGTCAGGGGAGACTGGCTCGTCACTGGTATTGCCGCCGATTCGGACGACTCCATTCGGGCTAAGCCTTTTTAACAGCTCGATGACGGTTTGATTTTCCGGGATCAGGTAATCCTGTAGGATGATCCTTTTTGTCTCAAAACTCAGGCCAAGAAAATCATCCGGGATTGCGAACTGCGGCTGATCGAAGTCGGCGGTAAGAGCGATCTCCGAGGGCTTCCTCGACGCGAACGCCCGCGGCTGCAGGCACCCTCCGCCAAGGACAGCTAACCCGGCCAGAAAACGTCGTCTTGTAATAGGATCCATGTTCCTGGCCCCCTACAATTAAATTCGCCAACGCGCAATGTGAGAGGGGCAGGGGATCGAGCGGGATCGAGCGGGTTCGAGCGGCATCGTCCTATCGAAATGGTGTGCGTTCGGCGAATGTGGCGCGGCGAAGCGGTGGGCTGACATCTGGAGCCGCGTCGCGGCGTCGAAAACCCGTTTCGGTCCCTCGCCGCCTCCCACGATCTCGCTCGATGCCGCTCGATGCCGCTCGATGCCACGGTGGACGGTCGACAGTCGACGGAAGACGGAAAAACAGCGCCGCAACGCGGCGCTCAAAACAAATAGTTTAGCTTGAACGCGACCAGGTTCTCGAGATAGCTGTTTGAGGTCGAACTCCCCTCCCGCCGCGTGAGATTATAGCTGACCCCAGTTGACCAGCGTTTGCGGGGCTTCCATCCCAAACCTAGCGTAACACCGTATTGTTGAAAGGACCCTGCATTCACACCGGATTTTTGGTCTCCAAAAGTAAAGAAACCAGCGCCACTGAAGGTTATACGCCGCGTCACATCCAATTGCGTCTCGAGCCGAAAGCTTGTTTCCTCGGTCAGCGCTGTTCCTGCAGTGAAAAAGAAGTCATGCGCTGCCGAAAAAATGGCCTGCCAATGCCGGGCAACTTGATGTCGAATTACACTAGACACGTAATACGCCACCGGAACCGAGGGAGTGGTGTCAATCAGATTGACACCGACCCCCAGGTCGAAATCAGTAAATCGGCCCAGCTTTCCTTTGATGAATGGGCCGGCGCTGATGCTGTTTACGTTACCTCCACTGTCGAGGCCGGAACCGGTGCTGCGGCTCAGGCTCGCCGTAAGGCCATACTGGATTGTGGGCGAATATTGGAAAGTAATATCAGATCCCAGCCGCCACGTATTACGTGTGCCGCTGATCGTAGTCGTGTTCTGAACGTTCGTGCTGTCCTGGTTGCTGTAGGTATAATCAGCGGAAAGTGTCAAAATAGCCACCCTGAGGTCCGCGTCGATCGCGGCACCGACGCTATTGGTCAGGCGATTCAAATAAGTCGTGTTGGTTGCCGTCGGATCGGATGATGGATCCTGGACATAAGAAAATTGGTCATAGAGACGAACCCGGAAATCCGAAATCGCAAACTGAAATTGAACCTTGGAGTCCGGAGCGATTCCAAAAACAACCCTGCTTTTGCCGTTGCCGAAAAAGTCCTCTGAGAGCTTCCCGGCAACTCTTAGCTCAAGCTGATTGAAGTGGCTCAGCACCCAGGTTGTGTTCAGGGCCAGCGCTTGCTCGATACTGAAGCGGGAGATTTTGTCTGAGTTGGTAAGCTGGGAATTATCCGTATAGGAGATTCCTACCGTTCCCGTAACCGCCTCCAGGATCGGGCCAATACGAAAAAATGCTTCAGGATTTCGGAACGATTCAATTTCCAGCTTTCCTGCAGAGGTGCGCACTCGCTCTTGCGCCTTGAGCGACAGGGAAAAGATGACCAACAGGAGTAGGTTGGGTACCAGGGTGTATTTCGCACACCAGCCCCGGCCGAAGAATGTGACTCGAGTTTTAATCCGACGATCCTTGAACATTTTTGCGCTCGTGTCACGCATCTCCAACCCGCCTGTATGACGAACGCGAGGAAATGTGCGTATCCTCATTTATCATTTGGCGGTTTTGCATTTCAACCCAAACTCGAACATTAAGGGTTTGCCCTCCGGGCCGAGACCGGCGCCCCGGATTCCTTCGGAGCGCCTCTTCGGGGTTGAACCCCGCCGCTTTAGGGTGGAACAAATCTGTTCCTCCCTAAAGCGGATACTCGGCCGCGCTAGACGCGGCAGATTCCGCAGTTGCCAACCGGCAACTTTGGAATCTGGGTTCAAGGATTCTAGCCCGCAAAAATCACGCGTTTGGGAGCAGCAGAATTTCTTCGGCACCAGTGGACAAATTCC
>Ga0070706_100004650_pt1 | contig 13179 bp, 9 predicted proteins | sample KBSK5501metaG_FD_65476 | JGI IMG/M metagenome (GOLD analysis project Ga0070706, IMG submission 65476) | Corn, switchgrass and miscanthus rhizosphere microbial communities from Kellogg Biological Station, Michigan, USA - KBS K5-50-1 metaG | ecosystem: Host-associated > Plants > Roots >...
GAGCACGGTCGTTGCGCTGGATGATCTCACGTATCAGGCAAACAACGCAGCAAATAGAGCAACCATTATCAAGGAGACAAACACTAATGCCGCCATGCGCACCGCTGCGGAAAATGCAGTAAAGGCGTTTCAAGACTGGGCGGTCGGAATCGATTATCGCGAGGACGTTTACAAGGCGATCAAGGCCTTCGCCGATACGCATCCCAAACTCTCCGGCGAAGACGAAAAATTGTTGAACGAAACGCTGCGCGATTATCGGCGCGCCGGGTTGGAGTTGCCGCCTGACCAGCGCAAGGAGGTCGAGCAACTCCGCAAAGAGCTGTCGAAGCTGGGAACGGATTTCGACACCAACATTGTTAGTGCGAGCGCCCCGGTCATTTTCACAAAAGCCGACCTAGACGGTCTGCCGGAGAGTTTCTTTGTCTCACCCGGCGTCAAAACTGGAGACGACGCTTACACCGTGATGGCGAATGTCACCTGGCAATACAACACCGTGGAGGAAAACGCGAAAAGCGAGGCCACTCGCAAACAACTTCATCTCGTTCGCGAAACGCTCGCGAAAGACAAAAACGTGTCGGTTCTCAACCAAATGCTCGCCTTACGCAACAAGATCGCGCTGCGGCTCGGTTACAAATCATGGGACGACTTCCAAACCGAAATCAAAATGGCGAAGAACGGCGCCAATGCGGAAAAATATATCAACGACCTGATTGCCGGGATTCAGCCGAAGTTCGCGAGTGAGGTAGCGGAATTGCAAAAAATGAAAGCAGCCGACACGCATGAACCGGCTGCAAAGATCGACATCTGGGACTGGCGCTATTACGGCAACCAGTTAAAGAAGCAAAAATACGCCGTCGATACAGAAGCGCTGCGCGCTTATTTCCCGTTCCAAAAGGTGCTCGAGGGCATGTTCAACATCTACCAGAGCATCTTCGGCCTGAAATTTAAACAGATCACGGCGCCTCACAAATGGATCGACAACCTCCAGCTTTATCTCGTGACCGATTCCACCAGCGGCCAGCCGCTCGGGATGTTTTATCTCGATATGTTTCCGCGGGAAGGAAAATTCAACCACTTCGCGGAATTTGAAATCATCGGCGGCAAACTGTTGCCCGACGGGAAATATCAGCGACCGACGGTAGCCCTACTCTGCAATTTCCCACCGGCGAGCGCGGACAAGCCCTCGTTGATGACGCACACCGACGTCGAAACGCTTTTCCATGAGTTCGGTCACGCATTGCATTCGATCACGACGCGCGCCAAGTACGGCCGCTTCGCCGGCACGCATGTTCCCGGTGATTTCGTCGAAGCGCCATCGCAAATGCTCCAGAACTGGGTCTGGGACAAAAAGGTGCTCGACACGTTCGCAGCTGATTATCGCGATCCGTCGAAGAAAATCCCGGCTGATATCGTTCAGAAGATGAACGACGCCAAAAAAGCGACGGCAGGCGTCCTTTACCGGCGGCAGTTTGCTTTCGCTTCGCTCGATCTCGAATTGCACGAACGGCACGCGGAAGACGATCCCTATGATTGCGTGGCGATCTCGAATCCGATTCTAGAGAAAGTTTTTCTGCCGATCGATCCAAGCACGACATTCGTCTCCTACTTCGGCCATTTGAATGGCTACGATGCCGGTTATTACGGTTATGCCTGGGCCGATGCGATCGCCGCCGACATGGCGACTGTGTTCGAAAAAGCGAAGGATGGTTATCTCGACAAACAAGCCGGCTTGAAATTGCGTCACGAAATTTACGAACCGGGCGATTCGCGTGATGTCACCGTCTCCATTGAGAAGTTCCTTGGCCGCAAACAATCGATCCAGCCCTTCCTGAAAAAGATCGGGATCAATGACAAGGACACGTCGGTGCCGTCATCGTCGGCAACCAGGTGAGCCCCGCGTGACATTTTCCTGAGGAAAATCGGCATCGGTCCGCAAGAGAAAAAGAAAGCGTCCGCCGGGCCATCGCAGGAAAGCAGATAGTTGCCTTCGAGATTTGCGACGCTCGCCCGCCGTCACAAAGTTATGGCGTGGCAGGCAGAGCGCCGCTACAGAAAGAGATGAAAATTGCGCGTTGGTTCCTCGCGATCCTTTGCGCCAGCGCGACATCGCTCCTTGCAGCCGACGAATTGGCGTTGCGTTTGCAGCCGGCCCTGGAGGCGATCACGCCGGACGGAATGCTCGCGCACATTAAAGTTCTCGCATCTGACGAATTCGAAGGACGTTCGCCGGGAACCAAAGGTGAAGAGCTATCGGTCAATTACATCGCTGACCAGTTCAAACAAATCGGCCTCAAGCCGGGAAATCCGGACGGGACGTACACGCAGGAAGTTCCTCTCGCCGGGATCAAGAGCGAACCGAGGATCTCGTTCACGATTGGCGATAAAACAACGGAGCTGAAATCTCCCGATGATTTCATCGCGTCATCGGCACGCCTTCAACCCGAAATCAAGATCGACAAGTCCGACGTGGTATTTGTCGGCTACGGCATCGTCGCGCCGGATTACGGGTGGAACGACTACAAAGATGTCGATGTACGCGGCAAGACGTTGCTGATGTTGATCGGCGACCCGCCGATTCCCGATCCAAAAGATCCGTCAAAGCTCGATGACAAAATGTTTAAGGGAAAAGCGATGACCTATTACGGGCGCTGGACTTACAAATACGAAATCGCCGCGCAAAAAGGCGCCGCAGCGGCCGTGCTCATTCACGAAACTGGACCGGCCGGCTATCCGTACTCGGTCGTGAAAACGAGTTGGGCAAAGGAGAATTACGAAATCGATTCACCGAACAAAAATATGGACGCGGTTGAGGTACGCTCTTGGATCACACTCGACGTCGCCAAGAAATTGCTGGCCGATTGCGGTCAGGATTTCGATGCGCTGAAGAAGTCAGCGATCACAAGAGAATTCCGGCCGGTGGCGCTGAACGCCCAAGCTAACATCGACATCAAACAACAGCTTCGCTCATTCAAATCGCATAACATTATCGGCAAACTCGAAGGAAGCGATCCAAAGCTGCGGGACGAATACGTCATTTACACCGCGCACTGGGACCATCTCGGGCGTCATCCCGAATTGCAGGGTGACCAGATTTTTAATGGCGCGATCGATAACGCGTCCGGCGTCGCATCCGTTATCCAGCTCGGGGCCGCGTTTACAAAACTAAATCCGCCGCCGAAGCGCTCGGTGCTGTTTATGGCGACGACAGCCGAAGAAGCCGGATTGCTCGGCGCGAAATTTTATGCCGAACATCCGCTTTATCCGCTGGAGAAAACTCTGGCCGACATCAACATCGACACTGTGAACCCCTGGGGCAAAACGCGCGACATCGAAGACCTGAGCGATAACAATTCAACACTTGACGATATGCTGGCTGGAGCCGCCAAGCGCAACGGGCGAGGGATGACACCGAACAGTCAGCCGGAAAAAGGCGGTTTCTATCGCGCCGATCACTTTGAATTTTCAAAGCGCGGCGTGCCTGCGCTTTACACCGGCGGCGGCAAAGATTTCATCGGCAAACCGGCCGATTTCGGTCAGCAAAAGAAAGATGATTACACCGCGCATTATTATCATCAGGTATCGGACGAAGTGAATCCCGAATGGGATCTGTCCGGCGCGGTGCAAGATGTCGATCTTCTATTCGAAGTCGGCTACCAGGTCGCCAACGGCGACAAATTTCCTGAATGGAAACCGGGCGCGGAATTCAAGCCGAAGCGTGATGCGATGCTGAAGAAGTGATTGGATTAGACCGAAAAATTCGGTCTAATTCTCGTTAGATGATTGCGCGCACGATCGCAGCTACCCTGCTGGTGACAATAGCTAGCAGTTATGCATCACCACCCGAGACCTCGCGAATCAAGCGCTGGAATCCGGCCTCCGCTGTTGCCGAGGCAGAGCGCGACATCGCCGCAGGCCGCATTCGCTTCGCGTACATCGGCGGCTACGTATCACACGCTCCTGGTCTACCATCCGACCCCGCGACTTTGAAGATGCTAGAGGGTTATCGTTATCGCCGGCTAGAGGTCGGACCGCAAGGTTGCATTCAGGACGAGCACTCGTTTGAACGCGCGGAGTACGCGCGTCGATATAACCAAGTCATGTGGAGTCATGTTTCGAAGCGACGGTGAATCATCTAACCAAGCGCTGGAGCGAATCGCCGCCCGTCGTGTATTTACACTTCACATGACTAGATCTCTTCCATCGCAGATCATGCTCGCTCTCGGCGGCGGTCGCTCAGCTTGTTCTCGTTAGGTGACTTCGCGCTCACACATTCGAACGGTTGTCGGGTTGGTGTTCGCGGCCAACGTTGTCTGCGTCGCGCAGCACGTCGCAGACGATACTCCACCATCGATTTCATTCGGGGCTTTTCCGCTGCCACTCCAGCGCACATATGTGTTCTCCGCGCCGGGAACACCAGCTACGAAAGCCCAGCTAAACACTCTGTTTCCGAACGATTTTCCGCCGTCTGTCACCGTCATGCTCGAAGACGCGCGGAAGTTCCCGTCTGGACAGGGACGCTACTACTTCCCGAGTCGAAATGTCGTTCGTGTTTACCGCATATCACAGGTGGAAGCGGCGCCTTACAAAACGATCCAGTCTGAAATAGAGTCCCTTCGAAAGGTTCTCAGCGAGAGGCCATCGGCTGTCGCCGACGACGAACGTCATTCGCTGCCCGACTATCCGCCGCGGAACGCGGCGCACTGCTTCGAGTTAAAGCTGTCATACATAGATGCCGCTTGGGGGAGCGCCATTTGCTATGTCACGGAGTTCTCGCAAGACGGCGGCACTCCCGCAAACAACGAGGAGCTTACGTATATCGTGCAGGGCCTTAGCAAAGATGGTGAGTTCTACGTTTCCGCTGATCTCAGTATCACACATCCGAAGCTTCCAAACCGGATTCAGGACACACCAGAGCGCAAGAAGGGCGACTATGCGCCCGATCGCGCTCTGCTCTCCAAGCAGAGCGAAGGATCCTTTACGCCAGCACTAGATAAGATCCGCACATGGGTATCCACCTTGGAAGCGAAGTAATGTCACCTAACCAAACGATGCAGCCAAGGGCTCCACTGTACCCTGCATTCGATGTCGGTTTAGCAAGAATGCTCGGTGCCGCTGCAAAGAACTGGGTTGCAACGCGTCGAATTAGATGGTTGAATCGACACTCGCAGATTTGAAAAACTGAATGGGCTCTCTCAAAAAAAGACGCAAAGCGAAAATTGCCAAGCACAAGCGCCGCAAGCGCATGAGGCAAAGCCGCCACAAAAAGCGTCTCCGCTATAAGACATAGCGCACGGTCAGCTGGCTTGCCAAGCCGTAGTCTTTGGAGCGCGCTCAGGAAAGTCAAAACATCCCGCCCGCCTTCACTTTGTTACGGCGTGGCAGCCTTCGCTTTTCCGCTACGCTCCAAAGCGAAGGCTGGTTTGCTCAAGGCGCCTCCGAAAGCTACAATTTGGAAACATGAGGGAGCACAAAAAGTGCGGCGTTTCTGAGCCTTGGGGATTTATTTTGACGCTAATTTTTTTGGCTTCGGCGAGCGCCGTAATCGCCCGGACCCCGCGCACTGTGTCGCCTCCCACCAAGCTGTCATCTGCTGCAACCAAAATCGATCGGCAGGATGACTTCGTCAATTTCAAGCCAGCCGCTGATCTTGCCTTGCATCCTGAGGGCGAACGCAAGGCCGGGGCGCTCGCGCATTTTGTCGAAGGAATGGCGTTCGAGGAGAACGGCGAGATGGATCGCGCGCTGGAGTCGTATCGCAAAGTGCTCAATGTCGATCCCGGGCAATCGGACCTCGCTTCGCGCGTGGCTGTTTTGCTGATACGGCAGGAAGATTTTCCACAGGCGATTGATGTTCTAAAAGACGCCCTCAAAGCAAACCCGAACGATGCCGAGCCTTACCGGCAGCTCGCTTTCATCTATGCAAAATATCTGAAGAAGATGGATCAGGCGGTTGATTACGCGAATCGCGCCATCGCGCTGAATCCGCGAGACATAGAAACTTATCAGCGTCTGGTCGAAATCGAACTTGCCGCGGGCGAGGAGAAGAAGGCGCTCGAAGTTTTGGATCGCGCTGCAAAAGTTCGCAGCGACGACGCGAATTTCTGGGTGCGCCTCGGGAAACTTTACGCGGTTATTCTTTACAAAACTGACTCGCCACCGAAACCGGACGAATTAAAACGGGTCAACGAAGTTTTCAAAAAAGCAGCGGAGCACGCCAACGACGATCCGGCGGTGCTCAAAGATGTAGCGGATTACTACGCATCGTCGCAGCAACTAAAGGAGGCGATTGCGCTTTATCTCCGCGTGCTTGAACTGCAACCAGACGACGCCAACGCACGGGAAAAACTGGCGACCGGTTTCATTTTGACCAACCAGCGTGGCAAGGCGGTTGAGATGCTCGAGCAAATTATCAAACAGCATCCTGAAAAATATCAGCCATATGATTTGCTCGCACAGGTGTTGGATGAAGAAGGGCGATCGCTGCAGCGCGCCAACCGGCTTGACGAAGCCAAAGCGCAGTTTGCCAAAGTAGCCGCAAATTATGAGCAAAGTCTGCTGATTAATCCCAATCATGCCGGCACATATTTGCGGTTGGCGGAGCTGCTCCTGGGGCCTCTCAAAGATCCCGAACGCGCCGTGAAATTTCTGACGGAAGCGCGTCGCCGCTTCGCAGGCGCACCGGAAATCGCTTACTATCTCGCGATTGCTCAGCGCGAAGCGAAACAAATCCAGCAAGCAGTCGCGACATTCGAGGAAGCGCTGCATGAAGCGGAGCTCGACCAAGACGATGAAATTGTAAACGCGAAATTCTATTTTAATTACGGCGCAACAGCCGAGCAGGCAGGTTTGTATGAAAAGGCGGCGGATCTGCTTCGCAAATCAATCGCACTCGATCCCGCCAACGCGGCGGAAGCCTATAATTACCTGGGCTACATGTGGGCCGATCACAACATGCACCTGGATGAAGCCGAGGAGACGATCAGGCGCGCGCTGGAGATCGAACCCAACAACGGCTCGTACCTGGACAGCCTTGGCTGGGTTGAGTTTCGGAAGGGCAAATTTGATCAGGCCCTGGCCGATCTGCTTCGCGCCGCGAAAAACATCGACCGTGAAGACCCGATCGTCTTCGAACACATTGGCGACACCTATTTGAAATTGAATCGTGTGCCAGAGGCGTTGGAATCGTGGCAAAAAGCGCTGAAGCTCGATCCAAAAAATAAAAGCCTCGCCGATAAGATCGAGAGGACGAAGACCACCCTCAGTCAAGGTTTGCCGCCAAAGAGGAATCCAACTCAGTGAAGGATTATCCAACACCCTGGCAGCGCAAAACGATGTGGGCGGCCCTCACCGCTCTGTTTGTTGTTTTTCTCATCGTGATCGTCGGTGCGGCGATCTGGACCGGCGCCAGTATTCTCAGCTTTCTTCAGCCGATTTTGATCCCGGTCGCCATCGCAGGAATTCTTACTTATCTACTCGATCCACTCGTGACGAAAATGTCACAAGGAGGCCTGAGTCGCACCAAAGCCGTGGCGCTTCTTTTCGCCATCGCCTTTTTTGCGCTGGGAGGGCTGTTGGCGTGGCTTGTTCCAATGATCTCGATCCAAGGCGCGAACTTCGCGAGACAAGTCCCTGCCTACACGGAACGCGCGCGCGATCGGATTGTCGATCTTATCTATCGATTTGACCAGACATTCGGATTACTTGGCGGGCAGCACGGAAAGTCTCCCTCGAGCAGCTTTGCGAACTGGCTCATCGGCCCTGCTTCTCCTACTCCTCAGGCACAGCCAACCGCGACGGGCCCGAAAGCTTTGGGGGGGTCACCACAGCCGGCCGCGTCGCCGCAAGCGATTTCGCCCGCCACTGAAACAATCGCGTCAAACCCATCGAAGCCTACCACCGCCGAACGCCAGCGCATTCAAGCGTACGTAGAAAAACAAATGCCTAATCTCCAGCGGGCGCTGCCGACCCTAATGGAGAAGTTCTGGGATATTTTACAGAAAAGCATTGGTGGATTTCTTGGGGTCGCGGGTTTTTTGCTGAGTCTCATTCTCGTGCCGATCTATTTATTTTTTCTTTTGAAAGAAAAACCGCGCATCGAAAAAAGATGGAAAGATTACCTGCCGCTGCGTGCATCGCCGCTCAAGGACGAAGTCGCGGAGCTCCTGTCGGAGATTAATAAATACGTCACCGCATATTTTCGGGGACAACTGCTGGTTTGCGTGGTGGATGGTGTACTCATCGGGACTGTGCTCACCGTTTTCGGTCTCAATTTTGCGCCACTAATTGGTGTACTCGTTGTGATCCTTACCATGGTCCCGTACATCGGGATAATCATCTGCTGGGTGCCGGCTGTCCTTATTGCTGCTTTTCAATGGGGCGATTGGCTCCACCCCATTGGTGTAACGTTGATTTTCATCGTGATACAAAATCTCGAAGGCATTTTTTACGCCCCGCGCATCGTCGGAAACTCGGTCGGCCTGCATCCAATGACAGTGATCGTGTCGATCTTTGTCTGGGGCCTGGTCATTGGCGGGGTGCTCGGCCCCCTCGTGGCCGTGCCGCTGACCGCAACTATCAAGGTCTTGTTGGCCCGGTACGTCTGGGGTCCTCGTTTGCGGGATGAAGTCATGGAATCAATCGAAGAAGTTCCTGTGGTTGAAGAATCTGAGGCAGCGACGCACTCTTAGGTCTCGTGAGTTGGCGACGCTGAGTGTGATTACATTCTTGCCAAGCACGAAGAGAAGACGCGGTCCGCGGCGTTTTATCTTTTTAATTGCTGCATTCACACTGGCTACTCTGCTGGCCATTGTGTTCTTCAATTACGTGCCAAGACTGTACCGAGACTGGCGCCAAAACCGTTTGCTGGATCGAGCTGCTTCGATGCTGCAGGAGCACAAATTCAATGAAGCAGCCCAGACAGCGCGAGAAATGGTAAAGCTCCATCCCGACGCTCTGCCGGCGTATTACATCCTGGCGGAAGCGGCGGAAAAACAAAACCTCGAGGAAACCGTGTCGTGGCGCGCACAAATCGCGCGATTGCTTCCGCAAGACGCTGAGAGTCAGCTCAATCTCGCCTCAGCCGCGCTGCGCTTTGGGGAGCTGGATCTCGCACGCAAAGCGCTCGATCGCGTGCCTGCTGCTGATCGGGACAGAGCCGCGTTTCACGTTGTCGCGGGGTGGCTGGCGCGTGCTCAAGGAAATGTAGCCGAGCAAGAGCAGCAATTCGCCGCCGCTGTCAATAAGGAGCCAGGCAACGATCTTTACCAGTTTAATCTCGCGGTGCTGCAAATCCATTCCATTGACGCGCAAAAGAGCGCAAAGGCACGCAGCACCCTCGACCGGCTCAGCAAAATGGCCCCTTTTCGGACCGGGGCGTTACGGGCGTTGCTTAATGATGCTGTCGAACGCAACGACCTCGCCGCCGCGGACAACTTTGCGCAACAGCTTCAGATGTCGCAGCAGGTCACATTTGGCGATTATCTCCTCTGCTTGAACTTTTATCGAAAACTCGATGAGAAAAAATTCCGTCTTTTGCTCGAACGAGTGAAGCCATTCGCGGTGCGCAATTTGCCCGATCTGGCCTCGCTCATGAACTGGATGAATGAAAACGGACTTGCTGGCGACGTTGCCAAGTGGGTCGATAAGTTGCCGCCAGAGAAACTTACTTCACCGCGTGTTTCCATTGCTGCTGCGGACACATACGCGACCTTAAAAAACTGGTCGCGCCTGAAGCGCTGGACGAGCAGCGGATCATGGGGCGAATCTGACTACCTCCGTCTCGGTTATCAGGCAATTGCGGCGAGGCAGTTACGGCGAACGACCGAGAACGCTGAATTCGAGGCTCTTTGGCGTTCCGCTGAGCAGGCGACAAAAGCGCTGCCGGGACGTGAACTTGATCTCGCTCGGCTTGCTTCGAAATGGAATCTGCCGTCCGAATCCGAAGAACTCTGGTTGCGCCTCGCAAAAAACCCACCGATGCGCCGTGAGGCGCTCGACGCGCTCCGGCGGTTTTATCGCACAAAAAATGAAACCGAAAAATTATACGAAATTCTCCAACGACTGCATGAAAGCTCTCCGAAAGAGGCGCCGATCACAGCAGATCTCGCGCGACTCGGCCTCAATCTCGACCAAAATAACAAACAATCGCAGGACCTTGCCAAAGAGGCCTACGATCAAGCACCGAGCGAAGCCAACTGCGCCGTCACTTACGCGTTTGCGCTCGATCGGCTTGGTCGCAACGCGGAAGGTCTTGAGATCATAAAAAAGTTAGCGCCGAACCGATTGCATGATCCGCACGCAGCCGTTTATGTTGCGCTGTTGCTGGCCAATGCAAACCAAGTCGAGGCAGCAAAGGATTACATCGCCTCAACGGATGAAACGAAGATTTACGTCGAAGAAAAAAAACTGCTCGATGAAGCCAGAGCCAGGCTCGCTGCTGCTTCATCCACTCCGTCGACACCAGTTTCGCCATCGCCTGCCGAGTTGAGTCCAACGCCAACATCGACATTGAGTCCAGCTCCAACCCCAGCGCCTTCGTTAACTCCGGCAAGATCGACATCGTGATGTGCCGAACGATCTCACCTCGAGCGCTGTCATTAAAATTGAAAGTAAATAAAGTCGGTCGGCACGGTCAGCACCAGCGCCATAAAAATCAGCAGTCGCAAACTCTCCTTGCTTTTGAACATGGCGCGCTACGCGAGCAGTCCTATCAGTCTTTGTAAGGATCGACAATGTCGCGTCCGGCCATTGCGACACCGAGCGGACGCAATGTGTGCAAAACCCGAATCGTGCCCGTGTGCGCCGCCAGCACGTCGGGAAGACGGCGATAGGCTTGTGGCGCTTCATCCAGATCGCCGCCGCGCAAAACAACTCCTTTATCGACAATCCATTTCATCATTTCATCATGCCTGACAAGGCCTTCCCGTCGGATTCTTTTCTTGCCAACTTTTTCGAACCGGCCTTTCGCTGCCGTGCGCGACATGATTCGCCCCGCGCCATGAATAGTCGAAAACAACGCTTCCCGTGAGGTCGGCGAGTCCACGCCTTCGATAATCACGGCCTCGTCACCCATGCTCCCGCCGACAAAACCTCTCTGTCCCGGGAACGCCGGCGTTGCGCCTTTGCGCACCACCCAATACTCCTCGCCATCATGTTTTTCCCGCCAGGCGAAGTTATGATGATTGTGCACTTCTTCGAGAATTTTTGCGCCCAAAATTGCGCCTGCAACATGTCGTGCCACCGCTTCACGGCCCGCGTAAGCGTAACGGCCCGCCAGATGCATTCCAGCGAGATAATCATGACCAATCTCCGAATCGTCATCGAGCACCGTTGGCGGCACATCCATTCCCTCCCGGCCGCCGGCGAGCTTCAAAAAATGCGTCGCCGTTTTGTGTCCGAGTCCGCGCGAACCGAAATGCACGCCGACCCAGATGCGATCCTGCTCATCCGCGAAAAGATCGACATAATGATTTCCGCCGCCCACGGTGCCGAGTTGATCGCGGGCCGTCTCTTTCAAATCGCCAATCGGTCTCAACTGCCATGCTGGATCGTCAAACAATTCGTGCTCGACGCGCGTTTTGCTTTTTCGGCCGATGCCGAATGAAATATCTCGCACAATATCGTTCATGATCTTGCCGATCTTCGGCGCAATCTGTTCGCGCCTTGCATCCGTCAGGATGGCGAGATTTCCGCAGGCGATGTCAAACCCGACACCGCTCAGCGAGATTTTATCCTTGTAGGCAACGACACCGCCGATGGGTTGCGCGTAACCTTTATGTCCATCCGCGCACAGCACGCCATGTTCCCCGCCCGCCGCAACACAAGTCTCAATTTGCCTGATCGTAGCCTCGTCGTGCTCGCCGAAGATTTTTATTCTTGCTTCCATCACTCCGGGCCCTCAATAAAAGCCTCGGACTGGCAGCGCAGATTTCAATCAGCTATTCATCGAGAGATTTTCTGGCGACAACGTGCCACGCTTCTACGTCAGAGCGCCTCTTTGTGGGCGACGCGCAACGCACTGCTTTAATTGAGTCAAAAGTAAAGTCAGAAAATGGCACTTCGATTGATCCGGCCAGTTGGCGCCGTGCCAGGACCGACATCTTCTTGTAGAGCAGGCTCAGGTGCGGCTTGAGCTGGTAATTAGACGAATCTTGCGCAGCACTGCGAATCATTTCGTTGAGTCGCTCCAATTTTCTGTTCAGCGCGAATTGCACGAACAGGGTTTTGATAAACTCGCCGGAGTGACGCACCCCAAACGTTTTCACTTCGATTGGTCCGCAACAGCTAACAGCTTTTACAATTATCTCTTCGGCGGCGTTCGCTCGATCTGAGCCCACGTAAATCGTCATGTGCGGCTCGAAAACAGGAGCGTCATATCGCTGTGCAAGATCGACAATCGCTCTTTCAAAAAAGGTGCGTGCCGGGTCAGCCGGAATAAGCCAATACGCCATCGCAGTTTTTTTCATGCTTGAAAGAACGCGCTCCGCTTGCCGCGCGCGTTTTCAACAATCCAACATTTAACAAACTTAACCTCCAATGCTAAAATCGCGCCATGCCGACAAACGTCCTGGGAACCGAACTCAAATGTTGTTGCCGCGATCCGGTCACCGGATTTTATCGCGATGGTTTTTGTCGGACCGGATCGGAAGATCTCGGGCTGCATACTGTCTGCGTGAAAGTCACGCGCGAGTTTCTCGATTTTTCCGTGCTCGATGGAAACGATCTGGTCACGCCGCATCCGGAATGGGGCTTTCCGGGACTAAAGCCGGGCGACAAATGGTGCGTTTGCGTCACGCGCTGGAAAAACGCGCTTGATCACAACCGCGCCGCTCCTGTCGATCTTGAAGCCACGCACGCTTCGGCGCTCGAGTTCGTCACCCTCGAAGAACTAAAAACGCATGCGCTGAAATAGTGTCTCGGTGCGGCGGGCGATCGCGCCCTACCAACACTTTGTCTGGAAAACCTGCGGATTCGCGGCCACGGTAACGCCAATTTGAAACTGCCCTTTAGTCTTTTTTTGGCGCTGCGGTATTTGAAGCCCAAGCGCACGTTCCTGTCGATCATCACGCTGATTTCCGTGATTGGCGTGATGCTCGGCGTGACGGTGCTTATTTTGGTGATTTCGGTGATGACCGGGTTTGACCGCGAGTTGCGCCAGAAAGTGATCGATTTCGATGCGCA
>Ga0070706_100004651_pt1 | contig 13178 bp, 27 predicted proteins | sample KBSK5501metaG_FD_65476 | JGI IMG/M metagenome (GOLD analysis project Ga0070706, IMG submission 65476) | Corn, switchgrass and miscanthus rhizosphere microbial communities from Kellogg Biological Station, Michigan, USA - KBS K5-50-1 metaG | ecosystem: Host-associated > Plants > Roots >...
GGCGCTCGTAGCCGCGCAGCGCCTCGCGCTGGCCGGGCTCGAGATAGATGAGGGCCAGATAGCGGACCGCAGCCCTTGGCCCGGCCCGGGCTGGAGTTGACATAATGTCTCTTATCGGACGTGATACCCCTGGGGGGTACCATATTTTTTCGCTGAAACTGGCACGTGGCCCGCCTTTTGCTTGTATCCCCTACTATGGGCGTCCGGGCGTACCTCCACATCCACTCCGGCCGGTGGCAGTGGCGGTGTGATGACGCGTGGGCGACGGTGGAGCTCCGCGACGTGACCACGCACCGGACGCTCCTGGCCATGCCGGCGGCCCTGGCCGTGGCCGCGCTGCTGCACTATGGGGGCCAGGCCGAGCTCACCGCGGCCCTGTTGCCCGCCCTGCCGGTTCTCACCCGGGAGCCGGGTCGGCACGATACCGGGCAGCCCCGCCTCCGGGGCGCCCAAAACCGCCAGCTCCGAGGCCGGAAACGGCCCCAGGACACGACTTGAGGGGGGAGCCCGCTATGCTGACACCTGGACGCGCATTCGGACGGTCTTTAGCCCGGCTGGGTGGGATGAAGTGGGTTGACATAACGCTGAGCAGTGCGGCACGAATCGCGATCGCGATCATCCTATCCGGGTGTGCCCACCATCCCTACACCTGGACTCCACCGGCCGGATACGTTGGCACCGGCCAATTCCGGGCCGATCAATCCTGGTGTCTCGCGGAGGCCAATCAGCCCTATATTCCCTGGGTCGCCGGCGACGGCCCGAGGTGGACCTTGTACAAAGACTGCATGGAGAAGAAGGGCTACGCCAAACAGGACCGGCGGGACTAGGGCGTCGGCGGCTCCTGAAGCATGGCGCGCATCTTCCGGGCGAAGTAGTCGCGCTCCTCGGCCTCGCGGAGCGCGTAGCCGACGCAGACCCCCAGCAGCAGCGCGAAGGCGAGCCACCCGGCCGTACTCACGGGAGCTCCACCCATTCAAACGTGACAATGGAGAGGTTGTTTGCCACGTCGGTGGCGACGACCAGGGCGAGCGAGAGCGGGTTGCCGTCCATCCCTTTCGGCACCCGCGAGGCGTAGAGCCATTCTTTCCCCGCCCCGACGTCGCGGTCGGTGTCCGTGTTCACGACGGAGCGGCTCGACCAGAGCCCGGTGCCGAGTGTGGCGACGGCAGAGGAGAGGGTGCCCACTTGGCACTGCGAGGTTTGAAAGGGCCCGAGAAAGCCGTTGTCCTGGATCGCATTCTGCCCGGGGTTCAAGGCAAACGCGGAATTGGTGTTCACCCAAAACACCGTCGCGCGAACGTTGCCCATGTTCGTGATGTGGATGTTGCGCACGATGGCCCGCCACGTGGGCGTCGGCTGCACATTCGGCCAGACGAGCGCGACCCAGGGGAATTGCGCGGCGGCCGACGTGATGCTGCCGACGCCCGCATAGGCGCGCTCGGCGCCCGGCGTGCGGAGAAAATCGCGCCACTCGGGTTGCGGGCGCGCGGCGAGCCGGATCATAGCCGGCGCGTCAGATCATGCCAGGGCGCGGCCGGCGGGGCCGGCTGCCAGGGCGTCGGCGGCTCGGGCGGCACCGTCGGGGGGTCCGGCGGCAGCTCGAGCCCGCTCTGCTCGGGGTTGGGGGCCGACGGATCCACCACGAGCTGCTCGACTTCCACGAGCCCGGCGGCTTGCTTGGTCAACGCCCCGTAGCCGCCCCAGCCCCAGAGCTGGCCCTGATGCGTCCCGAGCGGGCTATCGGGGGACCATGCGTCCCCCGGGTCGAGGCGAAAGACCTGCGCCCGGGTGAACTCGTTGGCCCCGGCCTGCGGGTCGAACCCGACATAGATGGCGTCGAGCCCGACGCTGCGCACCAGCAGGCTCACGCGCTGATTGGAAAAGTCCAGGATCTGAATGCCCGGGCCGCCGATCGGCGCATTGATCGGCGTGAGCTGGACCGGCAGCGCCTTGGTCCGCTCGGCCATCTACGGGGGCGAGGCGCCGAGCCCGCCCGCCTCGCGCACCAGCTCCATGACGTCGACCTGCGCGGCGACATTCGAGACCGAGCACGCGTAGAGGCGCGTCTGATCGCAGATCGGCACGTCGCCGAACTGCTGGGTGGCGAGCCCGAGCCCGCCGGTGCCCGTGTTGCCGGGCACGCCGCTGGCGTTCCCGCTGGCCGAGACGGTGGTGGTCACGGCGGCGCCCGCGGGGCCCACGTTGATGGTCACGGGGAGCCCGACCCCGAACGTCTCATTGACTTGGAGCACGGTCGGCGCGGTCCCGAGAACGACGGTGCCGAAATTGATCGTGGTCACGCCATCGGTGACGGTCACGGTCGCATTGCCGGCCGCGGAAGCGAACAGCGCGAGCTCGTTGACCGTGATGCGCTGGCCCGCGACCGCGGCGATCTGCGGGGCCTGCGCGGTGTTCGCGGCCGACGTGGCGGGGTTGAGGTTGGCGGGCGTCGCTTGCACGGGGGCGAGGGCGCCCTTCAGGAGATACCCGGGCGAGCCTTGGTCGAGCTCGGCCAGGAGCGCGATGTCGTTGTCTTTCGGGAAAATCCACAAGCCGACTCGGTCGGGATTTTCCTGCAGGAGCAGGACCGCTTGCCCCCGCACCCCGGCCGAGGCGCCCGCGGGGAGCGTCCGCGTCGGGTGGATGACGCGAATGTACTTCACTTGGGCCCTCCGTCAATCGAACACGTGACGAAGTCCGCCTGATTGCTCCCAACTCCCCCGCCCGCACACCCGGCCAACAAGACGACGACCGCCAAAATGGTGATGAGCATGATCAGCGCTCCGATCGTGATGAGCCATTCGCCGAGGGTTTGTGGCGGGTCGCCATTGCTAGGCACCTTGTACAGCGTCGTACCACTGCGAGGGGTTGGGCCCCTTGGGGAACATGGACCACGTCGCCAACTGATTGCTGGCCGGGACCGCGTAGTAGTTCGCGACCGGCGCCCGCCCGCCGAGCAGTGTGTCCGTTTGGCCGGTGAACATCCCGTTGAGTAACCGCGTGACCGCGTCGACCGCGGGCCCGAGGGCTTGCGCGATTGGCGAGGGCGGCGGGGTCGCCGCGGCCTGCTGGCGTGCGTAGAAGTACCACACGCCGCCCCCGATGAGCAGCAGCCAGAGTAGGTCTCGGTCTTTCATGGTGCGCCGCCTCCCGCGGTGTTCCTGTCTTGCTCCCGTTGATCGCTCGCCCCCTGCACGCGGGCGGCCGCGACGACTTGCTCCACGAGCCCATTGGTCGCGTTGTGGACCTTGCGCAAGGTCCGTCCGTTCAGATACGTGCCGACGGCCGCCGCGAGTCCCGGCAGCGCGCCGCAGAGCGCGATCAGTACCGCCGCGGTGTCGCTCACGCTAGAACCCGCCACCTTGAGGCGCATTCCCCGCCATGACCCCGGCGCTCGCATACTGCGCGGTCACGTCGTTGGGATCGGTCACCGCGTACACGTTCGGATCAACCGGCGGCGGGACCGTGATGGTCTTGAGCGTGTCGGTCCCCTGCACCGTGCCGACCACTAGCGGCTTGCCGGTGGTCGAAGCGACATAGGTCTGCCACGAGCCGTACGCGGTGAATTGCGACCGATCCCCGAGCGCCGGGTCGTAGTTCACGCGGGTATAGGTGGCGAGCGCGGCCTGGTACTTGGTCGAGCCGTTGTCGACGGCGGTGGGCTCGGGGCCCGGCAGGTTTTTCGCCAGCGCATTGATATAGGTCTGGAGGCCCTCTTGCGCTTGCGTGTAGTCGGCGACCACGCCCCCTTCGTGCGCGGAGCCGCCAGCGCCGGGCAACGGGCCGAGCTGATACCAGTTCCCCTGCGACGTGTAGCCGCCGACGCCGCCGGCTTCGATCGCGAACTTGAACCCGCCGAGCTCGTCGGCCAGCTCTTGCTTGGTCTTGACACGCGCCAGGCGCGCCGAGAGCGGATCGCCGCCGCCTCCTGCGATCGCGTAGCGGATGTTATCCTCGGTCCCTTTGACCGCCATCGGGAAGGTGACAAAATAGTGCGCGTCTTTCTGCTCGGCGGTCTGCCAGTAGGCGAGCGCGGCGGCGACGACGACGGCGGCCCCCGCGGTGACGCCGGAGACCGCTTCACTCGCCGCCGCGGCGGCGTCGATCGCCGGGCCCGCGATCTCGCCCAGCCCGGTGGCCCCCGCGCCGACCGTCGCGCCCCCGATCTCGGCTCCCGTTCCCGCGGCTTCGACGGCGCCCGCACCCACGTCGACGGCGGGCACCGCGTCCCCGACGCCGCCCGCGATGTAGCCAGAGCCTTGCAGCGGGGCCGGGGCTGCCACCGTGAAGGGGTCGAAGGCTTCGCTGCCGCCCGCGAGAAAATCTCCCACGGGCGCGGACGCCGGGGGCCCCACCGGCAAGAGCACGTCCGGTGCAGTGACAGTGCTGGCTCCGGTCCCGAGCACGTCGCCGCCCACCGTGCCGCCGGTGATATTGGTAGCCGCACTCGTGCCCGCGTCGAAGAATGACTTGACGTAGTCGACGCCCTTGTTGAGCAGGCTGTCGGGCGTGGTGATCTGCTGGAAGGCTTTGTACCCGTTCTGCACCGCCTGGGAGATGTAGCCGACGATCTGGGACGGCGTCGTGCCCGGCGCCAGGATGCCAGTGCTCCCGGCGGGCGGGGTGAAGCGAAATACACTGCCGCCCCCGGACGGGTTGCTCGAGCTCGGGGCCGGCGTGAACAAGCGCCGGAGGGCGGCCAGCAGATCGGTGGCCGGCCCGCCGCCGACGCCGACCGCGCCGTCGCTCGGCCCCGGCGCGCCCCCCAGGCCCTGGGTGAGCGCGCGGTAGAGCGCGGCCACGTCGGCCTGCGCTTTCGGCGACCGACTCAGCCACCAAATCAGAGCGGCGACCCCCCCAGCCGCGAGGAGTCGCCGCTGTCCCTCGGTCATGGCGCGCGCTCGGGCCGAGGGTCCGCTACTGCGTCGGCGTGGTGGCGATCAGGTTGGGGAAGTTGCGGCCGACCAGCGTGGTCACGGCCGCCGCGCCGAACCCGGCCGCGATGGCGCGCACGCGGTGCCCCATCCCTACGCCGTAGAGCGCGAGCGCGAGCATCGCGATGTCGCGGATGTTGCCCGATAGCGGGATGATCCCGCTCGACTGCACGACGGCGCCCGCGATGGCGCCCGCGCCGACGAGCCCCACCACTTCCAGGTGATCCTTGCTCAGTACCTTGGTCATCATGTGTCCCTCTCTCCCCTCGTTAGCCGATTTGTCCGAGCGGTGGCAGGCTCGGAAACCACGTCTTGCGCGCGGCGTCCCAGAGATAGGCGCCGAGCACCCAGATCGCGAACCACAGCGCCGCCTCGAGCGCCCACTCAGGCCGCATAGCTCGACTCGTACGCGCCCCAGGCATTCGCGAGCCAATTGCGATTCAAGCCGCTGGGATCGTTCTGCGCGCCGATGGGGGCCCAGCGCTTCTGCCAGGCCTCCCAAAACTCGTACGTGAGCCGCCCCGCGCTATCGAACGTCTCGGCGCCCGCCGCGCGCTGGCGCTGCACTTGACTCTTGAGCGACTGACAGGCCACCGTGCACTGCGCATAGAACGTCGACCCCGGATCGGTCGGCGGTTTGGTCGGATCACCGCCGGTCTGGACGGAGAGCACGCCAAACTCCCGGCCCGGCCGCCCGTTCTCCGCGATGCGGAGGGCGGCCACCGCGGCAGGATCGACGCCGTACTTCGAGGCGAGCGCGAGGATCGCCGCTTGCTCCCCAAAGGGCAGGTTCGCCGCCTCGCCGCTGAAACTCAGATCGCTCAGAGCCCCACCCGCCGCCGTCTCCGGCCACGCGAGCCATGACGCTTTTTGCGACGGGGATGATGCCGTTTCCGGTGATGCATCTTGCCGCAGTGTGAGCACCTGTGCGCCATAGTCTACGTCCCCCTGACTGGCGGCCTGTCCGCCCGAGCCGTCACTTGAAGGATCGGACGACGTAGGCGATAGCGACGACGCCGACGCCGACTGTGAGTAGAAAAGTAACGTTGCGGCAACGCCCGCAAGGATCATGACCAGCAGCCCGGCGGATGGCATCACTTAAACGATCGGTAAACATAGGCGCCCCCAACCGTGCCGGCAATCGCGAGCGCCACAATGATCCACGTCCATACTTTCGGAGTGAAGGTTGGCATGGTGTCGCAATTCGTGAGGCCGAGAGCCAGACAGCCCTTCTTCGCCCAGTCGGCGCCCTGAATGATCGCGCGATCCTGCAAACTCGGCGCGGTGCCTTTCGCGATCTGATCGGCAATGCCCGGCCCCGCGGCCACGATCTGGTCGTCGGTTAGGCATTGCTTCGATCCGTCCCAGGCGTAGATGGTGCCGTAGCCGCTGGGGCACGTGTCCCCGGTCGGGACCGTCGCGACGCCAGGCGCGGCCACCGACGCCGCGTAGCCGTCGCCGTTGTACGAGACGCCCGGAATAGGCAGCGCATCAGGTGGAGGCGTAGCTTGAAGATTGCCCAGCCAGTCACTAACGATGCCCACGCAGCACCGCCAGGCCGACAACGGCCACGAGTCCGACTAGGAGCAGCGTGCCCGTGTTGACAGTGACGCCGCCAGGGAGCCGCAGTTGACTCTGCGATCCGGCGCCCGCGGATGGAGCGCCCGCCCGACGCCCCGGCGCTGGATTGCCCGGCGTGAACACCCCGGGCGTTCGACCGACGCCCCCCCCCGCGCCCGCGAGGTCCGCGTGGCCCGACATGAGCGGTGCGAACACCGTCGCCACCCCGGCGATGCCCTGCGCGAAGCCTTGGAACGCAGTGCCCAGATTCGACCAGTCAATCGACCCCGTGGTGATGACCGGATCGGCCGGGGGGACGTAGGGCGTCTGCCCATAGTCGATCGCGGCCCCGCCGTCGGGAGAGGTGGTCGGGCGCAGCACATCCGCCGTCGACGTGTTGACCGCGTCGGTGTTGACCGCGGAGGGGTCCTGGCCGTACATCAAATCTTGATGCCCAATGCCCCACGGCAATTCCGTGATGACCACATTGCCGTATTGATCTGGCGTCGACACTTGCGTGCTCGGATCGTTCCCGAGCGAGGCATCCGGCACGACGGCCGAATTGAGAATGTCAGCCATTCTTGGCTCCGATAGCTACGCCCTGAGCGTAGCCCCGATGAAATTCTCGGCTGCGCGGATCACCCTCGACGCCCATTTCCTCGCACGCGGTTCGATAACCGTTGGCCCACCCGAGCGCTGTCCCTCGATTGAATGCCTCGAGGAGCCGCGCCTCGATGGCCTTATCGGGGTCCGCCAGGAACGAGGTATCCAAGCGACACATAGAGCTGCCGCGCGGACGCGGTCAGGATGTCCTGCAAGAAGTCGATCGGCACGCCGCGCGACGGGAAGCGCGAGGCGTCGAGCACGCCGTCCAACCGGCCGCCTTTCGCGAAATCCCAGATGTAGTAGCCGATGGTCGGGTTGTCGCGCGAGCTGAGCGCGTCGAGGCCCGCGGGGTTGACCGCGTCGATCACGCGGTTGTCGAGGCGGTTGCGGTCCGCGATGGCCCGGAAGGTGTTCCATCGGCCGAGCAGCGTCTGCGAAATGAATATCTTGGTAGTGCCGATCGTATCGTCGACCGGCTGCTTGAGCGAGCCGGTTTCATTGCGGGTTTCCTCGAGTATGTAGCGGATGGGGCGGCCCACCGGGATCGGATTGGACAGCCGCCGCTCGGTCGCGAGCGCGCTGACGCTGTCCTGCAGAAACAGCGTCTCGATATAGCGGTAGGGCCGGTTCTTGGTGACGTTGACGTTGATCGGTTGCAGCGCGTAGATATCCACCTGGGCCGAGGGGATGGTCACGGTGCGGTCGCCGCCGACGATGAAGTCGGTGGTGACGCCGTAGTCGATCTCGAGCGTCAGCTTGCCGTACTCCGACGGATCGAGCACCGACTGGACCGCGATCTCGGGCGGCACCTGCGCGCCGTTGAGCGCGAACCACACGAACAGCATGAACGACCACGGGGTCCCGGCCGCGATCGCAGCCGAGGTGATCGGGACCGCGTTTGGCTCCTTGCCTTGCAGCAGGTGGTGCGCGCGGTAGAACATGCGCGCCCGGTTGTTCTTGATCTGGAGCGCCGAGCCGCCGCCGGTGCCTTCCACCACGACGCGCTCGATGAACTCCATGGGGTTCTCGTCCGTCGGCACCCCGTTTGTGGTGCCACCGGCGACGGTGAGCGTCCCCGAGGGTTGCAGCATCAGACCCGCGTAGATGAAATCGCGCGGCAGGTCGATGAACCGCGGCAGGACTGACCCACCGACGGCGGCCGGGGTATCGGTGCCGACGTAGCGCTCGACCAGGGACATGCCCGCGCCGCCCGCCAGAGGCGTCACGAGAATCTGCCGACCCTCCTTGTCCGTCTCGCGGGTGCGGAAGAGGCCCTGATCGGAGAACAGGGGCGACGCCCAGGGCTCCCACATCGCGGAGCCGTCGCGGTTGCGCCGGAAGAATTGCTTGGGGATGCCGTACTTCTTCACCAGCTCATCTGCCGAGAGCAGCGCACCCGCGAAACTGTGGTCACCCTTTACGAGCATGTCGGTGTCTCCCCTGGTCGCCTGGCTACTTGCTCAGGCTCTTGGCGTGGGCCTGGGCCGCGGCTTCGCTGGACGCGAGCACGATGGTGTAGCGCCCATCGGCGGTCTTGAGGCGGAACGCCTGCAGGGCCAACACGTCGTCCTTGCAAGGCTCATCCGCAACGATGCTGTCACTCTTGAGAACGTGGACCATTGCGCCCTCTCCTTGTCGTAAATGCGAAACGGGCGCCGGTGCCCGCGTTGTCCGCCGCGGACACGGCGCCCGTTTCGCTGCCCCCAACACCTACCGAGCTATATCAGGTACGGCCTTCCCGGAATCCTGTCAACAAAAATCGTTTCTTCCACCCTCTCACCTGCTAGCTGTTTTCTACCGGCACCGCCCCCGTGGCCGGGATCGCCTGTTCGGCCCATTCCCCCCCTTGCCACCCGACGTAGTGGTACTTCGGGAGCTGTTGGGCCGCCGCCGCCGCCGCCTCCCCGATATAGCCGCGCAGGTAGGTCACGTCCCGCGGCTCCTGGGCGCGGAGCACGTAGAAATATTCGGCCTGGCTCGTGATGAGCCGCGAGACTTCGGCCGGCCGCCGCGAGACGGCCACCAGCTCGATCCCCTCGTGTCGGCCGCGGGCTACTAAGTCTTGGAACACCGCCGGCTCCTGGCCGGGCCGCGCCACCAGGTCGGCCTCTTCGAGCAGCACGACGAGCTGCCGGCCGGGCGGCTCCTGTTGCAGCCGGCGGCCGACCACGAGGGCGAGCGCGCAGAACTCTTCCTCGTGGCCGGCCTCGCGGAGCCCCACCCGGAAGCTTTCGAGGCTTTCGGCATAGTCGAGATAATCGACCAGCTCGGCAAAGTCGAGCGCCAAGCAATCGTGCTCGCTGAACGGATCATAGGCGAGCAACCGCGGGGCCGCGGCGACGAGCTGACGCGCGAGCGTCGTTTTCCCGTAGCCCCGAATCCCACAGACGAACCTGACGGGCGGTTGCGCGCTCATAGATTCGCCTCCCCTACGCGCCGCTCTAGCTCCTGCACGCGCCGCCACAGAGCAAGCACCACCAGATTCGTCCCTTCGAGCGGATCACGCCGCCGGCCATCCCGTGGCGGGTATCCCATCTCTGCGCGCACCCTCGCCCCGATCAGCTCGCACTCGGCCTGTAGTTCGTCGTAGGTCATGCCGTCGGCAAGTCCCTCGCTCGGTCCCATCCGCTGCCGATGGTGCCGCCCACCGGGCGGCCTGGGGCGCGCGGGCCCGGCTCGGCGGGCCGTTCTGCCCCGTTGCCGCTCGTCCCATCAGTCGCGGGCGGGGGCGCCCCCCCGCCGCCCCCCGCGGCGCGTTTGGCGGCCTCCGCGGAGGCCTTCTGCGCGGCAGCGCGGCGGGCCGCATAGGACGGCCACGCGAGGGCCACCGGCATCACGAGCACGACGGAGGCGGCCACGAATTGCGTCGCCGGATGCGTCGCCACGTCGGGGAAGTAGTGCGCGGCGAACCGGCCGCCGGCTACGCCCCACTCTTCCCAGGCCGCGGGCGGCAACTCGAAGCCGCAGACGGCCAGGTAGAGCGGGGCGACCATCGCGCGCACCATGAGCCCGAATTGCGCCCCCTGGGTTTCGGTTGGCGCGCCGGCCACCGCGACGGTGGCGGTCCCGGGGGCGGGAGCCGGCGGCGCCGGCGGGGCGGTCGCGGCCGGTGGCTTCGGCGGGCGGCCCGGGCCGCGGCGCGCCGCGAGCTCGGCGGCCTCTTGCTTGATCCCACGGCGCCCGCGCGCGCTACTTGGCCGGCTCATCGGCGGGCTTCGCGTAGTCGGTCAGCTCGGTGTGCCCGTCGGGGCACGTCTGCGCGCCGTCGGAGAAAAACCCGGGCTCGGTGCGGAGCAGCCGGCGCGGGATGTAGGCCTCGCACTGGGTGCACCAGACGTAGTCTTTCAGGTCGGCCCTGGGGGGCTTGTTCTCAGGCATCACGTTTCCTCCACGGCGCGGGGTCCAACTCCACCGGCCGGTTGTTGGGTCGTCGTTCACTGCACCGCACCGCGGGCACCGGCCCGCGGGCGCGTCCACGCGACAGCTCGGGCACTTCACTTTCCGATCACCTTGCGGCCGATCCGCTCGATGAGCGGCGCGAGCTCGGCCGCGGCCGGATGGTCGCGTGCGAGCACAGCAGTGCGGGCCCGTAGCGCACAGCCAGGGCACACCCCGATTCGCAATCGATCGCGCGGGTTGCGCCGCGCATTGCGGCCGGAAAATACACGCTCGCGAAACACTTCGGTGCAGACCGCGCACGCCCAGCGGGTGCGACTTTGGCTCGGTTCCCCCATTCGGCTTGGCTCCCCGGCTTCCCCATGTTTCCCCCACGCCCCCTTCTTTCCCCATCTCTCCCCTTAAGACCAAACCCCGCCCCCTCCCTCCATTGAGGTGGCCGCGGCAGGGCCGCGGCGATCTGACCGCATCTCATCCGACTTTTCTCGATGGGCTCTGGTGGTGGGGGGCTCCCAGCAACAGCAGAGTGCCCAGCACCAGAGCCCGCGACGCTTACCACCGTCGCCCAGCTCGCGCGGGAGTCGTCAACCCGCGCGGGCGCGAATCTCCGAAACCACGAGTGCCCGCAGGCACGCGCGGCAAATCCACAACCGGTCACTACCCGGTGTCGGCTCGACCGCTGGCCACAGCCGGCGGTCGGTCGCCTTACAGAACACGCAGTGCATCACCCGAGCGGGAGCTGCCCCGCCTCGGCCTGGTCGCCCAGGCGGTAGTACGCGAGGCGGCGTCGGCCGCGCTCGGTCAACTTGAACCGGAGCCCCTCTAGCTGCTCGTGCGCCCCGAGCCGGTAGCGCGTGCCGTGGGGGCGCGGCTTGGTCGACTCGATCAGCAACTCGGTCCAGAGGCGCGCGACGTGTTTGGCCGCCGCAGGCATGGTCAGGCGAAACTTCGCCGCGACGTGGTAGACGGCCGCGCTGTCGTTGCCCTCGAAGAACGCGAGCACGTCGGCGCGCGTGGTCATTGGTCGAGTCACCAGGCCGCTCACGCGCTGAGCGCGTCGGCCAGATCGGTCACGGGCGCGATGACGACGGAGATAATGCGCCAGACGGCGCGCGCGAGCGTGACGCTGCCACCCTCCCACTCGGCCGCGAGGCAGTGCCACGCGGCTTGCCGCGCGTCGTCCTCGTGGGTGCCGGCGATTTTCACGTCGTGGATGAGATGCTCGTCGGAATGCAGAAAGCGAAAGGTGAAGTAGCGCATGGGGGTCAAGCCTCCTGTGTATGGCGGGAGCGTTTATAGACTTTGTTCACGATGTACCGCAGATCGATGGTCGCCGCCGCGAGCGTAAAGGCGCTCAGGCACCCATTCAGCTCGCGGGTGACTTCGCGCAGATGGTGCGGGCAGAGCGCCTCCCCGCGGCAGTCGCCGCAATGGGGCAGGCCGTCCGGGCCGGTGCCGATCCGCGGGCGGCTCATGGGTGTACGCGGGCCGTCTCCGATGCACAGCGGGCCAGGCTTAGGCTTACTCGCCGGCATGGTGCCAGCCGCGCGCGTGCGCGAGCTCGTGCCCGAGGGCGTCCCAATCGCCCTGCTCGATGACGATGATTTTCAGGCCCGGCAGATAACAGCCGCGGACGAGGACGAGCTGCGCCGGCAGCACCGGCGAGCGCGTCTGAAACGGCAGGCCCGTCGTCGGATCGGGTCGGTTGCCCATAAGACGACAGAGAAAGTCGACGCGCTCGGGCGTCGGCTCCTGCCACAAGGCGATCTCGGCGGGCACGTCGGCCACGGTCGCTGGCCCTGAGGGCGAGACGGGCGTCGCGGTGGCGCAGCCGGCGAACAAGAAGAGCACGACGAGCGCCGACGCGGCGCCGCTCACGAGCGGCCACACGAGGCAGAACATCCGGTCGCGGTCAGGGTCAGGCAGTCGCATAGAGGGCCTCCCGGCGGCGCCGCAGGGCGCCGATGCGGTACTCTGTGGACGCGCGGGCGACGAGATTGCTCGCGCCGGCCGCGCGCTCGATCTGGCGCAACATGACGAGGGCGGCGTCCAGCTCGCGCTCGCAGGCCGCGACGGTGCGCAGCTCGGCCACACGCGGGCGACTCACAGCACGAGCCGCCCGACGAGCATCCAGCCGAGCAGGTAGAGCAGGGTCCACCACGAGGGCGTCATCGGGTGCCTCCGACGGACGAGGATTGAAGGGTGGCCAAGATGTGTTGGCAGCGTTCGCAGGTCACGAGCCGCACCTGGTCGATGGGAAGGTGCCGGCTCGTTTTCGCCCCACAGAGCGGGCGATAGTCAGCCGTGCGGAGATGCCACTTGAATTCCCGCAGCGTGTTCATGCGCTTCACGCTACAGAGCCGATACCCCGGGGTCGCAAGAGGGTCGGACGGAAAAAAACGCGCGAGAAATTCCCTCGGGGTACCCGATCTAGGTAGGGCGCTACCTACGCGTGGGGCGGTGAGGCGGAACGCCTGTGGTGGCGGGCAGTTATTGCGCGGCCCGCAGCTAGGGGATCGCGGCCAGCCGAGCCCCTACCGCCGCGCCGGAAGGTCTGATAAGTGTCTCTTATCGGACTCTCCGGAGAGGCGCCAGGGGACCGCCGGCGGCTACTTCCCGCGGCCCTGAAGCTCGGCGATCTTGGCGCGGATGTCGGGCGCGCGGCGCGTGTCGGGCACGTCC
>Ga0070706_100004655_pt1 | contig 13161 bp, 8 predicted proteins | sample KBSK5501metaG_FD_65476 | JGI IMG/M metagenome (GOLD analysis project Ga0070706, IMG submission 65476) | Corn, switchgrass and miscanthus rhizosphere microbial communities from Kellogg Biological Station, Michigan, USA - KBS K5-50-1 metaG | ecosystem: Host-associated > Plants > Roots >...
ACAGACCCGGAACGAGCTTCACCAGTAGCGAAGTCGTGTCCATCGGGACGGTGGTCGACGTGGTGGTCGTCGGGGCACTGGCGGACGTCGCATCCGTCGTGGACGTGGTCGACGTCGTATCTGTCGTCGTCGAAGTCGTCGAGGGGTCACCGGGCGCGGGCGCGCTCCCGGTATCGGCGAAGGAGGGCGCAAGGACGGCAAGTTGGGATCCGAGCGTTGCTGCGAGCAGCGCCGTAGCGACCAGGAGCCGCGGGTTCCATTCGGTGAGCCGACGCATCTGCTTCCCTTCGATCTGTCGGCACCTGTGGGCACCGGAGAATTTGCGTCGGTTTCGCCACTCGCTCCCCGCAGGCCAGGCGACCAGGTTGCAGCGTGCGGTTCGTCGCTCCGTCCCTCTGAAAGGGCAACCTACCTGAAGACCACGAAGCGTGACAATCGGTCAAATGGCCCACTCTGCGTGAGAAAACGCAGCATCGACGGCCTCTCCAATTCCATTCTGATTGGAGTGGGTCCAGTAGCTCCCCTTCGCACCAACTCCACCGAATTCGGGAGAGAAAAGGTTGTTTTAACCCATTTCATTCGATACCGTCCGGCAACAGAGGCGGTGGGAGCCTCTGGTGAGGGGCGTGGGGGGATGGGAACGGCGGTGGCGGCGCGCGCGAGCGCAGCCGCCGGCTTCGGCGGAAGGGCGAGTGGTGCGGCGGCGACGGCCTGACGACGCCCGCGCGCCGGCGACACTCGTTCCCGATGTGAGCGAGCCCCGCGTCCGCCGGCGGCTCGGCGACCTGCTGGTCGAGGCGGGCGCGGTCACGCGCCCTTCGGTCGAGGACGCAATAGGCCGTGAGCCAGCGGCCCGCATCGGGGTGACGTTGGCGGAATGCGGTCTCCTCGACGAAGCGGCGCTGACCGAGGCGCTCGGCCGGCAGCTTCGGCTCCCAGTGGTCGACCTGCGCGACGCACAGCCGGATCCGGCAGCGACGTCGCTGGTGGACGAGGCGTATGCGCACAAGCTCGACGTGCTGCCCCTGTCGTTCGACGGACACGTGCTCGCCGTCGCCGTTGTCGATCCTCTGAACGACGAGCTTGCCGACTTCCTGCGCGGATTGCCGGTCGAGCAGGTACGCATCACCATCGCCGCGCCGTCGCACCTGCGCAACCGAGTCAATCAGACGTACCGAGCGCTCTCAGCGGTACAAGCCGACATCGATGCGTTCCATTCGAGCAACCACGTGACCGACTCGGCGACGGCGCTCGCCGAGATCGCCGACCACGATGCGCCGATCGTCCAGGTCGTCAACAAGCTCGTGACGCAGGCGCTGCGCGATCGCGCGTCGGACGTTCATATCGAACCAACCGACGACGGAGTGCGCGTGCGCTTCCGGATCGATGGCGCGCTGACCAAGGTGACCTCGTTCCCAGCGGACATGGGACCGGCGCTCGTGAGCCGCATCAAGATCATGGCGGACATGAACATCGTCGAGCGACGCCGGCCCCAGGACGGTCAGTTCGAGATGACGGTCGACGGTCGGGGCCTGGACGTGCGGGTGTCGACCACGTCGACGATCTGGGGCGAGAAGGTCGTGCTCCGGCTTCTGGACCGCAGGCGGTCGCTACTGCAACTCCACAATCTCGGCCTGACCGACAACGCGAGCGAGCTCTACACGCGGATCGTCTCATCGCCGTTCGGCATGGTCATCGTCGCCGGACCGACCGGAAGCGGCAAGACGACGACGCTCTACGCCACGCTGACCGAGATCAACCGTCCTGACATCAACGTGATGACGATCGAGGACCCGGTTGAGTACGTGTTCCCTTCGGTCAACCAGATCCAGATCAGCGAGCAGGCTGGTTTGTCGTTCGCCAGCGGTTTGAAGTCGATCCTGCGCCAGGACCCCGACGTCATTCTCGTAGGCGAGGTTCGAGACGTCGAGACCGCTCGCATTGCGGTGCAGAGCGCCCTTACCGGTCACCTCGTGCTGTCGTCGGTGCACGCGATCGACTCGGTGTCGGCGCTCTATCGGTTGATCGACATGGGTATCGAGTCGTTCCGCATCACGTCCGCGATCGTCGGGATCGTCGCCCAGCGTCTCGTCCGCCGGATCTGCCGGGCGTGCGCGACGCCGTACGAACCGACGGTCCAGGAGCTCGCGTTGTTCCGCAAGCTCAACGGAGGCGACAAAGACAGGTGGCTGCGCGGTCAAGGTTGCACGTTGTGTGCCGGCACGGGCTACTTCGACCGTCTCGGTGTGTACGAGGTCCTTCCGATCACCGACGAGGTCCGCCAGTGCCTGGTCGAAGGCCGGTCACCTCGGGCTGCTCGTGAGCTCGCGGTGGCGCAGGGGCTCCGCACGCTGCGATCCGAAGCAGTGCGACTGGTCGCGGCCGACATCACGACCCTCGACGAGGTCGTCCGTCATGTCTTCGTCTCGGAGGGCTACGAGTGATGCAAACGACGGTCGCCGGCGGACCGGCTTCGCCGCCCGAGCTGCAACTGACCCGGAAGACGACGCCCTGGCACAAGCGCGAGTTCTTCTTGGGCCGGCCTGTCAAGCCCGCGGAGCTCATGAACTTCTCGCGCCAGGCGGCCTCGTTCCTGCGCGCTGGCATCCCGATCCTCGACTCGCTCGCGGTCGTGGCTGACGAAAGCGCCTCGAAGGAGCTGAGCAAGGTCCTGAACGACCTGCAGCGGCGTCTTCGCGGCGGCTCGAGCTTCGGGGACGCGATCGCTGTGCACCCGAAGGTCTTCCCCGGCTACTACATCGCAGTGATACGGGCGGCCGAGCTCACCGGCCAGCTCGACGACGCGCTCGACCAACTCTCGGCGTACCTCGAACGCGATCTTGCCGCCCGGCGCCAGGTGAAGAGCGCACTCACCTATCCGGCCTGTGTGTTCTGTCTCGCCATCGTGGCGGTCATCGTGATGTCGCTGTGGGTGTTGCCCAAGTTCAAGGGCTTCTACAACACCCTGGGAGCCAAGTTGCCGCTTCCGACGCGGATGCTTCTCGGTTTCACCGATCTCATTGGCACGTGGTGGTACGCGATCGCCGCGGTGCTCGGCGCGTGCGCACTCATCGGCTACGTGCTCTTCGGTGGCGCACACGGCAAGGCGCGTCGCGACTGGGCGGTGCTGAAGCTGCCTGCAGTCGGGCCGTTGGTGCACCTCATCGCCATCGAGCGCTTCTGTCGGGTGCTCGCGGCCTTGGTCAACTCGGGAGTCTCACTGCCCGACGCCGTGCACGTGTCGGCCGACAGCACCAACAACCGCGTGTTCCAGAGCAAGCTCGCCGCGGTGCGTGAAGCGATGATGCGCGGTGACGGTCTCGCGGGCCCGATCACGGCGTCTGGGATGTTTCCCGCTGCCGCCCGCCAGATGATCCGGGTCGGCGAGAGCACGGGCTCACTCGACGTGCAGCTGCAGTCGGCCGCGGCGTTCTACGAGCGCGAGGTCAGCTACCGCTTGCAGCGAGTGACCGACCTGTTCGAACCCGCGGTGATCGTCGCCGTCGGTTCGATCGTGGGTTTTGTGGCCCTCGCCCAGATCTCGGCGATGTACAGCGTCTACCACCAGATCAAGACCTGAACAGGCATACAGACCTGACAACAGGGGCGAGCCCGACCGGGCGAGCCGTTCAAACAACCTGTCCCGGAGGGGGACACTAGGAGGAACAGGCAAGATGACAGAGCAACTCAGGCGGAGTCGGGCGGCGGATGAGGGCTTCACCCTCATCGAGTTGCTCATCGCGGTCGTGATGGTCGGCGTCCTGACTGCCGTCGTGATCGTCGGTATCGCCGGCCTCACGAACAACGGCAAGTCGGCGGCGTGTTCTGCGTCGCGCGACGCGTCCAAGGCCGCGACCGCCGTGCACTACGCCAACACCAGCGGCACCTACCCGGCAACGTTGACGGCGATGACAGGCACCACGCCGTCGGAGCTCGATCTCCCAACCGGGGGGACCATGGCCGCCGACGGCCTGTCGTACACGGCCAACGGTTGGACGCTCACCATGACTGCGGGTACTCCGCCGTCGTTCGCGTGTAGCTGATCGGACGGACTCCCGGGACGGCACGCCGTCCCGGGACACCGGCCGCCCCGATGCCGAAAGGACGAATCGATGCGTGAACGAGACGAGGCGGGCATGAGCCTCGTCGAGATCGTGATCGCGATCGTGATCCTCGGCGCCGTCGTGTCCGCGCTGCTCACGGCGCTCGCCACGGCGTCGATCAGCTCGAAGAGCCATCGCGACCTCGTGACCGCCGACGCCGTGCTCCGAGACTACGCGGAGGCGGTCAAGTCGGCGGTTCGCTCCTCATGTACGTCCTCGGGCGCGACCTACTCGGTGACCTATTCACCGCCAAGCGGGTTCACGACCAACAGCCTCACCGGCCAGAGCTGTCCCGCGCCCACCAGCATGCAGCTCGTCCACCTGACCGTGACTCTCCCGAACGTCAGCACGAAGTCACTCGACATCAACGTGAGATCGCCGTGACACCCACCCCGCGATCGACCGACCCGGAGCGGGGGGCCGCGCTCGTCCTCGCCATTGCAGTCATCGTGGTCGTCGGCCTGATCATGGCCAGCTTGTTCCCGCTGATCACGACGAGCCTGCATGACCGCACCGTGCTCGACTCCGTCCGCGACCGGGAGTACGCAGCCGACGGCGCGATCGAATTCGCGGTGGCCCGGGTTCGCGGCATTGGAGGCGCGGGTCCGGCGCTTGCGCCGTGCGGCGGGCCAGACGCCCGATCCGCGAACGGCGTGACCATTCGGGTCGACTGCGCCAACGTGCCGACCTTGACGACCCGTGGCTACCTCCAACGCAACGTGATCTTCAGCGCCTGCGTCGACACGAGCCCATCAGTGGCGTGCACGGACGCATCCGCCGTCGTCCGCGTGCAGGTCAACTACGAGACGCCGAGCTCAGGCCCGTCACCCGCGATCACGCGCACCTACGTCCAGTCGTGGAGCGTGAACCGATGACCCGGCTCACCCCCCCCAAGCGGGACGACGAGAGGGGGTTCACGCTCATCGAGCTCATGATCGTCGTGGTCTTGTTGAGCCTCATCACGGGGGCGCTCACCGCAACGCTCGTCACCGCGTTGAACGGATCCCAGATCGACACCCAACGCGTGCGAGAGTCGAACGACGCCCAGCTCATCGCCTCGTATCTCGCTCGCGACGCGCAGTCCGCCGGAGGATCGAACCCGTTGACGGGCAGCACCGATCCTTCCCTCGGCGTGTCTCTCACGGATGCCGCCGGTTGCACGGCTGGCGGTACGCTCGTCGCTCGGTTCAAGTGGATCGACCGGTCACCGACGACCGGTGCCCACCAACGCGTGGCGAGTTACTTCTACAACTCGAGCGCGGCTGAGCTTCTCCGGACCACCTGTGCCGACGGCACGGCCGGCCCTACCCTGACACTCGGCCACCGCATCGGCAGCATCCCCGCGCCGCCCACCGCCGCTTGTCACCCGACGAGCGCCTGTCCCGGCCTCCCCAGGTCGGTGGACGTCATGATCAGCGAGACCAACAGCCCGACGAACGCGCCAACTCCGTACACATACACGCTCAGCGCGAGCGTGCGCCCCGATTCGCAGAGCGCACCGACTGGGTCGAGCGCCGCGGTTGTGCCGCTCCTGCTGCTCGCCAGCGGCCCGTCGTGCCCGGCCTCCGGCGCGCTGTCGGCGTCGGGACAGGGAGGCGGCAACTCAACCCTGAGGGTGTACGGCGCGGCGATGGTCAGCGGCTACAGCCCCAATTGCCCGTCGGTGAGCTTCCAAGGCTCGGTCGACTACATCGCGACCGGTGGTACCTCGGTGTTGGCCCCGGGAACGTGCCAGGGCACGACCTGCAGCCAGTTCACGACACCGATTGGTGACCCGTTCGTGGGACTTCCCATGCCCGCGGGTGTCTGCAGCGGCGTCAATCCAGCGCCGAACGCGCAGGGCCATTACGGACCCGGTGTCTATCCGCAGGCGCTCACCGTCCCAGGCCACAACGTCCTCGACCCGGGCACGTATGTGTTCTGCAACGGACTCTCGGTCAGCGGCACGCTCACGGGCACCGACGTTCTGCTCTACTTCGCCGGGGGCAGCCTGTCCGTCACCGGTACGATCCAGGTGACCGCAGCGAGCAGCGGACCGTATGCAGGCGTCGTGGTGTGGCAGCGCGCCGCCGATACGACGACGCTCGCCGTGTGCTGCAGCAACACCGCGGTCGCCACCTTCGGCGGTACGATCTACGCGCCGACCGCGTTGGTGAGCCTTCACAACGGAACGATCTCGGCGCAGGCGATCGTGGCGCGTGCGGTCGCCTGGGAGGCCGGCGGCAACGGCGGGACGTCCATCGGGTCCCCGCCGCCCGCGATCACAGGCCCGGCCTCGCTGCCCTCGTGGACGCGCGATCGGAGCTATCCCAGCACGACCGTGACCGCGTCTGGCGGTGCCGGCACATACACATGGTCGGCGAGCGGACTGCCGGGCGGGATGTCGATCAACAGCGCCACCGGGGTGATCTCGGGCACGCCGCTGACCGCGGGGTCCTTTGCCGTGGTGGTGACCGTGACCGACACCATCAACGCGACGGCGACACGTAGCTACACGCTGACGATCAGCGCGCCGCCCGCGATCACGACCGCGTCGCTGCCGAACGGCGCGCAGGGCGTCTCCTACAGCACAACGATCGCCTCCACCGGTGGCACTGCGCCACTTGTCTGGTCAGCCAGCGGTCTGCCGGCGGGGCTCTCCATCAACAGCGCCACCGGGATGATCTCGGGCACGCCGACCACGACTGGCGCGTCATCGGTCGTGGTAACCGTGACCGACGCGGCCGGCGCGACGGCGACACGCACCTATTCGCTCGTCGTGAACGCAGTGCCGCTGACCGTCTCGAGCGTCGTCCTGGGAAATGCCAATGGCCAGGTCGCCAAGGGCGACTCCGTCACGATCACGTTCAACAAGGCCGTGGCCGTCAACTCCATGTGCTCGGCGTGGTCGGGCAACGCTTCCAACCAGGCGCTCGCCGCCAACAACGATGTCGTCGTCACCGTGAACAACAACGCAGGCGCGACGGGTAACGACACGCTGACCGTCTCGTCTGTCTCGTGCGCGTTCCATCTCGGTGTGCTCGATCTCGGTTCGCCGAATTGGGTGACCTCGACCCGCTCCTACTCCGGCAACGGAGGCAACCGCAGCACGATCAACTACACGGCGTCGACGTTCACGCTCCTCGTCACGCTCGGCAACGGCACCGCCGGCACGCCGGGAGTCACCGCGCAGACGGTGACGTATACACCGAGCACGGCTGTGACCGACACGTTCGGCAACGCGATCTCCGGCACCTACTCGTCCACCAACCAAAGGTTCTGATCCGATGACGCAACATGACACCCTCGACGCGATGCTTGCGGCGGTGATCGAACGCCGCGGCACCGACATGCTCTTGACATGCGGATCGGCACCCCTCATCCGTGTGGACGGAGCGCTGCAGCCCGCACCGGAGCTGGCCGAGCTCGACGACGGCGCGATGGACCTCGTGCTGTGCGGCTTGCTCGACGCGAGCCAACGGGCCCAGCTCGAGACCGATCGCGATATTGACTTCGCGTTCTCGTTCCAGGACGCTCGCTTCCGCGGCAACGCCTTCTTCCAACGCGGACGGCATGCGGTCGCGCTTCGCCTGATGCACGGGCGCATACCGACATTCGACGAGATCGGCCTGCCGCATCCGATCCGTGACCTGGCGCAGCTGAACCAGGGCCTCATCCTGTTCACCGGGCCCACAGGCTCGGGCAAGTCGACGAGTCTCGCCACGCTCGTCGACGCGATCAACGCCACGCGGCCGTGCCACATCATTACGATCGAGGATCCGGTTGAGTACTTGCACACCAACCGCCGGGCACTGGTCCATCAGCGTGAAGTCGGGCTCGACGCACACTCGTTCGAGCGTGCCCTGCGCGCTGCGCTGCGCGAAGACCCCGATGTCGTGCTCGTCGGTGAGATGCGCGACCTCGAGAGCATCGCGATCACACTCACCCTCGCGGAGACCGGCCACCTCGTCATGTCTTCACTCCACACCAACGACGCTCCGCAGGCTCTCGACCGGATCGTCGACGTGTTTCCCGCCGAGCGCCAAGGGCAGATCCGCCTTCAGCTCGCGAGCGTGCTCACCGCGGTCGTCGCACAGCGCTTGGTCCCACGGCTCGGTGGCGGGTTGGTCGCCGCCTACGAGGTGCTGATCGCGACATCGGCAGTGAGCAACCTCATCCGCGAGGGCAAGACGCGTCAGCTTCGCAACGCCATGCAGATGGCGTTGGCTGCCGGCAACCAGACGCTCGAGATGTCACTCAACGCCCTAGTGGCGGCCGGAACGATAGCTCCAGAAGCGGCAATCGCGACGGCGTTCGTGCCGCACGAGATCGGCGTACCGGCACTGTCGGCGTGACGGGCGCTCAGGGGGCGCGAAGAGGCCCGTGCACCCCGCAGGGATGTGCACGGGCCGAAAGCTGCTCGAGTCTGGCGGCCCGCGCGCCGCTACGGCAATAGGCCGGGCGACTCAACAGCTACTTCAGGACGAGCTCGTCGCCGGCCACGTCGACCCCGACGGTCGAGCCCTCGGCGAAGCGACCCTCCAGCAGCGCGAGAGCAAGCGGATCGCTGATCGCCCGCTGGATCACACGCTTGAGAGGACGAGCTCCGTACACCGGGTCATAGCCCGCGTGGGCCAACCACTGCCGGGCCGCGTCGGACACCTCGAGCGTGAGTCGACGCTCGGCCAGTCGCTCGCGCAGGCGATGTAGCTGGATCTCGACGATGCGCTCGAAGTCGTCCTCGGTGAGCGCCCGGAACCGGATCATGTCGTCGACCCGGTTCAAGAACTCGGGCTTGAAGTGATCCCGTGGGTCGCCCGGCAGGTTCGACGTCATGATGAGCACCACGTTGGTGAAGTCGACGGTTCGGCCCTGGCCGTCGGTGAGGCGCCCGTCGTCGAGCAGCTGGAGCAGCACGTTGAAGACGTCGGGGTGGGCCTTCTCGATCTCGTCGAGCAGCACGACCGCGTAGGGCCGGCGTCGCACCGCCTCGGTGAGCTGGCCGCCTTCGTCGTAGCCGACGTAACCGGGAGGCGCGCCGATGAGGCGCGAGACGGTGTGCTTCTCCATGTACTCGCTCATGTCGAGGCGCACCATGGCGCGCTCGTCGTCGAACAGGAACTCGGCCAGCGCCCGCGCCAGCTCGGTCTTCCCGACCCCGGTCGGCCCGAGGAACATGAACGAGCCGATGGGACGGTGGGGGTCGGACAGTCCCGCCCGGCTGCGACGAATGGCGTTCGCCACCGCAGTGACGGCTTCGTCCTGGCCGACCACGCGCTCGTGGAGCATCTCCTCCATGCGCACGAGCTTCTGGACCTCGCCCTCGAGCAGCCGGGACACGGGCACGCCGGTCCACTTGCTCACCACCTCCGCGATGTCCTCTGCGTCGACCTCCTCCTTCAGCATCTTCTGGGTCATCTGCATGACCTCGAGAGCGGCCGTGGCATCGTCGACCTTCTGCTCGAGCTGCGGCAGCTGGCCATAGCGAATCTCGGCCGCGCTTGCGAGATCACCTTCCCGCTCGAAGCGGTCGGCCTCGGCCCGGCGGGCTTCGAGCTGCTCCTTGAGGCTGCGGATCTCCGCGATCTGATCCTTCTCGCCCTGCCAGTGCGCCTTCATGGCGGACGCCTGCTCACGCAGGTTGGCCAGTTCGTGATCGAGCGCGACCAGGCGCTCGAGCGACGCCTCGTCGGTCTCCTTGGCCAGCGCGACACGCTCGATCTCGAGCTGGCGGATCCGCCGCTCGACGACATCGATCTCGGTTGGCATCGAGTCGATCTCGATGCGCAGCCGACTACCGGCCTCGTCGATCAGATCGATGGCCTTGTCGGGGAGGAAGCGCCCGGTGACGTAGCGGTCCGAGAGCACGGCCGCGGCCACGAGCGCGGCGTCCTGGATGCGCACGCCGTGGTGCACCTCGTAGCGCTCCTTGAGACCCCGCAGGATGGCAATCGTGTCTTCCACCGAGGGCTGACCGACGAAGACCTGTTGAAAGCGGCGCTCGAGGGCAGCGTCCTTCTCGATGTGCTTGCGATACTCGTCGAGCGTCGTCGCGCCGATCAGGCGCAGCTCACCGCGCGCCAGCATCGGCTTGATCATGTTGCCGGCGTCCATCGCGCCCTCCGCCGCGCCCGCGCCGACGATGGTATGCAGCTCGTCGATGAACGTGATCACCTCGCCCTGCGCGTCGGTGATCTCCTTGAGCACGGCCTTCAACCGCTCCTCGAACTCACCGCGGTACTTCGAGCCCGCGATCATCGAGCCGATGTCGAGCGAGATGACACGCCGGTGCTTGAGGCCCTCAGGCACATCACCCTCGACGATGCGATGGGCGAGGCCCTCGACGATGGCCGTCTTCCCGACACCGGGCTCGCCGATCAGCACCGGGTTGTTCTTCGTGCGACGCGAGAGCACCTGGATGACCCGGCGGATCTCCTCGTCGCGTCCGATGACCGGGTCGAGCTTTCCGGCGCGGGCGGCCTCGGTGAGGTCGCGTCCGAAGCGCTCCAGGGCGCGGTACTGCTCCTCGGGCGACTGGCTCGTGACGCGGTGGCTGCCACGGACGTCCTTCAGCACGTTGAGGACCTGCTCGCGCGTCAACCCCACCTTGTCGGCCAGAGCGAGCAGCAGGTGCTCGGTGGACAGGTAGTCGTCGCGCAGCTCGGCCCGCTCGCGATCGGCCGCTTCGAGAGCGTCGCGCGTCGCCCGGGCGAGTTGGGGCTCGGCGCCGCCGTAGGTCTTGGGCAGCTTGGCCAACGTGTCGTCGACCCGGTTGCGAACGACCAACGGCGCCAGGCCCAACTTCTCGAGGACGGGGAGGACGACGCCCTCCTCCTGGCTGAGCAGCGCGGCGAGCACGTGCTCGGGTGTGATCTCCGGGTGGTGCTGCTGGCGCGCCAGGTCCATGGCGACCTGGAAGGCCTCCTGCGTCTTGATCGTCCAGCGGTTGGGGTCGAGCGCCAACTTCTCAGTCTCCCTCTCGAAGAAAAACGTGAACTGCGTTCAGCGATGAACCGCCGCGAGCCCCGGCATGGAAAGCGTTCCGGCGGCTGCGGCCAGGTCGACGGCCGCCCGCTCGTCGCCCAGCGCCGTCCAGGCCCGGAGCACGAACAAGCCGGCCACACCCTCGGGCGATCCGAGCGGCTCGAGCAGACGCCGGGCGGCCTCGTGCTCACCCGTTCGCACGCGCGCTTCGGCCTCCAGCGCGGTGGCGGCGGCGACCGCGGGGTCGGCCTCGGCGGCCTCGGCGGCTCGGCGGGCCACACCGGCGAGACGAATTGCGCCCCCGAAGTCGCCGCCCCGGATCCTCCCCCACGCGCCGGGGATCCCGCCCACCAGCCACTGGAGCGCTTCGAGATTGCCCCGGTCGGCGCGGGGATCGGACACCTCGCGACCCGCGAGAAGCAGGGCCTCGACCTGAAGGACGAAGGCCATCGACGAGACCGGGTCGGTCGAGATCGACAGCTCGGGGGGCGCGAGCGCCTCGCCGCGGGCCAGGCGCGCGCCGAACTCGACCGTCCGGACCAGGCTTGCCGTCGAGGGCGCGCCGTCGAGCCGGAGGCCGCACCCCCGACGGGCCAGGTGGGCGGCCTCATCGAGGTCGCCGCGCAGCCGGGCCACGTTGGAGCCGATGCAGAGCCCGTACCCCGCGAACTCGTGGGCCCCGAGCTCGTGACCGAGCTCGGCGGTGCGCGCCGCGAGCTCGGCGATCACGTCGAGCCGGTCGGCACCGCCGAGGCGGAAGCGGAAGAAGTGATGCCAGGCCAGGCTCACGAGCGACGAGAGCTGGGCGTTGCGGTCACCTTTCTCCTCGGCGTCGCGGAAGGCCTCTTCAAGCCAGTCCTTGGCGCGCGGATCCTCGGGCCGGGCCAGCGCGAGGAAGCGGTACACGGCCATGACGCCGGGACGATGACCGACGTCCTGAAAGATGGCGAGACCCTTGTCGAGGGCGACCTGCGACTCGGCCACGCGGCCCATGTTGAAGAGGGCGACGCCCAGGTTGGCGTGGGCCCAACCCTCCTTCGCGCGGTTCCCGAGCCCAGCCCAACGCGTCGCCGCGTCGGCGAGACCCGCGAGCGTGGCCTCGGGGTCTTTCAGCTGCAGCGCCCACGCGGCCACGTGGGCTCGCTCGGCGTCGATCGTGGCGTCGCCGGTCTCGACGGGAACGAGGTCGAGCACGGCGAGGGCCTCGTCGTTGCGCGCGAGCTCGCCGTACAGACGAGAGAGGCGGAGCAGGTCGATCGGCGCGCGGTAACCGAGGTCGACGGCGCGCTGCAGGAGGCGCAGGCCGTCGCTGACCCGGAAGTCGTCGAGCAGCTGCACACCTGCAGCGGCCAGGGCGGCTGCGGCCTCCCGCGCCAGCGCGTCGTCGTCGGGTCGGTACCCGACCGCCCGGTCGAGGTGGCGGGCCTGGTCCTCGATCGAGGCCGCGACGTCGGCGGCCTGACGATGACGATCGGCGCGCACGGCTCGCGGGAGGGTCTCGTACGCCACCTCACGCAAGAGCGGGTCGGCGACGTCGTAGCGGCCGTCGCCGTCCTGACGAAGGAGGCCGGCAGCGACCAGCGGCCGGAGCGCGTGGCGGGCCTCGACCAGGCCGAGGCGCTCGACCTGCGCGTCGGTGGCGCAGTTGCCGAGGACGGCGACGTGCTGCAACGCGGTCTTCTCCGTCGCACCGAGTGCGTCGAGCCGCGACGCGAGGATCGCCTGGAGGCTCGGCGGCAGCGCCAGTCCGGCAGCCAACTCGTAGTGCCCGTCGTCGGCCACCAGGCCATCCTGCAGACGCACCATCGCGATCAGCTCGCGCACGTAGAGCGGGTTACCCCCGGCCCGGTCGACGAGCGCGGCGGCAGCCGAGGGACCGAGAGGGCGCTCGGGGACGAGGGCGTTGGCGAGAGCGGTCGCATCACCGCGGCCGAGCGGGCTCACGCGGACCGTCGATGCCGACGGGAAGTGGCCCAGCCACTCACCGTTCGGCCGGCCCGCGAGCACGAGCATCACGGGCACCTCGATCACGCGCGCCATGAGCTCGGCGAGGAGCTCGATCATCTTGTCGCCGGCGCGGTGCATGTCGTCGATG